>Ga0181524_10000015_pt1 | contig 161661 bp, 163 predicted proteins | sample PEATcosm2014_Bin_34_FD_119761 | JGI IMG/M metagenome (GOLD analysis project Ga0181524, IMG submission 119761) | Peatland microbial communities from MTU Mesocosm Facility, Houghton, MI, USA - PEATcosm2014_Bin05_60_metaG | ecosystem: Environmental > Terrestrial > Soil > Wetlands > Peat | place... | reverse complement strand
GTTTGTCATTATCGTTTTTATTCCAAGTTTCTCAGTCCACGAGACGACCGTACACACGCCGTCCAATACGTGTCCTCCAGTTTTTTCTATACTCTTCACGTACGAGGCGGCTGTTCGTCTGATTTGGCAGGACGTGCAAACCCAAAACTCGGTTCCAGCCCTGACTCTCTTTCCTTCAACGAGTTGGGCGATTCGTTTCATCTCGTTCAGCGAACAGTGTGGGCATCCTAGAAACACAAGATCGGGCTTGGTGGTCGATGCTATGGACAGTTCTTCGATAGTCTGATTGATCTGGTTGGAGTCTACGCCTATTTTTTGGTCGTCTTTCGTTCTTGTGGCCGAGTCGAGTTGGAACATGTTTGTCATTCCTGTTGTTGCGATGGCGGCGCAAAGCTGTTTCAGGTCGTCGTTTGAGGTGTTTGGCAAGCCTTTTATTGCGGGGATTTTGTCTCCCAGTGTTCTGCCCAGAAAGATTCCAAGTGCTCCGAGTTCCGTTTCGTTTCGCAGTTTGGCTTCCACTCTCACCGTGACGTTTGGCCGTCGATTTTCCGCTCTGTGGATTCCATAATCAGGCGTTTTCCCAATTATCGCGGCTGCGAGGGCGCTGGGGCCGCCTTCACGGTTCGTCCATGCACCAAGGACTGAGTTGGCGTAGACAACGGCTGAGGATTCGGCCCAGGCGTGATGCGAGTCCCGTGCTGGCCTGTGCAAATAGTACGGTGTGCACGTCAGAGACTGCGTCAGGCCCATTCTTTCAAACTGTCTCAGAATGTCCAGTTGAGGTTCCTGGAGATTCTTTTGCAGTTTCTCTCTAAGGTAGTGTGAGTCGAGGCTCTGCGGGTTCAGAGTCGTCCTGACTTTCACTCCCGCGCCAGCATCAGCTAGGGTTCTGAGGAACTCGATTGGGGCGTCGCCCAGGGTTTTGTATGAAACTCCTGAAACGTGTGCCGAACCTATCGGTATGAGTTTTTCTGCGCCGAACAGCTCGCCCAATCGCACGAGAATTCTCATGCAGGTCTGGTTTGCCCATCCGCTTTCGCCGTCGTAGATGCGTTCTTCCTCTCGCGTCAAGTGCACGCGTTCAGCCGTCCTTGTGTTTCAAGATTCTCGCGACGCCTCTGCTTCCGTCAACTTCAACGGTGTCGCCCGTTCTGAATTTTCCGATGTCAACCTGATCAATCATGGGAATGTTGGCTATTATTGCGCCTACCACGACGACTGCGTCGGCTGTCTGGTTGATTATTGCCGCGGGGCCCAGACCTTTCTTGGCCAGCGAGTACATTACGTAGCTGCCCACCGTTGACCCGTGACCGTGTGGGAAGACTAGGATCTTGTCCTTGATGCACGTGCCGCAGAGGTCATGCTTCTTTTCGATTATTTTTCCGTCAGCCGGGTCGACTCCGCCCAGGAAGCTGATGGGCTTCGTGCTCACGAGGGCTTCTGCCGTGCGAGTGCCTTCCACTATTCCCCTGCCCTTCAAAGCCAAATCCATTTTCCACACGCTTCAGTAGGATATCGTTGCCGAAGAGGGAATTTTTCCCAAAATCTTCGACGCTGCCGCGCTGATCTTTTCACGGTTTTCCTCTTCCGTGTAGACGCGCATTATGTTCATGAAACCCTTCAGCGTCTCGAAAATCTTCGAAATCTCGCTCAGCTTCTGCGGAACCTTCTCGCCTTTCGCCGTCTTGTAGAACGCGGGAATCTCAAAGCTCTCCATCAACACCGAGTGATGATTTGGAACAGAGGGAACAGTGGGCACGTCGATGAAAACCGCTTCTGGCTTAAGCTTGGCCTCTCGTGCGATCTCCTCCTGCAACTGTGTCCGGTTGGCTTCACGGCTGAAAAGGGTGGAAACCACCGTGTCCTTCTCGTAGAACGTCCTCTCGTAAGCGCACTTCAACATCTTTCGCCTCTCTAAGTTTCTCACAATCCCGCTCGACTTCTTACAGTTCTTCAACATCGTCCAAACCGTGTAATCATCCATGGCCAAGTACTCCTCTGGCGTCTTGAAACAAGTCAATCCCAACTCATCATTCGCCTTTTCCATGGCAGTTGAAAGCATGATCTGCGCAGCCCTGCCCACACGGTGAAAGTATATGCTCCTGAACGACTCCATCCGCGCAATTATCAGAGACTCAAGCGCCGACAACGCGCCTAAATCCACGGCCAAGTCGCCCTCCAACACGTCCAAAGTGTGAATCAACCTCGAAACATCGATGAAACCGTACTCTGCACCCGTGTGGTAAGTGTCTCGCACGATGAAGTCCTGCTTGTCAACATCCACCGCGCTGCTTATTATCTGATCCAAGAAAGCCTTTCCAGGCCTGTGAAGCCTGCCAACCGCCAGTTTCCCAACATCCTCCGCCCTGCAACCCGCCCCTTCCAGCCTGTCCTTCAGCTCGCTGTTCTTAACCAGCCACAGCGTGATGTCTTCATGCGTCTTGTTCAATTCTCTCTCCAGCAACGGTTCAAAAACATGCGAGAATGGCCCATGCCCAACGTCGTGAAGCAGACCTGCCATCCTCACCATTTCCGTCTCGTCCTCGCTGACGTACTGCGAAATGTTCGGGTTTTCAACCACCCTGCTGGCCATGTGCATCACGCCGACCGAATGCTCAAAACGCGTGTGGTTAGCCCCCGGATAAACATACTCCGCTCCTGCAAGCTGCCGCAGCCTGTGCAGTCTCTGGACAGGATAGGAATCGATGAGGTCTTTCTCCTCCTCAGTAATGTACACGTAACCGTGCACGGGATCCTTTATCTCCCCCCAATAATTCCTAGGCATTCCCAACCTTCCCACGTTTCTGGATAGCTAGTAGATACATGTTCATTCTTATAACGCCTAACACTGCCTCTGCAACGCGTCGTCGAAGGCAAATTTTAAAAATCCAGAAGAAGCAGCTAGTACCATGAAATATTCTGATGGAAAAATTGCTGGAACACTCCTTTTTGTGGCTGCTTCACAGTTCGTTATAGGAGTGATGATCGCCGAAGCTCGCGCTATCTCAAACTACAGCATATCCACGAACTACATAAGCGACCTAGGCGTGGGACCCTCCGCAATGATATTCAACTCGTCAGTCTTCCTCCTCGGCCTCCTGATACTCATCGGAGCCTATTTCCTCCAACGAGCCTTCAACTTCAAACCTCTGACCATACTGCTGATTCTGAGCGCAATAGGAACCATTGGCGTGAGCGTGTTCACAGAGCACTACGGATCGATACACACCGTCGTTTCACTAATCGCCTTCCTGTTCGGCGGATTATCATGCATAGCATCATATAAGCTGCTCAAATTGCCCTTCTCAGTCATCGCCATTATCCTGGGATTGATGACTCTGGGCGCATTAGGCCTCTTTGGCGCTAAAGATTACGTGGGCTTGGGCGCGGGCGGAATGGAGCGAATGATCCTCTATCCTATTCTCGTGTGGGGAGCAGGGTTCGGCGGCTACCTGCTTGCCAACTCGGAGAAAGCGGAAGCGCAAAAGCTCCAACAGTCCCGGGCGTACACCACCTAAGCGGCCACATTACAAGGTAACTGTCTTAATAGTTCGCCGTGACGCATGAGAATAGTACTAAATATCCGTCTTCCTATAGTGCCTAAGGTTTGAGGGTGGAAAAGCGTGGTTTCCAAAGGAGTTTTCATCTGCCTCGAAGGGTTGGACGGATGCGGCAAGACCACGCAGGCAAAACTGCTCGTGAGAAAGCTGAGGAGAAGCTGTGACGCTGTATACACAGCTGAACCCAGCCGCGGAAACATCGGCAAATTTATCAAGAAACACTGTTTACACGGCGACAAGCGCGGTTCAGGCGTGGTTGAGGCGCTGCTTTTTGCGGCAGACCGTTTTGACCATGTTGAAAACACTGTTTTGCCGGCCCTGAAAAAGGGACGGATAGTTGTTTCTGACCGGTACGTCTACTCCTCCCTGGCCTATCAAGGCGCAACTGGGCTTGATTTGGAATGGATTGAGAAGATAAACGAGCATGCGGTTCGCCCTGACCTAGCAATCTTCATCGACGTGGAACCTGAAACGGTCGTTCAAAGACTGAAGCCCAGAAAGTCAGTCATGGAGAACCTAGAAACACAAAGGAGAGTTCGTGATGTCTACATGAAGTTTGTTGAAAAGGGCGAACTTGTCCGAGTGGATGGAAACAAGTCCAAGAGCCAGGTTGCAGCGGACCTTGCCGATGTCGTTCGAAGATTTCTGAAGAAAGACTTTTAATCAGTTTCAGAGGGCTTCAACACTTTCTTCGAAAAGGCGCCGTTGACTCTGTTCACTAGGAGGTTGACGAGGTCGTCTGGGGAGATGTGTCTTGTTCCTTTTTCGTGCGAAACCTGAACTTCGAGGAGGCTTTCGCCGAACATGAAGCGCAGCATGTAATAGTCAAACCTCATGCGCGTTTTCCTTTCTCCCATCATCCTTCGGTAGCGGATGACGCAGAGAAAATCCAAAACTTGAAACGGCTTCTTCCTCAAGGCTGCCAGCAGTCTTTTCCTTTCTTCATCATCTAAATAGTTGAAGTCGTTGTCCTCAGCTACTCCAAACTCAAAAATCACCTTGCAACTCGGGACTGACGGCTCCGCAACCTCTTCCAGACCGGGGGTTTCGCTGTTCAGCTTGTACAAGGCTTCTACGAGCGTCTGCTGCAGCTTCTTGTTCAGGATTGAAGTGGAGAATGTTTCTGCCTTGTGAATGTTCTGCGGGAAGTTTGTGTAGAATCCGAGCATCGAAGGGCGGCGCCTATGATTTCTTTGTCTTTCTTATTTTTTCAAGGTTGTCCAAGAGTCCGGAGAGTACGGTGTTCAATTTTTGCAGTTCTTCAGGTTTCTCTTCGTGTTCAATCTTGTTCTGTATTGTCTGAACCTTGGCAAGGAGGGTGGCTTCGAGGCTTTCCATGGCGACTGAGCCTGTTGCTCTCTTTTCCTCCTCTCCTTCTTTCACGACTATGACTTTCTTCTGGCACTTTTCACACCAGAGTTCACCGTTTTTCAGCCTGAACAGCGGCGAAGAACACGCTGGGCACGCGAGTTCCGTCAGTGTTGAGCCTTGGCGCAGGAGGTCGGCCATGCGTTTGATAGGCGGCTCTTCAGGTGGTTTTCGCGACAAGTTTTAAAACCCCAAAGTAAATAGGTATCCCAGCTTATATAACAGCGTCATTATGAACACGATGAGGTGGCACAATGGTCAGAAAGAAGAAGATGGAGGAGTATGAAGAGCGGATAAAGCAGGCTTTAACGGTGCTGGGAGCAGTTTCCGAGGACAACACTACCCCGAGAAACATCCGAAGGGCGGCAAAAGACTCGATGGACGCCTTACAATCTAAAGAGTTCACCCCCGCCGTCAGAGCAGCAAACGCCGTATCCCTCATGGACGAGATCCTGCAGGATCCAAACATGCCACCCTACACTCGCGTCAAACTGTGGAACGTAATGAGCCTGCTCGAAGCAATAAAAGATTAAAGCGTAAACCAAACAACCTGTTTGCCATATTGACATTGATGGTGAAATGAATGAAAGTAATCCCGCACAAAGACGTCGAGCTGAAAGAAGCCGACGAAGGAGCATCAAAACTCAAAGTCCGCTGGCTCATAACAAAAGAAACGGGCGCTCCCACCTTTGCGATGAGACTCTTCGAAATGGAACCCGGAGGCCACAGCCCATTCCATAATCACGATTGGGAACACGAAGTCTTCGTGCTGGAGGGTGAAGGCCTAGTTGTGGGCGGAAAAGAAGAGAAAAAAATCAAAGCAGGCGACGCCGTTTTCGTTCCTCCGAACGAGCAGCACCAGTTCAAAAACAACGGCAAGAAAACACTGAAGTTCCTCTGCCTCGTCCCACTCTAACACGAACAGCCCTCAGCCTTCAAACTGCGAAGCCAAATCTCGCACCCTATTTCAATCTTTGTCGTCTGTCTGCCACGTTTGTTTCTTTCCCGTAATCCTTCTGTATGCTCTCTTCACGTGGCGCAACGCGTGCGCGAGGAACCTGTCCTCCTGTCCGTACGCCCTTTCAAGGATAGCCTCTCTGGACAGGAACGTGTTCTTGAGCTCGGTCAGCTCTTTCTTTGGACTGTACAGGATGTAAATTGGAATTCCAACAGCAAGCAATGCTATTCCCACTGCAATTTGAACAACTCCACACAGAACGATTAGGATGACTGAAAAGGCGATTCCCAAAATCGGAATGACGGAGGTCGCCTCCCAACGCGACTGCGTTCCAGGACACTTCTTGCGCAGCCAAAAGACCGAAAGGGCCGTGGCCAGGTAGGCCACGCCCAACAGAAAAACAGAGGTCGCTATCAAAATGGACAGGCCTCCAGAGACCAACCCTCCGTAAACTGCAGCTGCGAACGCCGTGACTCCTTGGATTATTATTCCGAGGTAAGGCGTCTTAAATTTCGCGCTGATCTTGGCGAAGACGGCAGGAAACAGGCCATCAGCAGCCAACGCGTATCCAAGCCTCGAAGTTCCTATCATCCCCGACTCGTCAGAACCCGCCACCGAAATCAACGCACCAATACCGACGATTGCAACTCCAACGTTAAGCACAGAACGGTTCCAACTCAACGCCGTTCCAGTCGCCGTCGTCAGCGGCGTCTTGTTTAAGGCCAAAACGGCGGACGGCGTGACCCCGAAAAGCAAAACGTTCGTCACGAGATAGAACACCGTCACGATGGCGAGACCCAGAACAATAGCCCTCGGAATAGTCTTCTTCGCATCCTTTATCTCCTCAGCCGGAATGGTCGAGATTTCGAAGCCCGCGTAAGCCCAAAAAATCAAGACCAGAGCAAGTCCAAAACCGCCGAGACCACTGGGCAACAACGGAGAGAAATGAGAAGCTGCAACGGCCGGGTGGAAAACGACGAAACCCACACTGACTACAACGAAAAGAATCAACGGAGCCAGTTTGACCAAAGTCAAAACATCGTTCGTTCTTCCGGCGGATTTGACCCCGAAAATGTTCGAGGCAATCAGAAACAACACGAAAGCTCCCTCGACAAGAATCTGCGGAATTGGGCTAAGCTTAACGTAAACACTCAGGTACTCGACAAAGGCAAGGGGAAAAACGGCCAGCGACACCCATTCCGCAAGCCAAAGAGACCAGCCAACGATGAAACCCGAAAACTGTCCCCAAGCTTCCTTCGCGTACGCATACGGCCCGCCGACCTTCGGAAGAAGAGACGCACACTGGGCAAAACACAACGCGATGACGATTGCCATCGCTCCCGCGATGACCCACACGACGAGTGAGAAGGGGCCCAGATATTGCGCTCCAAACGCCGACGCTACGTAAATGTCCGCGCCTATGATTGCCCCGACGACGAGGTTTGTCACATCGAAAAGCGTCAGTTGGGACTGCAGTTTGACTTTGGACACGATGTTCACCCGTCGCGAACACTAGACTTCATTGCAGATTGTAAGCGGAAGTCTAAGTATTTTTTGGTAACAGCACCAGACGAGAGCGCCCTGAGTACGGATATATTTGGCTTACGCGAAATGGAATGCGCGTTTGCTCTGTTCCAGCGCGTGCTAGAAAGCTTAAATTTCATGGAAGGCAGATGGTCTGGCGTGGTCCATGTGTTCAGCGTGCTGAGTTTTGCTTTGGTTGCGATCGCATCCGTGGTTGCGGTTGTTGAGCCGGGCAGCAACATTGCGATTTATCTCAGCTTGACCGAGGGCATGGGCAAAGAGGAGAAACGGCGCATCGTGAACAAGGCTATGAAGATATCTTTCGTCGTATTGGCATTTTTCGCCCTTGCCGGGCAACTGGTGTTCGTGTTCTTCAACATCACGATATCGGCCTTCCAAATTGCCGGTGGCATATTACTGGTTGATGTCGCCTTGAGAATGTTGCACTCGCGGAAGGACGAATATTCAACTGAGGAGCTGGAAGACGTTGCCGTCGTGCCCTTGGCTTTTCCTCTCACTGCCGGACCAGGCTCCATCACGACGGTGATGTTGCTGATGTCCCAGGCGAGCGGCTTGCTTGAGTGGCCTTTCGTTTTCGTGGCAATTCTCGTAAGCGTGTTGCTGTCATACGTTGGTATGACCTATGCAGACAGACTTGTCAGCAGACTGGGAACAGAAGGTTTACACGTGGTCACGAAGATCATGGCCATCATCGTCTTGGCGATTGCAGTTCAATTCTTCATAAACGGCGTCACGGACGTGGCTAGCCACATCCTGCATCCATGAACTCTTATCACAGAGCGCTGCCTAGGCCTCGCTTCTTAGTCTAAAACTTTAACTTAGGTTCCAAATTATCTAGCTATGCCAAACGGTCGGGAAATAATATGGAGCAAGCCCTCACGAAACAGGAGATTAAACGATTTTCAGCATCTTTTGACAGGGATCCTAGAAATCTTCTTGCGCTGAACGCTGTAACCGAGAACGGTATTGCAGCTGTCGCTTTGAGCCGAAAAGAGGTTGATAGAATCAATTACACGTTCAGTCATCTAATACAATCACCGGAGGCAACTAATCAAGAGCAGTCAGGACGGTGCTGGTTATTCTCCGGACTCAGCTTCCTCTGCCTAGAAGCCATGAAAAAGTTGAAACTCGTAACTTTTGAACTCTCAGAAGTCTATCAGATGTTCTGGGATAAACTGGAGAAAGCAAATTACTTCCTCGAGAACATCATCGAAACCAGAAATGAACCACTGGACAGCCGACTGGTTCTGGACCTTCTATATGATCCACTTCCCGACGGTGGACAATGGGACATGTTCGTGAATCTCGTGGACAAATACGGCGTTGTGCCAAAGTCCTCCATGCCCGAGACAGACAGCAGCAACAGCTCTGATTCTATGAACACCCTGTTAGTCGCTAAGCTGAGGGAATACGCAAAGACGCTGCGAGACCTAAACGCTCATGGATCTTCAATCAGGGAACTGCGAAAGTTGAAGTGCGAGCTACTCGAAGAATTCTACCGCATGCTCACGATCCACTTGGGGAAGCCACCGAGCAGCTTTTGCTGGGAGTGGCGAGATAAACAGAACGTATTTCACAGACAAGGCGACATCACGCCAAAAGAATTCTACGAGAAATATGTGGGCACTAACCTGGACGATCTAGTTTGTCTGATAAACGCTCCAACCAAGGACAAACCCTACAATAAACTTTACACGGTTCAGTACTTGGGCAACGTCATCGAAGGGCGACCAGTCCGCTACTTAAACGTTGATATGCCAACTTTGAAGAAAGCCGCCGTCGAAATGATAAAGGACAACCACGCGGTCTGGTTCGGCTGTGACGTAGGCCAAATGCTAGAAACAGAGATGGGAGCAATGGATCTGAACGTATACGACTACAAACTAGTATACGGAACAGACTTCAAGCTCACCAAGGCTGGAAGACTGGAATACCGGAACAGCGAAATGACCCACGCCATGGTGCTAACCGGCGTGGATCTCGACGACAATGGCAAGCCGATAAAATGGAGAGCTGAAAACAGCTGGGGCGCCAAAATCGGGGACCGAGGCTACATGTGCATGATGGATGAATGGTTCGACGAATACCTGTACGAGATAACAGTTGGAAAAAAGTACCTCCCCCCAAAGATCCTGAAAGTTCTGGATACAAAACCCCTCGTCCTACCACCCTGGGACCCAATGGGAACCTTAGCAAAGCAAAATTAACAGAGTCACCAACACGCAGACTGGCGTGCGTATTCATTCACTCTCTCTCAGTCTCACTTTCTCACAGCGCACGCTTTTCCTGCGGTAACGACTTGGCAGCCCGCTCGCTAGGAATATATCCCAGTGGTTACATGTAGTTCTGGGTTTCAGGGGATAAACTCGTTGAAATACGACGTAATAATTGTCGGAGCTGGCCCCGCAGGAATATTCTCTGCTCTGGAGCTTGCAGAGAAAAACAGCATGCGCGTTCTAATGCTGGACAGAGGACAGGACATAAACCAGCGAAAATGCCCAGCGAGCCGAGGCTTCGAATGCGTGAACTGCGATCCCTGCACGGTCTTGTCCGGCTGGGGAGGAGCAGGAGCGTTCAGTGATGGGAAGCTAACACTTTCTCCCGAAGTGGGAGGGTGGCTCAACCAGTACGTTTCGCCCACGGAACTCCAAGAACTCGTAGACTACGCAGACTCGGTCTACCTCAAGTTCGGCGCGACTGAACACACCTACGGAGGGGAGGAAGAAAAGGTAGAGGAGTTCGAACGAAAAGCATCGCTGGCAGGACTGAAACTCATCCGCCAGAAAATTCGCCACATGGGCACGGAAAGATGCGCTGAGACCCTTCGAAAGATGCGACAAGAACTGAACGGCAAGGTCGAGTTCAAGCCGAAAAGCGACGTCAAAGGACTAATCGTGAAAAACGGATCCATAGAAGGAGTCGAAACCGAAGACGGCGAAAAATACTTGGGCAAATACGTCATCGTCGCGCCTGGAAGAATCGGCGCCGAATGGCTTCAAACGGAAGCCCAAGCCCTGGGCCTGAAGACCTTCAACAACCCCGTTGACGTCGGAATCAGAGTTGAAACCTTAGCCTCCGTCATGGAAGAGATAACAACCGTTTTGTACGAACCCAAGCTCATCTACTACTCAAAGTCCTTCGACGATATGGTCCGCACGTTCTGCGTTGCACCCTACGGCGAGGTCATAACAGAATCCTACGAAGGAGTGTTAACTGTCAACGGCCAAAGCTACGCCGAACGGAAGACCCGGAACACAAACTTCGCCATCCTCGTCAGCACGTCGTTCACGGAGCCCTTCAAAGAGCCGATAGCCTACGGAAAATACGTGGCGAGGCTCGGAAACCTCCTCAGCGGCGGCGTAATCGTGCAGCGTCTAGGGGATCTAGAGTCTGGAAGAAGATCAACACACGAACGTCTCGCCCGAAGCGTCGTAACCCCCACCTTGAAGAACGCCACGCCAGGCGACCTCAGCTTCGTCCTGCCCTACCGCTACCTGGCCGACATACGGGAAATGCTCCAAGCGTTGGACAAAATGGTTCCAGGCCTGCACTCGAGAGACACGCTGCTCTACGGCGTCGAAGTAAAATTCTACTCGTCAAGACTGCAACTCAGTCACTGCTTGGAAACCAAGATACGCAACCTGTTCACCATCGGCGACGGAGCAGGCGTCACCAGAGGACTCATCCAGGCTTCAGCCTCAGGCGTCATCGTGTCCAAAGAAATTCTGAAAAGAGAAAAACAGAAAGCTTGAAACTTATGAGCGTTATCAGCGAGATTAAGTGCAGCCACTGTGGGGCACCGATACAGTTTCAACCCGGAGAAATAATAGCAACCTGCAAGTACTGCGGCTACACCGTCGTGGTCGAAACCAACCAAGCGTTCACTTTCGAACACTCGATGCTGCTGAACAGGTATGATCCGACACAGATAGAGGAACCCATCAGAGAATGGATGCGCGAAGGCTTTCTGAAACCGCAAGATCTGGCGAAAAAATCGAAAATCGAAGAAAAGAACCTGACATATCTGCCCTTCTGGGTGGTCTCCGCGAAGGCAACGAGCACCTACAAGGGAATTTTCGAGCGCATCGCACCCGCCGTCACCAAGGAGGGAACTCTGGAGAAAGAGTACAATTGGCTTCTTCTGGCAAGGAAAGCAACGGGGTTTCCGACGAGGGACTACGAGGTTCCGCTGGCGGGAAAGATCCCGTTTGACTTCAGGAAAATCGAGGGTTTTGCCAAGGTCCTGAACAGCGAGGTTGACAAGGACGACGCGGTTGAGCTTGCAAAACAGCAGATTGAAGAGAACCACCGCTTTCTCATCCAGCAGGACGTCGACAAAATCATCGAAATAAAGACCGAAATGGACGTGCGCCAGGTGGTCTACCTGCACTCGCCCGTGTGGTTTATCAAGTACGAGTACAAGGGCAAGGGCTATCAACTGCTGATCGACGGAGCAACAGGGACCGACATAAGGGGCGACATACCCTCGGGCAAATTCTAATAATCGCGAGAATGGCGAACAAACTTTAAAAGCGACCCTAAATCATGTATACAGACGAAACGAATTTGTGAGGAATTAAATCTTGAGTGAAAAAAATGATGATGTTCTTCAATCGGCACAGGGTCAGATGCGCCTCTCAGAAAGGCTTCTTGCGGAAGTCCCAGGATTTCGCGGTTACAAACAGAAAGAAATCCGCAGGGAGTCAGACAAGCTTATCCGCAACCATCTGACCATGAAGCTGACACTGGCGAGAACCAACTTCAAAACGATTTTTCAGAGAATGGCTGACAATCGCCAGCTGGACGTTCTCACAGACATGGACAGGCTTAGCGCCAAGTTCGACCGAGTGATAGAAAGAATAAGTCACGCTTCTTACGGATACACCGGTTTTTTCGACGTCGTCAAGATTCAAGAAGCGGCTCTTGACAGGATGACCAACTTCGACAATCAGCTAATCGACCAGGTGAACAACATAGCAACTGAAGTTGACGCTTTCAAGACCGAGGTCTCCAAACAAAACTTCGACAACGCCAAAGACCGCGTGCAAAACCTAACCGACACGGTGGAAACGCTCGACGAAACCCTCGGCAAAAGAGAAGAAGTAATGATGGGAGTGGTGAGCTAAAATGCCACAAATCATAGAATGGACAAACGCAGGACCAGACGACATCCTGTGGAAATATCCTATCGAAGATATAACGTGGGGCGCCCAACTAATCGTCCACGAATACGAAGTCGCAGTGTTCTTCAGGGACGGCAAGGCATACGACGTCTTCCAAGCGGGAAGACACACACTGACAACCTTGAATATTCCGCTCGTTACAGGACTACTAACTCGCATCGCCGGCTTCAAGGACAAACCTTTCAAGGCAATGGTAATCTACATCTCAACCAGAGTGTTCAACGGCAAATACGGCACACAAGCCCAAACCACCGAGCTGGCACCACTACAAGTACACGGCACATTCTTCTTCAAACTCGAGGACGCGCAACTCTTCGTAAACGAAGTCGTGGGCGGACAAAAAGCATACTCCACAGAAGACGTAGACAACTACCTAAGAGGGTTCCTGAACGAGAAAATGATCAACGAACTCTCACACTATGATCTGCTCACCGTGTTCACAAAACTCGACGAAACAGCCATAATCGTCAAAAACTCTATCCAAGACTACTTCAAACGAGTAGGCCTAGAACTCACCGACCTCCGTTTCGAAGGAATAGACACAACCCCAGAGTACCGTGAAAGACTCTTCTGGCTCAGAACCGGCGGAACCAGCTCCAGCGAAGTACTACGAATGGAAACAGTCAAGAGCGCCGCAGAATCCCTCGGAAAATCAGGCGGAGGGGGAGCAGGCTTAGGAACCGGCATGGTGCTCATTCCACAAATCATGACGCCCACAGGCCCAGTGCAAGCCCCAGCTGCAGCCTTAGTAATATGTCCAAAATGCGGCAACCATATCCCGGCAACCTCCAAGTTCTGCCCAGAATGCGGAACAACGATAACCCAATCAACAGACCAGACGATGAGCTGCCCCAAATGCGGAAAATCTATACCCGCCAACTCGAAGTTCTGCCCAGATTGCGGAGCAAAAATCTAGCCTGACAACGGAGGATAAAACATGGCTAGAATGGCAGATCGGAACCTGCTGACAATAGGCGCCATATTCGTCATCATAGTCATCTCTATCCTGCTCTACTATCCCGCAAAAGCCTACGGCGGATGGTACATTCTACCGACAATCATCGGACTGTTCGGCATCTGGCTCATGGTCCTGTCCGAGTTGCAGCACTCAAACCCTGAAAAGTACGGGCGCGGAGCATTCAGCTTCTTCGGTTGGGGCCTGCTATTAATCGCAGTCGGCGGTGCATGGTTCCTCGACGGGTACGGCTACGGTATCTACGCCTTAGCCTTGATTCTGCTCGTGATCGGCGGCCTCGCGATAGCAGCTGCTTTCAGAAGAAAGTAAACCCTCCTTTTTCTAAACACTTTTTTATTTTCGTTTCACTACTCAATCCAGAGACTGGGCTTGGTATGAGCGAAGAAATAATCGGTCACGGCACCTGGTACGACAAGACGGCCGCAAAAGTAGTTGCCAGAGAGCGGAAGCTCGGTAGAGATCTCGGGTTAATCCGGACAGAGATGGGCATAGCCGCTTCAGGCCTTCCACACATCGGCAACCTCAGCGACGCCGCCAGATCCTTCGGCATAACCCTAGCCCTGAGAGAACAGGATTTCCCCTCCGAACTCGTTGCGTTTGCCGACGACAAAGACGGACTGAGAAAGGTTCCTGCAGGCATGCCTGAATCCCTCGAACAGTATCTGGGACGCCCCGTGACGGACATTCCGGACGTTTACAAGTGTCACCGAAGCTACGGCGAACACATGGCCATGCTCCTCATGGAAGCCTTAGACAAGTGCGGCATCGAATACAAGTTCATGTCAGGAGCCGAAGCCTACAGGACCGGCCTGTTCAACGAAGAAATCAGAACCATACTCGTCAACGCCAAAAAGATCGGCGAAATAGTCAACGAAGAACTCGGACAGGAAAAATTTCTGGAAGCCCTGCCCTACTTCGCGGTGTGCGAGAACTGCGGCCGAATCTACACGACGAAAGCCTACGAGTTCGTGGCCGAAGAGAACAAGATCCTCTACAATTGCGAAGGAATGGAAGTGAAAGGACGGTGGCTCGAAGGCTGCGGACACAAGGGCGAAGTGGACTTCAGAAAGGGACTGGGCAAGCTCAGCTGGAAAGGCGAGTTTGCCGTACGCTGGAAGGCCCTGGACATCAGGTTCGAAGCCTTCGGAAAAGACGTCGCCGACTCGGTCCGCGTTAACGATCGCATATGCCGCGAAATACTGCAATGGGAACCGCCCGTTCACGCACAGTACGAGTTGTTCCTCGCCAAAACCGGCGAAAAACTCTCCAAGAGTGCCGGACTCCTGCTGACCCCGCAAACCTGGTTCAGGTACGGCTCCCCCCAATCGCTAATGCTGCTCCTCCTGAAAAGGTTCGTAGGCTCCCGCGCCCTCGACGTGGTCGACATTCCAACCTACATGGACGAACTTGACGACCTGGAAGATATCTACTTCGGAAAAAAACAGGTCAAAGACAAGAAGGAACTGGCGAAGCTTCAAGGATTGTACGAGTACTGCTACGCCCTGAAATGTCCCGCGAAACCGGGCTTTCACGCGCCCTACAACCTGCTAACGTACCTGGCCAAGGTTGCCCCCAAGGGCAATGAAGAACAGTACCTGACCGAAAAACTTCGAAGCTACGGCTATCTGCAGCGAGACCAGAAACTCGACGATAACGCCAGAAAACGCATCGAATACGCATCCAACTGGGCCGCAGATTTTCGGCAGATTAAAGAAGCCTCAGTCAAACTAGGCAGCGAAGAGAGAGACGCTGTGAAGGAATTGGTCAAAGTTCTGAAAGTCGAAGACGACGCGGAAAAAATCCAAAACGCAGTTTTCAACACCGCCAAAAACAGCGGTCTCCAACCAGCACAATTCTTCAAGACGATATACGGGATACTGCTGGGTGCTCCCCAAGGCCCAAGGCTAGGACCATACATCCTGGCAATGGGAAAACAGAACGTCACAGACGCCTTGGAAAGGGCGCTGAAGGGTCAAAACTGACGGCGAACAAGAAAAGAATCCGTTTCTGTTTCAGTTTCTAAAAGTTTTTATGCGCTACCTCAACACATAACGCTCAAGGGTTGAAGAGGAATGGACGAAGAAGTTGCTGATTTTGCCCTCGAGTATGCGCGCGGCAAGAAGGTTGAGTACGCCGAAGTTAGGGCGCACAGTCAGGTTCAAGACGGGCTCATGCTGCGCAACGGCGTCGTGGAAGCTTACGTCTCTGCCGTTGACAGCGGGTTCAACGTGCGTATCATGGCGGACGGCGGCATCGGTTTTGCGTCCACGAACAAATGGACGAGGGAAGAGGCTAGAGCGATTGTGAACGTTGCTTTCAAGTACGCCAAGAGTGCAAAACGGAAGGACAGGCTCGTTTTCAAGGAGGAAAAGGGCGTCAAGACCAAATGGGTCGTTGAACAGAAAAAGAAGATTGAAAACGTTCCTCCCGAAGAGAGAATATCCACACTCATGGAAGTCGACAAAGCCCTCGCGGCTTCAAAAGTGAAAATTCCCGCGACGATGGCATCCTGCTCGATAAACCTGATAAACAAGTACTTCGCCAATTCAGAGGGCTCAAGAATCGCCTCGTACGTCCCCAAGATAGGAGCCTTCTTCTTCATAACGGTCGCCGAACAGGGAAAAACCGAACAAGCATACGAACAGTTCGGCTACAGCGGCGGCTGGGAAGCCTTCAACAAATGGAAAATGCCCGAAAAAATGGTCCACGACGCGGTGGTTCTCAAAGACGTGATTACCAAGGCAAAAACCGTGAAACCCGGAAACATGGACCTGGTCTGCGGCTCAGAAGTCGCGGGAATAGCGGCACACGAATCCTGCGGCCACCCGATGGAAGCCGACAGAATCCTGGGACGAGAAATGAGCCAGGCTGGCAGATCCTTCATCTACAAAGGAGGGCCGTACTGGCTCGGCACGAGGATCGGCAGCAAAGCCGTCACCGTCGTGGATGATCCAACAGTCGAGAACAGCTACGGCTATTACCTCTACGACGACGAAGGCGTAAAGGCCAGACGCAGGTTTCTGTACAAGGAAGGCCTCGTGAACGAGTTTCTCCAGAACAGAGAATCAGCCGCCAAGCTCGGCGTCAACAGCAACGGCTCATCCAGATCCGTCAACTACGACCGGGAAGCCATAGTCCGCATGGCAAACACGTTCGTCCTCCCAGGCGAAATGACCGAGGAAGAGCTGATCGAAGACGTCAAAGACGGCGTCTACATGAAATCCTTCACAGAATGGAACATCGATGATAAACGTTTCAACCAGCGTTACGTGGGCAGAGAAGCGTACCAGATAGAAAAAGGCGAACTCACAGACTCTGTGGCCAGACCCGTGATTGAAACGACCACCCTTAAGTTTTGGACGGCCGTCGACGCGGTTTCGAAAAAAGTGGAGTTTGACGCGGCGACATGTGGGAAAGGAGATCCCTCTCAAGGGATTCCAGTGTATACTGGTGGTCCTTGCATGCGACTCAGGAGGGTGTATGTGAAGTGACAGACATGCTCAGCAAAACTGATGATGCCGTGAAGAAAGCAACGGCTCTCGGAGCAGAACAGGTCATCGCGAAGACCACTGTCGGCAAGTATCGACAGGTTCGCTTCAGCAACAACCAGGTTGACATCACCGTCGCCTGGAACGACTACTCAACCGACGTGGCTCTGGCCTGGAAGAAACGCGTAGTAGCCACAACCATACACAATTTCATCGGCGTTGACGCCAGCCTCAAACAGCTGCTGAAACTGGCGAAAATCTCTCAGGAAAACCCGACGTTCGGAGGCTTTGCACAGGGCAGTTTCCGCTACCCAAAGGGCAACGCAGACGAGAAGCTTGAGGACTTAGAGAAACCGACAGAATACGTTTTTGACGCCGTAGAAGCCGCCAAGAAGGAAGCCGGAGGAAACGTTGACAGCGGAGGCATACTCTTCACGAAATTCGAAGACGTTTACCTAGCCTCTTCCGAAGGCCCCGTCGGCGTTGACAGCAGATCAGCCGTCGAGCTTTCAATCAGGGCTTTCACAGAAAAAGAGGCCTCAGGCCACGGAGTGGAATGCTGTTCAACCCTGAAGGACTTCAAGCCTGAGCGTGCGGGTGCAAAGGCCGGCATGATAGCCAAATTGGCTAAGGGTCCGAAAGTTGGGGACGAAGGCGTCTACGACGTCGTGTTCGACCCTCTGATTCACGGTTCGTTGCTCGGAGTGTGGGGCGGGATGGCTTCAGCCTATTCCGTGCTGGTGCAAATGTCCGTTTTCGTCGATAAGCTCGGCAAGAGAGTGGCGCCCGAATCAGTCACGCTGAAAGACAACCCTGCGGCTTATTCAATGTCTAACAGAGTTTTCGATGACGAGGGCGTTCCCACACAGATGAACGCGTTCATCGATCACGGCATCGTCAAAACGTACCTTCACAACGCTTCCACCGCAAAAATGTTCAAAACCAAGACGACCGGGAACGCGGGCTTAATCGCTCCGACCCCTTGGAACATCGAAATGGAGGCGGGACCAACGAGCAAGGACGAGCTTTTCGAAGACGTGAAGAAAGGACTGTACCTAACCAACACTTGGTACACGCGGTTCCAGAATTCTGCAAAGGGCGACTTCTCAACAATACCCAGAGACGGCATCTTCATGATTGACAAAGGCGAACTCGGACAATCATTGAAGGATCTGCGCCTGAGCGACAACGTGTTAACCATGCTCGGCAACATCTCCGCCGTTTCAAAGGAGAGACAGCACGTACACTGGTGGGGCGAAGCAGACCCGCCTTCACTGGCCCCGTACATCCTAATCAAGAACGTGCACATGACCCATTCCAAGTAAAATCTGAGTTTTCCCTCTCAACGTTTATCAACCCGCTCGCTCTTCTGCCTCCAGTCACAACAAGCAAGCAGCAGGTCACTGGAATAATTGGCTTCGAGAGTTGCTATCGTTAAAGGCGAAAGGGGTCACGAGCCTGTTTTCAAGGCGCTGGACTTGGTGGACTATGAAGCCGCCCTGTCGGGCTGGAGCACCGTCCTCATAAAGGTCAACTTCATAACGGTCAAAACATGGGACACGGGCGCGACGACGGATCCGATGGTCGTTGAAGCTATCATAGAGAGACTCAAGAATCTGAAAGTCAAGATATTCGTTGTAGAATCAGATGCCACAATGACCAACGCGGACAAGGCCTTTGAAGCGACAGGCATGAGAGAAATGGTCCAGCGGAACGGCGTTGAATTTCTCAACCTGAGACACGTCAAAGACAGAGTCAAGATAGAGGTTCCCCACTGTGAAACGTTGGGTAGCGTGACCGTTCCCCGCATCGTCACCGAGTCTGCCATCATAAGCGCGGCGAAACTCAAGACCCACATGTCGACAGAGGTAACTCTGGGAATGAAAAACATGTTCGGTCTTCTGCCGGACAAGTTCAAAGGAAAATACCACGTGCAAGGCATAAGCAAAGTCGTCGTCGACATCAACACCGTGCTCAAATCATCGTTGACCGTGATAGACGGCTTCGTCGCGATGGAAGGACGCGGGCCCTCAGACGGAAAACCCGTTAAGATGGACTTGATAATAGCTGGGAAAGATCCCGTCGCAACGGATGCAACCGCGTCCAGAATCATGGGCTTCGACCCGCATGAAATAAGTCACATTCGCAGGGCCCACGAGAAAGGTCTCGGCAACATCGATGGTATAGAAATTCTCGGCGAAAAACTGGAGAACGTCACTCGAACTTTTCAGAGAACGTAAAATCGATCTCGCATTACTCTTTGGAATCGGCGGCTCGAACGTCAGAGGTCGAGTCCTTGCGAGCGGTGGTTGGCACAAACTGGGCCTCGCTCGGCGGCGCGTTTGTTGGTGGAGGTCATTCGGTTTCGGGTTTTGTGAGTTCTTTGAGCTCGTGTATTTCAATCAGGTTGCTCGCGTGTTTTCGGCTGGTTCTGAAGGCGGCGGTGAAAACTATCGTATCTTCCTCGTTCACGAGGTCTTCGGTGTGGAGCTGGTTTGCGACCGTTAAGATTCGATCTTTCTTCTCGCGGTAGTCTATGCACGCCGGGTATACACCGAACGCCAGTTCCAATTGTCTCTTGACGCGTGGGTCCGGCGTCACGGCTATTATCGGCTGTGCTATCTTGAATCTTGATATCATTCGTGCCGTGTAACCCGACCTGGTTAGAGTGACGACTTTGTTCACGGGCATTTCTTGGCATATTCTCTGAATCGCCCTGCTTATCGTGTCTGATATGTTGATGAAGCCCTCGTCCACCACGCGGTTTTCTATTGCCTTTTCAGCTTCAACCGCGATTCTGGACATCATCAACACGGCTTCAACTGGGTACTGTCCCACCGCTGTTTCTCCTGAGAGCATGGTGACTTCTGTTCCGTCAAGTATCGCGTTGGCCACGTCGCTGACTTCAGCTCTGGTCGGTATCGGGCTGTTCATCATTGATTCGAGCATTTCCGTTGCGGTCACAACGGTTTTTCCTCTCTGGTTGCACTGTTTGATTATCGATTTCTGAACGTGGGGAACTTTTTCGGGTTCAATCTCGACGCCTAGGTCGCCTCTTGCCACCATGATTCCGTCCGCGGCTTCTAGGATTTCGTCAAAGTTGTTGACGCCTTCGAAGTTCTCTATCTTTGCGATTACCGCGCCCTTGAACCCTCGCGTTTCTCTCCTGAGGTTTTTCACGTCTCTGGCGTTTCTCGTAAAAGAGAGAGCTATGAATTCAACGTCCTTTTCCTTTGCCAGGGTCGCTATCTGGCGGTCTCTGCTTGACAGGGTTGGCACCGTGAGCTTCTTGTATGGGATGTTGACGCCTTTTCCGTCTTCCAGCTCGCCGGAGGTTAGGGCGACCAATTTCAATGTGCCTTTCTTCTTTTCAGAGACCTTCAATCTCAGCTTTCCATTGTCAACCAAGATGCTGTCCGTCACATTCACTTTGTCATAGAAGTTCTTGCTGAAGCTTATCGTCTCGTTCTTGAACCCGGCTTCAAAACTGTCTCCTTTGTTGACGATTCTGTTGCCTTTCATTTTCAGCCTTATTTCAGGCCCTTTGATGTCGATTATGACAGGGATGTCTGCCACTTCGCGAATGGTTTTAATCACGTGTTCATACTGGTCAATCGTTCCGTAGGCGGTGTTTATTCTCGCACCGTTCATTCCCGCGCGGTGCATCTTCTGAAGCGTCTCCTTGGAAAGACTGGCCGGACCGATGGTGCAGACGATCTTGGTTTTCTTCAAAACTCATCCCAAGCTACGCTTAAAGATACTGCTGATCTCTGTTTTAACGCTAGCGTTTAGCCCCAGCAGAATACGTTGCAAGTTTTCATTGCGTGTTCGTTGTTTTCCAAAAGTCATTTATATGATTGGCGCAACAGTGAAAAACGATGTGAAATGAAGTTCTTGATAATTGCAAAAGTGAGACAAACCCCAGTTGACGTGTGGGCCAAGCTGCTTCCAGCCCATTTTAAGTATTTAGATGAGCTGGAGAAGAAGAAAACTCTTGAAATTTCATATCATCTGATAGGTCATCAGGGCGATGCTTTGATTGTCAACGCAAGTTCAGACGAGGAGCTGGCGAGCATCATAGGCGAAGATCCACTGTTCTTCTACACGGACAGAGAAATCTACCCGCTCACGACACGTGAGGCTCACAAACGAAGACTAGAACGCATCATGGGAAAGACAAAACCATTAATGTGAATTGCATGGCCCTTATAAAAAGTAACACTGTAATCTCCTGAGAGGAAAACTGGAAGGCACTCTGCAAATCATTTGTTTCGGTTCGTAATCTGCAGTTGAGCAGGTGGACACGTGGTAATACAGGTTGATCTCGAATTGCGGGCGCGAGACGCGGGGAAGGCTGTAGGCCGCGGAGACTTGATCATCGTCATCGACGTTCTGAGATCTGGGACCAGCATTCTGAACGCTCTGACCAATGGTGCGCAAGCGGCAGTTCCCGCGACGACTCTGGAAGAAGCTTACAAACTCCACAGTAAGCATCCACAGTACCTGCTCGCCGGTGAAAGAGGTGGGCACAAGCCCGTGGGTTTCGACTTGGGAAATTCTCCTCTGGAATTCACGTCTGAGAGGGTTGAAGGAAAAATCTTGGTCATAACGACCACGAGCGGGACGGCGGCTTTGGTTAGGTCTAAGGCGGCGAAGTGGGTTTTGGTGGGCGGTTTCCTAAATGCCCTGGCAGCGGCGCGAAAGGCGGAGAAGATTGCTGCGAGGGAAATAATCGGAGTGTCGTTCGTCTTGGCTGGAGAGAAAGGCAAGTTCTCGCTGGAAGATTTTTTGTGTGCAGGAGCAATTGCAAACGGTTTCGCCGTTGACAAGGTTCACTTTTCGGACAAGGTCCAGGCGGCGCTGCTAGCGTTTAAACAGGCAGAGAATGATTTAACCGGAAACGTGATGAAGGCAAAACACGCGGAGCATTTGGTGCAGCTAGGGTTCAAAGGGGACGTAGATTTTTCCTGCAGTCTAAACGTGTTTCGAACAGTTCCAATGTACGCGGACGGAAAGATAACGCTGCATTGGCAAACGGCGCCCAGCAGTCTTTGACGCGCGCGTCACTGTTCCAACGTCCATCGGCGTTCGCCTGTACGCTCGAGTATGAGTGTGTACATTGGCCTCAAGTGTTATTTACTCTCTCAGCAGATATTACCTCATTAGGTGATCTCTGTGGATTCGAAGAGTCTCTTAGAATACAGCCAGACAGTCAGGAACAGATACTTGGATATACTTGCCACACTTCCCTGGGCAGAAGTTGTGAAGAGCCGCGGCGCAAGTTTTGATTCCATGAGGAACATCTTCTTGCACACGCTAGACGCTGAGGATAGGATGATTAGCTACGTCATCCCGGGACGTATGAAAAATTGGGTTTCACGGAACCACGACGAGTTTAAGGATATAGATTCTATCAGGAAACGTGCAAAAGATGTCGAATCAAGGACCAAAACTTCTCTTGGGAAAATGTCTCCGGCCGATCTCGAAAAAAAGGTGGAAGTATCGAGGATGCAAATGCCGCCCGTGCAAGTGCGGGTGGAAGACATCCTGATTCACGTGGCCCTTGAGAACGTTCACCACTTCGGCGAGTTGATTGCGCTCCTGTGGCAAATCGACGTGGAACCGCCGCACATGGGCTGGATAGCCTACCTTCAAAGATAATCCCTCTGGCAGGGCTGTGAAGCCCGTGTTGACAGTGTTGTTCTTTGCTGCTTAGCAATTTCGCTGTCTCGGGCGCCTTGAAATCGAAGGAGTTCGGCTGTTTTGTTCAGCTTTTCTCAGTGCTCTTCTTTTTTATGAGCCCAAGTGAATAGCACAGCAGGTCTGCAGCCAATTGTTCTGTTCTTTTGCACATGGTTCGCAGTTCATCCAGCTGATTGGGCGTCAATGCACGGTCGTCGCATTCGCGCTTCAATTCTTCGTATTTCTTCCAAGCTTCTTTGCTCTTCAAGATTTCAGAGTCTGTGAATCGCTCAAGACTGTCTATCGCAGATCTTAAAGAGGCCGTATCTTCCGTCGCTTCTTCAGGTTTCTTCTGCCCTATTCTTTGCTCCAGCTCGTTCATTTTCTCTTTGAGCATTCCAACGGTTCCAACCGCTTTCTCATAATCTTCTCTAACATTTCTCGTGGCAATTTCAATACGAACACCGAGCTCGTCAGTTTCTGTCAAGATAGCCGCACTCCGGTCACGGTCAAATATTTGCGGTGGGACAACTAATTCTTTCGGTGCCGAGATAGAAAAACTATTTAGCCATATTAACATTCTAGACTGAAAGAAGTGCGTACAGAGGATGGTTGGACATGGAAGCTTTTATGGTTGAATTTCAAGGCGGAAGCGGGGCGAAGAAGACTGCCGGGTTTTTGGCAAGGCCGAAGGATGTTGGAAAACATCCTGCCGTCATCGTCATCCATGAAATATGGGGAGTCGTAGACCACATTAAGGACGTCAGCAGGAGGCTTGCAAACGAGGGCTATGTGGCCCTGGCGGTCGACTTGTTCGGAAGGTCAGTTTCAAGCCTGGAAGAGGCCCGCAAGCTGCGGGAAGAGTTGTCTGAGGACCGAATAATGGGAGACCTGAACGGCGCGTTCAAATATCTCCAGTCCTTGGAGTACGTGCAGCCGAAGTGCATCGGCAGCATCGGTTTCTGCATGGGAGGGGGGCTTTCTCTTCTCTTGGCCTGCAATAACAAAGACCTTGCGGCTGCCGTCGTGTTCTATGGCAGAAACCCGACGCCGATAGACTTGGTCAAGAACGTTCAATGCCCAATCCTTGGCAATTACGCTGGAGCCGATATGGCAATCAAAGAAGCTGACATAAACCTGTTGAAAGAGGCCCTGACAAGGTACGGGAAAGTTTTTGACATCAAGGTCTACCCCGGCGCGCCTCACGCCTTCTTCAACGACACCCGAGAAAGCTACAGACCAGAAGCTGCCAAGGACGCGTGGAAGAGAACGTTGGACTTTTTCAACAGGTACCTGAAGGCTTAGCTTTTGTAGCGCGCGCGGTTTTTCTGACGAAATAGTGTCTTTTTTGCCTTTGTAGACTTGTTACGAGCTAGTGTCATAGATGATGAATCGCTCGGAAGTGTTAAGCTGATGTGACTGTACGGTTGCAGAAACAGGGGTCGCTGGAGCTGGGGTGACGCAATAGATAAAAGCGCAGGTGAGAAAAACTAGGTCGAGGCTCATGGCGGCGACTGTTAGAAGGCTTCGAGGCTCGGATCGTAACGATGTGATAGAGATATCGAGTCACATTTGGGAAGGGCACGATTACCTTCCGTCCGTCGTTGACGAATGGTTGCGCGACTCGAATAGTCGCTTTTATGGAGTAGAAGTTGACGGGCGCATTGTGGCCGTTGGCAGGGTTCGGCTGGTGGAAGACGGAAGGATTGGCTGGATGGAGGGGCTCAGGGTCCATCCTGAATACAGGGGCAGAGGATTTGCAAACGACCTCACTCAGACCATCGTCAGAGAGGGTGAACACTTGGGGGTTGAACGGCTTCGTTACACGACGTCCGATGAAAACACCGCTTCAGTCAAGCTTGCCAAGATGGCCGGGTTCTCAAGAATCCTCAGGATGACCGTTTCCTGGCACCACAACCTCAAACAGATTCCAACATCAACAGAATATCCTCCGATACGGAAGCTCGGCCCGGAAAGAACTTGTGGCCTGCTGGAAACCAACCCGCGTATCCTTCCTCATGGAATGCTAATCTACGAATGGAAGGCCCTGGATAACACCCGTTCCAACGTTAAAGAGGTGGGGAAGAACCACACTTTTTACGTCGCCCCGAAGAGGAGAAGATTGGATTCTTTGTCGATTAGTCCTTCTGGAAAAGAACCGGATGAGTCTTATTGGGGCTTTACAGCCTACGCGGTTGACTCGTCCGGTTTTCTGGCTCAGTTTTCCCGCAACGTTGCAATAGCTTTGAAACGTGGGGTCGGTTCGATTGCGTGCACGTTTGAAACCAGGTTTGAGAAGGCTCTGGACGGGGTTGGCCTGAAATCGGAAGAAGATCACAAGACGCACTTGATCTTGTTTGAGAAAAGGATCCGCCGCCGAAAACAGAAGGGTTAGGCGGATGGGTTAGACAGCGAGTGTTTGAGTTTTCATAGTTGTGTGTTCTAGGAGACGTAGGAAAGGTTTTCGCGGTTTTCTCCGATTTGTTTCATGGCTTCATATTGGGCTTCAAGGAGGATGGTTAGGGCGTCGATGTTCTTTTTTATGTCTTCGATGTCCTTGGTCTTGTCAAGGAATTCGGGTTTTGCCAGTTGTTCCTTTATTTTGTCTACCGAGATTTGGAGGATTTTCACTTTGAAGGCGAACATCTGAAGGATGTAAAGGAGGCTCAGTTGAGAAGATAATCCTTCTAGACGGTTGTATTCAATCATTCTTCCAAGCGTGGCTTTGGTTCTTTGCGTTTCGGAAGACTCTTTGGATTTTAGCACCTTCTCGTAAGCTTCAATCTGCACAGAAGAGGAGTGTTTATTTTCATCGAGGGTTTTCTGCGCCCGCTTTGTGGACTTTTCCAGCAAGCTTAGGATTTCATCCAATCTCCCAGCCTCTCAGCAAAACTGATTCAGGCGTGGCAGATTAAAGCCTTTAGACACGACGTGTAAAAGACTGACGTATGGTTATGATAATTTCTCTGCATCAGCCCGGTGGTGACGCGGGTGTTCGGCTATTCTGGTTTTTGGGGCTCTGTGTCAATCAGATCTTGGAATGCTTGGGATAGGTTGCGCGGGTAGTCTTTTCCATGGGAGGATTCCATCAATTTGGCTTTTTCGAGCATTTGTTCGAGGTAGTCTCTTCGGATGACCTCTGCTAGTATCGAGGCGCGGAGTTTGTCGACCTCTTCCCAGGGAGTGTTGGCCATATTCATTCGCCTAACTAGAGATGAGCAATCAATGGTCATAAACGTGTGTGACTGTCGTGCTGCAGCAACAGGCGATATGCGCTTGCGATCAGACGTTCTGCTCCGAGAATTGGTTTTCTGAGCTGGCATTGTGTGACGCGAGAACGCGAGAACGGGAGCTTGCGCTTTGGCGTCTCTGTCGCGCGCGCTACGTTTGCAATGAACCAGCAGCTTGACCCTGGGAAATGTGGAATCGAAGACGATATCGAGCCGCTTGATGATGTGTGGCATGGTCCGATGCAGAGATTGTGCATGCTGATTTTCTGTAATAATATATGAGGAAGGGCAGGAGGAGTTTTTGGTTTTTTTTGAGTCTCATCAGAGAGTCTTGACCAGTGGCGTATGGGTGAACGTTCATTGGTCTGTTAGCATCCTTTTTCTTCTTGGGTCTTTGTCGGGTTGCTGGTTTGTGCGTTGAGAGTTTCGGGCGCTGAGAGGAAAGTATAAACGGTATCTTTCCTATAGGCTGGAAAAGGTTTCCTAATGAAATGCGACGCGTGCGGTCAAGAAATATTCATGGCGTTTCAGTGTTCCTATTGTGGCGGTCAGTTCTGCGCGGCCCATCGCTTGCCTGAGAACCACAATTGTCCAAAGTTGGATGTCGCCCGCGCGCAGAGGCAGCGAGAGGCCGACGTCATGTCGAGGCAGAGCTCTTACCAGTACAAGGTCACTATGGGAATACCCCCGCGAGCTAAGGGACGAGTTTATTTCAGTCCCACAGAGATTAAACACTTGACCATAGCCGCGTTGCTCGTTATCGCCGTCGGGCTGTTGACCGTTCTTTACAGTGGCCAGCCTCTTCAGGATGGCTTGCCAGTCTCCGTTGTGGCCTTCACCGTGATTCTAACCGTGTCTTTTTTCATCCACGAAATCGCACACAAGGTAACCGCTCAGAGAAAAGGTCTATGGGCCGAGTTCAGGTTGACCCTCTGGGGCGCCGTCGTGACTCTGATCTTCGCGTTCTTGCCGATCAAGCTCATTGCTCCCGGTGCTGTAATGATCGCCGGACCCGTTGACAAGAAAGACATAGGAAGAGTTTCCATGGCGGGACCCATCACCAACATCATCCTGTCCGCAGGGTTCTTGGCGGCAGCGCTGGTCCCCAGTTCTCTAGTCTCGTTCTTGCTGTTCGGCGGGTTTTTCAACGCCTACCTGGCCGCTTTCAACCTGATTCCCTACGGTGTTTTTGACGGACTCAAAATATTCCACTGGGACAAGACGGTCTGGGCATTAATGTTCGCCGCTAGCGCAGCCCTGACAGTTGTTGGCTACATACTGTACTCGCCTTATCTGCAGTGAAAAACTCGAGTTATGTACGCGTTTCAAGAATCTCAGGATGAGATTATACGTGCACGTTGTTAGTGTTTGATGGTTTCGGGATACTGTTCGAATGCATAGAGTTATGTTGTTCTGTGACTGTATAGAGCTTTGGAGAACCGACTATGGGCTTCAGAGAAAGGTTTATCTATAGGTTGTCAAACCCGGTACAATGGGGAAGGTTTTTGAAAAACTTTCGTCTTAGAATCTCTTGTGTTTTAATCGTTGCTATTCTGGTGAGTTTCCCTTTATTCGCAGCTACTAGCATTCAAACGGTAAGAGGCTTTGATTTTCAACCAGTAACGCCGCCCTTTGTTCCGCCATCCTTGACTCTGCTCGGGGCGGGAGCGAGTTGGGCTGCGCAGAACGGAACTCAGGCATTGTTCATCGACTGGGAAGACAATTATCTAGCGCACGGAAATACGGATGGCATCAACTGGGGACCTTGGCCAGCGGAGACAGACATGATAAACGAGACCGAATCAGTGGCGTATGCACTTAACGAGTCAGGATTGAATGTTACTTTCGCCGGTGACATTCCAAGCGATTTGACAGGGTACAATGTTGTTGTCATCGCAGCGTACTGGGCGTGCACACCCTCAAATTTGGCTGAGATAGCCAACTACATAGCTGGCGGAGGAGGTGTCGTGCTGCTGTCAGGAGTTCCAGAATTGTTCAGAACGTACTGTAAGACTTGGTGGACTTATGATTTGCCGACGGATCCACTCAGCGAGAACATGAGTCAGGTCTTTGCATGCGACGGAAACTACTTCAACACCGGCGGCTACGCCAACGTAACGGTTGACAACCCTTTCAATACCACGTTGATGTCAGGGGACACGCTTTATGAATCCACGGGGCTGAGCAATGCCGGCATTTATAACCCGGAAAACGGAGCTCAAGTCATAGCGGAGTGGAATCCTGGCCTCTACGGTCTAGGCGATTACCTGCCTGCCTTTGCCTACACTTACCAGTACGGCTTGGGCCGCGTGTATTACCAGGCCTCCTACGCGCTGCTAGATCCGCCCAACCACATCATGGAGGACGTTGGCAACTACGGCATAGTCAATATGAAAGACGTAGCTATCGTAGCGAGATCCTTTGGATCAACGCCAGGCTCCAGCAGCTGGAACCCGAACGCCGACCTTAACTTTGACGGAAAAATCGACATGACCGACATCCAACTGGTAGCCAGCAACTTCGGAAAACACAACCCATAATCTCCCTTTTTTTCGCTAAATTCCTCTGAGAAAATCTTAGCGCGTGCTATTTGATGCCTCTGGCTCACGATTTATAGCGAATTCTCATAGTCACCATTACAGGACTTGGCATTTCACAATTGTATGATTTCAATTAATATCAGTGTGCGACTGTAGCGGTTCAGTAGCAATTTGACGTGCGCTGAACGGTGATTGACGATGAGGATATTGTTGGAAGATTCTGTGAGGAAGTCTTTTATCACGGCAAGTTGATTTGAAGCTTGGAGAGAGAAGAGTTAGATTGTCCAAGAGTGCCGTTTCAATTCTGCTGCTGCTTCTTCTCGTCGTAGGCACGTTAGCCGTAGCGAATAAAATTCAACCGGCAAGTGCGGATACCCTCGATTGGTGGCCAACATTCCACCATGACGCCAACCGCACGGGAGCTTCGACGTCTACGGGGCCGAATACGAACCAAATTCTCTGGGAGCATGCGGCCAACGTCCGTCTGTCTTCTCCTGCTGTTTCTGATGGTCTGGTCTACGTGGGATCTAATGATTCTCACGTTTATTGTCTGAACGCTAACACGGGAGCGGTGGTTTGGACCTACCCGACGGGCGGCATCGTGAATTCTTCCCCTACCGTTGTAGGCGGCTTTGTGTACGTGGGTTCATTGGATGATGATGTTTACTGTCTGAACGCTGCTAATGGATCGCTCGTTTGGCTCTACCCAACGGGGGGCAATGTGGGCGATTCTTCGCCCGCCGTTGTTGGCGGCCTGGTCTACGTGGGATCTCATGATAACAACGTTTACTGCGTCAACGCCACTTCGGGGGCGCTGGTTTGGCGGTACGTTGGAGGCGGCGAAGTAGATTCTTCTCCCGCCGTTGTTGGCGGCTTTGTTTATGTGGGATCCTTAAATGATGAGAAGATCTACTGTTTGAACGCTGCCTCCGGATCATTTGTTTGGAGTTACACGACGCGCGGCTTCGTGGATTCCTCTCCCGCCGTTTCGGGTGGTTTTGTCTACGTGGGATCCGATGATGAGAAGGTTTACTGTTTGAACGCTGCTACAGGAGCGCTTGTTTGGAGCTACTTGACAGGAAGCTATGTGGGGTCTTCACCCGCCGTTACCGACGGCATGGTCTACGTCGGATCGGAAAACAATAATGTTTATTGTCTGAATGCTGCTACTGGATCGGTTGTTTGGCGCTACGCGACGCATGGCGCGGTGATTTCTTCTCCGGCTGTTGCTGGTGGTCTTGTTTACGTGGGATCCAGTGATGATAATGCTTACTGTCTGAACGCTGCTAGTGGAAAGTTTGTTTGGAGCTACAAGACCGGTGGCGAGGTGTATTCCTCTCCCGCCGTGGTTAACGGAGTACTTTACGTGGGATCAACGGATGGCAAAATCTATGCTTTCGGGGCTTCGACGGCAACGCCAGAATTTTCTGTATACCTATTATTGCCACTCTTTATGATGGCAACGCTGCTGGCTACGTTCGTTTTCAGGCGGAAGCGAACCGTTAGAACTCAATAGCCGCTTGCTATGTGTTTTTCTCGCTGAATGTGTTGACACGCGAAGAAATGATGCGTAGCTCGTGCGGATTCCTACACGTCATTTTGTTTTCGCTTTTTTCGGACATTACGCTTAAAAGCAGGTTGAAACAAAATTTTTGTGCGGGTGAATTTTACGCCGGAACATTGGCGTCCTCCAGATTGGATATACGTGGACAAGAGGCCTTCGAGCGATTCTGTCTACTTTGAGAACATGTGTCGGATCATCTTTCAGGCTGGATTGAACTGGAGCGTGGTGGAGAAGAAGTGGCCCGCAACGAAGAAAGCGTTTGACAATTTTTCCACGGAGAAGGTGTCAGTCTTCACCAGCTCGGATGTTGCGCGTTTGATAAAAGACGAGGGCATCGTGCGAAACAAAGGAAAGATTTCGGCCATCATTCAGAACGCCGAAGAGTTTGAAAGAATCAAGAAAGAGTACGGCTCGTTCCAAAAATACCTCGACAAATTGGACAAATCGCACAATTACTCGCCAGTTGTCAGGGAGCTGACCGCTAGATTCAAATGGTTGGGGCCTTCTTCAGCCAGCTTCTTCCTCTATTCGGTTGGAGAGAAAATCAAGCATACTATGTAGTTAAAACTCAATGGAAAACTAGCACGCGCATTCGATTTTTTGTCGCGCGCTGCCCGAAGCTGCTCAAGTTTGCCTGCAATTCTTTTGGTGCTGTCGCAATGTATCATCAACGTCTTTTGGTGTCTTTTTCACGATTTTAGCCATAATGTGAATTAAGATTGAATTGTTTATAGCGTTTTGGAATAATTCCAGATATGATTAGCACAGGTCCGCTACGACTTGCCTTTATGTGGCGATTGTGGAGGGACAGCAGTGGGTGGGCTAGCTAGCCTCTTTGGATTTTTTCTTCTTTTACGAGCAAAACAAATGATTCCCATAGATAACATCGGTATTAAGATAGCAGGAAATGATATGGATATTTCGGGCACTGTGTTTTCGGTTGGAAAATCGGCAAGTGTTCCGTTGTAAACTGTGCCGTTGTCTCGTATGGGCGCACGGTATTCTCCTCCTCCAAGACCATCTATCGTGAAATTTAGGCTGTCGTCAACGCAGTTGCTGGGGATTTTAGATAATGAGAAATCGCTTAAGTCAGGTTGGAAGGTGCTATTCAGAAATTTGTCCGGACTTTGTTCATCATAGTTTATATAGCTGACAACTTCACCATTGACACGTGCGACTCGTTTGCTTTGATTGTAAAACCATTCAATAGACTCGTTATCATAGGGCGAACGAAAGTTTACGGTGTAAGTTGGAGTTGACGAAAATTCGTTTTCGAATGCAGTTGTAATGTCTTGGAGAGTCCAGAAATTATAGTTTCGCGTAGTCAGCAGAGTCTGAATCCAATCTTCCACTGCCCCTTCAACGTTGTTAGTATAATGCTCCACCCATTCAAACTGGACAGAGGCAAACGCGAACGGTTCCTCTCCTTCCAAAGAAGCGTCAATGAGGTTGAGAAAGTAGTTTTTGGCCAAAGCTGTATCTCCATTGAAGAAATCTATCAATGAGAGAATATGGGTGTGTAGGTTGTGGCTTACGGTGAAGCTGCTTACCCAATCCCACACCTGATGTGGAAAGACAACCATGCCGCCGCTAACATTGTTTGGCACTAGAACGTGATTTTCCGAGGCATAGTAAGGTAGCTGCCAGCCGCCTCGTTCTGTCATCCAGTCAATCGAGTACTGATCGAAGCAGTAGCCAGTCACGTATTCGAAGCCCTTACTCTTGCAATAGTTCATTGTGTAAGTGTCCGGTTGAAAATCGAAAATGCCCTTTGGAGCATATCCAACAACATTGATCCACTCGTTAATTATTCCATCAATTATACTTCTGCGTTGTTCAAGACTGTACTGTTGCATCATGAAGGTTTGAGGAATCAAAACACCATAAGTCTTCAACGCATCAAGCCGCGTTTGATTCAGAAGCCAATAATCGCTCATGTTTTGTCCATACCATTGGTCGTTTACCACGGCAAACGTGAAGTTATGAAAGTTCAACTCTTGAAGCCAAGCAATTAAAGGGTCTGCGTATTCTGGTTGGTCGAGAATGATAAGCAGACTCACAAACTTCGGCTGCTCTACGGCGTGAACTGGAACCAGGCAAACCGAAAATATTAGAGCCAAAACTAGCAGAGTTGCCTTCAACATAAAATCACTTTCTAAACAATCTGACATTTCCGTACTTCATCTACTTTAGTTTTTTCATCTGCGTGATCGCACATTTTTGGGCTCAGGTAATCCTTTGACCACGTAATGTCCTGCACGTTTTCTCCTTTAGGCGACTGCTGTTGCAAGGGTTAGGAACGCGCGCTTTTGAAATAGAAACTGGCCATATGTTTTGCCCTTGTCGGCTCTTTGTCAGTGTGACGGTGACAGACCTGCAAGGAAGCACAATATGTAGAAACAGAGAGTAGGAAACGAAGAGAAAATAAAACTATACCACACTTAGGACCGGAAAAATGTTGAGCTGGCACTCTATACTGCTGTTTTCCAATAGGGTTCAATTTTGGCATAGAAATATATACTTATTTATTGTTTCTGCAAAGTAACGAAAAACATGTAAGCAGTGATTTTTGCACGATGGAAGTTGAAATAGGATGAGCGCGAAAAACATTTTTCAAGCAAGACACGCTGTTGCCAAGTTCACCGTGGTAATGGTCCTCATCGCAATAATAGCCGTGGCAGTTATCGGCACTGTTTTGACGATTAGATACTACGCGAATACTAACACGAATACTATGGAGCTGTTTCAACCTACGGCAAACTTTGGGAACGGAACCTGGCAATTCGAAGAAAACAACTTACATGTGTACAATTACACTTGGAGCGGCACGGTTGCAGCGTTCAACGAGACAGTTAACGGTACCGTGATAGTTCCTCCAACTCTGTGTGACGGGCTCCTGTTAGTAGACATTTCGAACGGAACGGCTATGACTGGAGGAGTCGTCGCCATCAACATGCAGAATGGTAAGACAGTGTGGACGACCACTGTTCCCAACATGATGATGTCGCAGCCGCTCACTTATGATGGCCTAGTCATAATTGGGTTAGGCAGCAATGTTTACCGAAACGACACGACGGAGTCGGTTAGAGGAGCTGGGACAAACTATGTTGCTGCATTGAATTTTTCAACCGGAGAAACAGTTTGGACTTTTCCGACGCTTGGTGAGGATATGCCGACTCCTGTGATCTACAATGGCCTGGTTGTCTTTGCTAATGGAAACGGAGTAGTATATGCTCTGAATGCATCGACTGGACAGGAAGTTTCGAATACTTCGTTAGGAGCCGGGGCATTTGTTAGCATGTCTTCTCCAGCATTGGTCGGCGACTCGATGTATTTTGGCCAAAATGATCCATACACTTTCGACTGCGTCAACCTGACTAGTGGTCAGATATCTTGGACCATACCGATTCCCGCGACGGGCGGACTGGATGATTGTTCACCTGTAGTCTGGAACGGCATCGTGATCACGGGGTTCACAGCTACTTTAACTAACGGGTTGTTTGAACCAGTTCTGATTGGAATGAATGCCACAAATGGACAACTTTTATGGCAAGTTGACGAGAATGCCGGTCCTCAACCTTCTGGAGGAGAGTGGTTTACACCTGTCACGGTTTGGAATGGCATCGTTTACTCTGACTCGCCCGAAAACGGAACGCTCTACGCTGTCAACGCTTCCAGCGGCGCGCAACTTTGGACTTTCCCAACGGGTTCAGCCACCTGCAACGCCAACATCTTCGACGGGTACCTCTGGATAGTAAACAGCAAGGGAACCTTATTCGTACTTGATCCAGCCACGGGAGCGCTGATGAATTCAACCAACGTTGGCGTATCTGTTATAGACGGAAACCTGGTGTTTGTAGGGCAGAACGTGATCATTTGGGGAATGAACGGTCAAGTTATCTGTATACCTGCGTCTGACTTTTAGTGCGCGCCAAGCGCGAATTGTTGGGCGTAGTGGTTCAGTTTTTGTGAGGCTATTGCCAAAATAGCTTCTGTTAATCTTGGGTCCTTCGTTTGTAAGAGAGTATTTATAATTCGGTCTTCGTGCAATACTCTTCCTTGTGGGCCCGTAGTCTAGTCAATACGTCTGGACAGGGGCATCCTAGTTCCAGTGTATCTAGTCTGGATTAAGACGCTGGCCTGCGGAGCCGGAGACCCAGGGTTCAAATCCCTGCGGGCCCGCCATTCTCAGATCCAATTCTCAAGCGTCTTCCTTGCACGCAGCATTTTTCTCTACTGTAAAGAGCGTGTGCCGACGGCGTTGAAACTTTTAAATTAAGTCGGGAAGAGAGACTTTTCTAGTTTAGATTTTTTTGTGAAAAGGGTTTAATACCCAAAACATGGAGAACTGTTTCCTTGCGATGGTGGATGAGATGACTTCAAGTTCTCCGTTGGATGAGTGGAAATTCCTCCTCGGCACTTGGAAGGGAAAGACGAGGGGCGGACAGTTCGGTCAGAAGGGCGTGATAGAGGGCACGACAGTGTTTTCGTTTGAGCCTAGCGAATCGTTCATCATGGGCACTGGCGAGAACTGGTGCGCAGGTGTTTTGCTCAACAAGAGCATTTCAATACTCTTCTATGATGACGGCGAGAAGAAGTTCAGACGCAAGACTTTCTTTTCGTATGGTTTCGTCAACAACGAAGTGGAATGCGCAAGGACGAAAGAAACATTGAAATTCGATATAACAACCGAACCCCTGTCAAAACAGGTTGGTCCAGGCATGCTGTGGCGTTCTACCATAAGAAAGATTTCGAACACCAAGATAGCAACTGGCCTAGAAATGGCTAAGCCTGGACAAGAATTCAAAAGCTACGGCGAATCAATGCTCGAAAAGACAAGATAAAACCGGGAAAACTGGCAAGAATTACATTTTGCGACGCAGAACTTCTGTCTATATAATTCCTTCCAAATCCTTTTGACCCTTTTGGCATTTTCCCGGGAGTGCATCAGCGTAGATGACAATCAGTTCCTTCCCAAACATAGACTTCCCCAAACCGCCGAAACGTTTGGGTCGTTTCGATAAAAACTTAAATTGATTGATCCCTATTTTCAAATCGAAATGGACTCTTCAAAGTTAATGTTGACTGCTTTGAGGTTCAACGAAAAAATTAACCTGCAAGACCCAGAAGGTTTAGCTGAATTAATGACCCACGACCACATGTTCATAGACGCCGAAGGAAACGTCACCAAAGGCAAAAACGTTATGAAAGAAGGTTGGAGACAGTTTTTCAAGCAATACCCCGATTACAGAAACAAATTCACAAGTATAACAGTCCAGGACAACATCGTTGTCATGGTCGGTTACTCCACCTGCTCCTTCAAACAACTCGAGGGCCCAAACATCTGGACCGCAAGAATACGCGGCAATCGCGTCTCAGAATGGAAAGTATCTTGGCTGAACAAAAGGTAGCCTGTCTAATCAAGGTGCTCAGGAGCCCTAATTGTGAATAGTCTGTTTTCTTCGTGACAGCCGATGTGAGAAGCCTGAGTGCAGCAATTATCACGAAGACTGCGTGCACTTTCTTCGGTGCCACGTTGATGATGCGGAAAAGAAAAAGAGAACCATCAAATGCGCGCTCTTAAGCATCGAGAGAACCCTTTCGGGCGCTCTTCGGAAAGTTGGCCTTGGACGAGGCGGGCCCTAAGTGTTAAATTGATTCAGCGCTCCTTCTTTGGCTGATGACACTTATGCCGAAGGACATATGGTTCGGAGTTCATGTACCTCCTGAGGGAAGAAACTTCGCCGACGAGAAGCGCATATGCTTGGCTGCTGAAGAGGCTGGATTCGATCTCTTCACTATGACGGATCACATGATGAACATGAGGAATCCGAACGGGGCGGGCAACCATCCTTTGGAATGTTGGACCACCCTTGGCGCTCTCGCCGCCGTGACAAACAGAATAATGCTTGGCCCTCTTGTAAGCTGCTACGGCTTTAGAAGACCAACAGTCTTGGCCAAGATCGCTACTACAGTCGACATCATCTCCGGCGGCAGATTAATCTTCGGTATCGGGGCAGGATGGCACGAGGACGAGTTCAAAGGCTTCATGGGAGAATTTCCATCTCCAAAAGAGAGGCTTCAAGGGCTTCGTGAAACCGTGGAGATATGTAAGTCGATGTTCTCCAATGACCGTACAACCTACCACGGCAAGATGTATGACGTTAACAACGTACTCAACTCACCGCAACCAGTACAGAAGCCTATACAGATCATGGTCGGCGGAAGCGGAGAGAAAGTGACCCTAAAGATAGCTGCCAAGCACGCAGACATCAGCCACCTGTTCGCAGCGAACGTAGACGAGCTTGAGCATAAGCTCTCAATTCTAAGAAAACACTGTGACACCGTGGGCAGAGACTACGACAAGCTCAGAAAAGCCACAGCAATGAACATGGAGAGCGGGCAGACACCTAACAGCACAGAAAAGATGGTTTCAACCATCGAAGAATACAAGAAGAGGGGAATCAGCCTAATCACATTCAGATTCTCAAACCTAGAAGACCTGCAACACTTCGCAAAGGAAATAATAACGCGATTCTGACAAGAGCGCCCACCTGACTTAATAAACACCTGAAATAATCGTTACCTGCAAGGTAATACGAATGGCTAAGGTTAAGCGCGTCACTGTAGTTCTGGCGAACTGGTGTCCACACTGCGTCCCTCTATCGAGGGAATATGCCCAGAAAATGGCGGATGAGCTTGGGGTTCCCTTGAGGGTGCTTGACATTGATGTCGCTGGGCAAGAGAGGATTGCCGATCGACTGGTTGAGGAATACGGTGACTATGTGGAGGACTACATCATTCCCCAGATATTCTTGGAGTTTGACGGAGGGAAAATCGAACACATTTTCACAGGCTTCTCCGAATCGGTTCAGGTAACTGAGGCTGGGTGGATCAGTCTCTTGAAAAGCAAATTCTATCAAAATCTTCTGGAGACGCAGAAGAATGGCGGCTATCCGCTAGATGATTTCGTAAAGAGACACTTGGTCTTCAAGGTTGAGTGTAGACGGCACTGTGAAGAGCCAGCGGACTTCAGAGCTATCTGGACAGAAAAAAATGGGGTCGTGGGAGTTTACAGTTGTCCAGGCGGGTTTGTCTCCAGGGTCGTCTACTACAGCCTTGAGCCGAACTTGGATTGGTTTTACACTTTTCTCTCGGGTCAGCTCGGGAAGAAAACGGTCAAGAAGCGTGACCTTCGGACAGCCACCCGATACGGCTGGGAGCTGGATGAACACGCAGCTTCAGAGCTTGCGGAGTTGACTTCCGAGCGCCCACCCGTGATGAGGGAGGTCTACTGGGTACACCATCCCAGCAATGACGCTGAAAAGAGCACGGGCGTCTTCCTGTGCTCGGACCCAGAGCGAGGGATAGGCTGTGGAAGGCTCTTCATACAAGAAGTCACATCCAAAAACAGGCTATGTCCCAAGTGCAAGTGAAGTCCAAGGCTTTGGCGGGGCTCTGATGGGCAGGTCTCAATCGTATTCTAGATGATTTGTTTCTGCATAGCATGCACCGCGTTTAAATTAAAAGTATAGATGCTCTAGTTGAGTCTGAGTTTTGATTCAGTGTTCACAAACTATATCCATAGTGATGATCAGTTTGATCGTGATTTCCTATGAGTTTAGAGAAAAGTAAGCAGGTTGCACCGTTCCATTTCTACGTTGGCATAGGCAAATATGCAGGGTTAAGCGCGGCTTCCTACGAAGACTTTGTGAAAATGATCACCCAGGTCAAGATAGAGTCGTTGAATTTCCATCTTGAGCGTGGAGACTTTGAAAAGTGGGCAACAGATGTTCTTAAAGACAAAAAGCTGACAGAAGAAATAGCGAAAATAAGAAATAGAAAACTTCATGGACAGACCTTGCGCAATTGTCTTAATAAAGCAGTGTCAAATAGGCTCAAAGAATTGACGAACACACCCTAGAGAGTTTGTACGAACCCTTTTCAACCGAAGACTTCCCAGCTCCTGAAATAATAAAAGAAAAAACGTTAAGGGAATTAGCATGCGCGTTGTTTCGTGCAGCTTGGGGGAAGTAGAGGTTTGTCGCATTTTGGGCAGTTTTTGAAGCGTGCAAAGTGTGCCTTCGGGCATGTCTGCTCCGAAATTGCATTGCTTGAGCGTGAACAGGAAAGAATCGAGTGTTTGCTGTTAGGCTAGGTGGCGGCAGAGGAGGTGCCTCATTTATTTCCGCGAATATCACTTGCCATTCTTTTTTACTGTTGATTAAAGAGAATGCGCTAAACCGTAACTAGTGCTTATTGAATCCATAAGTCGAACTTGTCGTACTCAAATTCGGCTGAAGGTTCCTTATGTTTTCTCGCTTGGTTGGTTTCGCTACCAACATTTTCTACATTCATGTTCGTCATTTTTCCACACACGCGCGAACTGTCGACTTTGAAGAGGTTCACGTTCACTACCTCCATTAGGTCGGCAAGGCTAAAAAGGCATATTCCAGATTTTCTAATATTCCGATAGGACTTTTCTAGAAGAATATCAAGACGGGCGCCAGAACTGGAGGCAGGAACAGATAGCGCACCGTGTCCCTAAACAGACAGTCTATTCGAAGTTTAGCGCGCTTTTGATTCTGTATCGTTTGGGGTCGTTAAAGATGTCGATTGCGTTCACTTTGGTTAGAAAAGTGGCAGAGTGGACGACTCCTTGTGGGATAAAGTACCAATCACCCTTTCGGTAAACCCTAGAATCGCCACCGATGATCATTCGCATTTCGCCTTCCACAACAAAACCCCACTGCTCAGAATGCGAGTGTGGAGGAACCTCGCAACTGGGTTGTATGTCGAAGAACACAACCTGTTTGTCCTTCGCCTGAAGAAGCCAACCCCGTATCCCCTTCAACTGAATATCGACTTCCGGAAGGGTCCGTATCATCTCAGGATAAGGAGTGCCGTTCCATTTCTTAACAAGATTCTCCATGCAACTCCTTCCATTAAACCCACATGGATTGTTACCGATTTATAACATTACCCATTCTCATGAAAGAAAATGCGCCAAAAAGGCGCGAGCGAAAGCGAAGAATCCTTGAAACGACGAAACAAGCTGCACTTTCATAAATATGCAAGGGAAAGGAAATCGTCTCTACGATTTCTCGGTAAGTGCCTTAAGTTTATTTCTGTCTAATCCAACTCCTGGCTCTGCGTCCAGTCGCCCTGACACTTTTCCTTTCTTGAAAAGAATCACTGTGGGATAGTATTCAATCGAGTATTCCTCGCAAACATCCGGTCGATCGTCTACAACGACGCTTATGCATTCCTCCGGATTGTCTCTTGCATACTCCTCAAAGATTGGTAAGAACCGCTGAGAAAAAGGACACCAGGTCGCGTAGAAAAGCACTAAGGCCTTGTCCTTCTCGCCTATTTCGTCCTTAATATTGCCTTTTCCAGCATTTTTGATACGGCTTCTCTCTGCTTTACTCATGTGCCATTCCCTCCATCGTTACTCATGGTTCAGTACTTTGTCGTCTCGGCTTGACCTGTTAGGGCGACAGGCCCAGCTGTTTCATCATGCTTGTAACATCATAGAACAGCCTTTCTTCCGCGATTTCCTTGTCTTTCCAAGTGGCGACCGTGCAGAATTCAAGCCTTGCCGTCTTATGAGTCGGCTGAATGACTTTGCCGTTCGGCAACTTCATAGGCCCTATCATGGTCGCCGTCCAATCAGCAACTGAACAAGTGTAGTCGCCCTGACCAAACAGGATCTTGTACGGGTTGTTCACCAGCCGATTGTCGAAAGTTTTGAAGAATTCCACCGATTCTCTGAAGTGTGCCTCTCTTCCCCGAGTCGGCTCAGGCTGACTTGGCCAGTACACCGCCACGTTCTGAGCATGACGCTTCTTAAAAGTCTCCCAATCCTGACCGTTCCAAGCATCGTCGAGAGTCTGCATCAACTCCAAGTGCTCTTTCACGCTCACAACAACCACCCCAACCTGCTTGGGCGCTACGCGAATATAAAAGAGTTTGTGACTGCCAACGATGGGAGGCGATAAGAGGATAATCATCAAGGGCCGCCTCGACTCATTTCGTGCGCTAGAAAACTTTGAAGCACTTGAAGGCAAAACCCATCCCGAGCAAGAAGATATTCGTCACCATTAGAAAGCGCCCGCGCTATTAATATAACTTATCATAGGCGTCGATTCAGCTCAAAATCCACGAAAACAGGGCTAGATTACACAAAAACTCAAGTTACTAGGCCGTCGCTAATCTCCTACGTGTTCAAGATAATCCAGAAACTCTTTCAGCTCTTCTTTGCTCATGTTTTCAATGTCTTTTCTTTCAGTATGGATGTGCCTCTTCATTACTTCCAAGCAGGCTTTAGCCTCTGCGTTCTTGACCATTACATCCACTTGTTTCTTCTCTATCCTAACTCTGTAATAGTACAGAACAGCCAACACACAGTTAACTGCCATGTTAGAGATCAGAACTATCACAGTAATTTCAGTCAGATCCACCATTATCTCACCCCTGCCTAGGTCTAGCCCCAGCATCTGTAACCTTGACGAAACTTGTCTGCACCCTTTTGTTCTCATTCTTGAAATATATGACTTTGGATTTTCGGAAACACAGTTCCGCCGGCCGAAAAAGGAATTTTCTTAAGAAACTGTGCTGTACTATGGGTTGGATTGAGACTGATGCCTGAAACCATCATCCGAGCAGAGAATCTGACCAAAAAGTACGATGATTTGTTGGCAGTGGATGGCATAGACTTTGAGGTTTTCAAGGGCGAGTGTTGCGGTTTCCTCGGGCCCAACGGAGCTGGTAAAACGACGACGATCAAGATGATTCACTGTGTTCTGCCTCTCACTTCGGGCCGTTTGGCCGTGGCTGGGATGAGTGTTTCTGAAAGCCCCCGGGAGATTAAGAAAATGATAGGTGTCGCTCCTCAGGAAGAGAACCTTGACCCCGACTTCACCGTCATGACGAACCTGCTCGTGTACGCTAGATACTTTGACATTCCCAAGCTTGAGGCTCTGAAACGCGCCGAGAACCTGCTCAAGTTTTCTCAGCTGGAAGAAAAACGAAACGTCGTCATCGACCAACTCTCCACCGGAATGAAAAGGCGGCTGATACTGGCTAGGGCGTTGATTAACGAGCCGCAGGTTCTCCTCTTGGACGAGCCGACCACGGGTCTCGATCCGCAGGCGAGACATTTGATATGGGACAAGGTCAGAAGCCTGAAAAAGCAGGGTGTCACCATAATCTTGACCACACATTACATGGAAGAGGCGTCTGAGCTCTGCGACCGCACTCTGATCATGGACGCCGGCAAAATCATCGAAGAAGGCACCCCCGTAGACCTCATCAAGAAACACGCCGGAGAGGAAGTTTTGGAACTCGACTACGACGAAAAAGTGATGAGTATGCTTAAAGAAAAGTTCCCCGATGCGAGGCTGGAAGTCGTGGGCGAAAGAATTCACGTGTTTACCAACCAGCCACACGGAGTTTTTGCGAGTTTTCTTGAGAGTTTCCCCACGAAGAGCGCCACGGTTCGCGGCGCCAACTTGGAGGATGTCTTCTTGAAACTGACTGGGAGGAATCTGAGAGAGTGACTGCTTCACATGAACGTGAGGGTTTCGGACTGCCCAAACTGACCTACAGAGTGTGGAAGGTCTGGCGGAGAAACTTCGACGTCTTCATGAAAACCTTCAAAGTCAGCTTCTTCCCTCCCCTGCTCGAACCCATCTTCTACCTTGCCGCCATGGGCGCTGGCTTGGGGGCGCTAATAACACAGTCAATAGAAGGCCAATCGTACATCCAATTCATTGCGCCCGCCTTGGTGGCGATAACCATTATGTACTCCTCGTTCTTCGAGTGCACATATGGCTCATTCGTCCGCATGTACTACCAGAGGACATTCGATGCTATCATAGCGACGCCGATAAGCGTGGAAGAAGTCATCGCAGGCGAGATACTCTGGGGTGCTACCCGAAGCCTCATAGGCGGCTCCATAGTCTTAGGCGTGGTAGCAGCCTTCGGACTCGTCACAAAGCCTCTCATAACGAGTCCTCTATTCATCCTGGTTTTGCCGGTGGCCTTCTTCTCCGGACTGATGTTCTCAGCAATCGGAATCTGCTTCACCGCGTTGGCGCCGAACATAGACTTCTTCAACTACCCGCAGTACCTCTTCATAACTCCAATGTTCCTGCTCAGCAACACTTTCTTTCCATTAACACTGCTTCACAATTTGCCTCTGCAGATCTTTTCGCAGGCGGTTCTGCCGTTGACGCACACCGTGAACCTAGCAAGGTGGGCGCTTTTCGGCAGCGGGGACCTATCATTTGCTCTGAGCATAATCTGGATAGCGGCAGTGACAGTGGCCTTCTTCGTCATATCAATAAACCTGATGAAAAGGAGGCTCATCAGATAATCCCTTTCTCAATCTTTCTCCGCCTTTCTACATTCGTTTCGATTGGCAACCCTGGGCTTCAAAGCCGCTGACGAGTTGATATATATCGTTCCCCACGTTCTGTCCCTCATAGCCGCCTTCGAGAACGAAGAAAGTGGGCTTCTTCAGAGATCCAATTTTCTTTCCAATCTCTCTGTAGCCTTTCGCTGTCAGGCCGAGCGAGGCCAGGTCTCCGTCGTGGGTGTCGAACCCTGCCGACACGCCCACGATTTCAAACTTGCCAGTATCAACGCTGCCCAACGCCTTTTCCAATGTTCTCACATAGTACGTGTCTCCGCAATCCCTGGGCAGAGGGTAGTTGTGGCAATTTCCCTCAGAAACGGTGCCCGTGCCTGGATAGTTCGGGTGCCGATGAAGCGAGACGTAGGCTACGTGCCTGTCGCCCTGGAAGATTTCCTGGGTTCCGTTTCCATGATGACCGTCAATGTCCAGAATCAACGTGGGCTTGCCCAGGCTTCTCACGGCTATGGCCATGTTGTTGAAGTAGCAGAACCCCCTGGTTGCCGCGCCCAAGGCTATCCCTGTCCTTCCTGCATGATGGCCCGGCGGGCGCATGAGCGAGAACCCCTTGATGTTTGCGGCCATTATGGCTCCTCCAGCCGAGAGTCTTGCGTACTCGAAAATGTTGTCATACGCCGGGGTGTCGCCGTCCTCCGTCAACCCCTTTTTGACCTGCCACATGTAGTCGCCGTCGTGAACCTTGAGCAAGTCGTCCTCCGATGCCGGATCAGGCTTCAGGAACTTGTAGCCCTTGCCTACAAGGATTTCATGCGCTTTCCTCACTCTTTCAGGCCCTTCAACATGCCAGGACCCGTAGCCCAGACACTTCTCCGAAAACACGAATTTCGTCCTCATCCCGCGCACCAGTTTTCAGATAGATTGATATTTTTCAGATTAAAATATAACCTCATCTCTTAGACTGCTGGAGAACCTTCAACAAATGAAAAAGGCGTCACGCATCGCAGAGAACCCTTTCGCAGTTTTCCGAGCAGAATGCGAGAACAGTCTGGCCGTTGCATTCAAGAAACTATTTCCAGAAATCCAACTCGACGGCCTGGCCATCGAGAAACCGCCGAACTCCGATTTTGGACAATTGGCCAGCTCTCTTTGTTTTGAGCTCGCCAAGAAACTCGGCGAGAAACCGTTGGCGTTGGCCGAACGCTTTGCCAAGTCCGTGGACTCTTCCGAGTTTTCTCTGATAAGCCGCGTTGCTCCTGCAGGAGGCGGCTACGTTAATTTTCACGTAGACTTTGCTAAGTTTTCTGCTTTGACCCTTGAATCTGCTAAGGGCCTGGACGCTGATTACGGCTTCGTCAAAACGGATAAGCCCCTGAAGATCATAGTCGAGCACACGAGTGCGAACCCCCTTCACCCTTTAACCATCGGAACCGCCAGGAACCCCGTCCTCGGTGACACCCTCTCCCACCTGCTAGGAAACAGAGGGCACACGGTGAGCCGGCACTTCTACATCGACGACGTGGGCCGGCAGACCTCGGTCATCGCGTACGGCTACGAAAAACTTGGAAAACCCAAGCCGGAAGGCAAGCCTGACCAGTTCATCGGCATAATCTACACCATCACGAGTTGCCTCGTCGAGATAAACCGGCTGAAGAAGGAGCTTGAAAACGCCAAAACCGTTTCAGCCGCGGAGGAAACCGCCAAAATCACGAGGGAACTGGACGACTGGGTTTCCATCGCCGCGGAACTGAAGGCCAAGTATCCCGCTCTGTTCGAGGAGTTGCTGGACAGGATAGCACGGGACAAGAACCCTGAAGAGTCGATAAAGATACTGAACAAGGCTTACGAGTTGAAGGAAGAGAAGGCCAGGCAGCTAATCCGACAGGTCAGCGACATGTGCCTCGAAGGGTTCAAGGAGACGCTTAGCAGACTCGACGTTTCATTCGACTCTTGGGACTGGGAAAGCGACTCAGTCTGGAGCGGGCACGTGAACGAAGTTTTCCAGAAACTCAAACAGTCACCCTATACGCACGCTGAAGGCGGGGTCTTCGAGTTCGACGCCGAAAAAGTCGTCACACAACAGCAGCTTTGGGCCAAGCTTGGAATAAGAGAAGGCCACGAAGTTCCACCTTTGACGCTGGGCCGTGCAGACGGCACCACGCTCTACACTACCAGAGACGTGGCTTACACCCTGTGGAAGTTTGAAAGAGCCGACAGGGTCATCAACGTTATTGGCATGGAACAGAGTCTCGCTCAGCTGCAATTGAAAATAGCCTTGCACGCCCTGGGCTACGGCAAGATAGCGGATAACCTCGTCCATTTCGCCTACAACCTGGTGACACTTCCCGGCTACAAGATGTCCAGTCGAAGAGGGCGCTACATAACCCTCGACGAAGTCATGGACGAAGCCGTAAGACGAGCATACGAAGAAGTTTCGAAGCGCTCCCCCCAACTGTCAGAAAAGGAGAAACACGAAATCGCCGACTTCGTCGGTCTGGGCGCCGTCCGCTACGCGCTCCTCGAAGTTGATATTTCGAAACCCGTCGTCTTCACCTGGGACCGAGTGCTCAACTTCGAAAAGAACAGCGCACCCTACATTCAATACACCCACGCCAGAGCCTGCAGTATCCTGAAAAAAGCAGCTGAAAAAACAGGAAAACCAGCTTACGAACTGCTAAGCGAAAAGCTGGAACACGAAATAACACTCACACTCGCCAGCTTCCCAGACACGTTCACCGAAGCGGCAGAATATCTTAAACCAAACCTCATCGCCGACTACGCAAACTCTCTGGCAGACAAATTTAACACGTTCTATAACGCTTTCCAAGTGATAAGAGCCGAACCCGAAGGGCTGAGCAACGCAAGACTCGCCCTGACAGACACACTTCGGATAACGCTGCGAAACGCCCTGAACCTGGTGGGAATCCTGGCCCCAGAAAAAATGTAACCCGAACATCTGTCTATCAAATTCTTCGTTGCCTAACGAGCAACCCACCTAATTCTCCTCCAGACTGGCAACTCATCAGAAACCGCAACGAATCTCATTAGATGAGACGCGCAAGCATGTTGCACGGGCGACCCAAAAAGGTTCTATCAACTTCGCTTGTTCGACGTGTGCGAAGGAATTGTTTAATATAGAAATTGGCACCTATTGTATAGAATCAGGTGGAATAAGCGGAATGAGCAGAACATTACCGTTAATCCTGTTTCTAATCTTGATACTCTTATTGGGATCCGCGTCTAGTCTTATTGTTGCAAAGGCCTCCTCAACGGCGCACGGTAATAAAAACCTCGTGAAATATGATGCGGTCAACGTTTTCAGTGGTAATAGCACTTCGAACGAGACGCAGTGGACAGGGTTCACTGGAGTTCAAGGCGTCGCCATCGGAGACCTCAGCAACAATGGCTCGGTAGAAACGGCAATCTCTGAGGGTGATGCTGGAACTGTCATGGTGGTCTTGAGTGACGGGAAAACCCAAACCATCGTGAAATCACTCACTGGGTTCGACGATCCTTTTGGGGTGGCCATAGGAGACCTTTACAACGATGGCGTGAACGTAATAGCAATCGCAGAAACCAATGCCTCTAGAGTAACCGTGTGCAACATTAACGGAACCGTCTTAAGTCAGTTCCTAGGCCTTGACCAACCGGTCGGCGTGGCTATCGGCGACCTTTACAATAACCATCAGAATGTAATCGCAATCTCGGAGAGTGGCTCAGGCTCTGTGATCGTGTTAAAAAGTGATGGAACTATCGTAGACAATCTCACTGGCTTCAGCCAGCCAGAAGGCGTGGCCATCGGCGACTTTAACAACGACGGTCAAAACGAGATAGCCATCGCGGATTCCGGCGCCAACAGTGTTTACGTGTTAAAAAGTGACAAAACAATAGTCAAAGAGTGGGACGGCCTCGGCCAGCCTACGGGCGTGGCCATCGGCGACTACGACAACCTTGGCTCGAACGAAATAGCAATAACAGAAACCTATCCCGTTGGAAACGTCACAGTGTACGCGGACAACGGCACAACAATCGTAGCTAACTGGACCGGCCGAAACGACCCAACAGGCGTGGCCATAGGAGACGCATACAACGACGGAAAGAACGAATTGGTGTTCACAGAGATCAGCGTCCTCACCATCGAAGCCAGCAACGCGGCCAGCGTGCCAGAGTTTCCCTCATTCGCCCTTGCACCCGCACTGATGGCCGTAGCGTTAATAGCGGTGATAATCCGCAAAAAACGCGCCGAAAACGTCGAATCCTCCTTTGCCACCAAGACACAGTATCGTCAAGCCTAGTCCTCACCTTCCAACCTAGATTCTCTTCTTCGACATCGAAAGATTAGTTGCTCTTCGCAAGTTGTCAGCGCGTTAGTCTAGGAGAGTGCAAAGTGTTTTATTCGGTGTTCATAGCTAAAGAAAACTGGGTGAAACGTCTTGAGCGATCTCGAAGACTTCAGGCATTACCGAGAAAAGATGAACGAGCGCATTCTCTCTTCAGGAAACCTTGGGATCAAACGGTTTTTTGCCCTGGACAGTCGCGCCTACGAGAATGGCGTCCTAGATGTGAAAACAAAGGAGATGCTGGGTTTGGTCGCTTCTACCGTCTTGCGCTGCAACGACTGCATCACATACCACGTCATCCGCTGCGTTCAGGAAGGAGTCTCGGACGAGATGCTTCTTGAGGCATTGAACGTCGCCTTGATAGTGGGCGGCTCGATCACGATTCCGCACATAAGACGCGCAATAGAGACACTTGACCAGTGCAGGGAAAAACAGCGGAAGGGCCAAGCCGTCAAACTCTAAAACACACCCACAAAATCCAACGGCCGCGTATGCTCGGCTGAAGGCATGTTCGTTCTAGGACGAACCTCTGAAACAAAAATCTCTTATACTGAATCTTTAATCTACAACGGGAGGTTTCAGCGTGTCCAGTTCATATTTTAGGCGGAAGGTAAGAGCCATCGACGTTAAAGAGAAGAGCGTGTCCAAGCTCTTGGCTGAAATGAGCGAGACGGCTTATCAGGGGCGAAAGCTCGGGGAGGCTGTTGACGTTTGGGAAGCGATGATTAAGGAGAAAGATCTGGTCATTATCATGGGTTTCTCAGGATCGATGAGCACCGCTGGCCAGTGGAAAATGGTTAACTGGCTGATAGAGAACCGTTTCATCGACGTTCTCGTCTCGACGGGAGCGAACGTTTCTGAAGACATCGTTGACGCCATGGGGCTCGGCTACTGGCAGGGCACACACTACGCTGACGATCAGGAACTATTGAAAGCGGATGTCAACAGGTACTACGACGTTTATGGGAAGGAAACCGATTACCGAGAGATGGAACTCCTCATGACGAACGGGCTTAAGGCTCTCAAGAAGGGCTATCCCTACACCTCGGCTGAGCTTCTCTACGTTTTCGGCAAGTACCTGCACAAGAAGGGCGTGAAGAGCATCGTTGCCACGGCGGCGGCACACGACGTGCCGGTTTTCTGTCCTGCTATAGCGGACAGCGCCTACGGCGAAGCTTTCCTGATGGCGAAGAACGAGGGTCACCCCATCGTGCTTGATTCGATTAAAGAGTTCGACCAGTTCGTCGGCATAGGCGAGAAAACCAAGGAGGTGGGCGTCATCTACGTCGGCGGCGGCGTTCCCAAAGACTTCACTCAGCTCTTGGCCATATCGGTCTCGCCGAAAACGATGGACGAAGGCGTTCCCGGAAGGAAGGGCCACCTGCGCAAGGGCATAAAAGAGTATTATTATCCGCATCGGTACGCGATTCAGATAACGACCGATTCGCCGCAGTGGGGAGGCCTGTCAGGCTGCACGCTTGAAGAGGCGATAAGCTGGGGAAAAATTGACATAACTGGAAAACGGGCCGTGTGCTACTGTGACGCGACGATCGCTCTGCCGCTGTTGACTCACGCACTTAACGAGAGGGTGAAGGCGAAGAGGAAAGGGCCTGATCTCTCTTGGCTCTTCAGCAAGGTCCCCTAGGTTTTCTAATTCTTGCCAACAGCGAGCCCACCATTATGGGCAGGATGAGTGAAGCGTCGCCTTCAACCATTATCTTCTGCGCTTTCTGGTTTATCTTGCCCCAAGAAACCGCTTCTCGCGGTCTCGCTCCTGAGAGGCTGCCGTCCCACTCGTCGGCCGTGCTTATGTACACGGCGTAGTTGAGGCCGTCTTTAAACTGGTTCCACCACAACGTGTGATGCTTAGATATTCCGCCGCCTATGAGCAGGGCTCCGCTCTTCTTTGCCGAGAAGACGATGTCGCTCAGCTGTCCAGAGTCCTTCAGCAGGTTAAGCCTGAAGTCGTGGTCCTGCGAGAAAAGCCACGTTTGGTATCCGACTGCGCCGTCGGTGATGCCCGGCACGAAGACAGGGATGCCGTTCTTGGCTGCCCAGTAGAGGATGGAGCTTTCGTTGCACACGCGTTTTCCAACCTCGCTGCACAGCTGAGCCGATGAAACTTCTCTGGCGCCCTCTTCCCACAGGCTCTGCAACAGTCCCTGCATTTTCTTTTCGATAATGAGGCCGTAGCTCTCGTTCGGAACTAGAACGTTTCCCAAACGGTTGACGTTCCTCTGGTGCAGTCGGGCGTCGCTCATGACGAATGAGCCCCTGTAATAGTTTTTCCAGCTTCGGGCAACGTCATGGTCCACTGTGCCGCACGTCGTTATGACCACATCGACGAGTCTTCGTCTCACGAGTTCTTTCAGGGCGCCCCGGGCTCCCGTGGCTACGAGGTTTCCTGTGAAGGAGAGAAACTTCACGCATTTTTTGTCTCTGACCATGTCTTCGAGGATTTTCACGCCCACGGCCAGTTTTCCAGCCGTGAACCCCCAGGCTTTTTCCATCTGCTGGACGAGCTCGTCCACGGACATCTTGTCAGAAAAACTGTAGTCCTCGATGGGCTGTTTCCACGTCAACGTAGTCCCTCGAGGGCTTCACGGTACGTCTTGAAGATGGCTCCGGCGGCTTCTTCGATTGCCTTCTTCTCCTGCTCGTTCAGCAAGTCCCAGAGGTCCGGGCTGAGCGATTTTGCGATCCTCGCGGGCACCGTGACGTAAACTGGTTCAGGAGGGTTGCCCTTGAACTGCATTTTTCTCGAGTAGCTCATCACTTTCCCCGTGTTCAGCATGAGTCCGCGAATTATCTCGATGAAAGAGCCAGCCGGGCCGTATCTCGTTCCACCCAGGACGTGTATTATTTCGCGGCTAACCTCTTTCACGTAATTCTCACACTTGGCCTTGTCCAGAGTCTTCGAAGTCTTTCTGAGGTAGGCCTCGAGTGGTTGGCCGTTGATTTTGACCAAGCTCCAGAGTGGAACAGCGGCCTCTCCATGCTCTCCGCCCACGTACGCTTCCACCGTTCCTATCGGAATGTTCAGTTCTCTGCTGATTATCGTCCTGAACCTCGAAGTTTCAAGGCAGGTCCCTGTCCCGATGATTTGTCTCTTGCCCTTCGCAGCGTTGTCCGCCAGCGTCGTCATCGCGTCAACCGGGTTTGTGATTACAAAGTACCAGGCTTCAGGGTTGTTTGCAAGAGTATTCTCCACAACCGACTTCACCGCTCCTGCGTTCATCGTCGCCAAATCTCTTCGGCTCATCTCCGGCGTCCTTGGAAAACCTGCGGCTATAGCTATCAGATCCGCGTCCTTCAGCCGTTCGGCTTCTGAATACGCGTTTATCTTGACGTCAAAACCGTGGCCGGCAATGGCGTGGCACAACTCCTCCTTGGTCATTTCGGCCACGTTCGGAGCTTTGTCAACGAGCGAGAGTTCTGTAACGTATCTCTCGAAAATCAGTGTGAAAGCGACTTCCCCGCCAACGCGGCCAGTTCCTGCTACGGCAACATGAACCATAGTGGCACTTCCCAAAGCAAATATGTCGAGAGTTTAATAAAGCAATGCGTTTTCCGCAAACAGGCTTACGAACAAAAGCGCTGTTTAATCGGCATATGCGCGTTTATATTCTTTGGCAATAAGTAAGTGCTACTTAGGGAAGAACATGGTTGCGAGAAACGTCAAGGGAACATGCTACTTTTTGGGGCACAGCCATCTGGATGCCGCGTGGTTGTGGTCGTTCAACGAAACCAAAAAGGTGTTCCACGAAACTTGCGAAACAATCCTTGAACTGATGGAGAAACATAAGCGCTTCTGCTTCTGCCAGAGCAGCGCCCAATACTACAAGTGGCTAGAAGAAACGCATCCTGAAACTTTCCAGAAAGTGAAGAAGAAAGTGAAAGAGGGACGCTGGGAGAGCGTAGGCGGAACTTGGGTAGCGCGCGCGCAAAGATAACTATGAAGGCACAGACAAAGCATAAGCCAGCAATTCCATAGGCATCTGGCAGTAAGAGTGGAAACACAAATGGAAATGAAAAAAGCGCGCGCACTGACACATCAATAGACCGAAGCGCACAATTTGGCCTGTGAACCACATCTGCTTCCGAATTTGTTAAAGACTGTTTTTCTCGGCGCGTGCCTACCTATATTGATTCACTCCGATTGCTCTTAGAAAGCTTTAATTCTTCTAGGATTTTCTGTGATACGGAACAAAAGGGTGAAACTCGTTGCCTGGTCTTGCTAGTTTGAAGTTTGCGATGGGAGCAGGCATATTAATCACGCTGATCATATTCGCGGCTTTTCTAGGGCTGATTTTGTTTCTTGTTGACGCGTTCGTTGTGACGTTGACGCTGAGTGTTGGCTTGCTTATTATCGTGGCTCTTCCACTGCTTTTTGTGCTGTTTCAGTATGCCATCGGCCCCTCAATCGTAAAGTTTTCGACGCACCTGCGATACCTCAAGCCGGGTGAAAACCCTTGGCTCGAATCCACGGTGAAGGATCTCGCGGATAAGAGCAAGATACCCATGCCCCGCCTGGCCATCGTCCCGAACAACACGCCTAACGCGTTCGTTTTCGGTCGAACCGCACACTCAGCAACGCTCGCAGTTCATCAGGGACTGCTGCAGAACCTGAATGAAGACGAAGTGAGAGGCGTGATAGGCCACGAGCTGGGACACATAAAACACAAGGACTATGCCATCATGACTATGCTCTCTGCACTGCCGTTGTTGGCCTATCTTGTCGCGCGAGGAACAATGTCGGTAGCCGTGTTGGGAGGCGGTTCTTCAAGCAAGAAGAACCAGGGAAGTGCGACGGCAGCGCTGATCGCCATCGCAGTTGTCTCTTTCGTAGTGTACTTCGTCTCACAGCTCAGCGTGATGCGGCTCAGCAGACTGCGGGAACACTACTCAGACGCGTATTCAGCCTACGTGACAGGTTCGCCACGAAGCTTGGAGAGCGCACTGACAAAAATCGCGTACGGCCTCTCACTCTCGCCGAAACCCCCAGAGGGCATGAGAGCCTTCTACATAAGCGACCCAGCGCAGGCCAAACAGGAAGTTCGTCAAATCCTTGAAAAGAAGAACGAGTACGACTTGGACCACGACGGCGTGTTGAACGAGAGAGAGCTGGAGTTGGCTATGGAAAAGGAGGCCAAGTCCACGTGGAGAACGGTCAACACTTTGTTCTCAACTCACCCGCCAACCTTCAAACGCATACTGCTACTACGCGAAATAGAACAGGAAATGCAAACAGGGAAATACACGAACGAGCGCGTCTACGCACACGTGTGACGGAGCGCATCTGCAGGCATCTCTGTTTTTTCTTCAATCTCCCCACGGCATGACTCGCAGAATACTGTTTTATATGCTTCAGTGAACAAATTACAACCGTTCCAATCGTAACAGACGGTCTCCTATCTAGGGTGAGGTTGAGAGTTGAAAGTTAAGCTTCTTCGTCACACGGCAGATTCGGAGCTTCTCTGCGGGGCTGCAGCATCAACCACCATAAAGAGTGGGAAGCCCTCGGAAATCTTCGAAAAGATGGACGCAGAAACTGCTAGGCGCAAAATCAGCCAGGTCACGGGCTACGGACATGCTTCTGTCATCGAGCATGCGTCCTTCACGTTCAGCGTCGAGGATGTGTCCAGAGCCATGACTCATCAGCTCGTCAGACACCGTGTCGCCTCGTACACGCAGCAGAGCCAACGCTACGTGACGTATGATACAATAGAAAAGTACGTGACGCCGCCGAGCATAGTGCGAAACGCGGAAGCCAAGAAGGTTTTTGATGAGGCGCTGGAGAAAATCTCTGAGACCTATCACAAACTTCTGAAGATGACGATTCCAAAGGAGGATGCGAGGTTTATCCTGCCGAACGCCGCGAAAACCAACATTATGGTAACGATGAACGCGCGGGAACTGCGACACTTCTTCAACCTGCGATGTTGCGCACGCGCGCAGTGGGAAATAAGAGAAGTCGCCACGGAAATGCTTAAACAGGCGAAGAAAGCCGCACCCGCCCTGTTCGAGAACAGCGGACCTTCATGCGCAGAACTTGGCTACTGCCCTGAAGGAAAAATGAAGCCCCCCGAATGCAGCGTCCCAAAGATAAAAGCCAAGTTTCGAAGCCTTTAGAAACCGTTGCTTTCAGAATCAGCGCGATGCCAATGACAGGACTGAAGGTTCTCGCCGTGACAACGAGATACTGGAGACCCGGACAGGACTACGTGAAAGAAATAGTTGAGGCCGTTAAGGGCAAAATCCATGATGACGATTTTGTAGTGGTTTCCGAGAAGGCAATTTCAACCGCGTTGAACAACATCGCGGACGAGAGCAAAGTCAAACCCGGCTTAGGCGCGAGGTGGATTGCACGTTTTTGGATGAGAACAGGTTGGGGCTATTTCCTCGGACCTTTGTCGCGTCTTCGACAGAGGCTGCTGTTGCAGCTTCGGGGCTACCCATTGGACGTTGGAAGTCGGCACAAGCAGCTTGCGTTGCAATGTGCAGGTTTGTTGCAGGCTCTGATGTTCGGTTCAGAGGGAGGCATCGACGGGAGCAACTTGCCGTACTCTTACGTGAGCCTTCCTCTGAAAGAGGCTGAGGCAGTGGCAGAGAAGATTCGTCGGCAGATTTGGATGTCCTCCGGGAAGAGGGTTGTGGTGATGGTGGCGGACACTGACAAGACGTACTCGTTCAGGAATTTTCATTTTACGCCGAGGCCAGACCCGTTCAATGGCATTCATTCTTTCGGCGGTTTTCTAGCCTACGTTGTCGGGCGGATGCTCAGGCTTGAGAGGAGGGCTACTCCTCTGGCCGTTGCTGGATGTTTCGTGTCGGCGGACGCGGCTTTGAGGGTGGCCGAGGTTGCGAATCGCGCGAGAGGTTTCGGGGCGGGTGGAACCGTGTGGGACATGGCTGAAACGTTTAAGGTGAAGTTGTCCGACGTGAGTTGGGAGATGCTCGAGACAGTAAGACATAAACCCATAGTCATTGTTAGGAAAAAGCGGTGAGAATCGGATGGAAGAGGAAACGAAGAAGCTGGGTGCATTTTTCAAGCCTCACTCGGTCGCGGTTGTCGGGGCGACGAAGAAGATAAACAAGGCGGGCCACGTGATTTTTAAGAACTTCGTTGAAAACAAGATGAGAGGCATGTTTAAGGGCGAACTCTACGCCGTTAATCCGACTGAAACCTCTATAATGGGGTATAAATGCTATCCTTCCGTGACCAGAATTCCTGGTGAGGTTGAGCTAATCGTCATTGTCGTTCCGGCCGCTGTCGTGTCAACCATAATGAGCGATGCTGCAGCCAAGAAAGTTAAGGATGCCGTCATAATCACCTCAGGCTTCGGAGAGGTTGGAAATCATGAACTTGAACAGCAGATAATCGACATAGCGAAAAAGGCGGGAATGCGCGTTCTGGGACCGAACTGTCTCGGAGTCTACGATTCGAGAACCGGTGTGGACATGCTTTTTCTGCCCGAGACAAAGGTGTTGGCATCTGGAGACGAAGTCATTGCCACGCCGCGGCCGATTCCCGGAAACATCGCCATAGTCACCCAGAGCGGGGCGTTCGGCGTCGCGGCCTTGGATTACTTGTCTGGGCGAGAGGTTGGGGTTAGCAAGTTTGTGAGTTTCGGCAACAAGGCCGACGTGAACGAGGGTGAAATGCTTCATTTTCTGTTGCATGACGACGAGACTAAGGTCATACTTTTGTACGTTGAAGACATAAAGTCCGGCCGCGAATTCATCAAGATAGCCGAGAGGGTCACGTTGAAAAAGCCCATCGTGGCCATCAAGGCCGGAAGAACCGATGCAGGAGCGAGGGCTGCATCGTCACACACAGGAGCACTTGCGGGTTCAGACAGGATCTACAGTGCAGTTTTCGAACAGACGGGAATCCTGAGGGCGGAGGACATGGACGAGTTTTTCCACATGGGAAAATCCTTGGCCATGCAGCCGCCTGCGGCTGGAAAAAACGTCGGAATAGTCACGGACGCCGGCGGCCCGGGAATAATGGCCGCTGATGAAGCTGAGCTGAAAGGGTTGAACGTTCTTCGTCTCTCTGAGAAAACAGTGGCGAAGTTTGAGAAGCTGAAGGTGGAGGGAAAAATTCCCAAGTTTGCGTCAGACCTCAACCCTGTGGACATAACAGGTTCGGGAACCGACGCGATGTTTGAACTGGCCACCAGGGTTCTGTTCCAAGACCCAGAGATATGCGGCATAATACTGCTCGGCCTCCATCAGACGCCGGCCGTGCAGGAGGATTACATAGACGCGGTGGCAAAGATGACGTTTTCGTTCGACAAGCCCATAGTCGCCTGCGACATCGGAGAGACAGAAATGGCCATGCACACGCGCACGAGGTTTGACAAGCAGGGCATCCCGGCTTATTCGTCGCCGGAGGACGCGGCGAGAGCAATGAGCGGTCTTGTCCGGTACGGGCGTTACCTGCAGAAAAAAGGTTGCTTCGAAGAATACACGCGGAACTTTTTGCAGAGCAAGCGGAAAAGGATGGGTGTTAAGGCGTCACCCTGACTTCGACGGTTTCGCCGTCTGAGAGATGAAACTCTTTCCTCAGGTTCTCAGGCCCGATGATCTCTATCACGTTCTCCGGGTAACCGGCGACTTCGGGAACGATGAGAGCACACCTCAGCTCTGTCTTGAGAGAGGCCCTGTAACACTTTCCCCGTTGGAAACCCGCAGCAGGCAAGATGTCCAATGCCTTTTCCTCTGCCAACATTTTCATGAGTGCGACGCTTTCTTGGGTTATCCTTACGTCCAGCGTTCCGGGATACGGGACAAAACCGAGTTTTTCCCTTATTTGTTTCTTCACCCATGGAAGTTTCATGTATTTGGCTCCTTCACCCTTGCCAGAGAAAACTGTCCCCCTCAAACAAAGAATCTTCAAGAGTGTCTCCTGGCATAATACGAAAACCGACGAAAAAGCACGCCGAAAACTGGGGGCAACGGGCCTATTTTTGTTCTTTCAGCCAAGTTGCAACTTTCTTCATGAGTTTGTTGTTGGACATGTCGACCACTGGCACAATCATTTTTTCTCGAGTTTCGATTATCGGCTGGTACTTGGGCATGAGAGAATACCCGAGAAAAGACCAGTAGACTCGTCCGTGTTCAACGAGCATTTTTGCCGTGGTTTCTGTTGAGGCTGGAAGGGGAAAGTACAGGAAAATGACGCCTTCGGCCCAGTACAGCCCTGCGGCCTTGCCGCCCGCGATTATTGAGGCAAACCTCGCTATGTCATCAGGAGTTGGAAAGACATCCTTCTCCATTATTACGACTTCTTTGAAAGGTTCATACTTGACGACTGCATCTACTTCATCCATAAAGCATACCCTTCTGTTCGCAGACTATCTGGTTCAGGTTCCCTTTTAATCTTGTCGTGCTCTCGCAAAGGAGAAAACCAGCAGCGCTCTAATGAATGTGGCGCGCGTTACCAACTTTATACAAACCGTTTATGTTTCTTAGAAAAAGTTATAGAGCAGACGATTGTTAAACGCTTAGTCTGATATACCTCAGGGAGCTGTTTGTTTTGCCAGAAATTCGAGTGGCGCTCGTAGGCGTTGGAAACTCGGCGTCAGCGCTGATTCAAGGAGTACAGTATTACAAGAACGCTAGAGAGAACGTGACGGTTCCGGGTTTGATGCACGTTAATTTTGGCGGTTACCATGTCAGGGACGTGAAGTTTGTCGCTGCTTTTGAAGTGAACAAGAACAAGATTGGAAAAGACTTGTCCGAGGCCATATTTACAGCGCCGAACTGTTGCGCCAAATTCGCAGACGTGCCAAAACTGGGTGTGAAGGTTTCAGCTGCCCCCGCCCTTGACGGTGTGGCTGAGCACATGAAAGAGGTTTTCAGCGTCTACAAGGAGGGTGAAGTCAAGCCTGTGGACGTTGTCGACGTGTTAAAGAAATCGAGGGCTGAGATTCTTGTCAACTATCTGCCGGTTGGCAGCCATGACGCTGCGCGGTTCTATGCTCAGGCAGCTTTGGACGCTGGCTGCGCGTTCATCAACTGTATGCCCGAGTTCATCGGCTCAGACTCGAAATGGGGCAAGAAGTTTGAGGAGAAGGGGCTTCCGATAGCCGGCGACGACATCAAGAGCCAGTTGGGGGCCACCATCTTGCACCGGGCGTTGGCGAGGCTCTGCGTGGACAGAGGGGTGATTATCGAGGAGACCTACCAGCTGAACCTTGGCGGGGACACGGACTTTTTGAACATGACTGTTGAAGAGCGATTGAAGACTAAGCGTATAAGCAAGACGGAAGCGGTTACGAGCCTCGTGCCCTACGATTTGCCCACGCGGATTGGGCCTTCGGATTATGTGCCTTTCTTGGGGAACAAGAAAATCTGTTATCTGTGGTTGAAGGGAAGAAAATTCGGGGACAGGCCGTTAACGGCGATGGTGAAGCTTGAGGTTGAAGACTCGCCCAACAGCGCGGGCGTCGTCATCGACATCATAAGAGCAGTCAAGATAGCGTTAGACCGCAAAATATCTGGACAATTGCTCAGCATATCCTCCTACGCGTTCAAACATCCACCAATCCAAGTGCCAGACTCGATGGCAAAACAGTCCGTGGAAGAGTACATACAAGGAAAAAGAAAACGCTAATGGCTTCCTTCTGCTCGGCATCGCTAAGACCAGTCGAACAATTGGCTACTGCGTGTGTAAGAGATCAAACCGAAAACGCTTGACGCAATTGCTTTGGCCACGCCACTTCCGAAGCAACTCAATTATTTGTGCATTTCGTTGTTTCTTCGTTTGAGAAGCAAGATGCCTGAAGCGGCGATTAATGATGTTGTAAGGATAACGACTATGGAGATGCTTATGTAGACGGGTGACAGTTGTTGGAAGATGTTTCCAACGCCGGGGTACTTTATCGGATTGACGTACTCCAGCGGCAGAGTCGCTAGGACGGCGGCTGCCAAGCCTCGTGTGAGCAATACGCTCATCGTTGTTCTTTCTTGAACTAGATCACTGCGTACGGTGGCGAGTCGAACGGCTCCGAATCTTATGAGAAGCAGGGTGAAAGAGAGGATAACGCCTGTGATGACTATCGTGGTCGTGGTCATCGTTGCAATCACGCCTAGGTAGACGAAGAAAAACGTTCTCAGAAGGAAAGCCATTTCGGACTCGAACCTTTTCAATCCTGCGTCAACGGCTTGGGTTGCGGGCTTTTTGGTCTTGAGTATTCCGTAGATTTCCTTTTCGTTGCCCAGAATCATTCCGAAAAGCAGGGCAGACAGCGCGCCGCTTCCACCCAAGAATTCAGAGAGAGCGTAGGCCAGGAGCACGACTCCTAGGGTCAGTATGTACGAGTAGCCCTCCTTTGCCACGCGTTTCAGCACGCTCAACCATCCTATGCCGATGATTGCACCGAGTACAGCGCCTATCGAGAGTCTGCTGGCGATTGACCTGGCTAAGGTTGGAAGGTCAACGTTCGTTTTCAGCACTATTGTTTCGATGATTACGAGGGAGACGACTATGCAAAGAATATCGGTCATGACCGATTCTATGCCCAGAATTGACGAGCCCTTGTCGTTCATGTTGGTCTTGGAGACCAAGGAAACCACGATGGTGCTGCTGCCGCCGCCTAGAATTGTTCCAAATAAGATGGAGTACAATGGGTAAGCGCTCGGGGTAGCGCCCGGGATGACGCTGGGGATGACGATGAAAGCCATTATCAAACTGGTTATTGTGGCGCTTGCCGCGAACCCTGTGACGGCTAGAACAACGGCTCTGGGGCTCTCAGAGAAGACGCGGTAAATGTTCAAAGCCATTCCTCCGTCGAAGAGTATGAAGACCAAGGCGAGAATGGCCAGGTAGGGGGCAAAACCCGTTAGGGACGTCCCATCAACAAGCCCTGTCACGGGTCCGATGAGCAGGCCTAGAACTATGAGGAATAGCATGTCGGGCACGCATGTTCGTTTGAACAGGTAGTTGCCCAGGAAACCTATGACGATTATTCCGCCAGCGAGGATGAGCGCAAAAGACACGGGATCGTACAAGCTGGAACACGGTTGCTAGTTGGATACAAAGTCAATTTAAGAGTTTTTGAGAATTACACTTGACCTTTTGGCCAGCTTGTTCTCACCAAATGTTTTCAAATTTCACCAGATCTTGTCAACTTTCAAGTGGGCCAGAAAGCCTGCCGTGCCGCAGAACGTGAAGAAAAACGCCTTGGCCAAGTCTTCAAAGCGCACTGAAAAGCCGGCAAATGCTAGAAAACCAATCGCGAGAAGGAATGCCCCGTAAACGGCTGCAGAGGCGAAGTTGTGGTACGTTTCTTCCGTCCTCCAGTCGAGTCTTATTCCTGAAAAGAGGAGCCAGACTAGAAGAGGAGCGAACAGCAGGAGAGCGTATTTCTTGTACCATGACAGATCAGCCGTGCCCATTTCAGATTCTTTCTTTCTATGGATGGAAGGTAAATCGGGGAGAAAGTTGCTGTAGAAGTAGGCGAGGATGCTCCAGAGCATGGGGCCGAGCGCGTTTTCTTTGAAGAAGAATAGTTGTCCGAAGACGTAGGCGAGGCTCAAGGGAAAAATAAGCCATAGGAACACTTTGACCGATTGGCCGACATGTTCCGTCGTTTCTTCTCTCATGCGCCACACTGGGAATCTGGATTTGACTCTTCGGTTTATGTTCTTGAAGGAGAATAGGACAAAACCGTACAGAGCGTCGTGTAAGCCCTTCAAAGCGTTGCGAAACGCTTTTGAGGCTCTTTTTCTCCGGGATTTTGCCGCGAGCGACCACCCGACATTGAATTAGTAGCCGTGCGCTTTTCTTTAACCCTTCGGACCTTAGTAAAAGATGGTATGTGATTGCGCAAAACACAGTAAGAGTGTTATTTTTCAGTTTTGTTGGTCTTTTCTGGTATGAACTCCATTGAAATAGAATTTACACAGTGTCGAGTGTTCTTGGGGGTGAGTCCTTCATCTACGAAGACATGGCCCAGATGCGCCCCGCACTTTGCGCATTGAATCTCCGTTCTGACGCCGTCAGGGTCGGGTATTCTCTTGACTGCTCCTTTTATCTCCTCGTCAAAGCTTGGCCATCCGCATCCTGCGTCGAACTTGTTTTTTGATTGGTAGAGCGGTGCGCTGCACCTTCTGCAAACGTAGGTTCCGGCGGCGAAGAAGTTATCATATTTTCCGCTGAACGGTCTCTCAGTTCCTTTAAGCACGATGACTCTTTCTTCTTCCGGTGTTAGTTCATTTGGTTTCATGTTTTAACTCCAAAGCGATGAGCCGAACTTGTCTTATTCGAGTTTCTGTCCGCACTTAGTGCAGTAAACAGCACCCGCTGGGCTTTTTTCTCCGCAGCTCTGGCATGCGACTGCTTGTCCTTTTCTGGAATCCGTGAAGTCTTCTTTAACGTTTTTGACGGCTTTCTGTATCTCTTTGGCTGCTGTTTGGAATGCTTTTTCCAATTCCAGTCCCATTTTTGAAAACGCCTCTCTCAAATCCTCCGTGGGAACGAAAACGCCGGCTTCCACACCGTGTTTCGTTCTGAAGCCGCATTTCGTGCAGAAATTCGCATCCTCAGGGAGTTTTTCACCACAGTTGGAGCAGAAAACCATGGAAGTCGCCTGTGCCAAACATTTGAAAAGAACAATTTAAGCATTGCTGCGCCAGTTTTTTTCTGAGGAGCTTATAGATTAAATAGTTCTGGAGTGTTTTAGTTTTCGGTGTTTTGTTTGGATTCGAGAGTTCAGCATTTCGTTGAGGCCAGTAGGCGGGTGATATTGGATTGTGCGTTGGAGAATGGGGCTATCGTTGCGGCGAATTGCTTTAAGGAATACTATCCAAAAGAAGCTAAGGATTACATGTATGTGTGGCCCAGAGATGCTTCTTTTGCCTGCGTGAGCGCCGATATTCTTCGAATTGAGAATATTCAGGAACGTTTTTTTGATTGGTGTGTTAACCGGGCAGAAGGTTTCGGAGAAGGGGAGTGTCTCTGTCAGAACTATTCTGTTAATGGCCCTAAAGCCTCGGCGAATTTTCAACCCGATCAAACTGGTTCTCTCTTGTGGGCAATCTGGCACCATTTCAGAGAAAGACCGAGAAAAGCTTTGAAGTACGAGAAACTTGTCAGGCAGTCGGCTGATGGGCTTTGCGACAGGTGGAAAGAGAACCACTTCGACCGTGTCACGAATGATTTGTGGGAGGAGAGGTTCACTTTCCCCGATTTGGAGGACAATTTTACCTATTCCCTTGCAGCCTGCATCAAAGGTCTGAGGTGTGCGAATGAAATCGTTCCCGACAAGAAATGGATGGACGTGGCGGAGAAGATGTTTCAAAGGCTGGAAGAACACTACGAAGGCTTCTTTATCAGAAGCCATGGAAAGCTGAGTGATGAAAGAATTGACGCTTCAGCGCTTGGACTTGTCTATCCGTTTGACCTTTTTCGAGTGGATGATCCGCGGATATCGGCCACGGTGGAGCAAATCGAAAAGAAGCTAGTCGTCCACGGTGGAGTGCATAGGTACGAGAGCGATGAATACGACGGGTGGATGTACGAGGGCCTCCACAGAAGGAAGGGCGCGGGTGCCTGGCCCATACTGAACTTTTGGATGAGCACATACTACGCGAAACTGGGCGACAGGAAAAAGGCTCTTCAATACTACAACTGGCCGCTGGATAGAGTTCAGGAGTTCCTGCCCGAACAGATATTTGAGAACAACCTTCAGGTCTCTGTAGCACCGCTGTGCTGGAGTCATGCGATGCACATCATCGCCTCGAAAGAGCTCGGTTTCATATAGCGGCCTTGCTGAGGATTGAGGGAAGATTGTGCCACAGAAACCGCAAAGTTTAAGCGAATTCCGCGCATTCTGTCGCATTCGACTTGGTGTTGAAGATTGGTAGATGTGCTTTTCATCTTCAAAGTTCATCAGCCCTACCGGCTCAGGGAGAATTTTTTCTGGGAAAGAAACATGTTCCAAAGGAAAACCAAGCAAGAACTGTTTGATTTCTATTTCGACAACTCGAAGAACAAGGAGATTTTCGACCGTGCGGCCAAAAAATGTTATTTTCCAGCAAACAGCATTCTGCTTGATCTTATTGACAGGTTCAAGAGAGAGAGAAAGAAAGTCAAGGTTTCATTCAGCATATCAGGCGTTTTTCTCGAGCAATGCGAAAGTTTCAACCCTGACCTCTTGGAATCGTTCAAACAGTTAGCCGACACGGGCTGCGTCGAGTTTTTAGACATGCCGTACTATCATTCTTTAGCGGCCTTGTATCCTGTGAGGGAAGAGTTCATGGAAGAAGTTCGGATGCATCGCCAACTGATGAAAGAATTGTTTCACTCTGAACCAGTCGCCTTTGAGAACACCGAGTTGATTTACAACAACGCCATCGCAAAGGTTGTGGACAAAATGGGGTTTGGGGCCATGTTCACGGAGGGGGTAGACAGGATCTTGAAGGGGAGGTCGCCCAACTATGTTTACAGGGCAAAGGGCTGTGAGAGGCTCAGGGTTCTTCTCAGAAACTTCAAGTTGACCGATGACGTTGCGTTTCGGTTTTCAGTAAGATCGTGGAGTGACTGGCCGCTCACGGCTGACAAATATGCATCATGGTTGGCAGCGGCTGAGGGTCAGTGCGTCACGATTTTTCCAGATTATGAAACTTTCGGAGAGCACCACTGGCCAGAGACAGGCATACACGAGTTTCTTAAGAATATTCCCTTGGAAATTTTTAAGCATGACAACCTCTCCATGTCAACTCCTTCCGAAGTGCTGAGCAAGCATGGAGGCGAGGGAGAAATCGACGTTGGTGAACTGGGCGGCACCATATCCTGGGCCGATGTCAACAGGGACACGAGCGGTTGGCTGGGAAACACGATGCAATGGGCTTATTACACGACGAGCAAGGAGTTGGAACCGTTTGTGAAAGAGTCAGATGACAGCGAGCTTCTCAGGTTGTGGCGGTATCTTCTGACGAGCGACCACTTGTATTACATGTTCTCTGCGGGAGGAGCGCCTGGCGAAGTGCACACGTACTTTAGCCCGTACAAATCGGCGACAGACGCTTTCGTGAACGCGCAGGGAGTCCTGCTCGATTTCGAGTCAAAGCTACGGGAGTTTGTGCGCGCCGCGAACGAACCGTTCCTGTTTTACAGGGGTTCGGGGGAAGAGAATTTCACGGGGATCAAAGTTTGGAGTCTCGTAGGATTTCTTCATGCAATTCAGACAATCGACGTGGCTCTCATCGAATTCCACAACAAGAAGGGAGACATTGAAAAGTGGGCAACCCTGTCGCTGCGCGACGAGGAACTGGGCAGGAGGCTTGAGCGCATTCGAGATTCGAAGGTTCAGGGTGAAGAACTTCGTAGGAAGTTGATGGCTGCCGTGAAATCGCGATTGACCGATGCCGAGAAAGCTCTTCCCTCGATGAGGGACGGAGCTTCGAATTCAGGAAAAGGCTGACAGCACTTTGACAATACCCATTTTGGTGAGGTAATATCGGAGCCGTCGGAAATTGTCTCTGAAAGAGACTATGTAACCGGAATCTACGAGTTTCTGAAGCAGATCATGCAGCGTCTTGGCGTCCATTCCCAGCATGCCCGCTAGTTCTGCTGGTCGCTTGGCGTTTTCGTCGTCGAGGGCTCCGAGAATGTGCATCAAAAGAAGAATTCTCATATCCGCGGAATGCTCTTCGAACGTGAACGAAGGAAATTTTATGCGAATCGCTTCGTGTCTGGGAGTCGCCACAAGTGCACTGTTATAGACTTTCATCGTTTTTTCGGCAATTGCGTTCCAATCATATTCTCTGATAACCTTGCGGTAGCCGTTATCCCGAATCTTTTTTGCGACGTCACGGTTTTTGAGCACCCTAAGAATTCCCCAAGCCAACGAATCCGAGTTGTCAACGTAAACCTTGATACCCGTCTTTTCATGTTCCACTATCTCGGCCAGTCCTCCGATGTCCGTCACGATGATCGGCGTCTTCGCTGCCATTGCTTCCAAAGCGGTGATACCGAACGGTTCGTAGAGCGAGGGAAAAACGGCAGCGTCACTCGCTCTGTAAATCGAAATCAACGTTTGTTCATCAACAAAACCTGCGAAAAATACGTGGTCGGCGACGCCGAAATCGTACGCTTCTTTTGCCAAGTACTCCTTCATTCCCCCTTCTCCGACGATTACAAAGTTGACCTTAGGCATTTCCGCCAACACTTTGGGCACTGCGCCGATGAGGACGTGCACTCCCTTCTCGTGAACGAGCCTTCCGACGAAGGACACTATTTTCTCTCCGTTCGCTGCGTACCGGTGCTTAACGGGCAACGTGTCGGCGTCGCCGCTGAACTTGGCGGCGTTCACGCCGTTTGGAATTACGTGGAGTCTAGTGGGCTGCACGTTGAAGGCGGACGAAACTTGATGAGCCATGTAATTGCTGCAGCAGATCACCTCGGAACTCTGGTTGACGAGGTGCCATTCCACTTCGTTTATGGTCTTTTGGTAATCGTTGTGGATTCCGCTCCTTCTTCCCATTTCAGTTGCGTGTATCGTTGAGACCAATGGTTTCGTGAATGCTTGTCTGATCTTCACGGCCGCTTCGGCGACGAGCCAGTCATGAGCGTGGATGATGTCTATCTCTTCGTCGTTATCGTTTATGACGTCGATTGCTTTTTCAGCCATGGCCTGGTTCATTGAGAAAACCCATCCTAGGAAGCTCATAGACGGTATCTTCGAGTTGAAGCGGTACACGTCGACTCCGCCTACTTGCTCGTGTTCCGGGGCTCCTGGAAAGTCGCACGTGATTACGTGAACCGTCACGTTTCTGCGGGTCAAAGCCATCGAGAGATCATACACGTGCGAGGAGATTCCCCCTATAATCCTGGGAGGAAATTCCCAGCTAAGCATCAGAACACTAAGACGGGAGGGGGCCATTAGTAATCACATTGACATGCGCTGACATGTATTAAAGGTCTCTTGCACAAAAGTTATTTGGTCAGTCATCTTCTTGAAAGAAGAGACTGATGAAGTTGAGCGAGTATGAGGCTTCTCTGTCAGAGCGTCTTCTGATTACCCTGCACAATTTGTGCGCTACCAGCGGCGAAATGGCTAAGAAAAGCGAAGATTTGGCTCAGATTCTTCAAACTGATGTGGGCACAGTGAACTATAACTTGGACAAGCACGTTTCCGACGGATACGTTGCCGACTGCCGCGATCAAGAGGGAAACCGAAGATTCTTCCTTACGAGCAAGGGGATAATAAGGGTCTCCTCGCTTTTCAGCTGAGGAAGTGCGCTTTTCGTGCGCGTGATAATCTTCGCGTGGGAGTTTCCTCCGAGAATCATCGGCCAACTCGCGTATTTCGTGAACAGGCTTGCAGCTGCATTGGTGAAGAAAAACGTTGACGTGTATGTTGTCACGTACAACGATTCTTGGACCGGTTTTCATCAGGGCGCAGACGGCATAAAGGCCATCAGGATTTCGGACAAGGTTCAACCGCAAATAAACGTTTTAACGCGGATGCTGAGCCTGAATCAAGAAGCAGAACGTGTTGCCGCAGATGTCTACTATTCGTCGAAGCATGAAGTGGATCTCGTCGACGTGCACGATTGGCACTTCGTACCAGCCGCGGTCACGTTGAAAAAGGCGTTGCGGATTCCTTTTGTGTTTTCAGTAGACAGCATCGAACCTCACAGATCTCGAAACAGCGGTGCACCTTTGAGCTCGTCCATAGGAAGCATGGAGTCGTTAGGAACATCTGAAGCCGCGAGGGTCGTGGTCAAGTCAGAATGGATGAAGCAAGAATTGAAGCGTTACTACAACACCTTGGACACCGTGATTGACGTAGTTTCGCCTGATGCTGAATTATGGATAAACAGTATTTTAGCGGTCTATCAGAAGCTGGGGGCACCTGCAAACTGAACAGGCATTTTCGAGTCGTGATGCTGTCGTGGGAGTTTCCGCCTAGAACTGTGGGCGGAATCGCCTCGCATCTTTTCAATCTGTCGCGGGAACTCGTGAAACTCGGTGTGGAGGTTCACATCGTAACATGCGATTTTCCAGGGGCTCCAGAAAGCGAGGTAGTTAACGGTGCACACGTTCTGAGGATCGATTCGTACAAGACGCCATCGCCGGACTTTGCGACTTGGGATTCGTTGATGAACGTGAACATGCAAAAAGAGACAGCGGCTCTCATCAGCGGTTTCAGCGGCCAATTTGATGTGATACATGCTCATGATTGGCTCGTTGCTAACGCGGCTGTGGGCCTCAAACACGTTTTCAGAATCCCATTGGTTGCCACCATACACTCCACCGAAGTCGGCAGGAGGAACGGGCTTCACACGGATTATGAAAGGATGATTCATCAAACGGAAAACTGGCTCGCTCACGAATCTTGGCAAATTGTTTGTTGCAGTCAATACATGTCTGGGCAGGTGAGGTGGGCCTTCGGTCTTTCCGAAGACAGGGTGGCGGTTATACCGAACGGCGTTGACGTCAGTGTATACCAGAAGGAGTTTGACAGGGCCGAGTTCAGAAAGAAGTTCGCGTCTTCTGAGGAGAAGATTGTGCTCTTCGTCGGCCGCTTGGTATATGAAAAAGGCGTGCAAACGTTGGTCAGCGCTGTCCCGAAAATTCTGTCGAGAGTGAACGCTAAATTCGTGGTGGTCGGTGATGGCGGAATGATGGATTCTCTCAAGAGGCAAGTGGCAAACATGCGTCTTGCGCATAAGGTTATGTTCACAGGTTTTCTCGATGAGGACAGTCTTAGAAAACTGTATCGAATCGCTGATGCATGTGTCGTGCCCTCTCTGTACGAGCCATTCGGCATCACTGCGTTGGAGGCGATGGCGGCAAAGACTCCGCTGGTCGCATCAAACACGGGAGGTCTCTCAGAAATCATTGAGCATGACAGAACTGGAACGAAGGTTTTCTCGGGGAACGCAGATTCAGTCGCTTGGGGGGTGACAAGAGTGCTGCTGGACCCTGGATACGCTAACTGGATCAAGCTCAACGCCTACCAGAAGGTATTACAAGTCTACGATTGGGCCAAGATCGCGAAACAGACAAAGGAGTTTTATGAACAGGTACTCAAAGTGTACGATGCAGGTTCTTGGAAGCCTACGTGATTCTGCATAGCCTCGACACATCATTGATTTTTTCTCTTGCTTTGAGAGAGCAGACGACAGATCTATCAAGCCAGTCTTTGCCACCCCACCAGAAATTATCGCTCGCCTCGGCCATGAGTTGCCAGCGCCAAGCCTGATCTAACGCGTCATTCGCCTCTGGCGGACAGTTCGCCATTTTGGCCGCTATCTTTTCTTCCATTTCGCGGAGCATTGCGCTGGCCTCAAGAACGCGCGTCCACGTTCTCTGTCTCTCTTCGCCTCCAGTCCATTTTAGGAACCTGCCGTCGTCAAACGTGTCGGGGACGTTCCAGCTTCCATCTTCGACGTTCACAGTGTCTTTTGGCGGGTGATCGTCGAGATATTCGGTTATGGTTGTCAGTTTGATGAATTGGAAGTCGGGATCTTTTTTCAGGAGGTATAGAAGGGGTTCAAAGAACCATCCCCAGAAGCCGGCGTTCTCTCCGGAGTGGCGGAACCATCCGTTTTCGCCGTCTGTGGCCACGGTCAGCAGGAACTCTCCGTCGTTGTTCGGTTCGATTCCTCTTTCAATTTCGTGTCTGAGCCAAACTGGGTTGTAGCCGCTCTGTTGAGCGATGCTGATCATCCTGTCTCTGGGGATGACGATTATTCGGTTTCCGTCATACTCCGCAAAATGGGGTTTGTACAATAGCTGATACATGTTCTCGTTCTTGTTGGCGTTGACGATGTGAGGGCCGTCAACAATCGTCCATTTTACGCCGTTCTTCGCCAGCACTGGAATCACTTTGGGGCTGAAGGCAAGTTCTGGAAGCCAGAATCCCTCAGGTCTCGTTCCGAAAGTTTGCTCGAATAGACTCAGATCTTTCTGAATCTGTTTCAGTCGGTCGGCTTCCGGTATCAGCGGGAAAATGGGATGGAAATAACCGCAGCCAGTAAACTCTGATCTTTCAAGCATTCGCGTCTCTTTGTATCTGTCCCACAGTCCGTTCAGTCTTGAATCGAACCCGACTGTTGCGAGCTCGTTCATTTGTTCAATCAGGCTGCCTGTGAAGTTCAGAGTGATCCTTGCCTTCTCATCTCTCTTAAGCACTTCAGAAGGGTACGTGTAGGGATGAAGCGTCTGGTTGAAAACGTCGCGAGCCATCTCCGACTCGTACGTGGGGCCGTAAAGGTTGTATCGCGGTTGATGCATGTGCAAAACCAACGCAAAATGCAAAGGTTGCTTTTCCATTCTGCTGCCACCCAAACCAAGTTTGTGAGCTGGAAGATAAAGTTATTATGGTGGATGCACTCTATCTGAGGTTCGAGGTGCTTTCTCTGCCTGAATTCTCGCAAGATGAGATGGTTGTCTTAAAAAAAATTAACGCACTGGGAAAAGCAAACCCAGACAGCCTTGCTAGGGGGTTGGGAGAACCCTACACTCCCCAGCACCTGTCCCCATACCTGAAATCGTTGGAACAGAAAATGCTTCTGAACAAGACACAAGAAGATCCCTCTGCCTACAAATTGACTCCTCTCGGACTAATTGCGATAGGAGTGCTGCCAGAAAGTGCAAAGGAGGTTTACTCAACACTGCCTCCGGAAAAATGCTTCCACTTCTACACCGGAATCGGACAGGACAAATTCACGAAAATGTCCGCCTGTAGCCTCTCCGATTTCAAAGAAAAAACGAAGAAGATTGATCCCAAATCGTTGGAGTTTCACGTCAAGAGAGGCGACTTTGCAAAATGGTGCAAGGATGTTTTGGGTGATGCGGAGCTGGCCAAAGAGTTTGAACTCTTGAGAACATCAAACCTTTACGGTGAAGTGCTCAGGACCCGCGTAACAGGCTTGATAGACGCTCGCGTCGAAAGACTGACTTTGAAGAAAACTCGCGTCTGATCGCATGCTGCCATCAATGCTTAGGGTTCGCTGATGCGCATTCTGCTGCTTAGCTGGGAATATCCGCCCAAACGCCTTGGAAACATTGCTGACCACGTGAGCACGCTGGCACATGAGCTTCTCAGACGAGGAAACGATGTTGAACTGGTAGTTCTGGACGATCTGAAGCAGGGATTCGAAGATGTTTCCGGCGTCCACGTTCACAGAGTTGCCAACCCTGTCAAGACTCACCCGATGGCAAGCATACTCAGCTATGACGTCACGGCTTCGCTGAAAATGGAAGCCGAATCTTCAAACATCATTTACTTCTATAAACAGATTGGGAAAAGAATCGATGTTGTGCATGCTCACGAGTGGCTTACAGCTTATCCGGCCATCGTTCTCAAACACGCTTTTCACGTTCCCTTCGTGTTGACTTTCCATTCAATCGAGGGGCATCGGTGTCACGACAGTTTCAACACTGCCAGCTTGGCCATTAAGGAAATTGAAGACATGGGAATATGGGAATCTAACACGGTGATCACCAACACTGACTGGCTGAAAAAGGAGATATTGAGGTATTACGGTGAGGGTCATAATGGGAAAATAAGGGTAATCTGGCCTATCGGCTCGAACTGGGTTGATGAAGTCATTTCTGTGTACAACAGGGCCATAGCCTGAGTGATATAGATGCAGGTTCTTCATCTATCATGGGAATTTCCTCCCCGAATAATAGGTGGCATAGCTTCACACGTTTTTGATCTCTCTCGGGCCCTCGTTCGCAGGGGCTTAGCCGTTAATGTTATGACCTGCAACTTTCCCGGTGCGAAGAAGTTCGAAAACATCGACGGCGTTAACGTAGACAGGTTTGAAGCGTACGCCACTGGAGACTCTTTCTTGGGATGGGCCCTCCGAATGCAGAAGAACATGGAGATCAGCAGCAGCGACCTGATCAGCGGAACCGGAGGGTTTGACATAATCCACGCGCACGATTGGCTTTCCGGCGTCGCCGGCATCGGACTGAAGCATCTGTACAGGAAACCATTGATTACGACGATGCACAGCACGGAATATGGCAGAAGAACGGGACTCCACAATGATTTTCAAGCCTCGATCCATGAGATTGAGGGCTGGATCACTTTTGAATCTTGGCGGGTCATCACCTGTTCTTATTACATGCGCAGCCACGTCGTCTGGTGTTTCCATCTGCCCGAAAACAAAGTGTGCGTTATACCCAACGGCGTCGACGTTTCAAAATTCAGTTTCAACTTCAATTACTGGGATGTCAGGAATCGATTTGCACACGCCTCCGAAAGAATCTTGCTGTTCGTCGGGAGACTAGTTCCTGAAAAGGGCTTAGACACTCTCATCAACGCGTTACCCATGATTCTCGGCGGAGGTGTGAATGTCAAACTAGTCGTGGTTGGAGAGGGGCCTCAAAAAGAAGTGTATCAGGGGATGGTCAGCGACCGCGGTCTGGGCAAAAAAGTGATGTTTGCAGGATACATTGACGATTGGACTCTAAGAGCCCTGTACCGCGTGGCAGACGTGACCGTGGTTCCATCGAAATTCGAGCCCTTCGGCATAGTAGCACTAGAAGCGATGGCCGCTCGTTGCCCCTTAGTGACGACTTCCATCGGTGGACTGAATGAAATCGTGGATGACGGCGGCACTGGCCTGAGGGTCCCAGCGAATGATCCTCCAGCGTTGGCAGGGGCAATTCTTAGGATGTTGAGAGATGTTGGGTTCAAAAACTACGTGGTTGAGAACTCCTATCAGAAGTGTCTGTGGAGCTACAACTGGGACAGGATTGCGGAGTGGACAAACGGCGTTTATGATGCTGTTCGGAACGAGTACAATAATGGCGCGTGGAAGCCATCGGGTTGAATGTGCAAGGGTTAAGCTTCTTCCATTTTTTGATATGCGAATTTTATCATTTTTTCTCCTTGGTCGAACCAGAAGCTGCTGTTCCAGTACACGTAGCAGCTCGTCTCAGCCAGTAGAAGCGCTTTCAGCGCCTCCTCGCTTCTTGAGGCTTTTCCCTGCGAATCGTGAAAACTGCTGCTCAGCTCTTCTATCTTCCTCTTCATCTCCAACTGTTTGTCTCCACCCTCCCAGTGTGAATGGCTCCCCAACCATGAGCCTCCGATGGCTTGCAGCTCGATCTCGCTGTCGGGAGGATACTCTTTGAGGTATTGAGTAATGGTCATCGAGGAAACTTCGCTGTTCAGTTTTTCTCTGAAGAATGGAATGAACGTGTCGGCGAAGAAATGGTTCATCATGACATTTCCGTTCTCGCCGTCAGATGCTGGAACAACTAGCGCAGGGCAATTTCTACCGGATTTTTCTGAAATTCGAGCGGCTTCGAGGCATTTGTTGTACACCCCGTTTGCATCACATCCTGCCTGTTGATCGATGAAATTGTACTTTGGCCTGAAAATCGCGGTTATCTCTTCGCCCTCGGTCCTGAGAACGTGGGGTTGGCAGAAGGTCTCAACATGCTTTTCGTAGGACAAAGTTCTCTCAGCCTTCACGGCTTCGATTGGCAGAAACAACCATTCGTAGCCCCTGCTCTTCAGCAGCTTCACCAATCTGTTCAGTCCTTCAGTAGCTGGAACACCCATCTCTGGCAGCCAGAATCCTTTGACCTTCTTGATCGGCTCGGGACCAAAAAGCGAACAAAATGTCTTTCTCCAGAAGTCGATCTGAGGTTCCCAGTCTTCTTCTGGAGTGACGGGGAAGTAACAGTGAGCATACGCTGTTCCCGAAAACTCTATGGAACTAGGATATTCATGAAGAACCTGCTTCCAAAGCTCGATTATATCTCCTATTACGTTGCCATCCACATCCTTTTGAGAATAGAGTTTCTTCGTTTTCTCGAGATTTTCAAGGAGAATCCCTGAGAAATCGACTGCAACTCTCGGATGTTTTCCTTCGCCTTCAAGGTTTCTGACCCAGAAAGCAGGGTTTCTATACGCCCTTGCCATCAGTCTGGCATCCCACTGATCTCTCGAGTCAGAAGAGTTGAACATTTTTTCCAAGTTGCCCTCGATTTCGTTATCCTCGGAGAACACCATCGGCTGATGCATGTGCAACCAGGGCAGATACACGGCCTCCATGACTAAGCCCAACTAAGTAAAGAAATCCAGAATATAATGCTTCACGCGTGCGCGCGCTCGCTCTAATTTGGGGGAACCGCTAAGGTTTTTCTCTTTGCTTCTCTTCTTCAGATGTCGCCGTGAACGTCAGACTCAGAAGTGCAAGAAGGATTGTGGGCGCACCAGCTATTACTCCATTGCCAAGCCCAAAACCAGGAATGATCGAGAATGCGAAAATGCAGAAAGAACCCGAAAGAATCGTTAGGAGCATTCCGCCAATGGCTGTTCCAAAGTGCTTCCTCATGAGCGTGAATACGGCACTTGTTAGCCCGAGCGCAAAACCTGTGATCCCAAAGACGCCTAAGAGCCGTAATGCGAATTCCTCTGCGGGGCTGTATTGAGCGATGTATTGAGAAGCTACTATACCATCAAGTCCAATTAGCAAGGAGAAAGTTGCAGCAATAATCTCCAGAACCCCCGCAACTGTTGGAAAAACGGGCCGTCTGAGAGGCCCACCCTTGATACGTGCACCGCAGTAAGGACACAAAACAGCTTCCTGAAAGGCTTCGTTTCCACATTTTAGACAACGTAAGCCCATTGCTGCAACTCCACTATGCATTGATAGTGTAACTAGAGCTTTATATTAATTTTCATGGCATTGCAAATGCACGCAGTAAATTCCAAGGCGCCCCACTGGGGAACCACAAAAGTTAAATATGACTTTTCTTTAGCCGATTGATGGGAAGGGCGCAGATGATCATCAGTTTTAAAAAGTTTTATCAGCGGACGCTTTGGGATTTGTACCCATCCCTTATGAAACTGCGACAAATTTCACGGTCAAACTAAACGGCAATCCAGTGAGCGCATTAGTAACTTTCTGGACGCCCTAATTTCGTTCGCTTTCGGCAAGATTTGCGAACATGGTGTTTGACGATTCATCGGCCATACTGGTCGAACTGAGCATCAATAAAGCTGTGAAATAAGGTTTTGTTGACCTTCCAATAATCTTTGGCTCGGCTGCGCGCGCGAACAGAACTATTCCAGTTCACCAATTTCGGATACACTAATCGAAAAACGCAAACCACCAACTTCACTCGGAGCGACTGGCAAACGCTAAACCAAACAGGCATAACCACGACTGTCCCAGAATTTCCTGATGTGGCGTTGGGCTTCAACCTGCCTTCGTCTGCGGTTTTCTTCGTGGCTTTTATAACCGCTGTAAGAGGACGCAAAATCAAACATCCGCGAGAGCTTCCGTCCGCCACAATTCTTTTTAGTTCCTAAACATGAGAGACCATGGTGAACGTCCAATAAGTCAGGAATACACTTCCAAGGCATCTTGGCAAACGTTGACTCGTCAATTCTACAAGTGGATTTCAGTCATAGCTTCAAAATAGATTCATTTTTCTGAGGAAGAAGCTGTAGCATTTTGCTCTAGCGCGCGCTAGCAATCAACAGGCTGGACATTGCAACATGCGTTAATGGTAAGGAGGCGCACGCGGTTCTTTGCACGCTTTTAAGACGTAGATTACCCAAGGCGCAATCTTTGTTTCGTTGACCCATTCGTACGGTTCATCCTCTTTTGCTAAGGGTTTGTACGCCCTGACCATTTCCAATCCAGCTCTCCTGTAGGTCTCTTGATAATACTCGTCTGTCCAGATGACATCTTCCACTGGCCTTTTGTCTTCGATATCTGTTTGAATTATCTTCACTTTGTCTCCGCTTTTCGCGTGTTTGTTCTCGGGATAGTCCTTGGTGGAAAACGATGCCCATTCATGAACATATATTTCTGGTGAGGAGACCACGCTTACCAGTCTTCCCTCGCTGTTAAGTAGCCATCTGAGTCCTGTGAAGTTCTTGACTTTCTTTTCCATTGTCGGTATGTTGTCGAACGTGAAAACCGAGAGGACGAGATCGTAGGCGTTTTCTTCGAACTGTCTGAATTCGCTTTCTCCGATGAGGCGATAATCTCCTTTGGGATCGATTTCTCTTGCTTTCTTTATCATGTCTGGTGATATGTCCACGCCTACGATGTTGAACCCGAGTTTTTGCAGAAACCTTGTTGAACGTCCCGCGCCGCACCCGAAATCTAATGCCTTCCTCCCCTTGATGTGCTCAAAAATGATTTCTGGCAAGTCCCTGTATGCCAAGTAGTACGTGCCTGGAAACTCCAGTTTAGCGTAGGCTTCTGCCCGTTTAGGATCCTCATAGGAATTGGAGAATTCCATGATTCTCTTCTTTTAACCTCGCTATTTATCGCTTTACGTCCAGATGCCACCATCCGCAATCTCGCAGGCACTGGTTTACGAAACGTGAAGAATGTTCGGAGGCAATTGTTTTTGTGAACAGTTAATTTTAAACGTTGCAGCATGGAACAATAACTGCATTACTCAAAGGTGAACAAACATGGTGAAAGTTGAAGGGTACGAAGTGCCTGAAGGATTATACTACACGAAGGAGTTCGAATGGCTGAAAATCGAGGGCGACAAGGTCAGGGTAGGCGTAACAGACTACGCTCAGAAGCAACTGCGAGAAATCGTCTACGCGGAACTGCCGGCTCCAGGTGGGGCAATAAAACAGAATGACCCCTACGGCACTGTGGAATCAGTCAAAGCCGTATCAGACTTGGTAGCACCGATAAGCGGAGAAATAGAGCAAGTGAACGCGGAAGTCCAGTCGAAACCAGAGCTGCTGAACGAAGACCCGTACAACAAGGGATGGCTGCTGATCGTGAAGCCTTCAAACCTCCAAGCAGAATTGGCCAATCTGATGGACTTCAACAAGGCAGTTGAATGGCACAAATCTCTTAAAAAGTGAAGGAAGAGCGAATGCCTAAACGCATAGTAATCATCGGTGCACACGCAGCTGGCGTCGACGCAGCCTCTGCGGCCAGAAAGACGGATCGCACCGCAGAGATTACACTGCTGACCGAAGAAAAATATCCAGGCTACTCGCGATGCGGCCTTCCCTTCGTGATTGGCGGCCAAATTCCGAACTTTAAGGATCTAATCGTTTTTCCCCAACCGTTCTTCCAGATGATGAAGCTGGACCTCAGAACCGAGACTAGAGCGACTGCCATAAACACTCAAAACAAAACTGTCGAAACCACGGGAGTGAACGGTAAAGCCGAAACCATATCGTACGACAGTCTCATAATATCCACTGGGGCAACGTCTTTTATACCGCCCATTAAGGGGAAAGAAAAACAGGGCATATGCTCCCTTCGAACCCTTGACGACGGCGAAAGAATATCCGAGACAGTCAAGAAAGGGGCAAAAACCGCTATAATCATGGGAGCCGGCCTAATCGGTCTTGAAACAGGCATCGCACTGTATGAGAAAGGGTTGAAAGTAACGGTCGTGGAGATGCTGCCTCAAGTTCTGCCGCAGGCTCTTGACGTTGAAATGGCAAAGATGATCCAAGAAAAGCTTGAAGAAAAAGGAGTAACGATTCTGATGGGCAAGACGGTGGAGGAATTTGTCGGCACCGACACGGTGACGGGCATCATTGCTGGGGGCGAACAGATCAACGCAGACCTGTTCGTGAGTGCGTTCGGAGTGAGAGCAAACACTCAACTCGCCGTTAGCGCTGGAATAGTCCTGGGAGAGACAAAGGCGATAAAGACCAACGCGCGGATGGAGACAAGCGCTAAAGATGTTTACGCGATAGGTGACTGCGCAGAAACGATAAACATAGCGACTCAGAGACCTTGCCTGCCGCAACTCGGCACAGTGGCCGTGAGACAGGGAAAAGTTGCTGGAACCAACGCTGCAGGCGGTTACTCGCTCTTCACAGGAGCCCTGGGCTCGGCCGTTTCAAGATTGTTCGACACCGATTGCGGCTGGACTGGGCTTACTGAAGTTGCAGCGCAGAGGGCAAGAATCGAAACTGTGGCAGGCACGATTACTTCAAAGACCAGAGCTGATTACTATCCGGGAGCTCTGCCGATAAAAGTCAAGCTCGTTATTGAGAAGGAGTCTCAGCGGATAATCGGGGCTCAAATCATCGGCGGAGAAGAAGTGACGCAGAGAATCAACGCCATATCCCTGGCCATACAGAGACAGATGACTGCTAGAGACCTTGTGAAGGCAGACACGGCATACGCACCGCCGCTCTGCGAAACTTGGGAGCCGATGGTGCTCGCGGCTGAAATGGTTCTGATGAAGCTTCGCTAGAACCACCCCCTTCTTCCTACATAGCGGGTCGGAAACTTAATTAGGAGCATGGCGTGAACAAAAAGCACGCAATTACGGTGATAGAAATGACGGTTAAGGTAGCTATAAACGGTTTTGGAAGAATCGGGCGCCTCCTTTACAGAGCGGCCCTTGAGAAAAAGGCGGACATAGATTTCGTCGCCGTTAACGATATAACGGACGCGAAGACGCTTGCGCATTTGCTGAAATACGATTCAGTGCATGGAAGATTCAACGGGAAGGTAGAGGTAAATGGCAACGATCTTGTGGTCAACGGGAAACTGCTGAAAGTTCTCGCTCAGAAAGATCCAGCTCAGCTTCCTTGGAAAGACTTGGGCGTCTACTTAGCTGTTGAATCCACGGGATTCTTCACAGACAGGGAGGGTGCCTCAAAACACCTTACGGCAGGAGCGAAGAAAGTTTTGATTTCAGCGCCGGCAACTAACCCTGACATCACGATGGTCATTGGCGTGAACGACAAATCATACGATCACCAGAAGCACAACTTGATATCAAACGCCTCGTGCACGACCAACTGTGTTGGCCCCGTCACGAAAGTGCTGCATGACAACTTTGGAGTTGAGAGAGCGTTCATGATGACGGCCCACGCGTACACGATGGACCAGAGAGTGCAAGATTCGGTGCACAAGGATCTCAGACGTGCCAGGGCAGCAGCGGTGAACATCATTCCCACATCGACAGGAGCTGCTCGCGCAATCGGCGAGATCATGCCCGAGCTCAAAGGGAAGATAGACGGAGTAGCCCTCCGAGTTCCCGTTCCGGACGTGTCAATCGTAGATTTGACGGCTTCGCTGAAAAAGGAAGTAACCAAGGAAACAGTGAACGCAGCGTTCAAGAAAGCCGCTGACGGTCCTCTGAAAGATATTCTGGAATACACGGAAGACCCGATTGTCTCTTCAGACGTGCTCCACAGCACGTACTCGGCAGTGTTCGACGCACAGTCAACGATGGTCATCGACAAGAACTTCGTAAAGGTGCTCGCATGGTACGACAACGAATGGGGCTTCTCATGCCGCATGGTCGACCAAATATCAATGATCGCGAAGAAGGAAGGCCTCTAACCGAAACGCTAGGCGGTTAAATCCAAACACCCGCCATTTTTTTGTTATTTGTCAGGAGCTGGAAAATATGCCGAAGTTCCTCACTTTGGATGATGTGAAAGTTAAGGACAAAGTCGTGCTAGTGAGGGTTGACTTCAACTCGGCCATCGACCCGAAAACCCATAAGATCTTGGAAGACGCGAGAATCCGTGCAAGCGGTGAAACAACAATAAAGGAGCTCTCTGAAAAGGGTGCAAAAGTCGTTATCCTGGCGCATCAGGGACGCAAAGGCGATCCAGACTTTATCCCGTTGAAGCAGCACGCTGAAATCCTGAGCAAAATCTTGAAGAAACCAGTCAAGTACGTTGATGATCTCTACGGAGAGAAGGCCAAGAACGCGATTAAAGGCCTGAAGGACGGCGAAATTCTCGTGTTGGAAAACGTGAGAACGTTTGCCGGCGAGACAAAGGACGGCACTCCGGAGGAGCATGCGAAAACGGAGTTTGTCAAGAACCTTGCTCCATTGGCGGATCTCTTCGTGAACGATGCCTTTGCAGCTGCGCACAGGGCGCACGTGTCTATGGTAGGTTTCACAGCCGTGTTGCCGAGTGTTGCTGGCAGGATAATGGAGAGGGAATTGAAATCGCTCGGCAAGATCGTGGAAAACCCTGAGAAACCTTGCATATTCATCATCGGCGGTGCAAAGGCCGATGATTCCGTTGAAATATCGAAGTACGTGTTGGACAATGCAATAGCGAATTACGTGCTTACAGGAGGAGTCGTTGGCCAAGTATTTCTCGCAGCAAAAGGCGTAGACCTCGGCAAACCGAACATGGACTACCTGGAGAGTAAAGAGCTCACAGGGTTCTTGCCCGGCATAAAGGCGCTCATCCAGAAATATCCGGACAAAATCAAGACTCCGCTGGACCTGGCCGTTGAAGTGAAGGGCAAAAGAAAGGAAATATCGCTCAGCGAGTTGCCCACAGAATATTCGACCTATGACATCGGAAAGAAGACAGTTGAGGAGTACACGAATATCATAAGGAAAGCAAAGTCCATCGTCATCAGCGGACCGATGGGAGTCTACGAAAACAAGGAATTCAGCTTCGGAACGAAAAGAATTCTTGAAGAAATAGCGAACTCCAAAGCATTCTCCCTAGCCGGAGGAGGACACACGATATCTGCCATCGAAGAGTTCGGGCTAACCAAGAAAATCTCATACATCAGCACAGCCGGCGGAGCCCTAATAGAGTTTCTTATGGGCAAAAAGCTTCCAGGAGTCGCCGCACTCGAAAAAGCCGCAACACGAACATCCTGAGAGAGCGCTAACTGTTTTCAAGCTTCGAAAGCAAAACAACGAAATCAAGAACTATCTGCACTTTAAGAGAAACCTGAAAGGGATTTTCGATGACGTATGTTTTTAAAAAACGAGCGCGCGCGTGTCTGTTCGTCTTTGTCTGTGTACCTGTCTGTAGAGCGCGCGCTATTCAACAAAGGCTTTTATGGATTTGTAACGTATAGTGGGGCTTTGAAGGTTATTCATGATTGCACAAGCAGCAGAACATCTTCCCGCAATTCTCGCATCGGTGATCGCCCATGATTTCGCCCTCCGCATAATAGTTATCTTCCAAGCAAGGATTTAACAAGTTCTACATTAGCGCGCGCGTTACAGAGACCTTAAGACCGGTCGTTTCATCAGGAAGCCTTAGAAAAAGCGCGCTAGGAGGGGATTAGAATTCAATGCTTTACTTACCCGTTTCTTTTCTGCTCATGCCACTTTGCGTATTCTTCCCGCAATTTACGATCTATAAGAGGGTCTGCATTCACATTCATTTGAAAGATTGTTTGCCCTGTCAAGTTCTTAACGTGCCTCAACCACATTTCAAAATCCAAAGTGCCTTTTTTTCTTTCTCTGTCCATATCCTTTTGATATTCAGTTTCTTGCGGCGCGGGCTTGCCAATAATGACTATGTCTTTCCTTGGGTCAACAATTATGATAGCCTCAGTCATCGTGCGGAAAAGCTCTGATGTCTCCTCGTCCGATAAGTGAACTTTTGCCGTGTCAAGAATCTTCTGCAAAGTGTTGTTCAAGTCTTTCATGAGGTTTGGATTGCTCTTCAGAGTCTTCAAAACGACCTCAACATTCTTAGAAACCATGCTTCAAATCCTACGGGTCTACTCCCGCCATTAACATTGTGATTCACTAGCTATTTAATTCTTGCTAGCTTAAGACCAAACAATCAGAAATTCCAATCTGGTTATATACCAAAACCTTAGTAAGAAAATTGGAATCAACTAGTTCTTTGGTAGAAATGCAGCGCACGTGGTTTTAGTAGTAGTATACAACTGTTACGTTTTCAGTAGCGCGCGCTACAACTCTCGACAATCAATTAAGTTAGAGAAGGGTAATTATCTAGGGGATAGGTCATGAACAGAGCTGTTTCTGTTTCGCTTACGATTCTGTGTTTGCTTTCCCTATCTCGCGCTGAGTATATGAGGTTGTGGAGATGACAAACCTCGCAACGTACGTGGTGCGGAGGCTGATACTGTTTGTTTTTGTGCTGTTCGGCGTTACTATTGTGGTCTTCGCGATCACCATGATGCTTCCTGTAGACGTCAGAGCTCTCCTATACATAACAGGCATCACTCACACTTTGAATCCCATCCAGAACATAATTCAAAAATATGGGCTTAGGGATCCGTTCTACCTTCAGTACTGGCATTGGCTGGTTCGATTGTTGCATGGAAATCTCGGCTGGTCTATAACCGCAAATCAGCCGGTTGCACAGTCGATTGCGACCAGATGGCCTCACACGTTCGAAATCGTGCTTTTCGCGGCTCCGCTGATTATTTTCGCAGGGATATATCTGGGAGTTCAATCGGCGATTCATGAGAACGGACTGATTGACAAGGGTTCGAGACTCTTGTCTATAATTGGATGGTCGCTTCCCTCGTTCTTCCTTGGAATGCTGCTTCTAGCAGTGTTTGCCGGCATTCTTCACTGGTTTCCCTACAGCGGGTCGTTGTCCATTAGCTGGGTGAAGTATACGTCTGACCCCCAGAACCATTTCATACGGTATACCCGTATAGACTTGCTCGATGGATTGTTAAACGGTGTGCCAGCCCTGTCGTTAAATGTGCTTTGGCATTGTGTTCTGCCGGTGGCTACGGTGGTCGTCATTGATGTGGCCTTACTGATAAGAGTTGTGCGGTCGTCGATGCTTGAGACGTTGAGCAAGCCTTACATCATTATGGCAAGAGCCAAGGGTCTGAGCGAGAAGGTTGTCATATACAAGCACGCGAGAAGAAACGCCCTAATCCCGATTTTAACTCTCTCTGGGATGTTGGTCGCGGGACTGCTGATTGGTCTGATAATCACTGAAACAGTTTTCGGTTTTGGTGGTTTAGGCGAACAGCTGGCGCGTGCAATAAGGAATTTGGACATTCCCTTCATAATTGGGTTCACCGTTCTTTCGGCCTTCGTCATCGTTCTGACAAACTTGATAGCAGATATAATGTCCGCCTGCATTGACCCTCGAATACGGCGCGGTTTAGAACGCGAGCGCAGGCGACTATGAAATCGCGCGCGTACGAGTGGGTTTGGGTTTGGGATAAAACTTTACCCCAAACCAAACGGGCGACGGACGGACGACCACGGACGACGACCACGACGGACGGTTGGTGGTCTGGTATCCTTATCGTTCCAAATGATTGGTACCTATAGCTTCCTTATGGATACCTAATGGAACAAGGATGGAGGATAGGATAGACAGTTTAAGATACGAGGGGTAAAATTCAAACAAAAACTTACCCCTATCAATGAACACAAGATTACGTTACGAGGGTAAAAACGAAGAGAAAAGTTACCCCTCGACAATGCGCGCTAGTAACTCGGTCTGTGCAAAAACAGACATGATATGCACGCGCGGTTTTACTTGTGGACCCATTGTTGCATTTCCTCTATTGGATATTCTTGTCCTTCAAGATATTGGAAGTTAGAATTGTTCCCTACACTCTCTATTCTTGCTTCCTTGCGAGTGTATGAATACTGAAGCGTGCGCCATAAACTAAAGACACTCCGTCCATACACAACCAGTTTATTGACGGATATTATCCCCAAACAGTCTGGACACCGAAAATAGACTCGATGTTTCTGAATACCTACCTCCCAGTTGGTCGAAGGCTTTTTGCACAATGGACAATCTCGAAACTTTCCAGTAACCCATTTCGTCATACCTTCGCCACGAGTCACCGGGCTCGTGTATCTCTTGAACTCTATATCTGAAAGCTGATTCGACCTGTACTCGCCCATTTGTACTTCACTTTGATTGGATTTCTCTCGTTGTACTGATTTAAGGTTACCCGTATTTTGTGTGTGTGGGGGTAAAGTTTACCCCTTAACACTCACGCGGTCTTTTCACCCAGACTAATGCTCTTCACAGTAAGGTTTTTCCACTCGGCAACCCTATAATTGTCCATAGCGATGCAAACATGAATGTTAAGCAATTTGCATGGCTACTCCTTATTGTAGGCGTCCTGCTGATACTCAACCTGCCAGTCCAGTATTATCAAACAAATGGGTTTCCAACTTACCAAGACCAAGAGTCCATCGTGAACCAGACCGCCCACATAATCAACGGCACCGTTCAGCCGGACAGCCGACTATCCATAAACGTCACCTTCCACCAAGACGAGTTCTCCAGCTTCGACAAGCTCTTCTATGGCTTGAACGATGAACACTCAGTCCTGCATTTCCTCGAAGGCTACGTCACGGTGCGCTTCAACGTCACCGAGGAAGGAACGCTGTTCAGCGAAGACGAGACTGGTCTCGGCGACGGGTCTTTTTTCACTTCCTCTCCAAACGGGATTTCCTTGGGAGATCTTGGGGTAGACGCGAAGCCTGGAACGTGGTATCTTGTCATGCCATTCTACGTCCAGACGCCAGGGGGTGGCGATTTTCAGTTTCCAGTATCAATAGGCGAAGATGTTACAAAACCCGACTCTTCTTTATTCCTCACAATTGAACTATCCATTGTGGGAGTTGCGCTCTTGGCAACGTCTGCATGTGTGCTCATGGGAGTCAAACGTGCAACTTTGCTCATTCTCCTTCCCCTGCTAATAATTGTTTTGGCCCTTGTTAACTTCACTGCTCAGCCGACCGCGAATCCGAAACAGTACCCGCTCGTTTACATCAGACCCGACGGCTCTATCCAAGGCAGCGGCGGAATCGTCACAAAGGACAACGCTACGTATTTTCTGGTCAACGACATCAACGCTTCGCTCATCGTACAAAGGGACAACACGGTGATTGATGGAGCAGGCCACACAATTCAAGGGGCTGGAAATGGAACCGGAATAGACTTGACAGACAGAAACAACGTCACGGTGACGAACGTAAACATCAGAGACTTCGAAGCGGGCATTCACCTTCAAAACTCAACCGGCTGCAACATAAACAACAACCTGATACTGAACATTACGAAAGGTGTAGAGGCTCTTGAATACTCAACAGGCAACACGATCTCCGACAACAACATTTCATCAAACGGAATGAGCGGCATCTACCTCTGGTACGCCTCAAACAACAAGATACTTGACAACTACCTTTTCAGCAACGCCCTTAACTCCGGAGCAGCAATCGAACTCGACTGGTACTCAGATTTCAACAACATAGTGGGAAACAGCATGCTCCAAAACTGGGCTGGGATACTCCTCTACGGCTCAACTAACGAAACCATTTTTCACAACAACTTCGACCTCAACCAATACCAATTCCAGTACTTTGGCTATTCTCTTCCGAACACCCTAGACAACGGCTACCCTTCAGGCGGAAACTTCTGGAGCGACTACACCGGAAGCGACAACTATTCCGGCATTAGCCAAAACGTCACAGGCAGCGACGGAATCGGCGACACGCCCTACCGGACAACAGACGACTCCAACGTCGACATGTACCCGCTCATGAACCCATACGGCCTCAACGAAACCTATGCTCTCACTATCCTTCGAGCAGATAACGGATCCACAAGCCCTCCGCCCAAGACCTATACCCACCTTGAGAACGCCCAGGTAAACGTAACCGCTCAGCCTGACAGCGGATACATCTTCAGCCACTGGCTACTGAACGGTCAAGAAGCAACATCACAAAACTTCATCATAATAGCCCTAAACGCAAACTATACGCTGCAGCCTGTCTTCCTCTACGTCCAGCCTCCGACCATGGGTAGATGCACTCAAAACCCGCCTGCAGACGACGTGCAAGAGAACCAGAACGTAACGGTCTCACAGATCATAACCGCTAATGATGGAGAGGAACCCCCACAATTCGTGTATATCGGCTACTCGGTAAAGGAGATGAACGGTGCTGCGTGGACGTTCGACTACATGACATTCAACAATGCCACAGGAGCTTGGGAAGGAACAATTCCGGGGCAATCGGCAGGAACCCAGATTCAATACATCACCCAAGCGTACACGAGCGCTGGAAGTTACGTGACCAACGATAACAACGGACAATACTACACCTACACCGTAAAGTGAGAAAGACAGAAGCGCGCCCCGACATGTTCAACTTGAATTAGGCGCGTTTCCCGAGGTTCGCTTTACTTTAACTTCACTCTCTGCTGCTTGGGGATGTTGTTTTGCCGCTATCCTTTTTAGCTGCTCCGAAGAACACTAATTGGTACGCTCGCTAATTCTCCTGCCGCCTTCGAGTGGCGTCACGTAAGTTTATGCATTGCAAACAGCAGACATTGAATTTTAGGGTGCGCGATTTGCTGGCTGAATACGCAAGGGCAATACTCGCTGATATATTTGTTTGAAAATCAGGGGCCTAAGTAATAGTTTCTTAGCTTCCAAGAGCACGAAGTGCGTCTGAAGAATTCGTCTGAGGTGGATTAGAGAGCGTGCATCGGCAAGTTTGATGTTTCATATTTGGAGCATATTTGGATCATATCGTTGACCGAGGGGGGAGGCCGTTGGAGCACACATATCGGAATTCGGTGAATCTTGAAAATCTCATAGAGGATGAAAGGGAAATTCTTCTCGACTTGAAGAACATGATGAAGAACCCTAAACTTTCAGCGAAAGACAAGATCAGCGCAGCAAACTCCTATGCTTATCACGCGAGCGTTTTGAGCAAGCTTCTCGCCCAAAAAGGCGAAGACGCAGATTCGAACGAGACAAGTCTGGGCGACTTCATCAAAAGCGTCGAGTCGAGAATCACAAGACGAGTCAGGATGGATTACAGACGTTGGAAGAGAAGACTTTCGCGGAAAAGGTAACCACGGACCTAGAGTTTGCGGCTTCCGTTTCTGAAGGACTGAGACAAAAGCCGAAGGCGCTAAGACAGCTCCTCTCCCACGCCCAAGTGGCGCGAAGGCTCGTCGACGATCCCGTATTCTTCGCCGTGCTCATGTGCGGAGACAAGTGGCTCGTTCAAGCGCCAGACCATCAGAAACTGCTCAGAGACTCAAGCCCGCGAACGGTTGCCGCCTGCGGAAGAGGCTGGGGCAAGAGCCTGGTCCTAAGCAGGAAGAACCTGTGGCTGCTGTTCACGAAGCCCAAGGTAGAGTGTCTCATCGTAAGCAGCACTCAGCGTCAGAGCATGATAATGTTCGACTACTGCTACTCAACAGTCATGGCCAACCCGCTCATGAAGGAGATGGTTCAGCGTCCAGGAACGACACGCACCATTATCAAGCTCAGACCGCCCCTGGGCGGAAGACTCGTCGCCCTCCCATGCTCCCCAGACAAGCTCAGAGGCTACCATCCAGACTGGGTGTTCATAGACGAAGCCAGCATCGTTCCCAGCGAAATGATCACCAGCGAAATAATGATGATGCTCACCAAGCCCAACGCCGGCCTCGTCATGAGCGGTACACCCATGGCCTTCAACCACGTCTTCCACAAAACCTTCCTCGACAAGACACACTACTCGGTCCACCACTACCCGAGCCACTCAAGCCCCCTCGTAAGCCCCCAACAACTCGCCGAATGGCACGACGTCATGACACAGGAAGAATGGAAACGCGAAGTAGAAGCCCTCTGGACAGAAGCCCTTCACACGTTCTTTCCACTAGACCTCATCGCCCAGTGCATAGACCCAGAACTCGGCAACCCAGAATCACCCGTCGCCTACATCGAAGACATCGAAAAAGCAAACCCGCAAAAACTCAAAGGACCACACTACGCCGGCTTAGACCTCGGTAAACAAGTCGACTACAGCGTCCTAATCATCGTGCAAAAAGACGAAAAAGGCGAAGTGAGACTCGTTCACAAACGGCAGCTGCCCCTCGAAACGCCCTACCCCAGCGTCGTCGCCTACGCGGCCAGAGCCCACCAAATCTTCAACTTCGAAAGCCTCTACGTAGACAAAACAGGCATAGGGGACGCAGTAGTCGACGAACTCCAAGCCATCCACGTCGGACAAGTCAACGGAGTCTTCTTCACCGACACAGAAAAAGAAAACATGCTCAACCACCTCAAAATCCTAATGGAAAAAAACCTGCTCAAAATCCCAGGCGACGACCAACAACTAGTAACCCAAATGAACGAACAACAATACGAGTACCTACAACCAAAAACAGCACGAGAAAGAATCCACCTCAAATTCTGGCACCCACCGGGCCGACACGACGATCAACTCTTCGCCCTAGCCCTAGCCTGCCTCGCAAGCCAACAAGCCGCCCCACCAGGAACAGGAGCCATACTACTCCCACACAATAGCAACTATTAGAACACAATTATCACGCCGCACCAGAAAATGCGCCCTCGAATTATGATTAACTGGCTAATTGCTTCGCCAGTGCCTCGAAGAACTGACCGATTCGTCTCCTTCCCTGGCCAAAATCAATTATCGCCGTAACCATGGTAATCGTCGTCTCCGCCGCAACCGAAACTCTCGTCGTGCTCTCATTCACAGGCGTCACGTTAATTAAAAGTATTGAACCCCACGACCATGGGCCTGCTTTCGTCTTTGCCTTAACACGATGTGCCGCCTCATCAACTTGTTCAGTACTCCATTCCAAACTCTTAAGCGCGCTTTGAACACCCATCCAAACCTTGCCCAAGGGGTGGTCTATCTCCACCGTCTCATCGTCTTTCCGCAAATACGCCATGCTCTCAACGCAATCCAATGGGAAACCGTATTTATTTAAAGATTCGCGGACGCAGGCTTCCCGCGAGCGCCGCGGTACGAGTCTGTGCTCACTCGTTCATGAAAGTGATTTAAGTGAGCAATTACATCAACCATGCCGAGCGTGGTGTTATGGCTTCAAGCAAGCAGACTCAAACAGTTGTCGGTCATGTCGGAATCGAAGTTTCCAATCTCAGTCGGTCCAAAAAGTTTTACAAGACCTTGTTGGAAGGGCTAGGATTTTCCATGATAATGGACGAGGAAGAAGGAGCAGGATTCTCCAATCAAAACTTTCAAGTATGGCTGGGCTGCTCGCAAAAACCAAGAGTCAAACGCGACGCGCCCACCGGAGAAGAGTTCGTCGTAGCCGATCATTTGGCCGTATGGGTCCCAGACAAGGAGAACGTTGAGGCCATCGAGAAAATAATGAAGAAAAACGGGTTCAAAGCCTTATTTCCCTGTGAAGAGCATCCCGAATTTGAGCAGGGATACTATGCTGTATCATACTGTGACCCCGACAACTACGTAATCGAAATCTACACTAGGCCAAAACAGAAACGATCCTAGCAAACAGGTTAACGACAAATCAACCTCATCCCCAGACTCGTTATAGGCTAATTGTTTAAATTCTCACCTGAGGATATGATTGAGAAAGAGCAAAGGCTCGGATGGAATGTCGTACGTTTTCAACATCCCGTTTCGGGGCAATCAGAAGCTGAAGCACGTCATCGAGGAAGTCAAGAAAGACATCAAGCTGCAGACTCTCTGGAGATGCGCAAACGTGATGGCCATCGACCGCATGGGCTACACGGATCACGGGCCCACCCACGTTAAAATCGTCTCCAACGTTGCCCTCAAAATCCTCAGAATATTGGTTGACAAAAAAGTCGTGCCCAGCATCGTCAAGAACTACAGCATGAAAAACGACGACGCCGAAGTGGTCGTCGTGTTAGGCTCAATTTTCCACGATCTCGGTATGACAGTCTTAAGGGAGGGCCACGCGTACTACGGGGCGCTTCTGGCCTCGCAGCTCATCGAAAAGTACTTGCAAGCCGTCTACTCTGAGGAGGAACGCACCATCATCCTGTCCGAAGTGTTGCACTGCATAGTCGCCCATGAAAACCCAGTCAAACCGCTAACCATCGAAGCGGGCATCGTACGCATCGCCGACGCCTTGGACATGGAAGAGGGAAGAGCTCGCATCCCGTTCCAAGCGGGAAAAGTTGACATTCACTCCGTCTCCGCATTGTCTATCGAAAAGGTAAGTATCCAAGAGGGCGAACCGAAACCCGTGACGATAAGAATAACAATGTCAAACTCCGCAGGAGTCTTCCAAATAGACGAACTCCTCAAACCCAGAATCGAAAACTCGGGACTACAACCGTACATCCACGTCATCGCCGAAATAACCGGAGAAAGAGAGAGGAAGATAATAGACAAATTCGAAATATGACCAGCCGCCCGTGTCTAACCACGCTTGCTCCCCTGACAGCAAACAAGAAATAAACGATTAACCGATAAAAACAGCAGAGGACAAAGGTTTGACAGACATTGTTCTTGTTTTTGAGGTCCATCAACCCCACAGGATAAAGCGAAATTTCTTCTGGGAAAGCAAAATGTTCGAACGCGTTGACAAAAAAGACTATTTTGACTACTACTTTGACAGCGCGATAAACAGAGAAGTTTTTGAAAGGACAAGCAGAAAATGCTACTTCCCATCGAACAGCATACTGCTCGAACTCATCGACAGGTACAAGGGAGAAAAAAAGAAGCCCAAATTCTCGTTCAGCCTCTCAGGCGTTTTTCTAGAACAGTGCGAAATGTTCAACAAGGACCTTCTGGAAACGTTCAAACAGCTCGCAGAATCCGGCCAAGTGGAGTTCCTGAGCCAAACCTACTATCACTCCCTCGCAAGCCTCTACCCTGAAAGAGAAGAATTCATCGAACAGGTAAAGATGCATCAACAGGTAATGAGCGACCTGCTGGACTACAGGTCAACGGTCTTCGAGAACACGGAGCTGCTCTACAACAACGCCGTCGCGAGAACTGTTGAAAAGCTCGGTTACAAGGGAATCTTCACTGAGGGCGTGGAAAGAATTCTCCATGGAAAATCGCCTAACCACCTCTACTGGCCCAAGGGCCTGAAAAAAATCAAGATACTCCTGCGAAACTACAAGCTGACAGACGACATAGGCTTCAGGTTCTCGGCGAGGTGGTGGAGCGAGTGGCCGTTGACCGCGGACAAATACGCGAGCTGGCTGGCAGCAACGCCGGGCGAATGCATCAACATCTTCCCGGACTACGAGACCTTCGGAGAACACCACTGGCCCGAAACCGGCATCCACGACTTTCTGAGACATTTGCCGCCTGAAATACTGAAGTGGTGGAACCTTCAAATGGTCACGCCCTCCGAAGTGGCACAGAAACACGTCCCCGCAGCAGAAATCGACGTCCCAGAGCTCGGAGGAACAGTCTCATGGGCGGATCTGGAGAGAGACGCGAGCTGCTGGCTCGGAAACACCCTGCAGTGGGCCTTCTACACGACGTTGAGACGCTTGGAGCCCTTGGTCAAGGAGACCGAGGACAAAGAATTCCTGAGAACGTGGCGATACTTTCAGACAAGCGACCACCTCTACTACATGTTCACCGCCGGAGGCTCTCCAGGCGAGGTCCACTCATACTTCAGCCCATACAACACGCCAATGGACGCCTTCGTAACCGCGCAAGCAGCAATACTGGACTTCGAAAACAGAGTCAGACTCGCCGCTATAGTCGCAGACGAACCTTTCCGATTCTACACGGGCGTAGGAGAAAAAAACTACACAGGAACAACGGCTTGGAGCCTGAAAGGCTTCACAAAAGCCATTCACAAAGTGAGCACGAAATCCCTGGAATTCCACAACAACCGAGGAGACTTCGAACAGTGGGCTCTGAAGTCACTTCATGACCCAACATTGGAGCAAAGTCTGAAGAAAGAAAGACTCTCAAAACTGATGGGCGAACCTCTCAGACAGGCAATAATCAAACACGTCGACAAAGCGTCAACGAAACTGACGGCAGAGATGCGCTCCGCCACTAAATACTTCTAACTTCGGATGCGCACATGCCTTTATAAGAAAAACTCGCCAACAATAGCTTCAGGGCACAATTGAGGTGATTGTATGAGCGAAGCGCTTCCACTTCCAGAGAAGATTCTGCAAACGTTACATAATCTCTGTGCAACATCGCCCGAACTGGCCAGACGAAGCGAAGAACTGTCGCAGGTCCTGCAGGTCGACTTGCAAGAGCTGGAAAGAATTCTTGATGATTACAAACGCCAAGGCTTTGCCGAAAGCTTCACGGACAACGAAGGAAAGAAGAAATACTACCTCACAGGAAGCGGGATAATAAAAATCTGCGCAATCTTCACGTAGTGAAACCTCAATGCGCATTATAATATTTTCTTGGGAATATCCACCCAGGATAGTCGGAGAACTCGCAGACTACGTGAAAAGATTAGCCACGGAGCTTGTTAAGAACAACGAGAAAGCATGGGTAGTCACATATCATGACTTTCTTACTGGAGAGTATGACGAGCCCGAGGGTGTCAAGACTTTCAGAGTGACTAACCCCGTTCACACTCACATCGGCGTCCTAACATGGGTTCTCACCTTGAACCAAGAAGTCGAAAGAGTCGCCGCCAACATCTACTACGCATCGAATAAACAAGTTGACCTCATCGACGTGTATGACTGGCACTTCATACCCGCCGCCGTCACGTTGAAAAGGGCACTTGCCATCCCGTTCATCTATTCCGTCGAAAGCGTGGAGGAACACCGTTCTCACGGCGCCAATTCACCGTTCAACATGTCGATAAAGAGCATCGAATGGCTCGGAACATACGAAGCTGAAAAACTAGTCGTCAAGTCCGAATGGATGAAAGAAGAAATAACCAGGATATACAAGGCCCCGCCCGACAGGATCAGAGTAATATCGCCCAAGTCTGAGAACTGGATAAAAGACATACTGGAGACATACAGAAGCTCGGGAGCGACGGCATGAACAGAGAATTGAGCGTCATGATGCTCACTTGGGAATTCCCGCCCAGAATAATAGGAGGAATTTCGCCGCACGTTTACAACCTTTCCAGAAACTTGGCAAAGCACGGCGTAAAAGTCTACGTGGTGACCTGCGATTTTCCAGGGGCTCCCCAGCATGAGATCATAGACGGCGTTGAAGTCTACCGCGTGGACTCGTACAAGAACCCCGCGCCGGATTTTGCAACGTGGGTTTACCTCATGAACATGAATATGCAGAAAGAGGCCGCCGCGCTCGTCCACAGCCTCGGTGGAGGCATTGACGTGTTCCACGCTCACGATTGGCTCGTTGCGACGGCTGGGATCGGCTTGAAGCACGTCTTCAGAAAACCCTTCTTTGCCACCATGCACTCCACAGAAATCGGCCGCAGAAACGGCATTCACACCGACTATGAGAGGATGATACATGAAACTGAGGGGTGGCTGACATACGAAGCCTGGAAAATCATATGCTGCAGCGACTACATGATAACACACGTACAATGGGCCTTCGAGGTTCCACCTGACAAGCTGGTCATGGTGCCAAACGGCGTTAACTTCGAAGCCTACGCGAAAAAAGAAAACGAAGACCTGAGCCAATTCAGAAACAAGTTCGCTTTGCCACAGGAAAAAATCGTGCTTTTCGTGGGAAGACTAGTGCATGAAAAGGGAGCCCACGTGCTCGTAAGCGCCGTTCCAAAAGTGCTGGAAAAGATAGACGCAAAGTTTGTGTTCGTCGGAAACGGATACATGAGAGACCAGCTTTCAGACCTCGCTCAACAGCTGGGAATAGCCCACAAAGTCATGTTCACTGGCTTCCTGGACGACGAAACCCTGCGAAAACTGCAGAAGTGCGCCGACGTCTCCGTCGTACCCTCCCTATTCGAACCCTTCGGAATAGTAGCCCTCGAAGCCATGGCCGCAGGAAGCCCAGTCGTAGTCTCAGACGCTGGCGGCCTGCCAGAAATAGTCAACCATGAAGTAGACGGAGTCAAAGTTTACGCCGGCAACCCCGATTCACTTTCCTGGGGAATAACGAAGGTGCTGACGGACGAGGCTTTCGCCAACCGCTTGAGAGCCAACGCGCAAAGAAAAATCCAAGAGAAATACAACTGGGACACGATAGCCCAACAAACCAAAAACGTGTACGAAACGGTTCTAAACGAGTACTCAAAACTTCCCTGGGCAAGGAAAACCTGAAGCGTCGCAACGAACCTTAGGGATACGTCGGCTTAATGGCTCCATGTTCACAAGCGTCAGCGCACCGCATGCAGTAAATGCACTCCGGATGGCTGAATTTTTCCCAAGGCAAGTCCAGTATGGGAACACGTGTGGGACAGACCTGAACGCAGAGGCCGCATCCGGCTTTCTCGCATTTTGTAGGTTCTCTCTTCAAGCCGATGAAGCTGAAATTGTTCATGATAGCCATGATGGCTCCGTGAGGGCAGAAGTACCTGCACCAGCTTCTAGGCACGTAGAACACAAAGGCCAGAACCAAAACCATGACTGCAAATTGAATCCAGAAAAGCGCGGGCAAGCTCGAAATGCTGTTCAGCACGTTTACGCCTTGGCTGGAAAACACGTTAACGGCGAAACCGTGAATATAACTCGGCAACCTCGCGAATAAGGTTTCAGACGGGCTCAAGGTTGAGAAAGGCGCGTAGGCAAAGATGCCGAGAGCACTCTCGTATCCTCCACTGACGCCCGCAATCTCTGAGGCTGAAAAAGTGGCGACGATGAACAGCGTAATTGCCAGAATAATGTACTTCAAGTAAAGCATGGTTTCATGAGTTCTCAGTGACAGATCAGTCTGCTCACGCCTCATGAAACCGACTATGTCTTGGACGAAGCCGAAGGGACAGACCCATCCGCACATCGATTTTCCGATGAGTATGCCCACGATAAGGAACGAAGCTATCCCGATCCAGGGAAAGATGATGCTGGTGTTCCATCCGGTGGACATCAGCTGCATGGCCGTGAAAGCGTCGCCCACAGTGTTCGTCTTCAGGCCCCACGTCCAAAGAACCGGAAACAACAGCGGTAGCGCACCGAGACTGAAAACTATTGAGCTGAAGAGAATGAAGGACAGAAACTGGACCACTCTGCGCGGCGTGTTATACTTGAGCAGTCTCTGTCTCAGTGTCTGTGCGCTCAAACGTTTCGCCTTCTCCATGCTCTAATGAGGGACTGAGTTATTTATTTTCCTATGACTTTAACATTTTCCACCCGGACCCATGGTGCGACGACCTGCGCGATTTTCCTCTCGTTGTTAGCCAAGCCGGAAACATTCGCTAACAAGTGAAAGACGTCTCCAGTCAGCATGGCTCCCTTAACGGGATATGCAATTTCGCCGTTCTTGATGTTCCAGGCGGGAGTGGCGACAACACTGAATTCTCCACTGGCCGGATTACTCGTGTGTGCACCCTGCACCGAGTTGACGAGAAGCCCTTCACCCACCTCGCGGATGAGCGCTTCTGCCGATTTGCTTCCAGCCTGAAAGTGCAGGTTCGTCACGTCAACGCTCGGAGTGGACAAATAGCTTGCTCTTGCACCGTTTCCAGTGCTTTCTCTTCCTTCCTTTCTGGCCGCGTAATTGTCATAGATGAAGCCTCGGAGGACTCCTTTTTCGATGATGAGCGTTTTTTGCTGAGGAACGCCTTCACCGTCAGACTTCCAAGTGCGGATGCCGCCCGGCAAAAGGCCATCGTCATGAACAGTCACAATTTCGGACGCCACTTTTTCGCCAACTCGGCCTCTGAAGAAGGATTGGTCTCTCTGCACACGATCCGCGCTGATGGCGCTGATGAAAGTGTAAGATAGCAGCTGTTGCAGGGCAAACTGCGTGAGTATTACCGTGGTCTCCTTTGTCTCTGTCTTTTTGGCCTTCAACGCTGAAACCGCAAGCCTTGCTGCTTCTTCGCCGACCGCGGCAGCATCAATGTCGTAGGTTCTTTCGAGGTTGAACTCGAAGCAGACTGGCGTCACTTCGTCCGCGTCGTGGCCTATCGTCGCTAGACTGCATTCTATCATGGTCCCTCTGTCGTCAACAGAAACACGGTTCGAGTTCGCAAGAGCCGAGGACAAGTAGCTCGCGCGCACTTCGCCCTCTATTGGAAAAGCGCGTTTATCCTTTTTTTCTGCAGCATCCAACATTACAGAAGCTGTTTCGACAAGGTTTTCCACGGGCAAGTTCTCGATTCTGCTGTCGTAAGTGTCTTTCACGGATGGGAAGGGTTTCTCATCTGGGAGACCACGCCAGTTGTCGTCGGGTCTGTTTGCTCGCGCAAAATCCAATGCCTTGAGAACTGTTTCTTCGACGGCATCTTCATTCTCAAGTGCGTTCGTGTAACAAAAACCCAGAGACTTGTTGACTATTGCTCTACAGCCCAATCCTCTGTCAAATGTCCGAGAGGTCTTTGAAATCTGTCCTCGTTCAATGCTGACGTACGTGCTCAAGTCCTGAAAGACGTATGCTTCAGCCTCGGTCGCTCCTTTTTTCAGCGCGAGGTCGGATGTTCTTTCAGCCAGACGCAGTAGGTCTTCCTGTCTAAGCGCTGCCACCGACCATCACCTCCTTCACTCTAGTATGGGCACCGCCGTCACCCACACACGCTGATTGACCCTTGCCGCAAAGGCCAGGCCAGAGTTCAAACTCTTTTCCGACGGCGTCTATCTTGAACAGTGTTTCAAGCGTGTTACCGCTTATGGAGGCATTTCTAACGGGTTCGCCGACCTCTCCCCTAACAATTTCGTAGGCCTCTTGAATTCCAACTTGGAAAGTACCGTCCAAGTTAGCTTCGCCGCCGCGGAAGCTCTTCAGGTAATAACCAAATTTCACGTCTTCAATCAGCTCTTCAAACGTGTAATCCCTCGCTTCGATGAACGTGTTCCGCATCCGAACTATTGGTTCAAAGTGAAAGTCTTCGGCCCTCGCATTGCCTGTTGGATCTGCACTGAGCTGTTGCGCCGTCTCGCGACTGTGCATCAGCCCGACCAATACACCGTCTTTGACGAGCAGCGTCTTCTGCGCCTGAACGCCTTCATCATCATACTTGAAGGAGCCAAAAGCGCCGTTTATCGTTCCATCGTCGTAGAAAGTCACGACGTTGGAAGCCACCTTCTTTTCTAGCTTGTCGGACAAAACTGATCCAGCCAACGTGAGATCGGCTTCAGCCAAGTGTCCGAAGGCCTCATGAACCAACGTGCCGACCACGTTCGGAGCGAGAACCACTGGGAACGTGCCTCCTCTAGGAGGTTTCGCCTTTAGCTGCGTAGTTGCACGTCTAGCAACGGTTTTCCCCATTTTCGTGGGCGTTTCTGCGTCGAACACCTCATATCCGGACGTGGACCCTACGGCCTCATTGCTGAAAGTGAAGACATTGTTTTCTTTGGCGGTAGCGGAAACCCCCAAGAAAACGTAAAGTTTGTCCTGTTCGATGTATGTATGTTCGTTGTTGATGAAATAACTCGTGCCAGTCAGGTCAAGATAGTTTGCCGTTACACTCTTGACACGGTTGTCCTCTTGTAAGGCAGTATTGTTGACGCTCAGTAGCAGGCTCATCTTGTTTTCGACGGGTATCTTCGCTGGGTCTTTCTTTGGTTTTGACACAATCTTGTCCTCAACGGCCTCAGTTTGTGCAAGCTTTACAGGTAATCTGCGTCTTGCGCTCGCGGCTTTGGCCATTCTGCACGCGTCTGAGACAGCACCACTCAAAGCTTGAGCATCCAGAGTGCCAACAGAAGCAAATCCCCAAGCACCTTTAACGAGGACGCGGAGTGCCGCGCCGTTTTCAATTCCCTGTTTTGCCGCTTCAACGCGGGTTTCCTTAACGGTGATCGCCGTCTTGTAGAGTTTCTGGGCACGAACCTCGACGTATTCAGCCCTGAAAGTCTCAACGGCAGTGTCAATTATCTTAGCTAAAACGTCTTTCAAATCTGCTCCGCTTCCGCTTCGAAACATCTACTTCCAGAAGAATGTTCATAAGGACTTATAAAACTGTCAACATGTAAAACTGTCAACGCGCGCATGGCTTGCGAAAAGAAAGGCAGTCACGCTGCGTGAGACGTTTGGCACATCAAATGAAACGTGATTACGATCTGTGCATAGCTATTTTCATTTGAGCGACAAAACTCGGTTCGTCCTCAACGTTCTCAAGTTCCATTCTGCGAAGTTGGTTGCAATCGGAGTTTATGTCTTCAAGAATCTTTCTCTCGATGATGGTTGCGCCTGATCTAAGGAAGTCCTCTAATCCCTGTGCGAACAATTCAATCTTGTCGCTGATCTCACTACGGTTCAAGGAGTAGTTTTGTTCCATGTACCTGAAAATCAGAATCGTGGCTTCTTTCCCGAAGACCTGGTTCAAAACCCTGTCTATTACTGCTAGGACCGTATCATTGTTGCTGGACGTTTGCTGTGTTACTATCTCCATTAGGTACCACAGAATAATCGCACATCTTACGATTTAATAAGGCTTGTCGTAGACTTGTTCACCGCAAATACAGCAAAAGCATGGACCCGACATCAAAAAGTGAAGTCGGTAAGATTCAACTGTTGGACTCTTTTCGGCAACGTCTTATCATGTGTCTTCTCATCAAGAACAAGTTGTCCATAAACGCCATCGTAACCGGGTACAACCTTGGCCTTCCCGCCTCGAACACGCAGTATTGCCTCGGCCAGCTGTTCACCCGCAACGGAGCTCAGTTCGTCTCTCGAACGATCAATCAGAACGGAGTACTCGTCCCCAAACCTCTCTATCAGCGGGTTGTAAACGCCCCACACCTTCTCAGAGGAAAGCGAATCAACTCCTAACGACGTGGCAATGATTTCGGAGAGCGGAAGCAGACGCATGAACCCAGGGGTGTTTTCAGGCTTAAAATTCGCCGGGCGGTCAGCAAGCTCTTCAACGCGTTGCTCAACGCCTTTAGTGAGGTTTCTGCGGCACACCGGGCAGATGTTTCCAAGCTTCGCTGCCTCCTGCGGCGAGAGCGACACATTACAGTTCCTGTGGCCGGTCCAATGATATTTGCCATAGGCCGGGTCTGTTTCTATCGTAAACTTGAATCGTGCCGTATCTTTTGTGCGGATGGCATCCACCATTTCATGATAATCTGGCTTTTCAAGGTCGAAGACGTTTGCCTCTCTTCCGATGCGCCACGGCCAGAAACTGTGGCTGTCACTGTTTGAAACCAGAGTAAACCTGTCTAGGCCGCTCAGCCTCCAGTTCATAGGCGGGTCTGATGAAAGACCGGTTTCCAAAGCATAGATGTGCCTAGTCATGTCCTCGTAGCATTCTTGAACAGTGTCGAAACCGCTGAAAGCACCGAAGATACCGAACCAGGGCGTCCATGCGTGCGCAGGGAAAACCATGTTGTCACCTGAAACTTCCATGACCTCCTCAACCAGATGCGCCGCGTTAACGTCTAGGGTTGGCCTGCCGTCTGAAGCCAGATTGCCGTATTTTGCCAGTCTATCATTAATTTGTCCCGCGGTTTCCAAGCTCTGCGTCAGGATGACATGGTGAACTTTCTTAATCCCAGTCTTGGCCGCAAAGACGGTGTTGACTTCGGTCGTAACGATGAAACGCACGGTCGAATTGTCATCTGAGACCGACTTGTACAGGTTTGAACCTGGTTCAGGAACCAGCGTCTCACTCAGCTCTTGAAGCCACTTCGGATGTGTGAAATCCCCTGTGCCCACAACTCTTAAACCCTTAATCTTTGCAAAACGATTAATCTCCTTGATGCACATTCTTTCGCTCGTCGCCATACTATAACGGCTGTGCATGTGGAAGTCAGCTATTACCCGCAAGCGTCCCTCTGCCCTCCCGCATCCCTTGTCAGGTTCGACATTATTAGGTTATCGCGAGATTTCTCAGGGCGAACCGACTGCTTGAGCAATCCGTGAAGTGTAACAATATTACACCATCCTTAAATCACACCACTGACTAAGGAAAATTCAATGAATCGCAAGAGGCACAACATTTGCCGACCAAGAAAGAACCTATATGGATAGCCCGAGACCTGTCCAAATGCAGCGGGTGCAGAAAGTGTGAGATAGCCTGCTCGCTATCGCATGAAAATCGAATATGGCCAGATGCCTCCAGAGTGAGGGTCTTCATGCTTGTCCCAGGACTAGAATTTCCGCACCTCTGCGCTCAATGCGAAGACTATCCCTGCGTGAAATCATGTCCCGTGAAAGCCCTGTCAGTAAGCAACAAGACAGGTGCGGTGCTGGTGAACAACGAAACTTGCATAGCCTGCGGGCAGTGCATTGACGCTTGCCCGGGCAGGGTTCCCCACATGCATCCAAAAGAGAAGCACATCGTAATCTGCGACTTATGCAACGGGAATCCCCAGTGTGTCAAGGTTTGTCAGGAAGGAAGGTGGAACGTCCTCAGAGTAGTTGAGAGGGGAGATGAGCCCTACAGACTCTATGCCAGGAAACCGGAAGAGATAACCAAGGATTTGGCTGCGAAAATTTATGGAGAAGCAGGAGGAGATTACCTGTGACTCTCGGATATGCAGGCAAGTTTCTGGACGTCGACCTTTCAACGCAGGCCATTAAGGAGACAAAGTTCAGCGATGAAATTCTGAATGATTACATTGGCGGTAGAGGACTGGCAACAAAAATCCTCTGGGACCGGTTGGGATCTAAATGGGAAATGGTGGATCCACTTGGACCAGAAAACCTGCTCCTACTCATGACCGGGCCTCTCACAGGGTACTATCCAGGAGGGAGAACATGCGTGTCGGGCAAGTCTCCTCAAAGCAACGGTGTCGTAGGTTCCACTCTCTCCGGAGAATTTGGTGTTGAGTTAAGATGCGCAGGGTTCGACGGAATAATAGTGTCCGGCGAATCGGAGAAGCCGATCTACCTGTTTCTGAAGGACTCCGACGTTGAGTTGAGAAGCGCGAAGGATGTGTGGGGAAAGGACGGTAAGCAAACTGTTTCAGCTCTTACCAGAGAGTGCAGGGGGCTTCTGAAGACGCGTTATCCGAAGTATGGTGAATGGAAGGAGCCTGCAATGCTGTACGTGGGCCCTGCGGGAGAAAACAAGGTGCGAACAGCGATTGTCTGCACCAAATGGGCGCACGCTGCGGGCTACGGCGGCTACGGCGCTGTCATGGGCTCAAAAAAACTCAAGGCGGTGGTTGCGAAGGGCACCGGACCCTTGCCTGAAGTGTCGGACATTAAAAAAGTGAAAAGGCTCATTAATGCAGTGTGCGGCGGCGTCTATGAAGGGGAGTTGTGGAGGCGCTGGGGAACCGGAGGGGGAGGGTACAATTTCGGAAACAAAACCAGCTCGGAACCCATACGCAACTGGCAGGAAGAATGGCACGACGAGAAGGGGTACGGAGTTGACAAGTTTGAGAACAGGCTCTGGGTGAAACCGTACTGGGGCGATTTTGGATGTCCAACTACTTGTCTGAAACTTGCAGTCGTGAAGAGTGGAAAATTCAAGGGAGCCATAACCGACAATCCTGATTATGAAATGCAAGCGTACTTAGGTCCGAACCTCGGAATATTCGTACCCGAAGAAAACGTGTTTCTCGCATCTCTGATTGATGATCTGGGGCTGTGCGGCATACAGACGGGCAACGTCATGGGCTTTGCTGCAGAGCTCTTTCAAGAGGGAATATTGACCAAGAAAGACTTGGACGGCTTGGAACTCAAATGGGGGGACACCGAGGCTTTCGCAACCTTGGCTGAGAGAATTGCCTACAGAGAAAACATTGGAGACACGTTAGCCGAGGGAACGTACCGCGCGGCGTTGAAGATCGGAAAGCGAAAGAAAATGGATCTGCTTCCCTACGCGGTGCAATCCAAGGGCATAAGCATAGGCGCCCACGGCATCCGTAGTGGTCAAGACTTTGCAGATATCATTTCCTACGCTTGCTCAGTACAGTGCGGAGATCACACGTCTCTGGCAAGCCTCCCACTTGACGGAGGCGGAGAAACAATGCAAATGTTCAACGATTCAGGAGTCTATTGCGCCTTCAACGGTTTCGGTGGGCCCCGAAACCTCAAGTTCGACTTCTACAAGGCGGTCACAGGACTGCGCCTCACGCAAAAAGGATGGTGTCTTACCAAAGCCCTGAGGATATTGCAGCTTCAGAGAGTGATGCTACTGCTGGGCGGTCCAGACCTGAAATGGAACCCGAAAATCCACGATGACAATCCTCAAAAATTCTACAAACCGCTTCCCAGCGGACCCTACAAGGGCAAGGCTGTCGACAAGGTCGAGGTTGAAGAATACAAACACAGGTATTACAAGGCGGTTGGCTGGGACAAGAACGGCCTGCCGACAGCGAAAATCCTGAGAAAACTCGGGCTCGGAGACGTTGAAAAAGCCTTGGAAAGAATAAGCTGCGACTAGATTATGTGAAGCTCCTTTCCAATCTTTTCGAAGGCCCCGATGGCGAAGTCCACGTCTTTCCGTGTCAAAGCAGCGTTCATGATGGTCCGTATCCTCGCCTTGTCTCTCGCAACCATCGGAAACACTATGGGCAAGGCAAACACGCTTTCCTCGAAGAGCCGTGAACTAAGCTTTTTCGCCACGCCGCTCTCGCCAACTATTATGGGTGTGATGGGAGTTTGACTGTTTCCAGTGTTAAACCCCAGGTCTTTCATTGCCTTCTTGAAATATCCGGTGTGATCCCATAAAGTCTTGACGTGTTGCGGTTCGCTCTCCAGAACGTCGATTGCTGCTATGCACGCCGCGGCCACCGGCGGAGGATGCGATCCGCTGAGCAGCCAAGTTCGTGACTTGTTGTAGGCAAAGCTATACAGATCTTTGGAGCCTGAAACGTGTCCGCCGACGACGCCGAAAGCCTTCGAGAACGTGCCCATTTCCACCTGAACCTTGTCTCGGCCGAGCTTGAAGTGCGAGACGATGCCCCTGCCTCCTTCGCCGAGGACGCCTTCACCGTGAGCGTCATCAACGTACACCATTGCGCCGTGTTCCGCGCCCAGCTTGGCTATTTCGTCCAGAGGTGCAATGTCGCCGTCCATGGAGAAGACACCGTCCGTTATTATCAGGATTCGCCTGTAAGGCGGCGAATGTTTTTCTGCTTCTTCCAAGACGCGTTGCAGATCCTGCATGTTAGAATGTTTGTAAACTGCTCTTTCACCGTGGGCCAGTCGGACGCCGTCGATTATGCTGCCGTGATTAAGCTCATCGCTTATTATCAAATCCTCTTTTCCGACCAACTGAGGAATCAGGCCCGCGTTAGCGGCAAAACCCGTCTGGTAAACCAATGAGGCTTCTGCGTGCTTGAATTTCGCAAGCCGCTTCTCAAGCTCAATGTGAATATCCATCGTTCCCGCTATGGGGCGAACGGAACCTGATCCAGCGCCATGAGTCTGAATTGCTTTCGTCGCAGCTTCCTTCAGTCGAGGGTGATTGCTCAGGCCGAGATAGTTGTTGGAGCAAAACATCAGAACCCTTTTTCCGTCAACCATGCACCATGGTGAACTTGGGCCTTCAAGAACCCTTATCTTCCAATCGAGCGCGTTCTTGACAAGATCCTGATACTCTTCTCGCAAAAACCCCGTGGGATCACGCATTTTCATCATGCCTCTTTTTTCTAATCTGGCACTCCTTCTTTTAATCCTTTCTGGCTGAACCGGTTTTTTCTCACAGCTTACCCTCGGAATGGCGTTTTGACAGTTTCTCTATCATGTCCTTCGTCATCGCAGCCAAATCGTATCTGGGTTTCCAGCCCCATTCTTTGCGAGCCACACTGTCGTCGATTGACATCGGCCACGAATCCGCGATTTTCTGTCTGAAGTCAGGCTTGTAGTCGCACCTGAACTCTGGAATGTACTTCTTGATTTCGGCAGCAAGCTCATCTGCAGAAAAACTGGTTCCCGCCACGTTATAGCCGTCGTGACGTTTGATCCCGGAAGGGTCAGCCTCCATCAACTCAATTGTGGCCCTGATACAATCCGGCATGTACATCATGGGCAGAACCGTGTCCTCTCTCACAAAGCATGTGTAATGCTTGTTCTTTAATGCCTCGTAGAAAATCGCTACGGCATAATCCGTGGTTCCGCCTCCCGGAAGGACTTCGCTGCTTATAATGCCTGGATACCTAACGCTTCGAACATCTAAACCGAAGCGGTTGAAATAATAGTTGCACAGAAGCTCACCCGCAACTTTGGTGACCCCGTACATTGTTCCAGGAATCAATATGGTTTCCTGAGGAGTGTTAACCCGAGGGGCTGGCGGACTGAAAACCGCGATGGAACTCGGCCAAAAAACCCTTGTCAATCCTTGTTCTCTGGAGACTTCAAGCACATTGGAAAGGCTTCCCATGTTCACGTTCCAGGCAAGCTGTGGGTTCTGCTCGCCAGTAGCTGAAAGGATTGCGGCCAGATGGTATATCGTGTCAACATCATACCTTTTCACAGTCTTTTCTATCTCGGCTTTTTCATTCAAATCGACGGTTTCAAACGGGCCCGACTTGAACAACTTGTCGCTGGGCTTCTTAACGTGTCCCACAGCAACAACGTTGCCGCTACCGTACTTTTTCCGCAACTCCAACGTTAACTCCGAACCAATCTGGCCAGTAGCGCCCGTAACCAGAATACTCTTCATCCTCTTAGTAGGCATCTCACAACCCCTATTCTCGTCATCAAGCGGTTAGAATTTCGGCATATAAGATTTTTCAAGCCAAAAGGCTCTTTCGTATCACTCCATTTAGTCGTGCCGTTATTCCAATTCTGGCAGACGTTTGCTGTTATCATTTCAAGGATCAAGCTGGGTTTTGTGAAAATGGTTTATAGCGTGCGCAGCAAATTTCATTGTTGATTGACGATGAGGCTGGGCTTGATCGTTAACCCAATCGCAGGGATGGGTGGCAAAGTTGGTCTCAAAGGAACTGACAACGTTTTACAAGAAGCTCTGAATAGAGGAGCGCACCAAGTGGCGCCGACAAGAGCGAAAGAATTTCTCAAGAAACTGAAGGAGAACTTGACAGAAGCCAAGATTGATGTTCTCGTCTGCCCTGGAATCATGGGGAAAGAAGAGGCGGAAGCGGCAGATTTTCCAGCTAAGACTTTGCCCATGAAGATTGGGAGTAAAACGTCCGCTGAAGATACGAAGCTGGCTGTAAAGCTCTTAATAGATGCAAGAGTGGATTTGATGGTTTTTGTTGGAGGGGACGGTACGGCCGAGGACATCTTCGATGCACAGCAAGGCTGCGGAGAGCTTCCAGTTTTAGGCGTTCCCGCAGGGGTGAAGATGTACAGCGGTATTTTCGCAGTGAGCCCTGCAGACGCCGTGGATATCGTATCGGCCTTCGCAAAAAAAGAGACGGAAATAGCAGAATTTGAAATTATGGACGCAGATGAAAAAAATGTGCGGAATGACTCCTTCGCTGTCAAGCTTCATGGTTACATGAAGGGACCTTTTCTGCCCGCTCACACACAAGGAAGCAAGCAGATAAGCCCGGAAACAACGGACGAAAAAGAAAATCAAATAGCAATTGCGAAGTTCCTAATAGAGGAGAAGCAATCAGGAGCAACGTGGATTCTTGGTCCAGGAACAACCGTGAAAGGCGTCGCTGAACTGCTAGGTGTTGAAAAAACATTACTCGGGGTTGACATCTACAAAGACGGCAACATGATTCTCGATGTGGATGAAAAAGGAATCTTGAAACAAGTTGACAGCTGGCAAAACACGTGGATTGTGGTCTCGCCCATAGGGCATCAAGGAATTATCTTTGGAAGGGGAAACCAGCAGATAAGCCCTGAAATTATAAGGCGAGTCGGAAAACAACGGACGATAGTTTTGGCAACCAAGAGCAAGCTTCAAAGTATTGACGGAAAAATCTTGAGGGTCGACACTGGAGACGCTGAAGTGGATGAAATGTTGAAGGGATACATTAGAGTGATGACAGATTACAGAGAATGGCAACTAATGCCCGTCCAGTAAGCTCAGGCTCCAAACTTTCTGGTTTTACCCAACAAGTCCATCAGAGTATGCATTAGATCCACGCCTCTTATCCTGTTCAAGCCGCCTCCAGCGCATGATCTTTCTCCGAACTCGACAACACCGTCCATGCGAACACACGGTCCGCTAATCACAACGGGAACAGGATCTCCAACATGGTTCCCGGTTACGCATGAAGTCGAGTGATCAGCAGTCACAGCAATGAACGTCGAATCCAAATCCAAGTTGTCAAGCATGAAGCGAAGCATCGCATCAATCTTCTGCACAACTTCAATCTTCAGCTTAAAATTTCCATCATGGCTGGCAACGTCAGTAGCTTTCACGTGTACGAGCACAAAATCATTGGTTTTCAGCGCTTCAACCGCGGCTCTGGCTTTGGCCATATAATCTGTTTGAACGGTACCAGTGGCACCTTTGACGTTGATGATCTTCATTCCGGCAACCTTGCAGATACCCCGTATCAAGGGGACGGCAGCAACACATGCAGACTTGATTCCAAAGACTTCGGAAAGAGGACTTATCTTCGGAATCGTGCCCGCCCCTCTGCACAGAATCATGTTTGCCACGGGTTGCTTTCGCTCGGCACGTTTTTTGTTAACTGGATGTTTCTGCAAAACCTTGTGAAACTCTCGCGTCAGCTCGTTGACGATTCTGGCTGTGCGCCTGGCTTCTTGAAGATCGTCCAGAGGCTTTACTTCCAAAACGGGCTTCCCAGCTGCTTCCGGGTCTGAGTCGCTGATGGCTGTTGATAGGCTGTGTCCGCGTATGACCAGAGCCGTACGGTGTTGAACAGTGTTTTTGAAAAAGAACTCCGCATTAAGAGAACTCTTAAGCTTGACCCTCTGCAAGCTCTCAGCCAATTTAGCAGCGTCCTCATTCGCGATTCTACCCGCCCTTCTATCCAGAACGACAAGGTTCTTGTCCACAGTTGCAAAATTGCATCTGAACGCAACGTCCCCCGGCAGAACCTCCACACCAGAACCTACAGCTTCCAAGGCACCCCTGCCCGTGTAAACTCTCAAAGAGTCATATCCAAGCAAGGCCAAAGTGGCAGTATCCGTTCCCGGCGGTATGCCAGGAGCTATAGGATCCAATATACCACTCACGCCGCATTCAGCCAGCCGGTTCAACGTGGGCCTGCACGCTGCTTCCAAAGGAGTTTTCCACCCCAATTCCTTAATAGGCCTGTCAGCCATCCCATCTGCGATAACCAAAACAGCTCCCAAACCTGATCCCCACCTTATCTCAAATCAGAACGCGCTAAATCTTGGATTGCTGCGGTTAAAACACTTGCGCATCCCGTGAATTGGAAATTGAAGAAAGAAAGGCAAAGAGATACTGTTCCCTTGTCGTCTGTTTCTTCTCCTTGTTACTTTTCGTCTGCTAGCCTTCCATGTCATTTCCTTCCAATGCTTCGGTCAAGTCTGATTTTTTGGGATGTGACAGAAAACAAGAAACAAGAGCGTTTTTGATAGCAAACCAAGCCTATAGTTTCCATAAACATTAAATGGTTTCGTATCATAAGATAAGTTTAAGGATGCGTCATGCCCTTATCCTTTCCCCAATTAATTTACGCTCGCTAATCTCTGGCGAGTTTTTTGGGCATGACGCAGTCCTCTCTCCATAAAACCACGATTTTTCTTCTGCGAGTCTGTTTGATTTCTAGCAACTTGTTAAACACGACAAAACCGATTTTTCTAATGTGATTTCGCATGAGCTATCGTAGGCGTGGCAGTTCATCCAACTATGTCGTGATTAGAAAGCAGGGCATCAGTCCCGTAAGAGTCGTTAGGCATAGTCTCACGATGAAGATGGCTGAGAAAGAAGCAAAGTTTCTGAACGATCAGTTCAAACCTAGAAAAGACGTAAAGTTTGAAATTAGACCTGAAGGATGGAATAGAAAGAACTGGTCATCATAGGATTTTATTTTTCTGAATGGAATGTGGAAGGATTGCAAATCTCTGAAGGATTTGAGCGAGAATGGAGTCTTTATCGGATTTCTTAGGCTGTAAAAATTCATCGGATGGCTTCATATCACTCTTTTACCTAGGTTTGTTCTTTGTAGCATTAGGGCAAACTTGCTTTATCTTAGCGGTCATTCTCAGCTTTTCACACATCAATTTTGAATCTTCCCTTGCAATCATTGGATTACTGTTAAATCTCACCGCATCGGTAATGCTTAGTTTAGCCTATTGGAAAAAGCTTAAAGATGACGGCCTCTCTCCACTTTCCTGATTTAAATGAGTAGTGATAAAGGTAAATCCAATTGGGAGCCTATCGTAGCAGTTACAGGCATCATCGCATTGATTATAGGTTCCTGCCTTTCGGGATATGCCGTTTGGCAGGTAGGTCAAAACCAAAGCGAAAGTGCCAAACTCCAACAAGAAGCAATCTCCATCCAAAATCTGACATCGAATTGGCAACCTGAAATCATCCCCTTTTCGATTTCAGCAACGCTTCCAACTGTCTATACTAATGCAACTCTTGATGTGTTTGGTGATTATGACGAATATGGAAGCTTAAACGTGACTATTATAGTGATCACACCACACGCCTCTATCGTAAATTTCACGGATACAGCCTTTAATGCAACGGCAAGACAAGCCTCGGGTAGTGATGACTTTCTTAATGCCTCAAATTTCGGTGGTTCATTTCTTTCTATCATCCCATGGATGCCTTACGGGGAGAACGTTACCATTTCTTACACTTACTACTGGCCAGAAGCATTCATTCCAGCTGGTGTGACGGAACTGAACTTTGCTATTCCAATTTATGCTGAACTTGCCTTAAATTCAAATTACACTGGGAGTGCTCTAGGAGCTAGCGTGGGAACTGTGGCTGGTGAACTTACTGTGTTTGATGTCCAAACAAGAAGTTACGTGGCTGACTATCCCTTTTCAACACCAGTCTTTCTAAACGTGAACTGGAACGGTTAGCTCGTTTTGGCTTTGCTTGCGTTTTGAATCAGAGTTATCCACTTGTTCTTTCCTTCTACCTTTATTCCGCAAGCCTCACTAGGCGTTTTTCCTTCTAGCCCTTCGTGTGGCCTGATGTAGTTGTGGAAAATCTGATACCCTGCCAAAATCGGCGTGTCTTTCGTCTTTAAGCCTCTCATCACTTTCTCTCTGTCTCTAAGTTCTCCGTTGAACCTTTCCATCTTGTTGTTGTTCATATCGCCTCTGAAATGTACAGCGTTGATGTGTTCTGTTCTTGGAGATTGCTGTGTCCAAAACTCTTTCTTGTAAGCCTCATGGTAAGCAGGAAGGCCATCAGTGATAAGAACCAACGGTCTTTTACCCATTAGTTCCTTTCCCATTTGGAACAGATGTCTAGCATCATGTTGATATTTTGTTTCTGCGACTTCTTGAGCTATCCAGAACCGTGTTTCATCGTCTATGAGAGCGAACAGGTATTTCATGTCGCCTTTGACCTTGACGTATAGCTCATCCGCTCTCCAAGTATCAGAAACATTTGGCATCAGGCTTTCAACGTAATCTTTCATCAGTTTCGTGTACTTCTTTATCCACATAAAAATCGTCTTATGACAAACTTGAACACCTAGCAGTCTGAGCGATTTCTGAGTGTTTCTTAATGACTCTCCACTAAAATACAGTTGCATGGATGATGTGATGGCTTGGGGGTTATGCTTCATTCTTTCAAATCCAATGTTAATCGTGAAGTAGTGGTGACAGTCTCGGCAATAGAATTTTTGAATTGCTCCTGCTTTGTTGTTTCGGATTCCGTCTTTCTTAAGGTTACTTGAACCGCAAAATTGGCAATTTTTGACATTGACTTCTTGGATAACTCGTTTTGTTTCGACTTCCTTTCTGATTGAGCTTGAAAACTGTACCGCAAAAATGTGTTTGCACTTTGCATGGCGATAGCGGTGATCTGGACAGGTGCATCTCCATTCGTCACCATCTTTGAAAACACTATAAACTTCTTTTCCTGTCTGTGATTTCACTGTGTAACTGTTAGCGTTCATTCGTATGACATTGTTTGCTTGAGCTAGTTCCATGCCACGTTCTTCACGGTGATCTGGTCTTACCATGTTGTATCGCCTTTTTATCTACCTATAAGTACATACACACAGTGGCATATATACCTATCGATATATTAAACTCCGCTATACCAGCAGTTTTAAATAGTTTGCATAGGTAGAAAGATAAGTAGGTGATAAAACGAATGAGTCTGAAAAGCACGTTAGGAATAGCCAAAACAGGAACAACTTCGCTAAGAGTAACTGTTCCAGAAGGGATAGTTGCCTTCCTAGATTTGAAAGCAGGAGATAAATTGGATTGGAAAATGGAAATAGTCAACAACGAAAGAGTAGTAGTGGTAAAGAAGTTAAGGTAAAGGCAGAGGGACGGATCAAGAAAACAGGCGATGCAATCGCTCGTCGTGCAGATGATTACTGTAAACGAATCCGTAATAGAGAATTGGTCATAACGCCTGAGGCAGACAAAATAAACTTGGTAGTTTTTGAAGGAACAGATCGTCTTGGACGACCAAAGAAGCAAGTACATTCGTTAGCTTTCTTAATTGCTAAGAGAATGACAGAATACCAAAAAATAAGAGACGAAGTTCCAATCCGTACACCACGACACATAACGCCTAATCCTCAGTTTCGGGTGACAATGGAACATATTCGCAGGCTAACCGATTACGAGCTTAAGGATCGCGCTGTTGGCTTACTCGAAATGATAGATCAAGCAAATACTCACGGAGTCATCAGAGAAGAAAACCTATGGAACAAACTTGAGGAATGTCAAGAGCAGAATGAACGATTAAAGAAAAAAGTGAATGAGTTAGAAAAAAAGAATCAAGAATTGAATACAACGCTTAAGAGGTTTGGAAAAGTCGGTCACATTATCAGCAATGTACCAGATGAGGAAGAGGATAAGCCTTGATAGTAAAGTGTTCGCATTGCAAACAGATTCTTTCTTCTGAAGATTTCGATGTTCATGAATGTGATTTATCTTTGAAAGAGTGCAAGAGGATTGAAGTCGTTTATTTTCAAGATGAATCTTACAAAGACAAGAAACTAATGAGTGGTTGGGGAATTGACGGAACTATCTACACTTTCGAGGTTGTACCACGAAAACCAATTCCTATGCTTGTGCCACTAGCAGACGAAAAGAAACAGCAACATAAAACAGACGAAGAGGGAACAGATCCGGCAAAGAAAATGTTTAATAGGTTCTCTTCCTAACTTGCTAGAAAGTGGTTGAAAATGGGCGATTGCCTTCCAAAAAGCTAGATTCTTGCAACATCGGCCCAGATTAGGATTTGTTTTGCGGAAATTGTTCCAACTAGCAGAAAACGAAGGAAGAGATGCGAATGTCAGATATGGGAATTACAGTTAAGAAAACCGAAGATTTCTCAGAGTGGTACGTTCAAGTCGTTCTAAAATCCGGGTTAGCCGACTACGCTCCTGTCAAAGGATGCATGATTTTCCGTGAACACTCTTACGCCATCTGGGAAAAAATCCAAGAAGCCTTTAACAAGAAAATAAAAGCAACAGGACACAAAAACGTGTACTTTCCACTCTTCATACCTGAAAGCTTCTTGAAGAAAGAGGCGGAACACTTCGAGGGGTTCGTGCCCGAAGTTGCATGGGTCACGATGGGCGGTAACACTCCGCTAGAAGAGAGGCTTGCCGTAAGACCGACTTCTGAAACAATCATCTATGCGACGTATGGAAAATGGGTCAGAAGCTGGAGAGACCTACCCCTCAAACTGAACCAGTGGTGCAGCGTCGTCAGGTGGGAAACCGAAGCCACAAGATTGTTCTTGCGTACGAGAGAGTTTCTCTGGCAAGAAGGACATACGGCCCACGCCACCGAAGAAGAGGCGGACCAGGAGGCCATGCAGATCCTTGGAGACTACAAGGACATAATGGAGAACTACCTAGCCATCCCTGTGCTTGCCGGAAAGAAAACTGAACAAGAGAAATTTGCCGGAGCCCTCTACACTCTGGCGCTTGAAGCCATGATGCCCGACGGTAAAGCACTGCAAATGGGGACTTCGCACAACCTCGGACAGCATTTCTCTAAGGTCTTTGACATCAAATTTTTGGACGAACAGGAAAAAGAACGCTATGTTTGGCAGACATCTTGGGGAATGTCAACACGAATGATAGGCGCCGCAGTGATGGTCCACGGCGACGACAAGGGACTCGTGCTGCCTCCAAGGATAGCGCCTGTACAGGTTGTGATAGTTCCAATCCCTTACAGAAACTCTGATGCTGAACTGATACTCACGAAAGCTAAACAACTCTTCGGAGATTTGCTAAAGAGTGGAGTGGAAGTGGTGTTAGACGATCGCCAAGAATACACGCCGGGATGGAAATTCAACGCGTGGGAACTCAAAGGAGTGCCGATAAGGATAGAGATAGGCCCTCGAGATCTGCAGCACAAACAAGTGACGCTGGCCAGACGAGACAACCATGAGAAGGCCACCGTAAAAGAAGAGGAGGCCGTGACAGCGGTGACCAAGATGCTTGAAGAAATTCAGAACGCCTTGCTGGAAAAAGCCAAGAAGCTTCTGGAGCAGAGCATCACCACTGTGAAAACATACGACGAGTTCAAAGAGGTTCTGAAGGAGAAAGGTGGGTTCATCAGAGCCTCATGGTGCGGCGATTCCAAGTGTGAGGAGAAAATAAAGGAAGAGACGGGTGCCACTATCAGGGTAATATCCACGGAACAGAAAGACGCATCTTCAAAATGTGTCCACTGCGGCGAAAAAGCGAGCGAAGTCGTCTACTTCGCAAGAGCATACTGAGAAAGGTTCCGTTCGTTTCAGGCATGCTGTAGCGTGCCTACCTTGTCAGTTTCACTCCAAGCTGGCGCGCAATATTCTCCAGTCCGAGGCTTTTCAGGGTGGATTTTCTAGGCACGCCTCTTTCGTCCCAGCCTCTCTTTCTGTAGTACATTTGCAACATGTTGTCGTACTTGGTTCTGTCGAGTGTTCTGCCCTTGAATGCGCCCCTAGTGAGTGGATCTTCAAACCATCGTGCAGGGGGAACGTCCATTTGACTGCCCCACTTGTTACCATATTCTCTTATCCAAAAGGCCCGGGTCAGGTTGAACACTCTGTCTGCAATAATGTTGAGTTCATTCCAAGACATCTCCAGGCCTGTTGCTGCGCGAAGAAGCCTCGTGTACCATTCCAGTTCTAGGCCCACCTCAATCCACGGAAGCCGACAGACGGTGAGACACTCGAAGACTCCGCCGCGAGTGCGCTGAAGCTCGATGACTTTGTCCACCTTCTGAGCGTTATAGCCTTCTCGGCCGACTTTGACTTCCCAAGAAATTGCCCACGCATCCTTGTGATGAGCACCGATGGAAGAGGTTCCGTAAGCCAAGGCCATGGCTGGCGCGGTATGACAGTCGTAGGCTGAAACCTCCAGCCCTTTCACGTGCATGGCCCAGTGATCTGAGCCTCCTCCCACGGCCTCTGACGCAGAGCGAACGCCCTCAGCGAGTGCATCGCCCAGTGGGCCCTTTCTATAGGCGATGTCTTTTATCAACGCCTTGGTCGTCTTGAACCCGCCCCAGGGAACGTTCTCGTCAATCAGTCCTTTTTCGGAGGCTTCCATGGCGAAGCCGAGAACATTTCCAAGAGAGATGGTGTCCAAGCCGTACTCGTCGGCGACCCTGTTCAGTGCCGCAACCTGTTTCAGGTCGCCTAGTCCGATGTTTGAACCGAGCATCGCAACGTTTTCGTAATCGAGTTCTGATTCCTTTCTGTCAGAATCCTTTACGATGTTGCCGCAGGTCATGTTGCACTGTGGGCAGCCACGGTTTGAAACCTTGATTTTTTCCATGGCAAAGCCCCCGATGGCCGCTGCCCTGTCGAAAACGCCTTCCCTGTAGTTGCAAGTGGGGAGAACAGCGTTTTCTTGGCTCCATTCTATAGTGCTCATAGTGCCCTGCCTCTTCCAGAAAGCATAGTTGGGCTTTGTCATTACTTCTCGGTAAGCCTCGGCGCCCAGTTCCTGCATTTCTTTGGGATAGGCTGCCTGCAAATCGTATGAGCCTATGAAGACAACTGCTTTCAGTACTTTAGAACCCATGACAGCGCCCATTCCGGGTCGGCCGCCTGAGCGGCCTTCTTGGGAGACGATGGTTGCGTATTTGACGAGATTCTCTCCAGCTTGGCCGATGCAGAGAATGCCGGCCGCGCGGCCGTAGATGCTGCTCAGTCTCTTCTCAGTTTCAAATGAGTTCAACTCCCACAAATCTTCCGCTTCATGAAACTCCGTTGACCCGTCTCGGATAACTAGAACCAGCGGCTTCTTCGCCCTGCCCTCGATGATGACCGCGTCATAGCCTGCCTTTCGCATCTGCACGGCGGCAAGGGTGCCGATGTTTCCGTCTCCGTAGCCACCGGTTAACGGGCTTTTGGAGGCCACAACGAGTTTGCCGCTGCTTGGCAGGGAAAAACCCGTCAACGGGCCAGCAGCGAATACAAGCTTGTTTTCAGGCGAGAGCGGATCGACCCCGCGTCTGAGTTCTTCCCAGAGAATTTTGACTGCGAATCCTCGGCCGCCTAGAAAGTTCCGGGCTACACTGGATCCGTAAGCTTCCGCCCCTGCTTTGCTTTTGCTGAGATTTACGCGTAAGAATTTGCCAGTCCATCCGGCCATGTTGATAACCAACCCTAAAATCAGTGTGTAGTTACTTCTATTCGAAAGTAAATAAATCTACTTGTGCCTGAAACTATATTACCAGTCTTTCCGGTTCAACACTTCTCTTTTTCAAACCTAAGTCGCTTACTCGGAATTTTCTGTCTCCGTACAGTAGAGCGTATTCTTCGCCTTGGCAGAGTGCTGCTGCTATTCTTCCGATTGAGTCGGCCTTCAGTATGCCGCTCCCACTTGCCCCTCCGGCGAGCATTATGCCGTTTTCCTCGAAGATTATGGGTTGACCGTCGATGCTGTTTATTTCGTACAGTCCGGCGAAGGCTGAGAAGGGCTGGCAGTCCGTGAACTGTGGGAAGTATTTTACCATGACTTGATACAGGCCGTACTGGTAGTAGTTCTCTTCCGCCTCAGGTTCCTCCTCAATCTTGAACGCTCTGGGAAACTCGTCAGCGTAAGCCAGCCACAAGGCATTCTCTTCGGGAGCGGGCCGAATGTAAGCTGTGGGTTTAGGAAGAATCGTGAACGGCAAGCATCCGGCGTTTGTGAACTCCTTCGATAGTAACAGTTTTTTCAACCCTTCGGTTCCTGCTTTAATCGAGAAGACCTGCCGCTTCTTGGGCTTGATGAAGCATTCAATTCCAACAGGATCCAGCAACTGTGCAGCCCAAGCTCCTGCCGCAATTATCGTCTTATCTGTCTTAATTATGCCTCTGTTGGTCTTAACTCCAGTCACGGATGCGTCCTGCCAGAAGTACGGTTCACCAGGCATCCCGAGCGGCTGGCGGGGTTCCACAATGAGTTCCTTCACTTCGGTGTTGTACAGAATCTTTCCCCCAAGCTTCAGGAACTCTGATTCGTAAAACTTCACGAGGGAGTCAACGTCGATTAACCCCGCCTTGGGAATCAATATTCCCTTATGAACATTTCCCAAACCCATCATTTTTGCTTCTTCGTCATCGCTCAAGCTTGTTCTCATGTCAAGCTTTTTGGCCAATTCAGCCTCGTCGTATTCCTTGTACTGGAACCCTTTGGCCGCCAGTTCCTTCAGGACGGGGAGCATTCTGCGGTAGCCTTCCTCGTCAAAGAACCATAAGTAGCCAGCCCATCGCAGCTTCAAATCCACGTGCAGATCGGTCTGGACGTGTCTGTAGAATTCTGCAGATGAGTCTGCTAGGGCAAAGTTTGTGCGAGAGGCGAAGAGACAGCGAAATGCCGCCGCACTCTTCGCCGTGCTGCCCTGGCCGGCAGCTCCTCTCTTGTCAACGACCAAGATTTTCTGGTTGGGGTTGCGGTTTTTCAGGTGATACGCCGTTGCCAACCCTATGATTCCTGCGCCCACTGTGACTACATCGTACTCTGCCATGCTGCATCCCAAAACTTGAAGGCCAATTATGGAATCAGATAAGATTTAAACTTAGTCCTTCATACCGATTGAAGTTCACATTACAAGAGAACGCTTATCTACTTCCGAGAAATATGATTTACACCATCGCTGAAAATTGGAGGATAAGATTTGCGGTTACAAAAGGATTTCAGGGCGGTTTCAACTCTCCTCACCATATTGTTGATTCTTGCCGCAGCAATTCTAGGCGGCATTATTTCTTACATGTGGGCTATAGCGCCTTTCTTCGCAACTCCTACTAAGGTGAATCTGTCCATTACGGGTGCCAATTTTCCTTTGTATCATGCAAATTACTTCGTGGTGACGGTTCTAAACCCGTCTTATTCGTCGTCTGGGACGAATATTACCAGTATATCCCTCACAACTCCTAATGGAACTAACGTGCTAAACGTAACAGACTCGGATCCGGCACTGCCCGTTTTTCTCAATATCGGGGCATCCGTGAGCATTCAGTGTAACCTCAATTGGGGAGCTTACGCTGGAGAAAACCTCACGGTAACCGTTACACCCCAGACCGGTATAGGTGCAACGTTCACGGTTACGCCTTCGTTCGTTCAGTTGACCGCCACCGCGTATTTCGATCCTTCGGAAACCGTGGGGTCTTTTCTTATGATCGTTCAAAACAATGCAAGTTCGGCCATTAACTTGACCTTAACTGGCGTTTCGATCGATGGTACCGATATTTTAGATTTCAGCACAACTCTTCCGAAAATCCTCGGCATTGGCAACAGTACAACTTTCACGTGCTTCTTCGATTGGCAGGGTCATGTTAACCCCGACGTGGTGGTTCAAACACAAGAAGGATACGACGCTGAAGTCATTGGACAAGTCAATGCTTCCGTAACTTTGCAGATTACCAATCTTCAGTTTAACCAAGCAAATTCGGACAGCATCAACGTCACGCTTCTCAACTCTCCAAGTTCGACGTTATCTGTCGACGTAGCAAACATCACGATCGCATACGGCACCAACAGCACTGACGTGATTAATGGGACGCTTTCAAGCCCGGCACTTCCTTATACTCTCGACGTGAACTCGAGCGTCACGCTCGAATGTGTTTGGAACTGGAGCAGCGAAAGCTACCGCAACATGACCATTAGTGTAACGGCCTTCACCAGCCAAGGTTTCGCTTCCCAGACAGTAACGTACACAACTCCAGATGAGGTTGCCGCGCAGGTGGATCAAACAGAATTTGATTTAGCCGACACTGGACATTTCAATGTGACCGTGACAAACCTGCCCTGTTCCCTGTATAGTATCAACGTTACAGAAATCTATATCGAAAACAATGAAATCAATATAAGCCAACCGTTGGTTGCAATAGGTGAGCAAGCAGTGTTCGTTTGTGCATTTAACTGGTCCGCCTATGTTAGGCACGAAGTGAATATAACAGCTTATGCAACATACGAGAACGGCTCTCTGGTTCTGCCTTTCCTAGCAAACGTGACGTACTACGAAATAATGAGCGTTAAATTCTCAACTTTCTCACTTGGAAACCCGTACATGAACGTCACAGTCATTAACAGCCCGTTCTCCGGAACAAGTGCAGACATCACGCAAATATTCGTACAAACTGAAAACGGAAACCAAACAATTGACGGAACGATATCGTACCCGCAGATCAGTCCACAATACCAACTTGCCGCAGGAACCGAACAGACGATTACCTGTCCATGGAACTGGGTCTCCTATTCCGGCCAAGACGTAACCGTCATCGTTCAGACGGCGGACGGGTTCCAAGCAGCACTAACATTGATAATCTAGCAGACTTTCCGCAATCTTTATTTCATTTTCGGATAAACCCTTGCCAAAGAAGAGGATGAACCTTGACCAACGTAAAGACGACTGAACGGGTGCGAACCATAGAATATGCGATACGTGATGTGGTAATTCCAGCAAGACAGGTTGCGAAGACTGGGAAGAAAATTTACTATTTGAACATAGGAGACCCCAACGCTTTTGATTTTGACACTCCGCAGCACATCAAGCAGGCCCTAGTGAAGGCTGTCGAAGAGGGAGCCAACGGTTACTCTCCCTCGGAAGGATTGCCCGAGCTCAGAGAAGCAATCAGCAACAAGGAAAAAAGAGTCAACGGCGTTGAAGTCTCAGCCGAAGACGTAATTGTCACTTCTGGAATTTCAGAGGGTATCCAAATGACGATGGCAGCCCTCATCGACCCAGGGGATGAAATCCTTCTTCCAGGGCCGACATATCCGCCCTACATTTCCTACACGAAATTCTTTAACGGAAAACCGGTGACCTACAAGACGGTCGAAGAAAACGGCTGGCAACCAGACATCGACGATCTCAGAAGTAAAATATCAGACAAAACGCGCGGAATAGTGATTATCAATCCCAACAACCCTTGCGGTGCCCTTTACGAGGAAAAGGTCATCAAACAGATTCTGAACCTTGCGGGAGAGTTCGACGTTCCGGTCTTGTCAGACGAAATCTATGATCAGTTAGTCTTCAATAAAAGGTCTGTCAGCACGGCGCACCTTGCCAATGATGTTCCAGTTATAGGGCTGAACGGTTTCTCCAAGGCTTACCTTATGACCGGCTGGAGACTCGGTTATCTGTACTTCTGCTGTCCGGGGGGGCGGTTGGAGGAGTTTAAGCAGTGTGTTGAAAAAGAAGCAAGGATAAGGCTTTGTGCGAACACGCCGGTTCAGAAGGCGGGAGTAGCTGCCTTGAATGGTCCGCAAGACCATATTAAAGTGACTGTTGAAAAGCTGCGGCAAAGAAGTGAATACGCTTGGAAAAGGCTGAATGAAATCCGAGGAATGAGCTGCGCAAGACCAGAAGCCGCATTCTACGTTTTCCCCAAGGTAGACGCCGTGGGGTCGAAGTGGAAAACAGACTTTGAATTCGTGCTGGACCTTCTTAAAGAGACAGGTGTTCTTTTCGTGCACGGCTCAGGGTTTGACCCAGAATACGGTGCTGGCCACGTAAGGGGCGTGATTCTTCCGCCGCTTGAAACGCTTGAGGAAGCCCTTGACAAAGTTGAAGCATTTATGAAAAAATAGGGCATGATTGAGTCTATCGATCCGCACGTCGCTTGCGCGCGCTTGGATTAAAAAATTGGTTTTGTCTTTGCTAGCCGCGAAATTGCGGTCTTTTTGATAAGTATTTTGGCATTGGAAGTGCTTTGAAGGGTTTGTTAAGGGTTGCTTTTTCGATTTCGCTCATCAGCTGCTCGAGCTTCATGCTCTGCACTTTCCCAGCTGTTCTGTCTCTTACGGGAATCGTGCCGGAGTCGATTTCTCTTTTTCCCACTACGATTATGTAGGGAACCCACTCCATTTCGGCTTCTCGTACCTTTTTCTGCAGGGTCAGTGCTCTATCGTCAATGTCCACCCGCACAGGACGCGTTTCCATTTCTTCAGCCATCTTTTCAACATCCTTCAGGAAACCGTCCGATATTGGAATTATGCGGACTTGCGTGGGCGAGAGCCACAGCGGAAGCATCGGCGACTTGCCACGTTGCTGTTCCTTGTATGCTTTTTCGAGCAGCGCGTACACATCTCTCTCGATTGCCCCGCTCGGGGAGCAGTGCAGAATTAAGGGGTGATTTTTCTGGCCTTTTTCATCGATGTAGTTTATATCGTATCTTTCTGCGTTTTCAACGTCAATCTGGTCTGTTGAAAGCGCGGCAGCCTTGTCCTGATTATCAACGAAGTTGAAATCCCATTTGAGCACGAAATAGAAGAAGCGTTCATTCCACATCTCGACGAGAACAGGTTTGTCGAAGACTCTGGCTAAAGAAGCGACGAAATCTTTGTTCTTTTCGTAAAAGTCTTTTGTGAAACGGACTCCTGCTTCGTAGTCGCTTCTGGATAATCCGATTTCATCCAGTATTTGCATGCTGAGCTTGAATCTTGTTATGAATTCCTTTTTGGCCTGCTCTAAGTCTGTACAGAACGCATGGCAGTCCGGCATGCTGAACGCTCTTAAACGTCTTAAGCCAACGACTTCTCCGCTCTTTTCTCTTCTGAAACTGTAGCGAGTCAACTCGTAGACTTTCATGGGCATTTGTTTGTACGAGAACTGGGCGTCGTGAACCATCAAAAACTGTCCGAAACAAGCGGCGAAACGCAAGAACAGTTCTTTATCTTCCGACTTGAGTAGGTATTGCCTTGCGGGGAAACGATTCAGGTAGTCTGCAAGGCTTGGGTGTTGAAAATCATACATAACCGGGGTTTCAACCTCCATGGCGCCGTACTCGTTCATCTTTTCAGTTACAAACTGTTCAAGCAGAGATTTGACAAGCCGCCCTTTGGGGTACCAGCGGATGTTGCCAGGGTCACTTCCGAGTTCGTAGTCTGCGATTTCTAGTCTTTTCATCAGAATCACGTGGGGCGGCATCTGTTGGCTTGCGCGAACCTTGGATATTTCATATTTTGAAAATTTCTCCAGGTTTTCGTGGCCTTTGAATTTGAAGTCTTCAACTGGAACGAGTTTTCCGTCTGGCTGGAGAATGTACCAGAAAGATTTGAGTTTTTCTTCAGCTTTAGCTGCTTCAGAAATTTTTTCTTCTTCCTTCTTCTCAGCTTTTGTGGGCAATATTACGCGGGACTGCTCAGCGAGAGGATGCCCTTTTATCGAAATCGTGAACTGCTTGTTCCAACCGAAAGGTGCGCGGAACGTTTCTATGCCCTTCTTCTTGGCGTAAGCCTCCATGGCCTTCACAGTTCTCAAGGCCTCTGCCGGCTTAGCCAGATCGCTACTCAAGTGTGCATAGGGATAGATCAGGATACGGTTTATCTTCTGCTTTGAAAGGAAAGTCTGAACCTCGTCTATGGCTCTCTGGGCCACTGTGCTGTCGTCGGCTTCCTCCACTGCCGTGAACAGGACAACCACTTCTTCTAAGCGAACCTCTTTCTTTTCGGCTTCCTCAGCATTGGCAACTTCTTTCTTCACCGGTTTATAGGCGATGAAGTCCGAGTGCAACTGCAATATTCGCATTTGAACATGTGCCTCCTGATACTAGACGCTGTAGCGCCATTTCTCAAGCTGCTTATCTTTCTTTGTCTTCTTCTTGTACTCTTTGTAATGTTCTTTGCAGAGGTAAGCCCGCTTCTCGTTGCCCACTTTGAGACCAGCCGCTCTTACCTTTTCACCTGAGAGTGAACGAACTGCTTCTCGGGCGCAGCCTGACACGCTGCACTTCGCTCCCTTATCAATGCGTCCCACAATTAACGCCTCAGCTTTATCCGATGTTTGAAACGTACATACGCGTCATTCCTTAATCTCTTTTTCCGAAAGAGAATCCTGAACTCGAATCCTGAGCGGATAGAGAGGTCTTCAACCATCCGGCTTTTCACACATTACGAATCTAGCCGGTTCCGCGATAGGGTCAGTACTCTCTTCTTGAGTTGGATGGTTGAAATTTCTTTCTTTCGCAGGCTACTATGAGGGCATGGACGTTCTTGAATTCGGTTTCTAACTTTTTCAAGACTCACCGAATTCCGATATGTGTGCGCCAACGGCCTCCCCCCTCGGTCAACGATATGATTCAAATATGATCCAAATATGAAGACATGGAGGTTTGTCGCCCATGGGTTCGTTGAACGCGCGGTCTCGCGCGCCATCTCTTAGTTTCCTTTTTCTTTCAGAGTGTGTGCTCTTCGATAGATTTCCTCTTTGTCGCCGAATGATGTGGGACCGATTGCTTCGACGACTAGCGAGGCAGCTGCAGAACCTACTTGTGAGCACCAAGCACAATCTTCACCTCGGGCGTATTCTGCTAAGAAGGCGCCGATGAAAGCGTCTCCGGCTCCGGTAGGATCGACGAATTTTTCAGGTTTGTAGGCTGGGACTCTATGCATAGTGTTTTCAAGGGAGACCAAGGCACCTTCAGCTCCTAGAGTGACGATGACTATTCTGGGGCCCTGGCTGTGCAGAGCTTTTACAGCTGAATCAAGGTCGGATAGGCCTGTTAGGGTTTCGATTTCCCTCGGCGCGGATTTGATGATGTCAACGAGGCCCAAGATGCGTCTGTCCTCGGGCTCTTTAAGTGTGACGTTTCCGTTCTCGTCGAAATTTCTTACAAGTCCTTGCGGGTCAAGGGACATGATTTCTGTGCAGTTTCTCAGTTTCTCGGCCACTCCATATGTGACTTCGCCTGCGATTGGTGCAAGGTGTATGACTCTGGCTTTCAGAGGGTTAGGCAAGTCTTCGATACGAATAGGAGGCATCCTGTTCTTTGAGCAGAGGGTGCGGTTCGAAAGGTCACTGCTGTATCTCAGCTCAAAACGGGTGGTGAGAGCATCCTTCACGTCGGTCACCCCAGACAAATCTACACCCTCTTGTTCGAGCCACCATTTGTAAGCGGCGGGGAAATCTGAGCCTACAGCGGAAATGACTGATACTCTCGCATCCAAACGTCTTGCAGCAAACGAGGCATAAGCCACCGAGCCGCCTAGAACAGTGAATGCAGTTTGTCGATTGGGCAGAAAAATTGAATCTATACTGAAATGACCGACCGGCACTATGTCAAACAAGTGACATCCACCTGAGACCCAATCGATATATTGTTTTGAAAAAGACTTGGGCAGCCGCGCCCTCTTGCTGCTTGCCTCTTTCTTTGTGAGAACCTGTTTTCACGTTGGGTATTCGCTTGCTTGCCTCTAGCCTCGGGAATCCTGCAATCCATTGTTAAACTCGCTCCATGTTTGCCAGATTCGGTTGAAAGTCTAATCGTGTAATCTCATGGTCTGACGCATTCGGCCTTTGGTCGATACGGCCGCTTGGTGGTCCTCTTCCGTTTGTGGTAAGCACATTCATGGATTCGCACTACCATGTATCCGTTGTCCTGATACTTGCAGCCACAAGGCAGAATCGTTGTTTTTTCTTCCATGCCGTTGCCTCATTTGTCGATGATTCGTGCCGTGCCACATAAGCACCTTAGTACATTCTAGGGCATGAATCTCTTGTATACGGGATGTCCCCTAAACCGTAAGGTTGTTTCTGACTTTTCCACGGTTCCGCTAGGCAATCTCATGCAAAGAGAGTTAACGATGGCCCCCTCTGGGATGAACCGAACGCCGTCCAACAGTTCGCCTTTCGTCACACCAGACGCAGCGAAGACAAGTTCGTTGCCTTTGGCCAACTCGTCTTGGCAATAAGTTTTGTCTGGGTCAACTCCTTCGGTCCTCAGTCTGTCCATTCTTTTTGGGTCGTCTTTCTTGTCTCTCCAGACCTTCACGAGCATAGTGCCGCCCAGAGTTTTGATGGCAGTGGCTGCAATGGTTGCCTCGGGTCCTGCGCCTGCACCTAAGAGGAGATCTATGCCTGACCCTGGTCGACACGTGACGACTGCTCCTGCGATGTCGCCGTCGGTAATGAGGATTATTCGTACGCCTAGCTTTCTTAGACTATTTAGAATTTCTATATGTCTTTCACGCTCCAGCATGATTACCGTGAAGTTTTCAAGAGGCAAGCCCTTTTCCCGAGCGACTGTGCGCACAATTTCTTCAATCGGCATGTCTAGGGAAATCTTTCCTAGGGCGTGGCCGTCGGTTGCCACTTTAAAGTAGTATCCATCGTCAGGAAGAACTTGAAAGCAGCCAGCGGGCGCGCAGGCAAGCGCAGAAATGGCGTCTTTTCTGCCTTTGGAAGCGGCAGTTGTTCCATCAACAGGATCGACAACAAACTCGACTTTCGGGCCTTTGCCGGTCCCAACTTTCTCTCTACGTGTGAATGCCGGAGCGTTGTCCTTAGGTCCTTCGCAGGCAATTACCTCACCTTCAACATCAGTCTGAGCCAGAACCGCCCTCGAGAATTCGACTGCGTTCGAGTCTACCAAGTGTTCGTTACCTTGGCCGATATGCATCGCGGCACCAACAGCCCCTGCGACAGTGATTCTTGTTAACGATGGTCCCAAAGCTCTGAGAGAAACCAATCACTGCACCTCTCCACCAGTTATTGAGACTAATAGCTTTTCTAGTTTCTGGTCTATTTCTTTTGTGTATCATTGGAACCTCAGCCTGCGTGGATTTAACCATATTCGACAAAAAGCTTGATAGCAACTGTCTGTGGATCTATCAACATGTTGGACCAAGATAGTGTTCGAGGTTGATCGACTTGTACGGTCGCAGATTCTTCGATGATGAAAAAGAAAGGAGAAAATGGCAAAACCCTGAAGCCATTCTGGTTGACGCGGGCGTTAGGGCAGGGCTCACGTTCGTAGACGTGGGCTGCGGCCAAGGATTCTTTGCGCTTCCTGCGGCGAGGCTGGTGGGTGACGAAGGAAGAGTCTACGGTTTGGACGCTGATTCTGAAACGATTCGCAAGTTGAGAGAAAAGGCTGCGAAAGAAAAATTTAGGAACTTCAAGCTTGAAGCCGGAATGGCTGAAGAAACGGTCTTATGTGATTCATGCGCAGACGTTGTTTTTTTCGGAATAGTCCTTCACGACTTCGAGGATCCAAGCAAAGTGTTGTCAAACGCCAAGAAAATGCTAAAGCCAACAGGTCGACTTGTTGACCTAGACTGGAAAAAGGAACCCATGCAGTTGGGTCCACCTTTACAAATACGATTCGACGAAAAGAAAGCTTCTGGCCTTATAGAGTCGGCAGGCTTCAAAATAGATGAGATAAAGAAAGAAGGCATTTACCATTACATAATAATGGCAACGCCAAAGTCTTGACTAGACCGCTGAACTCATTTGGCCTTGTAGTATCTATTCAAGTTTTCCACATACTATCATCTTTTCTGCGCATGCGAAGATGACAACAACACCATACAGGCACTAGACATCGGGCCGCCGACCAATTGAAATCCATTGACCGAGAGCATTTTCAAGCGTAGCTTGAGTTCTATGAAGCAGAGCTGTGTCGCTACCTGATGGGGCGTCATATAAGAAAAAACGATTAATGCGGAGAACAGCACTGGAAGTTTGGTGCTCCGGCCGAGATTCGGACTTCAAGTTCGGTTCTCCCCCTCCATGCTGATTGGAATTGAACAAGCAGGCTCGTTGGTATGTTTCAGTTTGACGTATTCTTCGATTACTTGTTCGGGGTCTATGCCGGTGTCTTCAAATGCTCTTGACACAGCCGCCTTGAGGACTTTGAATTTGTTTTCCACGGCTGATCTTCCGAATTTTAGTCTTGAGTATTGGTTGCGCATGTGTTCTATCTTTGAACGGTCGAAGTAGGGATCTTGGCTTCCAGGAAGTACGTGACCCATGAAGAACTCTTGCACTTTGACATTCAGGTTGCCGCCATCGATGAGTTGGCTGTGGAGGACAGTTTCATAGGACTTTCGCAGGCAATGAGGATGAACAGCTTTCCAATCAGCAATTCCAGCTCTCCGAGCTGCCGACTTGACCACTATTTGAATTTCCCTTGAAGTGAGAGTTTTCCATCTCCTTTCTCCTTGGTGAATCTGATTGTATCCGGAGCAGAATAGAGGCTCAGAGTCATCAATGGGACCGTATTTGTCTTCTCTCTCCTTCAGATAGAGTTTCAATGCTTGAGTCGCCTCGTCACTAGTGAATGTATAGTATGGGATTCCTCCTTTGCATGCGTTTGGTTCAATTTCCTTCATTTGAGGATAGATGGGAATCATTACATTTGTTTGGTTCTTTGTTAGCTGCTCAGCGACGTCTTTATAGCGGATGGCCCTGAGCGTGGAGTTCCTCAAGCCTGTGCTGAACATTGTTAGAATTATCGCTCTGTCTCTCATGGAACATGCTGAATCTGCCATGGTGTAGACCTCGGTCTTCGTGGGCACATATTCTGGTGTTATCCTGAATCGGACGGGAGCATGATATGTCTCTAGTTCTAGCGCTTTTCCACGCTTGAAACCGTTTGCAAGGTAGAATGCCTTCAGAACTGCTATTGCCAGATTGGAATATCTTGGCGAAGCCTTGGCAAGGCTGTCAGCATATGCCTGTGAGAGCTTTTCTGCTTGATTTCGTTTCAAGGCAACTAGTTCGTTTGGTCTTTTCCCTGTGTTCTTACAAAACTTGTAAAGATGCCAAATGTACAGTCTCTTTGAACCTTCGCTTTTGCTTTTCCGCATTAGGTGCGCTAGTAGATTATTGACAGGTTTGTAGTTGCTGTTCCACTCTCTTACTCGTAGGAACTCTTGAGCCTTGGAACTTCGACCTTTTTCTGCTGCATAATTATGCCTAATGTTTTCCGTGTTTTCGGTGTTAATCAAGGTTCGCCCTTCGGCGCACCTGGTTTGAGCATCACACTCAATTTTGCCTGCAGACTTCAACATCAGTAGCCATCCACCTTGATCGCATTATGAAATGGAACTCCAGACTGTGTCAATGATTCCTTAGCAGCTATCAGCTCAACTTGCGAGCTACAGAAATATTCGAGGCCGCAAAGAACAATGATGCCGAACTTTCCGGCTCTTGCCTCTTTGACCATATGCTGAAAATTCGTCCTACTGGCTAGGCCTTCACTGGCACTTTGGTCGACGAAAATATGACTAATCTTCAACCTTTGTTCACTGATATAGTTCCACGAGAGTGACACTTGCTGCCTGATGCTGATTTTAACGTTGCGATCCGCAGGTGGAGCCCCTGCATAGATTGCAGCAGTCCCGGAAGTCCTTTTCCGCATACCCCATAATACCCCGTAGTATGCTCATGGAGTAGAACAGCCTTAAATATCTTGCGGTACTACGAGGTACTTGAGGGTAAACGTTTGGCCAGGAAGATCAAGACAAGCATAGCTCTGGACGAGAGTCTTCTTTCCTGGATAGACTCTCAAATCAAGACTAAGCGGTTTGCCAATCGGACTCATGCTATTGAATACGCCTTGGAAAGACTACGCAAAGCAGGGAAAGAAGAGTAACCTGCTTGTGCTCCTAAACCACAAGGAGAAACCAGAATGAAAGCCAAAAAAGTGGATCTCATTTCAGATCACTTTGACCCATCAATTGAAGTTCACGCAGATTCTCTTTCGGTCAATGATAATAGGCTCTGTAGATATTGTCCACTTGATCGGGATGGCTCACAGAGGAGGGTGATGCAAAAACAACTATTTTTTCAATTGGAGACGTGTGGATGAAGTTGAAACGCCTTAAGTATTCATTTGTTGATCTTTATGCCGGTCCTGGCGGGTTTTCTGCAGGTTTTGAACTTACTGGACTCTTCGAACCGGTTTTTGCAGTGGATAAAGATCACGCAGCCGCGACAACATACCGCGAAAACAGAAAGCATCTTCAGGTTCATGTGGCTGAAGAAGATGTAACACACATCAAAACAGCGAGCATGTTTACGGAGGCCAATAGAAAAGGTTTCAAAGGCGTTGATGTAATTCTAGCGGGTCCACCCTGCAGGCCTTATTCTAACGCTAATCGAAATAAGGAGAACCGCTGGAACGGAGACGTGTTACCGAATGAGTTTGTGTCACTTCTCGATATTGTTGAGGATCTGAAGCCAAAATTTGTCGTCATCGAAAATGTTGCTACTCTAGGAGGGCTACATGAAGGGAGGATAGTAAAACAGATACTCGCCAAGTTTGAGCAATTGGGTTACCGCGCAGATTACGACTTTCTAGAAGCAAGCGACTTCGGCGTCCCTCAGAGACGTCGGAGGATATTTGTTGCCGCAGTATCACGGAGGATTGACAAAGGTGGAAGACTGCTTCCCGCAACGCCGGAGGATCCGACAGAGACCACTGTAAGGGATGCGATTGGAGATCTGCAACCTATTAGATACAACAAGATAGTCAAATGTAGTCAGTCGGGTTGGGAGGAATTGGACTATCCCGAAACGCATTGCCTCAGCGACTATGCAACAGTGCTAAGAATGCATTCGGCCAAAATTTTCAATCATCGGGTGCATGTTCCAAAAGAGACAGTCCGTGCCCGCTTCAAATATATCGGCAGAGGGGAAGGCCTGAGGGATGCTTGGAAGAAGAATAAAATTCCCGAAGAGCTGATTCTTAATTCTTACTCCAGTGAAACCAAAGAGAAAATGCATACCAACATTTACAGGAGGCTTGCATGGGATGAGCCTTCATGGACTATAACTCACGTTAGGAAGGCACTCCTTATTCATCCAGATAAGAGACAAGATAGACTCCTTTCAGTGCGTGAAGCGGCTAGAATCCAAAGTTTCATGGACAGTTACCGTTTCTATGGAAGCCTGACCCAGCAATACCAACAGGTGGCTGATGCTGTGCCGCCTCTTCTGGGAAAGCGCATCGCTATCCATACAGTTCCTTTTCTACAATTTCCTCTGAATCAGGAAAGGGCGGCCTTGACAGGATGAAATCATATCTATCCGTCTCATGGCCACTGGAATGGCATTTTGACCACGAAGCTGGACGAGTGTCGGTAGGGAAAACTGGATTGCTGAAAATGGAGCACATCAACAATTTTAGGCTGGCAGAGTAAGTAGAATCGGTATGAAGGCAAGGGCATGACACCTGATGGTATGAATCCTTCAAAGAGATGCAAATTCGCTGAAAACCTGATTTCCTGGCACCGCACTAACAAAGCATCCTTTCCATGGAGAGAGGAAAAAGACCCCTACAAGATTTTAGTGTCCGAGCTACTCCTCAGAAAAACTACAAGAAAACAGGTTAAAGAAATATTCCCGCGCTTCTTTCAGAAATATCCCGATCTTTCGGTTCTGGCCAATGCCACTCTAGCGGAAATAGATAAAACGATACGCCCACTCGGGATGGAGCATAAAAGGGCGCAACTCCTGAAGGAGCTTGCCGAATGCATTGTATCTGAACGCGGCGGAGCTGTTCCCACAACGGAAAAAGATCTTCTTGCGTTACCAGGCGTAGGGAGATATGCTGCTAATGCAGTTCTATGCTTCGCAGGATGCAAAGATGTCCCCCTTGTCGATACGAATGCCATCAGAGTCATCCAGCGTGTTTTCTCGTTTAAGGCGAAGAAAGAAAGGGCTAGAACTGATCCGGAAGTCTGGGAGTTTGTTTTGAGTCTAATCCCTCCAGGGAAGGGCAGAGTTTTTAATCTTGCCCTTCTGGATTTTGCTGCTGCTGTATGCATACCACGAAACCCAAAGTGCAGTACCTGTCCTAACGATGCAACGTGCGACTACTATTCTAAGCTGGGATAATAGTGAAGGCGGGCGGCGATGTCAGCGAAAAAGTGGACGTGACAATCGCAGAAGGAACCGCAAAAAGGAGCTGATTCTGGCAAAGAGAAATGGAAGCACTCACAAAATGCTACAACCCTTGCTTTCATGCCTTTTTTGTAACAATACCGCATATCTAATATAGGATACTAACTGAACCCAGTCTTGGTTTCTTGCCAAACCTTGTCATATATGCCAAACAATTCGTCCTTAGTCAGGACTGAAGTGTCTAAATTCTGGATGCGCTTGTTCAAATTCTGCGTGAAAGCGCGAAACATCCGCCGGTTAATAGGCTCATGTCGCTTTACCAAGACCGTGAGCCACTCGTCCGCTCGTTGTTCTTCTCGCACTGTCCGCGAGTCCAGGAAATAAACCCATTCCGACCAGTTTATCTGCTTCGCAAATTCGATTGGAAACTTTGAGAGTCTGTAACAATACTCGAAATGGTTTCTTGCCCTTCCACGCCTTGCTCGTTTGATCCGTTCGCTTGCATGGATGTTTGCGATTGCTTCCCAAAGCCAACGTCGCTCGCGAAGCGATCGATCGGTCAAGCCTTGCTCTTCACAGATAGCTCTCAGTCTCTGTCCCAATGCATGCCACAGCAACACGTTGCCTCCACTTTTCTGTCTCTCAGAAAGAGGAATCCTTTCATCAAGCAGTTTGCTGTTTATGAGTTCTTGCTCGATTTCGGGAATACGCTTGCTTAGATAGGCGTCAAGTGTCTTTGCCTTAGCGTCTAGTTGCGGAGTTGGAGGAAACGGATCTGAGCGCTCAGTTTTGACGTTGCCGCCAGGATACTTTTCTATAATGACCGCAAAGCCCATCAATCCACCCTCAATAATAGTTTGCAAGTATTTTATCTGCTACAAGGTAGGCTACCTGCACCACCGCCTCTGGATCGTCAAATTCTTCTGCTTGTAACCCACCTAGTTTTCTGATCAGTTCAAACTGGTTCTTACGAAGAAGGACATATACAGCCTGGCGTGCCATTTCTTCAAAAGCATAGTCCTTTTGCTGGACTTCGTCCGATAGTGCTTCATAGGCTGGATGGGTCGTATTGATGCGAAGTTGCCAGAGGCGAGCGTCGCTCACTAATGGTTGTGCCTCTGATCGAGGCTTTTCTGGGCCCCCTTCGAAGGTTGTCTGGTCATCAAAAAAGCCGTAAGAAGGATCCATGTTGAGGTAGAAAGCCACATTGTGTTCGGCAAGTCGAGTTCCCTTTTCCCAGTCTTTTGTCGCCTGAAGAGCTACGGCATGGCAACGCAAAAGGATTTTTCCTCGGTGGACCTCACGATACTTTTCTTCGGTAACAGTAATCTGCGGAACATTAAACAGTGTTGATTCGAAAGGGCCTAGCTCTATATCCTGTTCTGCAATGTTGTCGATTGGCTCTCTTTCGGTTGCCCATAGAGTTCTCACTTTCAACTTCATCCGCATTCTTTGTGCTGTATGGTTTTCCACTTCATAGGCCAGGTTGCGTATCGCTTGGCCATAGTCTAGCCGGCGCGAGTTTCGACGCGGCCACTCAGCTGATTGAAGAATTATAGTTGCCAGTTCCACAGGAGGAGGTTGCTCTGGCATATCTACGTAAAAGAAAAACGTTTTCCTGCTGAGAACATTCCCTTCCTCATCCAAAAGACGAGCTGTACACCCGACTTTTTTACCGCTTGGATAAATGTCTCCCCGGACTAAAATTCTTTGTTTGGAGGTCTCAGTATGATCTCTGGGCTGGACATCGAGTCTGGTCCGATGAAGGAGAGTCTCTATTCGACCCGCATCGCGTTCGAAGGTGTAGACTTCAATATAGGGAGATTGGGCTCTACTGCTTGTGTTCTTTACTAAGTATGAAAAACCAGCTATTTCTGCTCCCACAGAAAGATAGTTCGTACCGCCTGGGAAGTCAAGTCCCTTTACAGAAAGGAATACTCCTAGCCCTCTCTCCCTTCCAGTGCCAAAACCGGGAACACCCATACCACTAAGGATACTATTCAGATCTGCACTAGCTTCCTCTAGAATCCTTCTAGTCCTTTCTCCTGGATCTCCTGGCTTTCTGTACCCAAGATCTTGCATGAACAGATCGAGATGGTCCTGAACTGTTTTCCTCAGGTTGCGATAAACGGGTTTATTGCGGAATGCAAATCCATAGTGAGTTGTGTTCTCTGTTTCTGCAAGTAGGTCCTCAAAGTCAGGATTCAACTGGATATAACCAAAGAATCTATCACTAATTTCGTCTGGTATGCCACTGAGGGAAAGAATGCCGACCTTCATACCACGACGTTGTACGCAAACGCCGCGCAACTCTTCGCGTAAGACATGTCCGCTTTGAGGAAGGAGGAAATGGAGATGCTTTATAAGAAAATTGCCGTCTCCTATTTGAACCTGCTCGTTGGCCCTATAGTAGACACGCCAGCCATTGCCATCTTTCTTAGGCAGCGAACCGAACTCCTTCGGAACCCGAGCCTCGAAAATACTACCGTCTTCAGTAGTTACCGTGATTTTCGCATCGTATTTTTGGATTATCTCCCACCAGGTCTCTTCGATTGCTTGTAGAAAGGTCCCTTCATGTATTGAATTGATGATTTCTGGGATTGGATCAACAATTGTTATGCGCGTACCGGACGTCTCTAGAGGCTGCAACACACTGGACGTCCATTCTTTGAGCTTTTGATGGGCAGCATCGCCTTCCAAGATTCGCTGCAGTTGTTCGCAACGACGACCTTTTATCTGTCGTTTACCCAGCCTGTATTGCCCGTCCGTAGTGAGACTGTCATAATAAATAAGGTGTTCCTGCGAGGCTGCATTAAATACCAGCTTGCCGCGGCCAAAGAGACCAGGACCTTGACCCCCGCCGGAATCAAACATGCACTCAAACCTAGCTAGTTTCTCGTCTGGTGGAAATGTGTCCGGTAGTTGGGCGCGTGTTTCCGCATAGTCAAAGACATTTCCAGTCAAGCCAGTCGCGCCTACGTCAGTCATTGTTAGCATTAGCTTGTCACCGGGACCCCTGGTAAGTCTAAAATTGAAGGACCAGTTCCTATCCTTTATGCGGGCTCCCCAGCCATTCTGGATTGCGTCTTTCTGGAGTCCATGAGCAATACCTAATGCAGGCAGGGTCTCGTAATCGCGTCTGATCTGTTCAAGGAAGCTGGCCCAGTTAATCTGAGGCTGACCTAGTTGCTCTCTCTGGCCTGCCTCTGCTTGACCCAAGTTAGTCTTAGATTCAGAATCCAGTTTAGGTCCCCCCAATATTCGAAACCATTTCCGTGTACTTCTTGCCGAGTTCGGTCAGCTCGTAGGTCACTCTGAGGCCGTTTCTTTTTTTACTGATCAATTCAAGCTCAAACATTCTGCTCATGACGCCTGCTCTCATGAGGTTCACCACTCCCTCAGTCCACGGGCGACTGGAATCCTGATATTTCTTGTAGAATAGCCTGAGTGCTGAGTTGAGGGCTTCCCGCGACTTCCCTTCATCCCGAAGTAAGTCTAAAACCTCCATCATGTGTCGTGCCTCGTCAGGCAGTTTGTTGCCGATATGATGAACTAAAAAGTCGATTTCATCAAGCGAAAATGTTCCTTTGCTCTGCGGCTGCCCATCAATGATCGGGTTTTGAAGGTTGCAAAACTCTTGACCCGTAGGGGTGATGCCAATCTCTTCTATTCCATTGTTGTCAAGGACATCCGCGAAACGGAGCGTAAGAAGCATGCCGCTGTATTTCTGGTCAGTTGACCTCACATACCCGATGTATTGTTCAGTAAACCGCTTTCGGCTCTTTTCATTAGATTCGGGAAAACTCGTAGAGATTTTTTCCCCTGACTTGTTCCCCATAGTCCTATCCAGCCTTTTCAGTTGCTTTCCGAAGGTCTCGGCAGAAGTAACCGCATGATCCTTAAACGAGGCCAATGTTGGGAATTTGTCAGTAGAAAGATTCGCTAAAATGCGAAGGGCGAATTTTGTCGGAAGGAATCTGTAATATTGGCCCCAGAGAAGCCTATCGTTTAGCCTTTCTATTTGGGGTTCTAGGCAAGTTTTGTATGTTGTTGAAACTAAACTTGGTCCAAAGTGGGCGTTTGACTGCGCCTCTTCGGATACATGGCTCATTTGTTTTGGGGACTCGGTGATCCATGTGGCTGAGTTCTCCTCTGCATTTATTTGGTTCTCTAGGGCAACTGTGATAAAATGGTTCACGTCTCTAAACTCACCTTTCGAGATAAGGGAGCGGATTTTTTCCTCAATTGGCGGAGGAATAGTTACAATATACTTCATGCTTTGCCTCCTACAAATGGGTATATTAAATATACTCATATGTAGGTATTTAAATCTACCGATTAACCGCGTTCGGTACACCAGAACCCAAGATTTAATGCATGAAATAGCTTCGAGAATTGCTTCTGGCAGATTTTGAGAGCTCGTGGATTTCGAAATGTTTTTTGATCAACTACAACGAGCGTCAGTCGGGCTTTCCTGCGGTGTCATAAATGTTGTCAAAGAGGTCAATTTAGTTGTCTTGTTCGCCTTCGCGTTGGCTAGCCGGTTATGTTTATGCAGCCTGCTCCGAGCCATCTCAACTGATTGGTCGTTATTTAATGGATTAAAGCTTGCAACTTCACTCTTCCCAGAAATGAATAATTCTTGCCCTTGCGATTTTCGTGTTCCTAGGCTTTGTTGATTCGGGGTGCTTGGCAAAAGTGACTCTTCATTTGTGCTCTTGATATCTCTGAGTTGTTGCATGGCCGTTTTCACAGCTTTTTTCAGAATGCCAAGTTTCTCTTCATTGTCCAAGCTTCTCCCAAGATCCCTGCTTGTCGATTCTACAAGGCCGTCGAGGTCAACACCTAGGCCTTCAGCGATTGCTCGAAGCAATTCCGCGCCTTCGAATTTCTCTTTGTCCTGTGGTGTGAAAACTAGTTTCTTATACTCCATGCGCAACTGATCAACCTTTGTCTTGTCATAGTAGGTGTCCATGCTGCCGGCAAGGATATGACCCATGAAATACTCCTGCGTTTTCATGTCAAGTCTTCCTCCGTCAGCAAACTGGCTACGTAAGACCGATTCGAAGGTTTTCCTGAGACAATGAGGAACAACGTTTTTCCATTCCTTTATGCCTGCTTTCCATGCGGCAGTCTTAACTACAACTTGCAATTCTCTGGCCGTCAAAGGCTTGTGAACTCGCTCCTTGCGCGAAATTCGATTGTGCTCAGAGCAAAACAGTACCTCTTCGTCATGGATCTCGCCGTACCTTCGTCGATGGTTAAGGTAGAGTTTTAGCGCTTCAGTCGCTTCCTCAGATGCGAAAACTGAATATTCTGTGTTGCCTTTGCAGGCTGAATTTACGATTCTTTTCATGTCCTTGTGAACCTTGATGAGGATATTCGCTACGCCCTTCTCAAGCTCCTCTTTTACGTCAACGTACAAAAGTGCTCTTAGGGTGCTGTTTCTTAAGCCCGTGGACAACATGAAAAAAACAATGGTCCGATTTCTTAGGGAACCAGCTACGTTAGCCATTCTTCGAGCTTCATCCAAGGTTGGAATGTATTCAGGTCTTGTTCTTTCACGCACAGACTGATGAAAACAATCAATTTCGAGTTTTTTGCTGCCTCTGAAACCGTTAACTTTGAAGAACGTCTTTAACATAAATAGGGTAGTGTTTGCTGTTCTGGGGCTCCGCCACCCGTTCTCCATCTTATGATAGCAGAAATTCTCAACCAACTTCTCAACGTCAACTTTCTCTAGGGTTACCAGCTCATCAGGCAACTTGTCGGTATGGTGGCAGAAAGCATAAACCGCATTGCCATAAATGCAACGTGAACTTTCGCTGCCAATTTTTCTGTACTTAAGATGCCTGAGAAGATTGTTCACACTCGGATAATCGCTCGCCCATCCTGAAACCTTCAGATATTCTTCCCAACGATTAACCATTCGCTAATTCTCCAAAAACGTGCCGAAAATGTATTGCGAAACCGTGGTTTCGACATATTTTTCTATCACGAAACTGTGGTTTCGCAAAACTAGCCGCTGGAACGGAACCGTTTTTGTTTTTGCCGTTCGTTTTCAATACTGAAGCCTCGTCGATTTCTCGGAAGTTGTTCTGGTGCTGTTGGATTTTCATTCTGTGTTTAAGGTCTTGAGCTAGGAGGTCAAGCGACTCTAGGATGACTTCGATCGGTTCGTCTGGACAAAACATGACTGCCGCTTTCACACCGCAGATTAAGGACATTGTTCGACCGAGTTCTTGTCTGACCTCTTTGGGTAGGTAGTATTGGCCTGTTGGGTTAGAGTGTATTTCATATCTTACCAAGTGGTTTCCTCTCACAAGAAAAAAGGGGAATATTTTAAAACCTGCTATTGAGGCGCTTTGGACAAAATCGATAATTTCATAAGCCGATTTGTATGACCATCATACGGGTGCAGATGTTGAAAGAATACACCGATTTCACTAATCTATGCCATTTTCTGAAACCTGATGAGCGCCTCCGGCTTTTCGACATGTTATGTGATGTCCTTCAAAAACGAATCCCTGAACGAGTCAGTTTGGAGCTCGGAATTAAGAGACCAAACGTATATCCCTATTTGAAAGGAAGAAGAAAGAGGCTTGTGCCAAATGCTGAAACCACTGCAAGAATAATCAAGGCCCTGAGGTACAGAGGTTACAATCAGGCAGTATTGCCCGTCTTGGAACCGGCGATCGAGCGAATGTGGGTGTCAGCGAAGGCATACAAGAAATGGAGGAAGGAATTGAAGAGAGTTAACAACCCTTGCACAGTGTCACAAATAGATTATCTGGAGAAGTGCTTAAGCCCTTACCGGATGCACTTCTAACTCAAATACCGATTGAAACCGTAGCGTGCGTGCTATCTTTGAGGGCACTGAGAATCTGTAAAACAAAACAGAAAAAGAGAGAATAGCTACCTATTTGCTTGACTTCTCTTTCAAAGCCTTCGCGATTTCGCAGAGAACAGCGGTTGAGCTAACGTCTATTATCGGTATTTTAGCATTTATGTCACCAATAGGAATTACATTCTTGTATTCAGGCATGGTAGCCCATTCTACGACGTTCCAGTGTACTTTGCCTTGAAGTAGCTCTCTTGTTACTTCGTCATTCATGGGCATGGCGGTGAAACGGAAAACGATACCTTCAGCCCAGCTAAGAGGATTTGTAAGTCCTCCAGGCTGAACGCCCAAGCTGCAAAGTTTTATCATGTCTGGCAATGAGTACTTTATTGTTTCATGTATGACGACCTCTTTCCAGGGTTCGAATGTGACCTTAACCAAATCTAACACTCCTAGTCTTAAGACACTCACATCAACTTAAATGACTTTCAAAAGACCAAAGACGAGCGTCAAAGACTTAGACGAGCTTATGAAGGCCAACTTGTCAGCAACATTCTGCGCGACGAAAGTACTCTCTAGTCAAATTCATACGATCTGCGGCGAAAGAAAAGCGAAAACTGGCTCGACTCTTTCATGGTTGGTTGAGCAAAAGTGTTAGTGATTCCGCAATTCTTCCTTCAGTTTCTTGAAGGGAAGGGCAATATCCTCAACCCTAGGTTTATTTCGGTCCGAAGGCCACATCGAGAAGATTACCTCCGAAGTTTCTGGTGGGAGTTTTCTACTTAATCCTGAAGGGGTGACAACTTTTCCATGATATTCTGTCATCTTTATTTCTGGTATGAAGAACATCGCGGCCCATTTTCCGAGCGCCAAAATGACTTGAGGTCTCAAGCGACCTATCGTTTCCGAAAGAATCTGCTGACACTCGCTCGCCAATTTCTTCTTTTTCGCATTTTTCTCTATTGGGCAACTGATAGCATCAATCAGATAGAAGCCTCTTTTCTGAAAGACTTGTAGGAATCTCTCGCCTTCACAGTCCGCAAATTCATGGAAGCCTCCTTCAACAAGACGCTGCCGAAGGAAATCCCGCAGAGCTAGACGGTTGCTTCTCCATTGTGGATTATAGAAAAACCTCGAGATTTCTTCAGTCTGCTCGGGTGGAGATTCAGCCAAAAAAAGCACTCTGACACTTAAAGGTTTCCAATTCTCGCGCAGTTCATCAATCCTTTGAAGATAATCCGATTGGGCTCCTGATTTTCTACAGTTATTTTTCTTAGGACATGACACTGTCAGTACTTCCCTCGGGATACAGACATTGCGCACGTAGCTTTATTTAAGCAAAAAGGATGCAAGTGGGCCGAAAATGGAAATAGACTACTGGTTTTGACTTTTCAGAGGTCGCCTTATGCCATTCAACGCGTACTCATAGCTCTTGACCGAGTTTTGCAGTTTTCTTCTCGTATGACTCCGAAGGTCGTATTCTGGTGTTTTCATTCATATTCCACAGATAGTACCAGCTTTGGATGCACAGCCGTGCCATCGTATATGTCATCCTCTATAGGATTTTCAATGCCTTTTTCAAAAAGTCTTTCAATCCACACAAATCGCGGAAAACTTTCCATCAATACCCTGCTTTTGTTCAATATGCGTTGCCCGAGAAGATAGTGCTTGTACTCTCTTACAGTGGACAGGTATAACTCGAGATTGCATCCATCTTCAGCCATGAGTCTTTTTACTATAGTATAATGATGGTAAATGATCGGAAACGGAAGTCGGATTTTGTGATAGACAGGAACGAGTAGCACGGCAAGTCTTATCTTGCTAGCATAACCGCTATATCGGCTTTTCCAAAAAACGAAGTTGCGGTCAGGCAGAGTTCGGCTGTAGGGACCGATCTGATCATCATGAACGTATAGTTCAGTTACTTTCCCGCTTTTGTCATGCTGGTAGCCAGTTATCACAACGGCATGTCTGCCACGTGGATCCCCTCTTTTATTCTCGTCCAGATGAAGTGCCGCTATTAGAGGAATACCAGCATTAGTAAAAGCTTTAACAGCTGTAGTTATAATGTCGTTATCCTTTGCAAGAATTGTTTCAACATCTAGACCTGTAGCTCTGATAGAAATCAACATTTGGTCTAAGCTTAATCCACCAGTTTGAGGAAAAGTTCGAGCAAAACTTGGAAACTCTGACGCCATTTCGGTTATCTGAGACGGCGACAGTTCGGGCATCCCAAAGATTTCTTTAAGTGCCTGAAAAGCAGTCCAAATAGCAATCGTAGCACAAGCACTGACACCAACGTCCTGTGCTTGAAAAGGTATCGAATTTACAGATAGTTTGAGTCCAAAGAGTGAGGGAGAAGAACGTAAAGTCACGTAAGAACGCGTCTTATTACCTGTTTTAGATGGATATGTTTTCAGCACTGTACGTCCCACAAGGTGGTTGCCATAGGAGTCTTCAATTGGTTTTGATATTGAGAAACCTAGATAAGATTCCTGCAACTTTGCAGAATCATCTTTTTCTAACGTCGTCTGAAGTTGTTTCTCTGAGAAAATGGAAGAAAAAAAATGAAGACGATTTGTACGTTTCCCTATGTCTTCAAATGACCGACAATAGAATTCCTGATAATCGATAAGATAATCTCTGTCGATATAGTTCTTTTCAAGAACAATTGTTTTGGCATTTATCTCTTCTAAGTAATCATGGATGTAGATTGCCTGCGGACTTCCTCCAAGCAGACGACGAAAATTCTCTGAATTAAAAGCAAAGACTTTGCTGTCAGGACACAAACATCTCAGATCGTGAAAGTCATATTCATATCCTTTTCAGTGAGCATACCATATTTCTTGCGGTATTCTTCTGCCTCTTCTATATTCTTAGGGTTCTTCGCGTACTGTTCCCTAGCGCCCTTAAGCAGTTTCCTAGCTCCTTCCTTTTGCATATTCTCTTTCTCCTTTTCGAACACTATTCAGTTTCTATTATATATAAGTGTTAATAGAACTATGTTTCAATAACAACCCATAATTTAGCGGTGCGTACTTAATTTCTATTAGCGTTTTGAATTATCGTTAGTCATTTGTTTTCTCCTTTGGCTTGTTTTCCGGAGGCTTCAGGCGGAGTCTTTCTATCTAGCCTCACTTTTTTCTTATGGTAGATCAGTTTGATTGACCACCAAACCTCGAAGAAAGAAAAGGAGATAGAGATCCGCGAACTTCTGCCTTTCTGGGTTAGGGAAGTCTTGAAGATGGCAGAGGAAGCTGAGAGGATGAAGAAAGCTCCAGCATCTTCCTTAAGAGGAGCCGCTTGACCTCCTCGTCTTTCATCAGCAAGTCCATTATTCGATCCGCCAGATTCCTCTCTTCCTCAAGATTTACAGCAGCTTTCTCGTTCAGGATCATGCCACAAGCAGGGCAGAATTGGGTTTCGCAACTGCTTTCCTTTCCACACCTGGGACATTTCACCAATGTTAGTGCTAGCTTCACGCTCTCTTCTTGATTCAGCACAATTCCTTGTGCTTTGAGCAGGGCACTATCCACATCCCTTCCAGAAAGGTGAACGTAGACTGAGGGCATGTCGGATCCCTGAACCCAGCCCAAATGCTCCTTCATCTGAGCCTCAGTAAGAATGTTCGCCAGCTCTGTGGCTCTTGTGTGTCGCATCAAATGCGTATACAGCCGCTTGCCCAGGCCTGTCTTCTTGGCAAGTCTGTGAAGCAAGGCTCTCGCACCCTCATACGTGAAGGCCTTATATCTGCCAACAGTTCCAACGCCTATCCAAAGAGGTGCGTTCACGTCGTTTCTCATAGGATGCACACTCAGCCAGGAAGCCAAAGAGGGGGCGGCCGCCATTACCCTGACTCTTCTCGGTCCGGTCTTTCCTTCAACGATGAGCACCGCCCCGTACTTATCGAACGTCACGTTCAATATCTTCAGGGACAGAGTCTCGCCAATTCTGCATCCTGACTCATAATGCGTTAGTATGAAAGCTCGGTCCCTCTGATTTTCAGTGGCCTCAGCCAGCTTCTTGAGTTCTTCCACCGTTAGAAGTGCTTCAGGCAACAGACGTTTCTTCCTTAGGGTCGCCCTTATCCACCTAACCTCCTCTGGATACTCATGCAAGTCTTCGTCACAGCCTTTCAGCCATTGGAAGTACTTCTTGATGATTATCATGTAGTCGTGTTTCGTGTTCTCAGTGTAGCCCGCCGTGTTGATCTGAATTATCAGCATTTCCATGTCTTTCTTGTCAAGCTGTCCTAGAGGCTTGCAGGCAATTCTCGCAGCTACTCTCAAGTGATTGACGTATTTGACGGCTCTCTGCTTGCTCACGCCTTTTGCCAAGAGATACTCAACCAGCTTAGCAATGGATGCTTTATCCTCTTCCGAAACATCAGAAGCAGACTGCAAGCGTCTTAACGTCTGTTCAAAGATTTTGTCGTATTGATAGGAACATATGTGGTTCGTTGATGCAGCACCTATAGGAAAAATAGGTGTGGGAACTGAACTAGAAGTGTGGTGCTCCGGCCGGGATTTGGACCCGGGTCCGCGACTGTCTCCCAATTTTCAGGGTCGAGAGGCCGCTATACTTAGTCCTTCGATGAAGTTTGACCGGACTATACTACCGGAGCATCCAAAGATGGTTTTCTCCTAGCGATAAATATCTTTTGACTTGTCATGGATCGCCAGAACATAATACTCGATAGTATTTAATTCCGCATTGTGGGAGAAACAAATTCTTGTATGCCTAGAAATTGGATTCGTCTAATTGAGCCTCGCTTAGCGAGGCACTTGCACGCATTCAAATGATTAAAACACTTGGATGGTGCGAAAGGTAGAGATTGGCTGTCTACCGTGCAGTCGGATGGATGGTTGAAAAGGTGTTTTTCTGGGATGTTTTTGGAGCGTTTTTCATCTCCAGTTCTCTAACTCTTGTTTCGATAAATTCTGTGATTTTATTTTGGTTGTACTCCTTCTCTTCGAGCTGTTTTTTAAGCTGCTCTTTGATTGTTTCTAGAATCTTTCCAACGTCAAAAGGCTTAAGCATGTAGGCGTCTGCCTTGTTGTTCACGGCCTCAATGGCGTTCTGGACAGTTGGAAACCCTGTTATGATTATTTTTCGCATTCTTGGCATAGTTTCTTTGAGCTTTGCAAGAAGCACTACCCCTTCAATGTCTGGAAGACGCACGTCAATCAATGCAAGGTTGCAGATTTTCTCGTTAGATTTGTCAATGGCTTCTCTTCCGTTTTCCGCTGTTTCCACAACGTATCCCTCGTCTTCCAGTATGGCTGACAAGATTTTTCTTATGCTTTCATCATCGTCGACGATAAGGATTCTGCTATTTTCATCCAAATTTCCTTGCCCCCTCAACTACGGACTCCATAGGAACAGTTGCCGGGAAAATTGACAATCGCTGCTTTCGACAGGTTTTTAGGTCGTGCGCTTCGACGACCCGCTTGCATATCGGCAGACCTTGGCATCCGATTTTCTGTCCATTCTTATCAATTCTATTTTCGTATCGTTGATGAGATGCCATGCGCTACCTTTCTACCATAGGAAACTTGCAGATTCAGGTTTTGTTCGCAGACTCCCGGTTGGCAGTCAAAGAAGACTTGGACTTATGATTTATCCGTTATGAATTTGGAGTACGTATTGTTTCTAACGTTGTTTTCGACAGAGACCATTATTCTAGGCCCTTAAGCAGATGCACGCCAGGGCTTATTGATATCGCAGAAGACTTGAAAAAGAAAGGTCTTTGCCGGGTTTTAAGCCGCGCCTAATAGATTTGATATTCTCGGCCACTGATTGGATGCAGCACAGATGTGACACCAAAACGGAACTTTCAAAATCATGCCCTCGACTTGCCTGCTGGACAAATCGGGTTAATGTCCAAAAAAGTGTGGTGGTACAGAAACAAGTGACAGGTTTGCTCTGATGTGTGGAATTCTTGACCCCAACTGTTCGACCACATTATTCTGCAGTTGGTTCCTTCCACTTTTCCACTGTCAGCTTGTTCTCCCCATGTTTGAAGTTTATTTTAACAGCGATTGAGTCGGCTCCTCTCTTTGTTCTTTGGTATTCCTTGAACGGAAACATACTGTCCTCAGCCAAGTCCACGGGCAGGTAGAGCAGATACTTTCCGTCTTTCCTTCTGAACAAGCGTCCCTTTCCTTCGCTCACCAATTGTATCACCTCGATTACATCCAAAGTTTAAGACCTAATTCATGGAGGAGAGACTATTTAATCTTTGTTCTCAAGTAATGCAAAAAGAACAATGACAGGGTCTTCACGTTCTTAGAAAAGTGAATCATCTGTAAACTTCACATCGAAATAGATGACATGAACTGAACGTAAACCACGCGACAGCAAGAGGTTGTCACCCGAGGGCCTCAAGCGAACGCACAGTCTAGGCATTCATCTCCTCTCGTTAGAGTATAAGCGCGCGCAATGAGCATTCACGAGACCTGGTATTCCTGCGCAGCCATCCTAATTCATGCATGCATCCTTTTTCTAGGTCTTCTCTTCAAAGAGCCAAGCGGCCCTGCTCAGAATTTCCCTGATCTGCAGGTGCTGAGGACAAAGTTCTTCGCATTTACCACATCTCTCACATCTCTTTGCTTGGCTTTCCGGCGTGATGTGCTCCCAATACTTGCTTTTTATCTCGTCGTCCTCATTCCGTACATAGTATTCATTGTAAAGTGAGAATATCTCGGGTACGTTCACTCCCTGTGGGCAGGGCATGCAGTATCTGCAGCCCGTACAGCCGATGAAGCCAAGTCTTTTGTATTTGCGTCTTACTTGGCTGATGACGCTCAGTTCTTTGGCGGTGAGTTTGTCGGCGGCTGATCTGTTTGCGCTGTCCACGTTTTCTTTCACCTGTTGAAACGTGCTCATGCCGCTAAGGACAACGGACACTTCTGGATGGTTCCAGACCCATTGAAGCGCCCACTCCGTGGGTGTTCTCTTGACACCTGCTTTGTTCCAAGATTCCTGGATCTCTTTGGGAGGCACGGTTGCCAGCCTTCCGCCGGCTATGGGTTCCATCACGACGACTGCCAAGCCCTTGGAAGCGGCATACTTCAACCCTTTCGTGCCAGCTTGGTACTGTTCGTCCATGTAGTTGTACTGTATTTGGCAGAGTGTCCAGCCGTCGTAGGCGTCTATGATTTTCTTGAAAGTGTCATAGTCATCATGGAAGCTGAAACCCAAATGCAAGAATTTCCCCTCGTCCATCTTCTTTTCAGCCCACTTGAACACGTTCAAATCTTTGAGTTTCTGCCAGCCATCCTTTCTAAGTCCGTGCAGCAAATAGAAATCCACGTAGTCCAGCTGGAGCCTTGTGAGCTGTTCATCCAAATATTTGTCCATGTCCTCCTGGGATTTGATAAGCCAGGACGGCATCTTCGTGGCCAATCTTGTCTTCTCACGGTAGCCTTTTTGCAGCGTCTTTCCAACAAGTCCCTCACTGTTTCCCCTGTGATAAGGGTACGCAGTGTCCACATAATTCAAGCCGCTGTCAAGCGCATACCTGATCATCTTCAAAGCTTCGGGCTCGTTGATTTTCGAGGCATCCCCATCGATAATAGGCAGCCTCATCGCTCCAAACCCCAAAACCGAAGCTTCCCAGTCCAGCTTGCCAAATTTCCTGTACTTCACGGGCGTCCCCTCGAATAGTCGCAGTAAGGAAAGACGAGTTTGCTTATAGCTGTTCTGGGATGCCTTCTGCCGCGAGTTTTCAGCACCTGTCTCAGCCTTCCTCGAAGTCTCTTTCAACTTTCAGCCAGTCATTCCAAACTTCATTGACAAAGTCTATTATTTTAACCAAGTTCAATGCCGTGAATGTTTTTTGTCATGCTTTTGAGGGGGTTTGATCAATCTTGTTTTTCTCGATAATCGATTTTCATGTTGGTTTAGCCGTCATCGACGAGTTCAGACTGCTTGTGCGCGCGGCTCGCTTTCTAGCCGTTCGATTGCAGCAGAAGGATGGCTTTGGCTAGATCTCCTTGGCATTCTTCCAGGGCTTTTCTCGCTTCTTCCAAGTTTTTTCCCGTCTGGTCCGCTACAAGCCTGACGTCTTCTTCAGCCACTGCTGACGGTTTGCGCTCTGCAGCTTTCTCAGTGATTTTTCCACCTGTCACCTGAAAAATTTTCTGTCCCTGCATTTCAAGCATCGCAACTTCAGGCTCTTCTATAATGATCTGTTTACTGTTAGTTTTTATGATGACTTGCTCAACATCTGGGACCGCATTCATGTTCAGGCCCATACGTTGCATCATGCGTTTTGCTTCTCGCGGGTTCACACGTCTTTGCACAGCCTCACCCTACCTGCATAGCATTTGCAATTCAGTCTTCATATACTTAACCTTCCTCAAGACAACCGCGTCGAACTTTCACGGCGACGCCGCGCTTAAAAGCTTTCATTTCCTCACCAGAAAGAACAGCCCGCCCAACTGCCAAGACCTCGCCCTCTCCGTCGAGCACGATGACTTCGTCTTTAGCGCGAATCTCGTCATCAGCCGACACGACGTGCGCAGCAAAAACGTCGCCGCCCTCAGCTATGAACTTCGCAACGTCACTCCGAACAGTCGCAAAACACTTCGCAGATTGCCCACCATCAGCAACTCTCTTCGCTCCGTAAATACTCAAGGAAAAGAAGCCGTCTGTCGGGCGCATCGTTCCAAGCCGTTTACCCTCAAGGTAGACGTAGCGGATTCGGCCCGTGTTCCTCGAAAAAACGATCTGCACGCCGTCAGGAAACAGTGCCCTGCCCACTCCCTTGCCGAACTGATAATCGGCAACGCTCCTCACTCTTCTCAATGAATCTTCCAAGCCTGTCACCAGCAAAGGCCTAATTCCGTTTCGACAACTATAAACATCACCAGAATAATAAAAGCAATTCAGGTGGAAGGACAATTGCGATGCGAAGTCTGCGGACGCAGAATCAACGGAAAACCCCTAAAAGTCATCATCGAAGGGGCAAAGCTAACGGCGTGCATCGAGTGCTCCAAACTTGGAAAACCATACCACGAGGAACCTAAACAGAGCTTCACAAGTCCGAGGCATGGGACGAAGCCGAGGCCTCTGATGATTCAGACCAAGAAGCCGCAGCCTCCGAAAGTGGACACAAGCTTGGAACTCGTGGAGAACTTCGATTTAAAAATAAGGCAAGCCAGGGAGAAACTCGGGCTGTCTCACGAGGAATTGGGGAAGAGAATAAACGAGAAAGTGTCGCTTCTGCGAAAAATTGAAACTGGAAAGATGACGCCCGATAACAGACTTGCAACGATGCTCGAACACGCTTTGAAAATCAAGCTAATCGTTCCAGCCAAGGAAGAAAAAGTCCCGCAGGCGAAGCTGACCAGGGCTTCAGGTCGCGGCATGACCCTTGGAGATCTGATTCAGATAGACAAAAAGAGCAGTGAGAAGGAGGATACTGCCGGACGAAGGCAATCATAGTCCAACGTCGCCAGCAATTCGAACCGAACAGCCTTGATGAGCTTGAAAGTCTAGCTGAATCGGCGGGCTATACTATCGTGGGCAGGCTGGAACAAGTCAGACAGGGAGACGCCCGCTACCAGATAGGCTCCGGAAAGGTGGAAGAACTGGCCGAACTCGTGAAGAAAGAAGCCGCCGAAAAAGTGATTTTCGACAACCTGCTGAGGCCCCTTCAGTCTTACAACCTTGCAAAAGCAACGGGCGTCGAAATCATCGACCGTTTTCAGCTGATACTAGAAATCTTCACGAAGAAAGCCACTACTGCCGAGGCGCAGATGCAGATCAAACTGGCAAGCCTGCGATACGATTTGACCCAGGCCAAGGAGAGAGTGCGCCTTGCCAAGAAGGGAGAACAGCCGGGTTTCATGGGGCTCGGAGCCTATGAAGTGGACGTCTACTACGAAAGCGTAAAGAGAGAAGTTCATGCAATACGCAGAAAACTCCGAAAAATCCGGGCAAAGAGAGTCTTGCATCGGCGAAGAAGGGAAGAATTGGGGTTCACGTCAATTTCGCTCGCTGGATACACGAAGGCCGGAAAAAGTTCCCTGTTCAACGCCCTTGCGGAAGAGACGGTTCCCGTGGATACAGCTCTTTTCACGACGCTTTCGACGACGACCAGGCTCGTAAAACTCTCAAAGAAAGAGTTTCTCTTGACCGACACGGTCGGCTTCATAGATCGGCTGCCGTTAACTCTGATAGAGGCATTCCACTCAACCCTTGAAGAAACAATCTACTCGGACCTGATACTCCTGTTATTGGACGCGAGTGAATCGATGAACGTTATCGAAAAGAAGCTGTGGACATGCTTGGACACCATAGACCGTATAGGAGCCTCAGGCGTTCCGGTGATTACAGTGTTGAACAAGATCGATCTCATGTCGGAAACCGAAGTTCAGCAGAAGATTAAAGCAATGGAGGAAAAGGCAATGACTCTTGTTCCCATATCAGCGCTGTTCAAAACCAACCTCGAACAGTTGAAACAGGAGATACTGAAGACGTTGAAGAACTATGTCAGGGCAACTTTCACTATTCCATTGACAGACAAGACGATGCGGTTCATGGCGTGGCTTTTCGAAAACGCTGACGTTCAGAAAGCGGATTACAACCAAAACTCCGTCCGCGTGGTTTTCGAAGCGGCTCCCACGTTCGCGGAGAAGGTCAGAAGCCGAGTGAAAACAGAATTCAACCAACAAGTCGAGAAAATATGAAAAGAGAAACTACGCCCGAAGTCGTTGTGCTGAGGTGGGGTCACCGGCCGACCAGAGACGCAAGACTCACCACGCACGTTGCCCTCGCAGCCCGCGCCTTAGGCGCTTCTGGACTCATCCTGTCCGACACAGAAGACCGAAAACTCAAGGACACGATAGACGAGGTCACTCGAAGCTGGGGCGGGACCTTCTTCTTCGAAATGGGAATCTCCTGGAGAAAAGCTGTAAGCGACTGGAAAGCCCGAGACGGCGTGGTCGTGCACATGACAGCATACGGAGAAAACGTTGAAACTTCAGACGTGTTGAGCCGCATCAGAGCTTCTGGAAAGAACGTTATGGTCATCGTTGGAAGCCAAAAAGTCCCCGGAGAATTCTTCTCGAAAGCCGTTTCAGATTTCAACGTAGCCATAGGGAACCAGCCGCACTCAGAATGCGCAAGCGTGGCCGTTTTTCTGGACCGCCTCTTCAAAGGAGAGGAATTGGCCAAGAGCTTCCAGAACGCAGACGTAAAAATCATCCCTCAACGCAGAGGAAAAAAGGTTGTTGTGGAGAAAAAACCGTGAAAAACCCCGCTTTTCCTAATAAAGAGATTTAAGTCTAACCCTGCAAAATATATAATATAAACAATAATGCTGAGAACTGGAAGCAAAGGTCTACCATGTTATCCAACATAGATGATGCAACCCTGCTCAAAGTTGCTGAAGCCGTGGGAGAAGAAGACGCGGTCAAATTAATAGATATTCTGAAGAACTCGGGTGAAATAACGGATGACGAGATTGCAACCAAGACGGGCATACGGTTGAACTCTGTTCGAAAAATCCTCTACAAACTCTATGACCACTCTCTCGTAAGCCTCAGACGCACGCGCGATCCGAAAACGGGGTGGTTCATATTTCATTGGAGGCTGCAGCCCGATCAGCTTGAGGGTTTCATACTCAGTCAGAAACGTCGAGTGCTTGAAAAACTTGACATTCGACTGGACTACGAAAAAAACCATGATTTCTACTACTGTTCCACGCCGGGTTGCCAGCGAATTCCCTTCGAAGAAGCTGTGGAACTCGTTTTCCGGTGTCCAACATGTGGAAAACCGCTGATGCATTGCGACAACGACAAGATTCTTGAATCACTGACCAAGAAAGTTGAAATCCTAAGGAAGGAGCTTGGTGAGTGAAAAGCTCCCGACGAGAGACCAGGCGTTGGGGTTTCTCAGAGAGAGCGGCTGCAGGGAAAACGTAGTAAGGCACTGTGAAGCGGTTTCTGCGCTTGCAGTTGAAATAGCCGAAGCCTGTCGAAAGAAAGGATACAATGTAGACGTGCAACTTGTTGAAATCGGCGCGCTTCTACACGATATCGGACGCGCCAAAACTCACACCGTACACCACGCAGTCTTGGGAGCAGAAATTGCAAGATCCTTAGATCTGCCAGAGTCTCTGGTGTCGATAATCAAGAGGCACGTCGGCGGAGGAATAACGGCAACGGAAGCTCAGAAACTCGGGTGGCCCAGAGACATCTACGTTCCTTTAACACTTGAAGAAAAAATCGTTTCCTACGCCGACAAGCTAATCGAAGGTTCTAGGCGAGTGCCCATAGAAGTGACTATAGAAGAACTTTCACGAGAACTGCCGGCGCCCGCCATCCAAAGACTGTGGAAACTACACGAAGAAATGCTAATCTTGGTCGGCGACTGCGAATGCCTACCGTAACGCTGTTCGCAAAAACACACAACAATCGCCGATTAGACAGCTTCGAGAAGAATTTAAAATCCATGCTGGAAGGATTGAAGGCTGAAGTCAAAACCTGCGGAGCAACGGCACGCGGGTGGATTCAAGTGTCAGTTTCTGGAGAAGATGAAAACCCAGCTCTGCACTATTTGGACGACATGATAGGGCTGTGCCCAGCCAGCTTTGAGGATGTTCACAGGTTCTCTACCGTCAAAGGACGCATAGCAAATCTGGATCAAAGCAAGGATGAACTGCGAGTCGACATCGGAGTCTTCTCTCCGCGCATTTACGATGCGGCAATCCCGTTGGCACGATTACAAGCTCAGCTCGTCGATGGAAAAAAAATCAGCTTGAAGGAAATTGTTGAATTGTTCGGCTTCACTGAAAACCTGCCTATCACAGTGAAAATTGACAGCATCGACGAAAACAAGAGTCAATTTGTGGCCGAAATTGCGGAGAAGCAGCGAAGACAGTACATAGCGTGGACAGAGTCGCTGCTTGACAGACTGTATATTTTGGGAGCGTCTCACAGTGGGATTGAGTTGGCTGTTCAACAGGCGGGATTCAGCCGCGATGTAGTCGGCATCGAGCCGCTCGGCGGCTTTGAGTATGCCATCGTGTGCAAGCTTGGCACCGACGCAGTTGGGTTGATTCCAAGGATTGGCAAAAACCTGAGAAACGCAAGAATGGCAGTGTTCAGCCCGAGACGGATTTTCAGTTTCTTTGGAAACAAACTGCCCTTACCTATCTCCGGCTGACAAGGTAGACACCCACGAAGATTAGCAAGGCTCCGAGGACCGTGAACGGCGTAATTTCATTGCCCTCGCCCACGAAAATTGAGGCCAGAAGCACGGTTATGAGCGGTTCTCCGAACATGAACGAGCTGGTCAGTGAGGCTTTGACCTGTTTCATAACGCGGAACCAGATGAAATAACCTAGAAGAGAGCATGTGAAAGCCAGGTAAAGAATCGCTGACCACTCATTGATGCTCAGCGTAAAAACTTCGCGGAAAGAATTTTGGGCTAGAGAGAAAGGAATGAGAAAAAGCCCTCCCAGTATGTTAACGTAGGCCACGACGAGAAATGGATCGTACTTTTCCATGATTCTTTTTCCCATCAGGCTGTAGGAGGCCCACATGAGAGGCGTGAAAAGCAAGATTGAGCTTCCGATCAGAAAGCTGCTGCTTCCGTGAACGCTCAAGGCGCCGCCGGCGATGACGACAAACGTTCCAACAGCGGCGATTCCGATGCCAAGGAGGTTTTTGCTTATCAACTGTTCATTGAATATCCGAGTTGAAAAAAGGCTGATGAGTATCGGCGAGAGAAGACAAACAAGAATGGCTGCGATTGAAGCGCTGGCCATCTGTATTCCAGTGTATTGTGCCACGAAGAAGAAAGTAACACCAGTCAAAGCAAGGAACACAAGTTTCGGAAAATCTCTTCCTTCAATAAGAAGCGTGTAATCATCTTTCCTGCTCTTGTTCAGAAGGAGTGCTATCGCGAAGAGTCCTCCAGCCGTGAGAAACCTGAAAGTCGCTATTGCTATAGGAGTCAACCCTTCACCAAGCACGGTTTTCACAACCACGAACGAGCTGCCCCAAAAAGTGATAAGACAAACCATCAAGACGACGTTAAGAGGGCTAATCGCTCTGGTTGCCATGCAATCCAACATTTCCGCTCTGCCTAGTAAAGGATTCCGCCAAGAAAATCCAAAGACCCCGTTAATACTTTCATGAATTCGTTTCTCAAACCGTCACTTTCACCGTCGTTGTATCAAATCTGGGGGCCTAGCAGCATCGCGCGGCAAACCTGAATCCAAAGCCGAAAAAGTCGTGAAAAAACTGGATCGAAAGAATTTGGGAAGAGGAATGCCCGCCATTGCCGTGAAGAATAAGTTCTTTAGAAGCTCGAGTCTTGCGCTCAGGCGTGCCAGTTTACTTCCTTGAGCAGGTTTCCGAGGGCCTTCCTTGCTTCGCTGTCCAATGGCAACGCTGGTTTTCGAGGGTAGCCAGCTTCAAGTCCATGCAGTCTCATGGACTCTTTTATTGCTGAAACTTGATTGAACTTCTTGACAAGTACCTCGTTTGCAAAGGATAAGTGGCTCTGCAGTCTGCCTGCTTCTTCGTACCGCCTGTTTTTGAAAGCCTCGTATAAGTGGCTGCATAAAGTGGGGAAAACGTTTCCGACTGCTAACACCGCGCCTCTCCCGCCGATCATCAGGGTGGACAGCGCTACGTCAGCCGTTCCGGCCAGAACTGAAATCCTGTCGCCTATCAGCCTCACGGTTTCCGTTATCGTGCCGAGGTTTCCACCACTGTCTTTGATGCCGATTATCCTTTCGTTTTCCACCGCGAGGTTTTGAATCTGAGTAGGTTCTAAAGAGACGCCGCTGAACTTGGGAACATTGTAGACGACGATGGGAGTGTCGACAGCTTCTGAGACTGCTCGAAAGTGTTCATGCATCTCCTTGTTTGACAGTTTGAAGTAAAACGGTGTCACCACGAGTGCAGCATTCACGCCGAGGTTAGCAGCGTCCTTGGTGAAGGTGATAGTCTCTTGGGTGCTCATGCTGCCAGTGCCGGCGATTACAGGAACCTTCCCGTTAACCTCATCCAACACGGTTTCAATCACCCTTATCCTCTCTTGCCTAGTGAGGTAAGGGGCTTCACCGTTGCTGCCGCAAGGCACCAGCCCCGCGACTCCGCCTTCCAACCAAAACCGCACACACGCCCTGAGCCCCCCGATGTCAAGTCGACCAGCACGCGTAAACGGGGTTACACAGGGAACGAACATACCATCCAGAACGAGACTCGGCATGTTTTTCAGCTCAAAACTAACATGCAAAAATCGTTATATAAACATACGACAACAGCTGGGCACAAATATTAATCCCGAGATAGATTTTATAGAGTAATGGAGTAAGCTCAGCAGTGAAATCATTAATCGTCAAAGGAAAATATGTTCTAACAATGGATAGGAAGCAGGGAACGATTCCCCAAGGAGCCGTTTTCGTGGAAGGCGACAAGATTCTGGACGTTGGGCCCGCGAAAAAAATTGAAGACTCTTATGATGCTGATGAAATCATCGACGCCAAAGAGTGCGTCGTGATGCCAGGGCTGGTTTGCAGCCACAACCACATGTACGGCGTTCTGTCGCACGGCTTACCCGTTTCTGAAACATCGTCAACTTTCATCGGTTTTCTGAAGGAGTTCTGGTGGCCTCGAGTTGAAAATGTCTTGAACATAGACCAGATCAGCGCCGCTGCGACCACGTCTTCAATTCAAATGGCGAAAACTGGAACGACGTGTTGCGCTGACATCTTGGAGGCGCCGAACTCCATTCCAGGGGCGTTAGATGTCGAGGCTCAAGCAACGGAACTGGTTGGCTTGCGTTCCGTGCTGAGCTTCGAAGCTACTGAAAGAATTAGCCAAGAAAATGGGGAGAAAGGGGTTGAAGAAAACGTCAACTTCATCAAGAAACACGACCGAAAGAACGATTCGTTGACAAGGGGCATGTTTTGCACACACACCACGTTTACTTGCAGCCCGCAGTTCCTGAAGAAAGTGAGAGAACTAGCCGACGAAAACCATGCGGGAATACACATTCATCTGGAGGAAGGCGCCTATGAGTCGAAGCATTGCCTCGCTAAGTATCGGAAACTTCCGGTTGAGCTCTACGAAGAAATAGGTTTCTTAGGTTCCGATGTTCTGGCGTCTCAATGCGTGCACACGCTTCCGAGGGAAGCTAAGCTATTGCGGAAACACGATGTGAAGGTTTCGCACATGCCTCTGAGCAACTGTGAAGTCGGCGGGGGCATAGCGCCTGTCCCAAGCTTCCTGCAAATGGGCCTCACAGTCGGACTTGGAACGGACGGGTACATTCAGGACATGTTTGAAGTGATGCGCGCCGCGTTCCTCATACATAAAGGATATCTGCAAAACGCAAGCGTGATGCCAGCCAACGTCGTAATTAGAATGGCGACAATCGACGCAGCAAGAGCCCTTCGCATGGAAAGCACGGTAGGCTCGATAACTCCCAATAAGCAGGCAGACATCATAACGGTAGACTTAGAGTCTCCGACGCCCGTAACGGCGGAAAACCTGATTCAGCGACTCGTCGTCTTCGGCAACGGAAACATGGTTCGCGATGTACTGATAGCCGGCAAGAAAATAGTCAGAAACAAAGAAATACTCACCGTGGATGAAGATAAGGCGAGGACAAGATGCAGAGAAGCGGCAGAGACGCTGTGGAAAACCTGACAGAGCGAACGACAATGGCAAGAACAGTTCGAAGGTCTGTTTCATTGTGTGGAGTAAACTTGACAAACCCTATAATTCTCGCTGCTGGACCGTTCGGACGCGACGCCGAGACCTTGGAACGCGCGGCAAGAGCGGGTTTTGGCGCTGTCACCACAAAAACGATCAGGCTTAATGCGGCCAAAAACCCCTCTCCCAACATTGCCAAGATAGGCACAGGCACGTTGATCAACGCCGAAAAGTGGTCCGATCTTCCTCTCCGAGCATGGATTACTCATGAAATACCAGCGGTGAAACGCCTCGGAGTGCCCATAATCGCCAGCGTCGGATTCACAGCAAAGGAAGCAGCAAAAATCGCTCCGATGGTTGAAGAGGCTGGGGCAGATTTCATCGAAACAGTCACTTACGATGCGAATCAGATTTTACCGGCCGTTAAAGCCGCCAAATCCGCCGCGAAGATTCCTGTCATAGCCAAGGTGAGCGCGAATTGGCTGAATCTTCTGAGAATAGCGGTAAAAGCTGAAAAACTCGGGGCCGACGCTGTTTCAGCTATCGATTCTACAGGTCCCGTGTTGGCGATTGATGTCGAAACTGGAAAACCTTATCTTGGCACTCGTGACGGCGAAGGATGGCTTTCCGGATCCGCCATTCACCCATTGGCTGTCAAATGCGTTGCAGAGATAGCCGCACGAGTGAAGATACCTGTAATAGGCATAGGCGGAATTTCCAGCGGCCAAGACGTCGTTGAAATGATTATGGCAGGCGCCAGTTGCGTCGAACTCTGCAGCGCCCCCCTCCTCCATGGCTTGAAAATCTTTGATCGCATAGAAAATGAACTCGTCGAATTCATGGAGCTCAAGGGCTACAAGACTATTCAAGAGCTGCGCGGAGTCGCACTAAAAAATCTGCAGAAACAAAAGAAGGAAAGCAAGAAAAGACTGCATCCACAAATCCATCAGGAAACCTGCACACTGTGCGGACTTTGCATAAATCTCTGTCCTTACCAAGCATTGGCACTGAGTGATGGAAAGCTGGTCTCACACAAAAGTAAGTGTTTCAGCTGTGGTCTTTGCTACTCCGTTTGTCCTCGGCACGCCATAAGACTCAGGAGCTGACCGCGTGGCACTCAAGTACAAGGGGTATACGGGTAAAATCCTCCGAATCGATTTGACAGGAGAAAAGGTAAGCGGGCAAGACTTGTCCGCCGAGGATGCTGAGATGTTTCTGGGAGGCATAGGGTTCTGCACGAACATTCTTTACAACGAAACTGGTCCTGAAACAGATCCTCTTGGACCAGAGAACCGCCTAGTTTTTGCGGTCGGGCCTTTATCAGGCACGACGTGGCCAGAGTCGGGAAGGTATGAGGTTGGTGGCAAGAGTCCGCTGACCAACATTCTGGGAGGGGCAAATTCTGGTGGAAGCTTCGGACCTGAAATGAAACACGTCGGCTATGATGCTATCATCTTCCAAGGCTGTGCCTCCAAGCCTGTCTACGTCTACATAGAAGATGGTGAGGTGCAGATTCGAGACGCAAGGCACCTTTGGGGAAAAAACACTGAGGAAACCATGACGATAATATGCCAAGAGCACGGTCAGAAAACTCAAGTGGCTTGCATAGGCCAAGGCGGGGAAAACCTTGTGCGCTACGCTGGAATAGTCACGGACCGTTTCCGTCTTGCTGCACGTTCGGGACTGGGCGCGGTCATGGGCTCAAAGAACCTGAAAGCCGTCGCTTTGAAAGGAAGTCTTCGCGTGGAAATCGCAGATCCGAAACGTTTTACCGCGCTCGTCGCCGAGGCAGATAAGAGAATCAGAGCGGACCCCTTCGTGCCTGAAGTAAGAAAGTACGGCACGACGATTCTTGTCGGAGCGATGAACGAGATCGGCAGGTTTCCAACCAGAAACTTCCAGACAGGAGTCTGTCCCACAGCTGACAAGATCAGCGGCGAAGTGCTTGTTAAAGAATACAAAATCGCCGACAAGGCATGCTTCGGCTGCAGACTTGCATGCAAGAATGTCATCAGGGTCAAGACGGGCCGCTTCAAGGGAATGGTTCTCGATCATCCCGAATATGAAACGCTATGCGCTTTCGGAGGCCGAATCGGAAACGACGACCTCGATTCGATAATAGAGGCGCACGTTCTCTGCAACCTCTACGGCATCGACACCATTTCAACCGGCGGCGTGATAGCGTTCATGATGGAACTCTATGAGAAAAAGATAATCAGCAAAGCTGACACGGGAGGCATTGCCTTCGAGTGGGGGGACAAAGACCTTGCTCTGGAACTGATAAGAAAGATCACGTTCCGAGAAGGCATAGGCAATCTCTTGGCCGAGGGAACAAAGAGAGTTGCGGATCAGCTTGATCGCGGCGCGGAAAAATACGCTATGCACGTTAAAGGAATGGACATTCCCGCCCAGGATGGCAGGGCACAGAAGTCGATGGGGCTGGCACATGCGGTCTCCACGAGGGGGGCAGATCATCTGCGCGCCTCCGCTTTTCTTGACGAGATAGGATTTGAAGAGGCTGTTGGGAAACGTTTTGGCAAGCAGTATCTGCCCGAAATGGCAGACAGGCTGGACGAAACGTACAAGGGAGTGATGGTAAAGGTTTGCGAGGACTTTGCAGCTGTCGTAAGCTCGCTAGGGCTTTGCCTCACTGGAGGATACGCTTACCCGCCAATCTTTTACTTCAAGGATCTCGCAGAAGCCGTCGGAGCCGCGACAGGGATGAAAGCCACCGAGAAATTCTTGAGGACCGCCGGAGAACGCATAGTCAATCTCCAGAGGGCATACAACATTCGCGAGGGTTTGTCCCGCAAAGACGACAAACTGCCGGCAAGATTTACCGAAGAACCCAGCCCAGACGGACCTTGCAGAGGACAAAAAGTGAAGCTGGAAACGATGCTAGATGAGTATTATAGTACACGTGGATGGGACATCAAGACTGGTTTAATACCGCGGGATAAGCTGGAGCAGCTCGGCCTGAAATACGTTGCAGACGATCTTGAGAAAGCGGGGAAGCTTCCGAAAGAAAAATAGGAAAGAATTCATGGTTGACGGGCGTTGCAGGTTTGCAGCTCCAGTTCGCTGAGCTTTCTTTTTTGGGGGATTCCCTGGTTTGACCATCCTCTTAGGCGATAGTATTTTGAAAGCATTTGGTCCAGTTCAACCGTGCTTCCTTCGAGCGATTCCTTAAGGAACCTCTGCGGCAACTGATCGTCTTTTCGAGAGAACCCCTCCCGGACGTTGAAGCAACGTTCCAAGTTGACGATCCTCTCTCCACAGTTCAAGAGATCTGCTTCAGTGAAATCCTCTCCTGTCAGCGCTGTGAGGGCTCGGGCAAGGTCTGAAGGCACAAAAACGTAGGTTTCCGTCGTAGTAAATTTGCAGACGCCTAGGGCGTCCGTGATTGCGCAGTAGTTTTCGCTGAAGACTACGATTTCAGGCTTGTACGTCGGGTTCTTCGTGTCCAAGATTTGTTCCACAGGCTTTCCTGGGAAGAGCTGTTTTGCAACATCCGTTTTCCGAGCAGAATCAATCGTCGGCAGAGCGTAGAGGTGGTCTGCTCCGCGGTTGGAAACGGCGTGTCCCAAGCCGAAGGCTTTCAGGGTCCTCGGCTCCTGTCTCGGTATCTCCATTCCCTTAACGTGCATCGCAAACGTGCTTGCCTGTCCGCCTATTCTTTCAGAAGCTCTAGCCGTGCCCTCCGCCAACACATCGCCGAATCCTTCGCGATAGGCAATCATCCGTATGAGTTCCAGCGTGCTCTCAGCGTCTCCCCATTCTAGCGACAGCCCCGTTTCCTTCTTAGATATCAAACCCTTTTCGTAGAGTTCCATAGCGAAGGACACGGTCACGCCTGTTGAGATGGTGTCCAATCCCAGTTCACCGCAGAGCTGGTTGGCCTTCATGATGACGCTGAAATCTGCGATCCAACACATCGGCCCCAGAGAGTCTATGCTTTCGTACTCTGGTCTCGAGCCTTCCAGAGGCGCGTATTTCCCTTCTGTAACCCTTGCGTACGCTCGACAGTGGATAGGACACGAGTAGCACGTTTCCGGTTTGACGAAATATTTCTCCCTAACAGTTTCTCCTGAAATCTGTTCAGCCCATGGAAACCTGGCGGTCTGATGGTTCTTGGCAGGAAGATCTCCTGTCTCGTTCTTCGTGGCAATTAGCCACGGCGTTCCAAGGTTGCTCAGACCTTTCAGCTGAGGATTCTGAGGAGACCAGCGTTTGAGAGCAGCTAGGCATAGCTCGCGGAATCTCTCGGGACGTGCAGCCTCAACCTTGTTCTTTCCCGTCACTGCCACTGCTTTCAGGTTTTTTGAACCCATGACGGCTCCCAGTCCGCATCGACCAGCGGCTCTATCCCTGTCGGTCATGATTGAGGCTATGCGAACCAGGTTTTCTCCTGCTGGTCCAATGCAGGCAACACGGCACCTGCCAGTTTCCTCCTGAACTGTCTTTATCGTTTCACTCGTTGTCTTGCCCCAGATGTGCGTGGCTGACTTCAACGTGGCTTTTTCGTTTTCAACGTGCAGGTACGTTGGGTTTCTTGCCTTTCCTGAGATGTGTATCAGGTCGTACCCGGCGAATTTTAGCTCGGGACCGAAGTAGCCGCCAGCGTGGGCGTATCCTAAACCGTTTGTGAGGGGTGATTTTGCCGCCACTGTTATTCTTGAAGAAGTCGGCCACATGGTTCCAACCAGAGGGCCTGCGGAAAAAAGCAAGATGTTCTCAGGCGACAATGGGTCTGTTTTTTCTTTCAACTCTTCAAAAAGGTAGTAAGAAGTCAGGCCGCGTCCGCCCAAGAATTTCTTCAGTATCGGCTTCTCAAGGTTGTATGGTTGAATCTTGCCTGAGGTCAAGTCTACGTTAAGTGCTCTTCCCGTCCAACCAGATGTCACGATAGTTGATGCTCCCGAACTTGTCATTTATCAATGTGTTTTGCCAGAAATAAATCTGCTTAAACAAAGAAGCAAAACGACAGTCAGGATGTTAGGCCTTGAAAGATGAAATGATGTCTTTCCCAGCTGACACTATTCCTTTCTTCCCATCAGGGACGACGAAGATCATTTGTGTAACTCCGGCTTTGAAGAATTCTTCAACTCTTCCGAGGCACTTGTTCGGTTTTCCAGCCACCGAAAACTCCTCTATCATTTCATCCGTCATCAAGCTCATCGCTTCGGCCTCCCTTCCTTTATACAAGGCTTCTTGAATGGATGCTACCCGTTCTTTCTTCGTTCCCAACGTCTCATGCACCGAAATCGAAGTGAAAGCCGCCATGAAAGTGGCCAAGTGTCTCACTTTCTTTTTTGCTTCTGAGTCATTCTCGGCGATGGCGAATGGAAGAATGTTTCCAACATCTATTTTATCCATTTTTCTTCCCGCTTTTGAGGCTCCTTCCTGAATTGTTTTCAGAGCGTTTTCGATGTAATGAAAAGGCGTGTTCAACAGGGAACCGTCAGCCAATTCGCCGACCAACTGCATGAACTTGGGGCTTCTGGCGGCCAGGTAAACAGGAATTCTGGTTTTCGGATGAAAGGAAAGATGAAGGCCGTGTGCCGTTATCATTTCTCCATCGTAGTCCACGGTTTCGCCTGTCAACGCGCGATTCATGACGTTGATGCCCTCGCGGACTGTGACCAGAGGTTTCTCCCACATCTTTATTCCCAAGGGTCTGAGCGGCATTTCTCCTCCCGGTCCCAAACCCACGGCAACGCGTCCACTCGCCATTTCCTCTAGTGTGGATACAAACACGGCCAAAAGGGCCGGGTCTCTCGTGTAGAAGTTGCATATGCCCGTTCCCACCTTAATCTTGGATGTTTTGAGGGCCACAGTTGTCATGTTTACGATAACGTCCCTGCAAAGGGGCGAAGGATTCTCATCCGCAATCCATACATGCTCAAAACCGTGTATTTCAGCCGTCTTGGCCAATTTCGCCGTGTCCAAGGCGGGAGAGAAACCCGCGAGGTTCAGTCCAAAAGTTCTTTTGCCAGCCATGCCCATCTTCACCTGTCTCCAACTGCTTAAATTGAGATTCAAAAATATTAAAATGGTGGAAAAATGTTCAGCGTCAACAGGTTAGCTGCTTCGATTTGCAGGCAGATGCTGGATGAACAAGAGGAGCTGAACATCAAATGCAGCCGTTTTGAAAGCGGAGCACATTTGATTGACACCGGGCACGAGGCCCGGGGAGGCGTACAAGCAGGCTTGTACGTGACCAGAATAGGCTTAGGAGCCGTGGGAAACGTGTCCCTCACTTCGATGGATTTGGGAGGAATAACGTTGCCCGCTGTCGATGTCTCAACTGATTTTCCGATTCTTTCTCTGCTTTGTCAAGCTTCGGGAGGTTACCGAGAGGCGATGGAGGGCTGGATCAACTTCAGCGTCGGCTCGTACAGTGCCATCGCGAGTGGACCGGCAAGAGCGTTGGTTCACGAACCGAAGAAACTGTTTGAAATGATTCCGTATGCTGACTCAGCTGAAGAAGCGGTGGCAGTTCTTCAGTCGGAGCAGTATCCGAATGAGAAGGTTGCCGATTCGCTGGCTGAAAAGTGCAGAGTCGACCCTGAAAATTTGTACGTGGTTTTGGCTCCGCTTTCAAGCATGTCTGGGCTCATTCAGGTGACCGGTAGAAGCGTTGAAAATGCAATGGTAAAATTGCAGACTCTCGGCTATGATGGAAACAACGTGAGAAATGCGTGCGGAATTGCACCATTAGCTCCACTGAAATCGAGATGCATCGTACCCGATGATATGCTTTCGTACGGAAGCATCGTCCACCTCCACATAATGCCCGAGAAAGGCACAAATTTGCGGCAAATGGCCCGAGAGATGCCTTCAAGAACCTCAGAATGCTATGGCCAATCGTTTTTAGATATGATAAAACAACACGGAGGGTTGAGAGGAATAGACTTGAAACTCTTCGCTCCTGCAGAAATCTTCATTAACGATTTGGCAACTGGTGAAATGCATCACTTTGGCAGCGTCGACAGCGACCTGATCAAGACCATGGCAGGTCTTGACAAAACCGGCTGGCCAACGTAACCTGTAAAGGCTGTGTGCGAGTTGTTGAGGATATTTTTAATAAATGACTGTCCAAAATGTGTATGGAGTTGCCAGTGAAATTATGACGTCGTCGGCATGCCTGCTTGGTATAGACATTGGAACAGAAGGCTGCAAGGCGATAGTGTTTAACCTTAGCGGTGAATCTGTTGCACGGTCGTACCAACAGTATTCGGTCGTTATTCCTCAGCCTACTTGGGCGGAACAGAACCCTCAACAGTGGTGGAAGGCTGTTAGAAAAAGCGTGGCAGATGTAGTCAAACAGACCTCCAAGAGGCAAGGAGAAATCTCATGCGTAAGTGTTTCGGGTCAATCTCCTGTCCTGCTTCCAGTCGACAAACGTGGCAATACATTGATGAACGCTCTCATCTGGATGGACAGGCGTGCTATCGAACAGTCCGAGAAGATGGCTCAGACTGTGGGTGTCGCTGATGACCCTTCCATGAACTTGCCGAAGGCAGTATGGGTCAGAGAAAACAGGCCGCAGGTTTTCAAGAAGGCCTACAAATTTGTTCAGACATCGGACTTCATCGAGTTCAAGCTGACAGGCAACTTCGTCACCGACTGGCTCAACGCGGGGACCTTTCACTTCGATTATCGCAGGCGTGAATGGCCAACCGACCTCTTGAACCGGCTTAAGATACCTGTCGAGAAGCTTCCCAACGTTTTGCGTTCCTCAGAGATTGTCGGCACCGTGACCGAGGCGGCTGCCCGTGAGACCGGTCTCAAGAAGGGCACACCAGTTGCCGCGGGCGGGATCGACGCTTACTTGGCCATGATAGGCGTAAATGCATTGACCGTGGGCTCAACCTGCGAGATAACAGGAAGCTCCACCTGCCTGATGGTTCCTTCAAAAAACAGGGTCTATGATCCAGAGAAGAGAGTGCACTGCGAAAAGTTTCCGTTGCTGCCCTATTTCTGGATCACGTGGGGAACAATGTCCTCAACAGGTGCTTCTCTGAGATGGTTCCGAGATAATATCGAACCCAAGGCATCATACCCAGACTTGGACTCTGAAGCTGAAGAGGCGCCGCCTGGATCTGACGGGCTTATCTTTCTACCTTACATGATGGGAGAACGAAGCCCCATCTGGGACGCTTATGCCAGAGGGGTCTTCATAGGCTTATCATTAAAGCACTCTCGGAAGCATATGGCAAGGGCCCTGCTTGAAGGGTGCGCGTTCGGGATAAGGCACAACCTAGAGATAATTGAGAAGCTGGGTGCCCACGTGAAGGAGATCAGAAGCTGCGGCGGAGCTGCAAAAAGCAGTTTCTTTGGACAAATCAAGGCGGACATAACTGGAAAAACTATAGTTATTCCGCGGGAAATCGAAGCTTCAGCGCTCGGCGCAGCCATACTAGCATCCATAGGCGTCGAACTCTATCCAAACCTGAGAAAGGCCGCTGAAGAAATGGTACACACAGAATGCAGAATCAATCCACAAAATGATCTCTTTGAGAAATACAACCTGTCTTTCCGAATGTACAAGGATGCGTATCTGTACTTGAAAAAGTACTTTAAACGATACTATTCGATTGGAACGCAGCTTCGAACTCGAGGGGGCAATGAAAAATAGTCTCAGAAGAATCAAGCAGAAATCGCGAAGGCTTTCCTAAGAATCCAGATCAAGCAAAGAGACCGAACGTTGTAGTTGTGGGTAGCCTGCACATGGACTTGACTATCAAGGCTAAGACGATTCCCCGTTTAGGCGAAACGGTGCTCGGCGACGAGTTCAAGATGTCCCCTGGGGGAAAAGGTGCGAATCAGGCTGTGGCAGCAGCGAAACTCGGGGCAAACGTCACGTTAATCGGCAGAGTAGGCTCCGAGGCTTTCGGAACGGACCTTGTGAGGAATGCTAGACTGCATCAGATAGACACGAATTTCATCATTCAAGACACAGAAACGCAGACAGGGTTAGCCTTGATAATGGTTGATCAGAAGGGCAACAATGTCATCGCCGTTTTTCCCGGTGCGGATCTGAAGTGCAGCCGGGAAGACATCGACCGCGCCGAATCAATTATAGCGTCGGCTGACATTCTCCTCGCGCAGCTGGAAACGCCTCTTCCAGTTGTTCAACACGCTATTCAGAAAGCTTTTCAGCATGGAGTCAGGGTGATCTTGAACCCTTCTCCGGCCCACACGCTGCCCGAAGAAGTGCTGAAGAAAGTGTACGTTTTGACTCCGAATGAAAGCGAAGCGGAGATACTGACCGGCACCAGCATAACGAGTTTGACCTCTGCGAAGAGGGCAACTGAAGAAATCTTGAGAAAAGGAGCTGCAAACGTCGTTCTCACGATGGGAAAAATGGGAGCCCTCGTCGGAACAAAAGACGAAATATTTCACGTCAGGAGCCCCGAGGTAACTCCTGTGGATACGACAGGCGCGGGAGACGCTTTCTGCGGCGCGTTGGGAGTGGCCATTTCGTCAGGAGAAAACCTAGAAGAGGCAGTAGCCTATGCGAACTGCGCAGGTGCTTTTGCAACCACCAAGATGGGGGCTCAAGAAGCTTTGCCCACGCGGGAAGAGCTTGAAAAATTCATGAGAGAAAGGGTTCTCGTCTAAACCGTCGATTCCTTGCTCTTCTTTTTTCAGAAAACACAGAATTCAACAAGACTGCCTGACAAGGTATATACGTAATTGTTTACTGTTACCTGCGAGAGGAAAAAACTTGAAGACGGCAGTGTACTATGGACCTCGAGATGTCAGACTTGAGGAAAGTGAAGTCCCAGAAATCGATGATAAAGAGATTCTGGTCAAGGTTCATGCTTGCGGCGTCTGCGGGACAGATGTTAAAACAGTCATGAGAGGACATCCGCTCATCAAACCTCCAACGGTTCTCGGGCACGAAATAGCAGGCGAGATCATCAAAATAGGAAAAAAACTGATGGAGCACAGAATAGGCCAGCGCGTCGTCGTCGCCCCATATGTTCCAGACTGCACATGCTACTATTGTCTACATGGGCGATACACGATGTGCACTGGACTTTATGATCAGACGCCATCACCGGGAGGGTTTGCAGAATTTGTAAAGGTGCCTGATAACATCGTGAAGAAAGGAACGCTCGAGATACCTGACGCGGTTTCTTACGAGGAGGCATCTCTCACCGAGCCTCTCGCGTGTTGCCTTCACGGAATCGAAGAATGCCACGTTGACGTCGGCGATTCCATCGCTATCGTCGGCGACGGCCCAATAGGCCTAATGCATCTGCAACTGGCAAAAGTCAAGGGAGCGACCAAAACGATTCTCAGCGGCCAGTTAAATGAACGGCTGAAGTTGGCAGAAGAACTCGGCGCCGACGTCACTATCAACGAAACTGAGGAAAAACCTGTCAAAAAAGTTATGGAGGAGACAGACAATCGAGGAGCGGACGCGGTCATCGTTGCAGTAGGCAGCGTAGCAGCGGCGGAGGAAGGCCTGAAAATGGTCAGAAAGGGCGGGATAATCACCTTTTTCGGCGGCTTCCCAGGCCAATCAGAACTCAAACTCGACCCGAACCTGGTTCATTATTCAGAGGTCACAATCACGGGAACTTTCGGATTCTCACACATCACTTTTGCCAACGCCCTTCAACTAATAGGCACAAAAAAGGTAAACGTCGACAAACTGATAACGCACAGGTTCAGCCTAAACCAAGTCCTAACGGCCATAGACGTGCTGGCGGAACGCAAAGGGCTCAAAGCCGTTGTGACAATTACCGCGCGTTAGAACCGGACAAACCGAAAAAAATGGGACCCAAAATTAACAGCGTTGTCGTTAAGGTAGTTTCACCTTCTGAGTAATCTGATATTTCAGTACATCATTAGCGCGCGCTATTGGTCTACTTGCGTGTCGTTCCCATCAGTTTCTTTGTGTGTGGGGGCTAAACTTTACCCCCTCCCTCATTTTCTTACGTTTATACTTGCTTGCTCTCCTCGCACAAAACACACAAGACAAACAAACATGACTAACACACACATTCTTCTTTCAGCTGGCTTTAGTTCCTTTTGGCTTTAGGTCTGTCTTTCTGTAGCGCCGACTAAGCGCACGCGAAGTCGATAGGCGATTGGCCTGTGAAGCTTTTATTCGTAGAATATGAGGTTTTGTTCCTCTAGGCTTGCGTGAAGCTTGTGTACGGCGTCATGAATGTCCTGTTCTTTTTTCGCTCCTGTGCAAACAAGGTTCCCGCTTGCGAATACCAGTATGACCACCTTAGGCTCGTCCATTCTGTAGATTAATCCTGGAAACTGTTCCGGCTCATACATGGTTTTTCCATGGGTTGAAACTGCTTCTAAATCTACTTTTCCGCCTAGGCTTGCGGAAGCAACGATGTTCACAACCTTCAGTTCCGGCTTGCCGATGATGATTATTCCACCTTTTTTCAGTTCTTTAACAACTGTCATGACAGCTCTACGGGATTCCTTTTCCGATTTTGCTCCTGTACACACCATTTTTCCAGAGTGGAAAATCAGCGTGGCTGTCTTCGGTCTCTTAAGCCTAAACACTAGTCCTGGAAACTGTTCCGGTCGATACTCGACACCCGGATACCCCTTCACAACTGCGTTCAGGTCAACTTTTTGGTTGAGAGTGGCAGCGGAAACAACGTTTTGAATGTTTATTATGGCTTTAGTCTTCGGCATAAAAATCACTCTCTATGATGCGAGCGCGCATTTGATGACGCTTAAGCTTCCGCTTTTCCCCAGTCGCAACTGCATTTCGCCGCTAAACCAAGCTACCGTACCATTT
>Ga0181524_10000013_pt1 | contig 182145 bp, 180 predicted proteins | sample PEATcosm2014_Bin_34_FD_119761 | JGI IMG/M metagenome (GOLD analysis project Ga0181524, IMG submission 119761) | Peatland microbial communities from MTU Mesocosm Facility, Houghton, MI, USA - PEATcosm2014_Bin05_60_metaG | ecosystem: Environmental > Terrestrial > Soil > Wetlands > Peat | place... | reverse complement strand
TCTCACGACGGTCTAAACCCAGCTCACGTTCCCTTTTAATAGGCGAGCAGCCTCACCCTTGGCCCCTTATGCAGGGCCAGGATAGGAAGAGCCGACATCGAGGTACCAAGCCGCGGGGTCGATAGGGACTCTCGCCCGCGACGAGCCTGTTATCCCTAGGGTAATTTTTCTGACACATCCAGCCCCCACCAAGGGGGACATGGATGATCGCTAAGCCCGGCTTTCGCCTCTGGATCCCTTACTTTGGAGGATCCAGTCAGGCCGGCTTTTGCCTTTGCACTCTACGGCGGGTTTCTGTCCCGCCTGAGCCGACCTTAGGGCGCCCTTGATATCTTTTCAAGGGCGTGCCGCCCCAGCCGAACTGCCCACCTACCGTTGTTTCAGCGCCGAAGCGCCGGTTAGAAACACGGTCGCAGAAGGACGGTGTTCCATTGTAGCCTTCCCCGGCTCCCAGAGAAACCGGAGTATAACGGCTCCCGTCTACGCTCTGCATCCGCAAACGTATTCCAGCGGCAGGCTGCAGTAAAACTCCACAGGGACTTCTTTTCCCGCTGGGAGTTCGTGGACTGTTCGTCCACGTTATGTGGTTTCACCGGGTACTACGTGGGGACAGCGGGGCCCTCGTTGATCCATTCATGCACGTCGGAACTTACCCGACAAGGCATTTGGCTACCTTGAGAGAGTCAGAGTTACTCCCGGCGTTTGCAGGCCCTTAGCCCGGTTGGACCCGGATTTCAGGTACCTGTACTGGCCAGGATTCAGAAACCGTTCACACGCTTTCGCGCTTGCGGTTTCCTGTGTTTTTATTAAACAGTCGGGACCCCCATGTCACTGCGACCTGCTACTCCAGCCAAAGGCAAAAGCAGCAGGCACCCCTTATACCAAAGGTACGGGGCTAGATTGCCGAGTTCCCTCACAATAGTGTATACCCGACACGCCTTAGGTTCCTCGCCTAGAGACACCTGTGTCGGTTCTAGGTACGGACACGAAGAATCCATCCCAACGCCCTTTTCACTGGCTCCAAAAATCGGCTGAACCTCCCTAAAACGGGCGGCTATTCCTGACTTCACCTGGTTCTCGCCATTACGGCACTTCCCAGGCTTATACAGTTAAACAAGGCGACAGCCTTGCTCAGCATATCTCGAAGCGTCAGACGTTGAGCTTGCGTCGCCGCGTGTATCCTCGTGGTTCCGGGATCTTAACCGGATTCCCTTTTGACATGGTCGGTTAGGCCATATCTTAGGACCGACTTACCCCCGGCTGACGATCGTTGCCGGGGAACCCTGGCCCCTTCGGCGGAGGGGATTCTCACCCCTCTTTGCTGTTACTACCGCCGGGATATGCAATCCTGAACCGGTCCACTGGACCTCAAGGCCCAGCTTCTGTCCAGTCAGGACGCCCCCCTACCAGTGCAACATGAATGTTGCATTCTGAGGTATCGGTGGCTGGCTTAGCCCCGTCAATTTTCGGGGCCGTCAGCCTCGGCGGGTGAGCTGTTACGCTTTCTTTAAAGGGTGGCTGCTTCTAAGCCTACCTCCCCGCTGTCTATGGCTGACGACGCCCTTTAGTTTGACATTTGGCCAGCACTTGGGGACCTTAACCTCAGTCTGGGTTGTCCCCCTCTCGGTCATGGAGCTTACCCCCACTAACCCGTTTCCCAGAGTCTACGACGCTGACAGATTCGGAGTTTGAAAAAGAAATGGAGCCTTTCGGCTCCTTACTTCCTAATCAGTGCTCTACCCCGTCAGCCGTCTCGTCCGGGACTGGGCTGCGACCCACTTTGGAGGGAACTAGATATCACCGGGCTAGATTGGTCTTTAGCCCCTAGCCCCAGGTCTGAAGAACGAATTGCACGTCAGCACCCTTGCGAGCCTCCACTAGGCTTTCGCCTAGCTTCGCCCTGCCCAGGGCTAGATCGCCCGGTTTCTAGTCTCAAAGCCGTGACTCCGGGCCCTTTCAGACTCCGCACCTCGCCACCAAAAGGTGGCTGCGTGCATGTTGGTTTCCCTTCGCCTTCAGGCTTCTAACCTTTAGGCTTGCCACAGCCATGAACTCCCCGGCCCGTGTTTATAGACGGAGCGTGCAACCCTGGTCCCCCTTTCTTGTACTACCGCCTCACGACGGCCTCCTTTGAAAGGGATCCACCCTTCCGGGCCGCACACGTCTGTAACCGTCTGGTTTCAGGCACTTTGCACCCCCCTTCCGGGGTACTTTTCATCTTTCCGTCACCGTACTAGTGCGCTATCGGTCTTGAGTTGTATTTAGTCTTGGAAGTTGGTGACTCCCAATTTCCCGCACCCAAGCCAGGGTACGGTACTCCGGGACTCCAGCTCAACTTCTTCCAGCTTATCCTTACGGGGCTTTCACCCTCTGTGGCAGGCCTTTCCAGGCCACTTCAGTTTTACTGGTTAAGAAGGAAGCCGGGCCCTTAACACCACATCTCCCACAGGTTTCCCTGCAGGATTCAGTTTGGACTTTTCCCTTTTCGCTCGCTGCTAATAAGGGAATCCCGTGTTGGTTTCTTTTCCTCCCCCTACTAAGATGCTTCAATTCGGGGGGTTCCCCCTCCTAAAAAGGAGTACCATGGTTCCGAAGAACCATGATGGGAAGTCCCATTGAGGAATCCCTGGTTCTAAGGCTGCATGCGCTTACCCAGGGCACTTTCGCGGCTTGCCGCGCCCTTCATCAGCACTCAAGCCAAGCCATTCTCCAGACGGCGTAGCATATCGGACCTTACGGCAGTGTCTGTATGACGTATCGGTGAAACTTACTTTATGTGCAGGTTTCACGGGTCTATGCACGGCGTCATCATGAGCGAGTCTCTCTGCTCACAGTCACCCTTCACTCCACACCGGTCGATGGGGAGCTGCATGTTTTTTATGGCTTCAAATAACTAGCCAAACTATTCCACAAGCAGGTTTCGAACATATAAGGATTACGTCGTATGGACGGCACGTTGGACTTCATTTTTGAGATTAGCAAACGGGAGAGTGCTGCGCGGGTTATTGTGGTCATTCATTTGATTTCGCAGATTTGTGATTGCGTTATCCTTGCGTTGCGATATGCATTTCCGGATCTACCCAGAAGACTCTGCATACTTGCTGACCAAACCTCTCAACTTCCTAACAATGTATGTGGCGATTGCTGCGTCGACAACTACGAGAACAAGAATAATGCTCGCAGCAAAGGTTGAGTTTTCAGCTTTGAAGCCGAAAAACATGATGAAGAAGATGAAATTCGAAAGGATAGCCAAGTACGAAGCACTCACCCATTTTCTCGATTCATAAAAATATTCGTGGTGTTTCGTTTTGATATGATGCTGCCTATCAAGTGACGACAATTCCTTTCCGCAAATGGGGCAACGCATTTGACTCCTCCAAAAAAGTTAGACCACGAAACCCTATATAGTTTGAGTGTAGAGGTAAAGCTTCTCCTGAGCCAACTTAGTTCTCTTCCTTATCCGCCTTAAGCTGTGTGCACGCGCACTCACTTAACGCGCATGCTAACGTTATAACCCATATTAGAGACTTCGGTTCTCTTTCAAAGTGGGGGAAAGGCTCTGGCTAAAGTCACTCTCTACGTGAAAAGCATCAAAACGCTTGTGGGAACCAAGGAGATTATTCATTCGCGAATATGGGCGCGAGACTCAAGAGTTGCCGTGGACACGATAGCAAATCATAAACTCGTCCTTCCAGATAATCAACAAAAAACTGTTATGATGGTCAATGCTATCTGCAGAAGACTTTCTTTGGAAGTCGAAGTTGTAGATATTGCCAGAGAGAATGCTCTCAAAAGAATCGCACACTGGAGGCGATACGAGATGATGAGTTTTCCAACCTTGCTTGCAAATACGGGACAAATGCTTCAAGGACAAATGACTGAAGAGAAGGTTGAGTCATTCCTATATCAGATAGCCAAATATGAACAGAAAAAATACCTTTGATGTTTTCAGGACGCATGAAGAAGCCATAAGAAATCGGAATATTGAATGCTGATTGAGTAGCATAGGTTGTTCTTTTGTGGTGAAGATTTTGGAAGGGCTTCATCTTTTCACTTTCATACGTGGCTTCCCATTCTAGCAAAAGGCTGCGAACAGGCTTTCCTAGCGAACCGCATGAAGGAATTGGAAACAAACTGTGGAAGCATTCAACATTAAGAAAAAAAACCATATATAATAAAGACAACACCATACTCAAACCCACAATTCCAAATAACCTTAAATCAAGCCTCAACAATCAAAATAAGAATGAAAATAGCGATGCCTCGATAGCTCAGTCGGTAGAGCAACAGCCTTGTAAGCTGTAGGTCGCGGGTTCGATTCCCGCCCGAGGCTCCACTCGAAGGCGTTTTGTGCACTTAGACCAGACACCGATTCTGTAGCTCATGAAGAAAATCGTCTTTGCCCTTGACTATCTGATTCGGTCTTTTTCGAAGTTCAAGCTGTTGAAAAGCCACTTAAGAAGTCTGTTTTGGAGGGGAATTCAAAATGGGAGCTGTTATTAGCGTGAGGCTATAAATGGATTGGGATACAGTAGTCGCAGACTTTGGACGGCACTGGGCTCTGGGAGTCGATGGATGAATTCAAGTTGTGATATGTGATGCGCGAGTTTGTTCTTTATTCACGTTTAGGAAGAACCGATTCAAACTTTACAAACCTGCACGACGCGGGCAGGTTGGACATAGTTTACGAGTGTGTAGTTGCAAGCCTGTTTCTTTCGCACGCCATCCGAAAAAACGTCATTTTCAATGTCTTATTGAGCGGACCACCAACACCGCCGTTGCATCTAAGAATAGAGGGAGCAACTCTTCATGATGTCCGCACGGATCAGCAGACGTGGGAGAATATCTTGAGAAAGGTCTTTGCAGGCCAAACTCATCCGGGAATTACGACCGATAAAAAGAGCTTCGAAGCCATGTTAAAAACCAAAGCTAACGCTCCTCGAACGGCTATCTACGTTCTTGAAGAAAAGGGGAGAAACATCTCTGAGATTGAATTGAAGGAAAACACGCTGTTCGTTCTTGGCGATCATATCGGTCTACCGAAGACCGTAGAGAACTTTGCCCTGCGATACGCTGAAAAAATCAGTCTTGGAAAACAGCCTTACCTTGCAGCTTCATGCATAACGATTCTCAATTATTTAATGGACATCAGGCGAATCGGTGAATAAACACGACAAAGCTGCGTTTTTACCGTTGAAGCAGGCGGGCATCTCAGACGGTGCATTGTGCTATGCTTCATGAACTTTCAATACTTATTCGAGCTTAGCAATCCTTTAATCCCATGGTCCCCGACGTCTTAGAAAGGAGCAATCAAGTATGACTGAACGGAAGCATAAACGTGGATCGGAAGACATAGCCGAGTTAGACGAAGACGCAGGCATTCTTCTGGAGCCGACACAGATTGAGCTCGGTTCAGGTTACACACTGGCAGTCAGCTATGATGAGAACCAAAAACCCATAGTTGACATTAAGACTTATGGACAAGTTGACCTTGCACAGTTGCGAAAAGAAATCGAGGGAGTCTTTCCAAACGCTCGAATCCGACAAAAAGAACAATCACACACGATGATGGCGTCAAAGAAAAATAACAAAAAACTCGGCGGAGCAAGGAAACGATCCCGTTAGGGGTTATCGCCCAAGAATCTGATTTAAGAAGTGAGAGTGAAATACAGAAAATCTCTCTCAAATATAAATTTTCTCTGAAAAACTCCAAACTCAACGTAAGACATGCACGTATCTAACAGGCTGAGCAAAGAGAGTTTTCTTGGTTCACTTGTTGTGGAATAAATGTCGATTCTTTGACAAGGCCTAGGCATCTTGGTTGGGAGACCGCAAGTCCTCCATCGATCTTCACGATTGGCAGGGTAGCGCGCCAGCGTACGTAGAGTTGAGTTCGAAGAAGAACCTTGAAACTGGTGAAATCCACCAAAGCTAGGTCTTGAAATGTTCGTATCCTCTCGGCTGAATTACTCTTCTCTTGCCATTCGTCTTGAATAGAACAGATTTTTCGGCTCCAACCGTCCCAATTCGAAAAAGCCTTCCTCTTACTCGCCTCACTGCTTTTTCCGCTGCAGTCCAGAGGTTTGGCTTCACGGTTAAGATAAGCTCGTACTCTTCCCCACCATAAAGAGCCAACGCTGCCGGGTCAATGTTGTGATCCTCGGCAAATCTTTCCGCTTCGCAGGCTATGGGCAGCTTATCAACGATAAAACCGATGTTGCTGGCCTTTGCAACCTCGTGCAAGCTCCAAGCCAAGCCATCGCTCGAATCGATGGCTGCTGAAACTGCTCCTGAACGTCTGAGGGCCAAACCTTCTTTCAACCTTGCTCGTGGCAGCAAAACAGAGTCAACGAGAACTTTGCGTAGCTTCCCTGGGACATCGATGTTGTGGAGCAGGATTTTGAGACCAGCGGGAGTCTTGCCGAAAAAACCCGTAACGGCAAGAATATCTCCAGGTCTTGCGCCACTCCTCAGCATCACTTCACTTTTTGCAGCTGTTCCAAAGACTGAAAGGCTGATGACAAGGTCTGAAGCCTCTCCAGTATCACCGCCGATAACATATGCATCGTATTCGCGTGCCCCCTCGTTCAATCCTCTTGCTAGCTCCCTGACATCCTCTTCTCGCACGTCTTTCGGCAGTCCGAGAGAGACTAGTATCGCCTTTGGCTTGACGCCTTTTGCTGCAAAATCGCTGATGTTCATGACAACCGCTTTCCTGGCGGCCTGCCACAGTGTCATGCCGCGGGGAACATCCGTCTTGGAAACCAGCATATCAGTTTTCAGAATCGCGAGGTTACCGCTCCCAATGTTGCATGCTGAAACGTCGTCCCCGAAGGGAATGGGCATCTTGGGCATTAAGTCAAGATGGCTTTGAATTATCTCTATTATTTTCCTTTCGCCCAATTTTTCTTTTCTCTTCAACGAGACCCTCCTAAATGACTCGTTTTCACATCATCGTTAAGTTGTCTTCCAAATCGAATCTCGATAATATCCAATTTGAATCAGAGTGCTATTAGTAGTATCAACAGGTAAAAATATTTGTCATCCTCGCCCCGTTCGAAAACCTGTGCAAAGAATGGTCATTCCGCATCATTTTTCAGGGTCATGTGAGGATTTGTCGGTTCCGAACATCTTAAAAACAAGCGTACCCTTCACTAGGGAGAAGCGGGCGCCTCGGTAGCTCAGCTCGGTAGAGCGGCTGCCTCGTAAGCAGCAGGCCCCGGGTTCAAAGCCCGGCCGAGGCTTTTCAATCTTGCTTTCTACTAGATGCTCCTCGTGAATACTACCTCTGATTCATGACCTAACAATCCGTTTTAGGCGCCGATTATTGGTTAAGATCAAGTTGCATGTAGTGCGCTGATGATATGGAGGGGTAGGATTCAGACATGCGACGATGCTCTTTACACGAGAGAAGTGTTGAAGAAAATAGTGAAGGAGACCAAACAGGAAGTGGTTGCCGTTGAAATCGAGTTGCATAGGCCCGTTTTCTTGTTAGAATTTTCTGTATTTTTGTTGTGCACGTAGACAGCAATATTTATTACGTATTACGATTAGGGATATTAAGGGCAGAATATATAGGAGGGTAAACCGTGTCACCTTTCCATATTCACCAACACGCTGAGAAACTGAAGTGTCCTTACAGTGGATGTGGGAAGAAGTTTGAGAGACCGACGATTCTGACGGATTCTTCTACGATGCCCCGACAGACGTTTTACGCTTGTCCTCATTGCATGTCGAAACTGGACATCATAACTGACAATTTGCGGGTCGTCGGTATCAAACCAATCGAGTACGGCAAGGTCTTTGATTCACCAGCGAAGTGTGCGCATTACACTAGTTTCTTAAATGCGATGTCCTATGACATGGCCGTCCCTGACGACTGTCTGGTGTGTCCAAAAATCCTGCAATGCGGAATAAGGAAACAATGGGCTGGCAGACGGTAAGACGAACATCAGGCAAAACTGCGACTACCTTAAGCGAATAATGAACACTGATTTGCGGCATTCTAGAACGATCAATCCCGAGTGATTAGGAAAAGCGAAGCAAGGAAGACTCATCAATCCGACTTTCCAAGTTGCACAAAGCGCCTATACGGAAACTTACCTGAGTGTTCAATTTCTCAGAATCTGCTTCAAGCTTAGGATCTATCCACCTTATGCTTCTGAACTTCTGACGACAGCGATTTCGGATTTTCTTCTTTTTTATCCATCGGTCGACTCGAGAGAAAGACTTTGGCAGAAGATTATATTATGCGAACACAAATAAAGATATGAAAACCCACAGATGAATGAGGTTGAGAGGCTTGAGTTGCCCCTTGTGTAATCTGGATCTGGAAAAGGAAAAAAAATATTACGAAGACAGGTCGTTCATAGTCCTAAGAACCAAAACTGAGAAGGGACACAGAGAACGTATAATGATAATTTCCAAAACACATGAACACACACTGCCTCAGAAGGCATATGAGCATGCTTTGGATATACTCACCAACATCGGAAAAGAAGTTTTCAATTATACGCCCAAATTTGTGATTATGGATGCCACGTTTGCAACAATAAGCGACCATTGGCATTTGGTTGCCACGGACCTTAACCCAAAAAGTGAAGACTTCAATCAAATCTTGGCTACTAGATGGATTAAGGTCATAGACAATATGACAATCGAGGAAAGCGAAACCTAACAAACGCCATGCTACAGTCTGCTCGCGTGACTACTGCCAGTACCGCATTGAAAACGGTCTATTTTGTGCTCGCTTAGCTAGTGATAAGCCTGCTTTTTCGCCAATCAATCAGTTCAGCAAGTCGGAGTCAAATTTGCTCTTCCCTATGCTTCACGCATGCATCCGAACCCTGGTTAAGGTTTTTATTACTGATGCCTTATCATCGATAGGGACTCCAGACTCCTTGGACGAGGGGCTGTCGGCTAGTTTGGTCTAGGCTTGGAGACTTGGGCTCTCTAGACCCCGGTTCAAATCCGGGCAGCCCCATTCGCAATCAGGTTCAGAACAACCGCAAATTAGGGGAGACCCACGCGCTGAAGCCCACCGCAAAACATCGTCGCCAGAATTATGGAAGAGGCATGCGGGTCACACGGGGCTCTCGCCAGGGCAACAAAGTTTTGCACGGTGATGAATCTCAGCGCGTGCGTTGGCCCTAGAAACTGTTTTAAGAACGATGCGCTTTGTGTCATGAATTATCTCGTCAACGCTGAACAGCGTGTCTGCAGAGATGGACGACAACGGTAGATGAAAATCGCCACCACGAATCGGAAATATTCACCACGAAGGAAAACGTCCCCTCAGTGCAGTCTCCCCTGACTACCGAAGAGATTTTGACTCTACCAAAAAACGATTTTTTATCCCGCATGGGAACCTCGTCGCAGGGGCTCAGCAACGAAGAAGCCGAACGAAGGCTTAAAATTTATGGCACTAACGAACTAGCGAGAAAGAAAAAACGTGCGGCCATAGTCAGTTATCTCCTACACTTCAAGAGTCCCCTAATCCTGATACTCTTAGCAGCAGCTGCGTTCGCCGCCTCCGATGGTGACATCGCAGACTTCTCCATAATATTTGTCATAGTGATAATCAGCGTAAGCATCGACCATTACCAAGAATCCAAAGCTGAAAACGCCGCCGAAGCCCTCAAAGAAACGGTCAGCACAACAGCCACCGTACTCCGTGACAACACCAAGAACGAGCTCAAACTTTCTCTCATAGTGCCTGGAGACATCATTTCCCTCTCAGCAGGGGACATCGCCCCCGCAGATGCCAGAATAATCGACGCAAAGGATCTTTTCATAAACCAGAGCGCGCTAACCGGCGAATCCTTCCCTGCCGAAAAAACAGCCAATGAGTTGCAGTCAATAGATGTGTCTTCGGGTGCGATAACTGAATGGAATAATTACGTATTCATGGGCACATCAGTTGTAAGCGGCACTGCAACGGCAGCCGTGGTCAAGACTGGAGGTTTAACAGAGTACGGAAAAATCGCCAAAAGACTCGTCGCAAAGCCGCCTGAAACAGAATTCGAGAGAGGCGTTAAAGGGTTCAGCTATCTAATCATGCAGGTCACATTCATACTTATCATCTTTGTTTTCATGGCTCTTGCCCTGGAACATCGCGATTTAGTGCAATCGCTGCTCTTCGCGGCTGCCCTCGCAGTGGGACTAACGCCGGAACTTCTACCCATGATCATCACGATGAACCTTTCTAAAGGCGCCATAAACATGTCGAAAAAAGGCGTCGTAGTCAAGCACCTTCCCTCGATAGAAAACTTCGGCAGCATGAACGTCTTGTGTACGGACAAGACAGGAACATTAACCGAAAACCGCATATCGCTAGTTTCGCACGTCGACGCGGAGGGCGATGATGACGACAAAGTCCTTTTGTATTCATATTTAAACAGCCATTTCCAGACAGGGCTAAAAAGCCCTCTCGATGAAGCTGTCCTCGCCCATAAAGAAGTTGATATCGAAGGCTTCGAGAAAATCGATGAAGTTCCGTTCGATTTCATCAGAAGACGAGTCTCAGTCGTAGTTGAACAGAAACGACAAAGAGTGTTCATTGCAAAGGGCGCTCCTGAAGATGTTTTGAAAGTTTCGGGTTACTATGAAGTGGGTGGCGTTATAAGCGACATAACTGAGGAGAAGCGAAAAAGTATTGAGCAAAGATTCTTTGACATGAGTTCGGACGGCTTAAGAGTTCTGGGTGTGGCTTACAAAAGACTCAAAGTAGAAAAAGCTGTTTACACAGTCAACGACGAAATAGACATGGTGTTTCTTGGCTTCATTGCTTTTCTTGACCCGCCGAAAGAGACGGCCAAAGAATCGTTGCGACTTCTGGCCAAAGAAGGAATAGAACTAAAGATATTGACTGGCGACAACGAGCTTGTTACAAGAAAAGTATGTGAACAACTTGGCTTTGAGATCAAGGGAGTCGCTCTTGGAAGCGAAATAGTTCAGATGAACGATGATGCCTTGGCCAGAGTCGTAGAAGAAGCCAACGTTTTCGCCCGCGTGACGCCCGTCCAAAAAGATAGAATAATGAATTTGTTGAAGGATAACGGCCACGTTGTCGGCTTCATGGGAGACGGCATCAACGACGCCGCTTCGCTCAGAACCTCAGACGTTGGCATTTCCGTCAACAACGCCGTTGACGTCGCGAAAGAATCTGCCGACATCATACTTCTAGAAAGTGATTTGACAGTGCTAGCAGAGGGCGTAATCGAGGGAAGAAAAACTTTTGCCAACACCATGAAGTACGTCATGATGGGTATCAGCTCCAACTTCGGAAACATGTTCAGCGTAGCAGGAGCAGCGCTGTTTCTATCTTTCCTACCTATGCTGTCCATACAGATACTGCTAAACAATCTCCTTTACACACTCTCTCAAACCACCATAGCGACAGACAACGTTGATGAAGAATACATCGAGCGCCCCAAACAATGGGACATATCCTTCATCAGAAACTTCATGGCGGTGGAAGGCCCCATCAGCTCCATTTTTGATTATCTAACCTTTTTCCTAATGCTTTTCGTTTTCTTTCACGTGGTGCCCATTTTACCTTTGACTCTAGCTAATGTGCACGATCAAAATGTTTTCCAAACCGCGTGGTTTGTCGAATCGCTCTCAACGCAAACATTAGTAGTTTTCGTAATCAGGACGATTAGGTCACCGTTCTGGAAGAGCAGACCCGGCAAATACTTGACATTCAGCAGCCTTGCAGTAGTTGCTTCTGCCATAATAATACCATACACACCGTTGGGCCCAGTTTTCTCTTTCAGCCCTCCTCCACCACTTTTCTACGTTGCCTTGTTGCTGTTTATTTGCACTTACCTGTTTCTGGCCGAAACTGCCAAGAAATGGTTCTATCGTAGGCACGGGTTCAGAATTGAGCAGGCACTGATTCCGAGAAGAAAAGCGGTCTATCTGAGCAGAACTGCCAGGCTCGTTCAGGACATAACAGCAGTGATTTGTCTGCGTCCGGAAAATGAAATATCATTTGACTCGCTTCTGGAAGACCTTTCAAGAAGCCTAAGCTACCCCATTGACTCAGAGCTAGTACTGCAGAACTTGCAGCGTATACGCCGCAGCGGATTGATAAGCGTGGATTGGAATAAGAGGATTATCAAGCGGGAAAGCTCCATGAAAGAGTTTGTGTTGAAACGCGTTATCGCCAACCCAACGTGGCCCATGGTGATCGATGACTGGCTGAAAATAAGCCGAACCGTTCAGGAGAAGTACGGTGAGGTGAACTCAGAATATCAAGAAGTACTAAGTCCAAAACAACGCCAATAAGCTGGCTTTCCTAACTGTCTTTCCTCTCATTTTGCCGCGAACTGTGGTTTAGTATCATTTTTGTTTGTTGTTTCTTCCTTGGTTAAGGATAACAGAAGATATTAATTTGGTCGATTTCGATACGGCTTGCCGCTATGCTCGAGCTCGACTGGTTTCCTGTTTTGTTTCTGTCAGCGCCAGAGCGCGGAGAGTCGCCAGGTGCTGCGAGTGTTCATACGTCCAATTTCCATTTTTGAAAAGTTCGAACGGAATAGTCTCTCTCGACCATTTCCCTGGGCGTACGTCTTGAACCACATAGTCATATGATTCCAAGAAGTTATCTCTCGCAAGTTTCGACAAAGCGTCGACGAAGTTTCGGAATTCATGTCTGGGAAGATAGACCTGAGAAACCAGCGCGTTTTCTTTGAGTATCTTGCCAAGGATGAACACGAAGGGTTTGTCCAACAAAGACCGTGCAAACTTGCCCATTTTTTCATTATCGCCGAACCTGAAAATAAAAAAGACTATGTCAGAAGTTGCCCGGTCAAAAGGAAACATGGCCATCTGGAAAGTTTCAATCAGTCCATGTTTGACGACGTGCGTTTCATAATGATAACGTACGTTCTGAAGCGTTGTTCCCAATTTCCTGGCAATAGAAGCTAAGCTCACAGTTGCATCTTTCTCCAACTCCTTCACTATGAACACGTCAGTTTCATCAGCCTTCAGGGGAAAACTGGCAGGGTCCTTCAACGTGTAGGGCAGTTCGCTTTCAGAAGTCGAAATCTCCTTCAGCCACTTTTCCCAAGGAAACACCCAGTTTTCCTTATCATCGTCAAACCATTTTCTCGTGCGATTCACAGTGTGAAAACAAGTCGACCAGAACAACTCTATATCCCGTGTGATTCCCAGCCGCTTCAATTCCATCACAAAATCCTCGAATTCATCGGTGTGCTCCACAGGAATGACGTAGATGCCCACGCATCCCTCAAACATGCCGAAACATCTGCTCAAATATATGTAGAACTTGTTGACTTTCAAACAGTTAAAGAGCGCATCCTCTTGCCCTGGAGTCGCCTTCGCGAAGATTACGGCCTTTTTCATCCCTAGGTTTGTGTGGTAAATAGTGGTAAGTAGCCTCAAATAAAAAGAGGAGGACATGCGGTTGATCCTCGACAAGACAGTTCCCCTGGGAATACCGATTTCTTTAGCCACTCTTGACATGTTCCTTGGTCCATACTCAGCAAGCCCTTCAAGAATCCTAACGTCAACCTTGTCAAGTTCTTCAAGCATGCCTTTCCCACCGCATTGAATTTCCACTGGACGTTATATTTGTCTTATGGTCCAGCCGGCGAATCAATAGGTTCAGCATGTGCCTTTGCAACCATTGACAGGATCGCTAAACTGATCGAGAGCGTTATCATGATTGCTTTCCAGTGTCGAAGAACAAACATCCTCAAATTCAAGTGTGTCACCTCCATCACTTTATATTTGTCTGCAAGAGACCATTTGCTTCGGCAAAAATAAAGCTTATATACATACCATTCTAGAACTAAACTCTATGCCCCTTGACACCGAAACCAAACAAGAAATATCAAGATGCGTCAGCGAAGCGATGAACACGCTCGGAAAAGAAGGAAAACAAAGCCTAATGCACTATCTTGATGCTCACATGGGCCTGAAAGAAGAAGAGATCCCGCAAAAACCCGAACTGTTCAGCAAGGGACTCAACCTGATTCTTGGGGAAAAAGGAGCTAACGCACTCGAAACAACGATCGCACAAGAACTTCAAACAAGCTTCAAACTGCTCCACAACTCAAAATTGACTTTCACAGAAGCAATCGGCATCATCAAGGAAAAACAAAACAAATCCTGCTAAACTTTGAACACATAAATCCTAATGAATAGACCATCTTCAACCATTTTCGGACAACCTCCGTATTTTTTGCCACACAACATGAAATCTTACAACCCATCATTACAACGAATGTAAAAACAGAACGACGGGGCCCCCCACGAGCCGCCCTCCCCCTCTGAATTCCCCCGCAAACCATAAACCGGCGAAAGCCGCAGCGAAACATCGCCGCCAGAATTATTGAACAGACATGCTCGCTTTATTCCTTCAAGAAACAAAGCTACTCTCATGAAATTTCCTCTTCGAACCTCACCTGATCATACCGCCATCTAGGCGCAATTGTTAATTTTAGGATAGACGAGCGACGCCAAAAAAACAGGGGTGTGGAAGGTTGAAAAGGATCTTGCGACACCTGAGTGTTGAGGCGGCGGTTTAAGGGACCCTTTGTCTTCTGACTCAAACCTGAAACTTAACCGACTAACCATTTCTTTAGAATATGTCGATTTTAGATTCTGACGGGAACGACAGTTTGTGCATCTTCAATCGAAACCGCTAGGCACGATTCCCTGAGTTCGTCGATTCGGCCTTCAACAGTTCTGCAAACGTTCATTCGAGCACTGTTATCATTGGAAGGAGAAATCTTTGAGAGTTGCCTGCCAAGCTTTGAATCGCCCAGCGTGTTCTCAACCCAATTCTGAAAGTCTCCCCTTTGAAGATGGAACACCAAACTCTCTGATTTGACAACCTTGATTTTATTAAGAAAGTCTGAAAGGTTCCTAGCAAGTTCGCCCGTAGGCTTTCCAACAGCCTCATAGAAGTAGAAGGCTTCTTGATCTTTTAATGTTCTCAAGGCTCGCACAGCTCCTCCATCAGCTTCTGGACTCCGCCTCTTTGTGTCTCTTGCACATCTCTTGGACATAACGGCTTTTCCCATTCCTGACTCACCGCATTAAGTTATTCCGTAACTTGCATATTGAGACTTAATAAACATTACTGGCAAAGTGTAGAACCCCTAAACAGCGCACGCTAAGCTGCGCAAAGCCAATCTAGAAAGTCTTAAACTTGTCTCTTGAGGCTCCACAAATAGGGCACTTGTCGGGCGTGCCACCTTCAATAGTGAAACCGCAGACGCTGCATATTTGGATGGGACCCAAATCGACGTCTTTGCCTTGGTCAACTGCCTGCTTGGCTTTTTTGTACAGGCTGGCATGAATTTTTTCAGTCTCCAACGCCCATGAGAAACTCGTCTCTGCAGCTTTTTCCCCCTGAAATTGAGCCACAGCCTTGTAGACAGGATACATCTCATTAATCTCGAAAGTTTCGCCGTCGATTCCCGCTTGAAGATCTTCTGAGGTGCTTCTGGCACCAAAAACCGCGGCGGAAACAGTCTGTGCCCCTCCTTTAGTTTGTATGTTTCTGAAATGATTTCCCGCGTGAATTCTCTCTGCGGCAGATACCGCATTGAATAGCCTTGCCACGTTAGGCCAGCCTGATTTCTCGGCTCTGTCTGCAAAGATTTTGTACCTAATGTGGGCTTGGCTTTCGCCACCAAACGCGCTTCGAAGATTTGTTTCAGTCATCTCTTTGACCATTCATGACCACATTCTAACTTTGTTCAACATCCGGATAAGATTTGGTCGAACGTATATATCTCCATTTTGCCCGTTTTCAGGGCCTTTGAACTACGCAGGTCGGTCGCGCGCGCGCCAACGCAGGACTGGGCGAGCTGTTGTTACCTTCAAACGAGCCTGGTTCCTCCATAATGCCCGGAAAAGTCAACCCCGTCCAAGCCGAAGCGCTGATACAGGTCTGCCTGCAGGTTGTTGGAAACGATGTGGCAGTATCTTTCGGTGAAGGATTCGGAAGCATGCTTGACTTGAACGTCGCCAAATCCTTAATGATTATCAATCTTCTTGATTCAATTAAACTCCTAACAAATGGAATCAACTCCTTCGTCACATACTGCTTAAACGGTTTGAAGGCAAACAAGGACAAAATCAACTCCCAGCTAGAGAGGAATCTTATGATCGTAACAAACCTCGTTCCGCTCATCGGCTACGACAAGGCTTCCGAAATAGCGCGACGAGCAAGCAGAAACGGCAAGACGATAAAAGAAACAATACTTAAGATGAGAGTAAAGATCGAGGGAAACTTGGACGAACTGCTTGATCCGAAAAGGATGGTTTGACGTTTTGACAAGCGTGCCCTTCTCTTGAATAAGATTCTTTAAGGAAAAAGTGATGGACGTGACTAGTCTCTTTTCTTCGCCTGTCCTTAGCCTCCTGGTGCGCCATGGAATGGAACGTCCTTCCAGAGCATGTCCCACCAGTCTGCCTCAGTTATGGTTTCTCCTTTAACGAGAATTTCCAGCACGTTCTTCAGGAGCGCGTGGTGTCTTATCTCGTCTGAAAGTATTGCTTCAAGAAGAAGCACGACTTTCTTGTCTTTGACGGTTGGCAGGGTCTTGCCTATTTTTTGAATGAGTTCAGCTTCCATCTGTATGTGTTTCTCGACTAGATCCGTCTGTTTATCCAAGTTCTCCTGCGTGAGAGCTTTTGACACGGTTGTCATCAGCATCACGGCTGAAGAGTACATTTCTGCGTGTTTTACCGAGTCCAAGGACACACCCTTCAAAACGCCCTTGACAGTCGGGTTTCCAATCTCGGGCAGGGACTTGTTCAACGACTCCACAATCTTGTTTTCGATTTTGATTTGGTCTTTTAGAAACTTAACGAGTTCTTCTTTTGAACTCAAAATCTTTGCCTCCTTTTCTAGGAACATACTAGGATGGATGAATAAGTCTTTCGGCGATTCTTTTTCCAAGTTCCTTGCATTTCTCGATGTTCTCCTGGTCTGGCTCGTACTTGATAGGAAGCGGCGGTTCTGTGACGTCCATTTCGAACTTGTTTTTCATGATTTCGATAATCAGTTTGGATGCTTCACCGCTCCAACCGTAAGATCCAAATGCTGCTCCGACTTTCCCTTTCAGACTAATATTCTTCACGGCGACTTCCTCGAAGAGAGTCTTGAAACTGACAGGCATGTCGTGATGATAAGTTGCGGCGCCTACTAGTATTGCGTCAAAACCAGTCAGTTCTTCCGGAGATATGTAATAGTTCAGCTCGACGTCAACGCCTTGAACTGATTTTGCCCCGTCAGCTACGGCTTTGGCCATTTTCTCGGTGTTTCCGGTTCGACTGTAGTAAAGAACAAGAATCTTCGGCATAGACCATCGCCTCGAGACGAAGCTAATGCAATAGACTAATAAGAGGATTGCTCTTCGAAGCGTCCGGACTGTGAGGCGTATCCATTCGCATGCGAACTAAAATTTCATATTTCAAGTGCCTCAGGGTCATCACGTGAAATTTTCGCAAGATTAATCGAAAATAATCCCTGGTTTGCGTTACTGGCGATGGCTTTGATTATTGCCGTTATTGAGCCTGCGCGTGCATTCACACTCCTTCAGCCTCAACGCACGCGCTCAGGACCTGAAGATATTAATCGTGAAATGCTACTGTAATCGTGAAATGCTACGGCAAAAGGGTCAAAATAGTTATTTAGCTCGTCCGCGCGTACTGCTTGATAATTTGGCGACTTAATCGGGTTGTCCTGTTATGGAGTACAAGTGGGTGGCTTTGTCGAACACGACTCTCGGGGTGCTCATGGCCTCTATAGATAGCACGGTCGTCCTGGTCTCCCTTCCTGCAATCTTTCGGGGCATAGACCTGAACCCGTTGACCTCTTTTCCATATCTCCTTTGGATCCTCTTCGGTTACATGATCGTCACGGCGACGCTCTTGATCACTTGCGGTCGGATTTCGGACATTTATGGAAGGGTCAGGCTCTACAACTTAGGGTTCGCTGTATTCGCCGTTGGTTCCATTCTCCTCTACCTGACGCCTAACACTGGGACCTTAGGTGCGACGGAGCTCATCGTCTTCAGGATAGTGCAGGCGGTGGGCGCTGCCTTCCTTTTCTCGAATAGCGCCGCGATAATAGTGGACGCTTTCCCCGCGCGTGAAAGGGGCAAGGCCTTGGGAATAAACCAGATAGCCGCCCTGGCGGGTGCTTTCATCGGCCTCGTCTTGGGGGGAACCCTAGCGACGATAGACTGGAGGCTAGTCTTCCTTGTGAGTGTCCCCGTGGGCGTCTTTGGCGCAATATGGTCCTACTGGAAGCTGAAGGAACTAGGTACGATGAGCAAGGGAGAGAAAGTGGATGTTTGGGGGAATCTGACCTTCGCGACGGGCCTAACTATATTACTGATTGCGCTCACCTATGGTCTTCTCCCGTACGGTTCGTCGCCCATGGGGTGGTTCAACCCCTATGTGATTGCTGGCCTAACGGTTGGGGCGGCGTTGCTTGTTGCGTTTCCCTTCATAGAGCGCAAGGTCGAATATCCCATGCTAAGGCTTGACCTGTTCCGGATCAGGAGCTTCTCCGCAGGGATATTCGCCAGCTTCTTGGCCTCAATCGCAAGGGGCGGCGTTGAAATCACATTGAGCATACTGCTGCAAGCTATCTGGCTCCCCCTCCACGGTATAAGTTACGTCGACACCCCCTTCTGGGCAGGCATCTATCTGCTTCCTCTGTCATTGGGTTTCGTCACCATGGGGCCCATTAGCGGCACGCTGTCGGATAAGCACGGCGCGAGAGGTCTGTCGACCCTAGGGATGCTCATCACCGCAGGGACCTTCGTTGGCCTCGCTCTCTTACCCTACAATTTCTCCTATCTCCAGTTCGGTGGGCTGATATACCTTCAAGGCCTAGGAATGGGCATGTTCGCGTCACCGAACTTGGCCTCTATTATGAATTCTGTGCCCGCGGAGTGCAGAGGAGCCGTGGGAGGAACCGCGAGCACTACCCGAAACACCGGAATGGTCGCAAGCATCGCTGCCTTCTTCGCCATTATCGTTGTATTCCTCTCCAAGGATTTGCCGTCGGCCTTCAAGTCGGCCCTGACACAAGCGGGCGTTCCCGCTCAGTCCATCAAATACTTCACATCGCTTTCACCCACGCAGTCGCTCTTCGCAGCCTTCCTAGGGTACAACCCAATGCTGGGTATTTTGAATGGACTACCCAAGAACGTTTACGGAAGCCTCAGTGGTCAGACGATTATAACGTTGGAGGGGCTGCACTGGTTCCCGCAGGCCATCAGCGGAGCATTCATGTCTTCAGTACAGGTTGCCTTTTACATCAGCGCGTTGCTCTGCTGCTTCGCCGCCGCAGCATCAGCCCTGCGAGGCAAGAGGTACTTCCATGAGACTGCCACAGAAACCGACAAACCGTCGCATGAGCGCAGATAGTAAAATGAGAGTTACGTGCCAGGCCAAGGCCAAAGAAGCTTCAGAACTGATCGAGGCTGGTTATGAATAGGTTTGCGATGTTGATAACATGAAACTGTTCAGGGAAAGAAAGTGAGCATGGGTTTACCCAGATTATAGGGATGTATTCAAGGAAGCCGGGGATGGGAGTTGAACCCATATATAGCGGCTCTGCAGGCCGCCGCCTGAACGGTTCGGCCACCCCGGCAACTTACATATCTTTTGAGACTTGGATAAATAGATTCTCAACCGCTTTCAAGCTTCTTTCTGACCTCTCTGTAAGCCCGCAGAGCTGATTTTTCGTCTTTAACGTTTTTTATCAGCATTCTTCCGCCATTGAAGAGGCTGATTTCAAAGCCCTCGTAGTCGAAGACTATTGCATATTGAGATTTTATCCGCACCTTGAAGTTGTGCTTGACAGTTTCATAGACTTCTTTGAGGCCTCTTTCCAGTGGTTTTTCCGGGTTTATGTTTGCCGTGTTCTGTCCGCACAGCCAAACGAGCTTTTCTTTCGTCCTAGGCAATGCCTTTTCGCCTTGACATGCCGTACAGCCTTCTCTCTTGAAGATGTCTATGGTTGTGAAGTACATGTCGCTGAAGTCGCACACCATCAGCTTCCCCTTCAAAGGTGAACCCATCCCGGTGAGAACTTTTATGGTTTCCATGGCCTGCATGGTTCCGATAATACCAGCTGTAGCTCCTAACACGCCTCGCACATCGCACGTTGACAGGAAATCATCCTCAACACCCGGCAGGACACATTCGAGGCAGGGGGTTTCAGGCGTAGCGAAAACCGAGAGGTTTCCTTCAAGTCCTACGGCTGCTCCGAAAACATAAGGAATTCCGAACCTTACACATGCGCGGTTGACAATGTACCTGGTACGCATGTTGTCTAAACCGTCTACAACGCAATCCATTCCGCTCAGCAGCTTTTCCACGTTGCCGGAATTCAAGTTCTCTGTCACCGGCTCGACCTTTACAAGCGGATTCGTTTTCCGCAGCCTTTTGGCACACACTTCAACCTTCGGATAGTTCAAATCATCTGGCGTATACAAGACCTGCCTGTGAAGGTTGCTCACCTCTACCGTGTCCTGATCGATTAGGCGCAGATCTCCAACTCCTGCCAACGTCAAATAGAGCGCCGAGATTGTGCCCAGCCCGCCGAGTCCTACGACAGCAACCTTCGACCTGCCAAGCTTTTCCTGTCCTATCCTACCAAACTCCCTCAAAATAGTCTGACGCGCATAGTACTCTTCTCGTCCAACGACGCTCTGCCCTTTCACCATAAAGCAGCTCTCCCGTTTACTCTGCTGTCAGCCAGTCGTATATCTGCCTTTTTTCAGAAACTGATTTTCATAAATTTCCCTGACCCTTTGTATCGTGTCGACATCCTCTGGATTCTTGTCGTCTCTAATGCGAGTTATCCTCGCAAACCGCAACGCCATTCCACATTCGTAGGTGGGGCTTCTCTGGATCTCATTGTAAGCGACTTCAACGACCACCCTTGGAAGGACGAGAACTTTCCCACGTTCAACCTTTACCGTCAGTTCTTTGAGTCGGTTCGTCATTTCTATGATTTCGGCATCGGTCAAGCCCTTGAACGTTTTGCCCACTGGCAGAAACTCACCGCTCTTCTCATCGCGCGCTGCTAGATAATAATCTGATAACCATCCGTGTCTGCGACCGTAACCGTATTCAGCGGCGACGATGGCCAAGTCTAGAGTTTCGAGGATAGGCTTGATTTTAAGCCAGCGTTTTCCACGTATTCCAGGCGTGTACCCACTATCAACAGCTTTCGCCATAAGCCCCTCGTGTCCTTCGCTCATGGCCTTTTCAAGAAACGTTTGAGCTTCCTGAACGTTATCCGTGACTATCTGTTTTGTTAGAGGTATTTGTCCAGCTTTTTCAACGAGTATCTGTCTGCGCCGCATGTAGGGCGTTGAAATTAGACTTTTCCCATCAAGATAGAGCACGTCAAACAGAAAGAGCCTAACAGGTATTCTTTCCGCCATGTCCTCTATTGAACGGACTCTTCTGAACCTGCGCATCAGATGTTGAAAAGGAATCGGAGAACCCACATGGTCGACAGCTATCACTTCACCCTCGACAATTGCCTCCGACGCTTTGATGTTTTCCTTGACCATTCGGAAGACTTCCGGCAGGCTATCAGTAACGTCTGTCAACCTTCGACTGAAGACCCTCACCTCGTCGTCTGACTTGTGAATTTGAACCCTGGCCCCGTCATACTTGTACTCAAAGGCCGTCCTGCCACCGTGCAGATTGAGAGCTTCTGCAACGTCGTTGGCCATCTGCGCAAGCATGAGGTTGACAGGCCTGAAAACAGTGAAACCTTTTCCAGCCAACCCCTGCGCCCCTTCGGTCTCCGCAATTGCTGCAACTTCACCCACGTCACCCATGATCATTGTTGCTTCCCGCACAACCTTCAAGGGAACTTTAAAGGCCTTCGAAACCGCTTGCTCCATCAGCCCTTCATGAAAACCAGTCCGCATCTCACCTGTGAGAACCTTTACCAAGCACTTGGCCTCAACAGGCGAGCATCTGCCCAATAATGCGGTTATCAGCCTCTCCTTCTTCTCCCTGGAACCAGAGCCCACTGCTTCGGCCACGGATTCCAAGCTGTGCCTGACCTCCAGCAAGGTCAACGCTTGCTCAAAGAGCACAGCCTGCTTTGTCAACCTGCTGTTCTCAAAAACCTTCTTCGTCGCGGAACCGATGTCCCCAGTTTCGCGGAAAGCCTCTTCAAAAACATCCCATTCGATTCGCGTGATTCGTCTTATTATCTCGCTCAAAGTGGCCCAACTTATCTCAAGAGTCCTTGGACTCCACTTTGGAAAAGGCCTTCCCAGAAGCATCGACACAGCAGGCTCAACCTCTTTAGACGCAAGATGCCCCAAAAACTCCGAGACGGCATCTATCATGACAAGCCGCTTTTTCGTAGTTTCCAGTTTCTCACTCAGCTCTGCCAAAGCCTTGAAACTGGTCGACACATCTTCAGCCATGACTTTAAACCAAATGCTAGACTGTTCTTGTAAAGAAATAAGCGTTAATCGAAGAGGGAAAAAGAGGTCTGATTACCGACGCATTGGATTTAGAAAGAAACTTCCAGCTTCTTTTTGACCTCTTGTATCTTTTTCTCCAGCTCTTTAGCTTTAGCCTTCTGGTTCAGCGCATTGTAGCTGTCTCTTGCATACTCCAGCGCGCTGACGCCAAACCTGTCAAACGCTTTTTGGAAAGACAAATCAGCCGACTTCGTGAAAAGCTCAGCGGCTTTCTCATAATCTTTTAGTGCGAACGCACATTCACCAGCCTTATAGGTCATCGATGTTGAGTCAAAGAAATTCTGAACCTTAAAGTACAATTCACCGGTCTTCACGAAAATTTCTTCAGCTTCCTTGTACTTTCCAGCTTCAAAAAGAGAGTTAGCCTGCTTGTGCAGCCTCACAGGATCTTCCCTTTCACTCATTCCCATTCAACTCCCGTATCGTCTCCTATCTTCCAAAGACTCACATTTAGCTCTTCCGTCTGCATCAAGGCCAAGAACGCGAGCGCGCGCAGACATCACCTACCAACATGGAAATTCACGCTTACACATTACAAAGCAACATTACAACAGACGTAAAGAAAAAAAAGGGAGGAGGACACCCTTCACCATCGAAATCTAACACAACGTGAGACGCAAACCCGAAGAAAAGACGCGAGCTCAACTCCCGCCAGCACCAAGTGTCAGCCTTTTTCGGAACGCGCACCCGCAACATGGAAACACACGTGTGTCCATTACACGGCAACATTACATCTGATGTAAAGAAAAAAAAGGGAGGGGGCGGACAGGGCGTAGCAAGTCCCACTTTCTTGCAAGTCGCACCGAACAAACTAGTGCTCAAGCTTCAAGAGGCACCGCCTACAAAACATTGCAGCCAGAATCATGAAACAAGCATAACTCCATTAAACCAAACAGGCTTGATTGATGAGATTCTGTTCCCCAGAGACAAAGCAGGGCCTGTTCAGTTCTGGTACAGCTTAAAAGCTTCGATCCGAATAACGTCACATCAGTGACCGACATGACCCTCCCCCCAGGAAAAATCCCCATCGACATCTTGAAAGACATAGTGTTCAGGAACCTGGGCGCTCCACGCTCAGAAATAGCTCTAGGCCCCTCCGCCGGAATCGACGGCGCCGTCCTCAACATAGGCAACGTATCGCTAATCTCCTCCATGGATCCCATAACAGGAGCCGCAGACCAAATCGGCTGGCTCGCAGTCAACGTCAACGCAAACGACGTCGCAACATTCGGCTGCGAACCAAGATTTCTACTCTCATGCATACTGCTCCCAAACAAGTCCACCATAGCAACCGTCGAATCAATAACCAAACAGATGAGCACAGCCGCCGAAGACCTGGGAATAGCAATCGTCGGCGGACACTGCGAAACGACGCCCCGCCTGAAAACCCCCATAGTCGTAGGCTGCGCAATAGGAATAACCGAAAAAAACAACTACGTAACCGCAGCCGGCGCAAACCAAGGCGACAAGCTCATTCTAACCAAGAGCGCCGCAATAGAAGGCACAGCAATCCTAGCAACCGACAGACAGACACAACTGAGAAAAGCATTGGACAAAAAAACTGTCAAAAATGCGAAGCAATTCAGGAGGCGAATAAGCATAGTAAAGGACGCCCTGACAGCATTCAGAACAGGCGGCGTACACGCCATGCACGATCCCACCGAGGGAGGAGTAGCCGGAGCCATACACGAGATGGCAGACGCATCAAACCTAGGCGTCAAAGTTCTCAGAAAAAAAATAAGAGTGGAACCCGAAACCGCAAGGATATGCGAATTCTATCAAATAGACCCTCTTCAACTAATAGCCTCAGGCAGCTTGCTAATCGCTGCCGACCCCGCATCCGCAGAAAAAATCGTAAAGACTCTGAGAAAAAACATGATTCACGCAGAGATCATCGGAGAGTTCCTTCCTTCATCAGAAAAGCGACTGCTAATACACGAAAATGGAAAAGCAGAAGCTCTAGCGAGACCTGAGACCGACCAGCTATGGCAGGCCCTGAAGCGTTCTCCGACCCATTAGCATCACACGCCTCATCAGCTTGCAGGCTTACACTTGTGCGACACGATTTGATACATCACGATACCCGTGTAAAAACCGTACGAAAGCAGAAGAGAAGGATGACGAACAGCAAACTTGACGTCACTCACTATGAAACCGATATTCTGCCCCACCGTCCACACACCATCCGGTCTAAAATGAAGACAATACGGCTCATAAACGCCGATCACCTTATACCCTCTTCCGCAAATCCATGACTTGATGTAAGCGTCCTCGTAAGTATGCAAGTGAGAGGGCACTTGGATACCCTCAACAGCCTTGCGCCGAACCAACAAATCATGCGTCCCACCTCTCTTCTCAAATATCTTCATCGTAACCCTCTCAAAAAGCGCCAGCACCTTCATTTTTCTAAGCACAGACCAAATCTCGATTCCCCAAACCGCGCCCACGTCATCTTTAATCAGCTTTTCCGCCTTGGCAAACCAATTGTCAGACAGGATGACGTCGCTGTCGACAAACATGAACCAATCGCTCTTCACCTCATTCATCGCCTTTTGTCTAGCCCTACCCCTAGTTCCCCCGTCCTGAACAAAAACGACATTCCCATGCTTCTTCTGGAACTCCTTCACTATCCGCATCGTATCGTCTTTGGAGTAACCATCAACAACTATCAGATTCTGGACAGGCACGTTTCTGTAAACGGAATCAATACACTCCCTCAACATTCGCTCACTATTCTTCGTGAGTATCACAACGTCTACAGGCTTCATCACGGTCACTCTCTCGCGCACAGAGGGCATTTTTGGACCAAAGTGGAAACAGACCATTCTGGATCGCTCATAGAATAAATGCTTATCTCAAGAAAGAATCCGACTGGTTTAACCACCGACTTGATTGGAACGCGCGCACTACTACTCTCCTACGATTCTGCCGCACTCTGTTCAATTGTTTACCAGAAACTTATAAAACATGTTCAAACAATGATGTAAATAGGCAGGCGCCTGTTCGCTGATGACAACGATGGAAAAAGCCAGAGGCATTATCGTTCGTTCATTGACCCCAAACAGACCCTACCACGCTCAATGGATGCTCACAAGAAGATGCAACTATCGCTGCAGAGGCTGCAACGTTTGGCAGGAACAGGAAGCGACAGAACTTTCAACGACAGAAATCAAGAAAGGACTGGACATTCTCAAAGAACTTGGCATCGTGGAAATTGTGCTTTCTGGCGGAAACCCTCTTCTCAGAGAAGACATCGGTGACATAATACAGTATTCATCACGACTATTCATCACAACAGTGTACGACAACGGAAGCATGGCCGCCCAGAAGATCGACGCGCTACGCCGAGCCGACTTCGTCGCAATTTCTATAGACAGTTTAAACCCTGCAAAAAACGACTACATCAGAGGCGTTCCGGGCGCATTAAAGAAAGCAATGCAGGCAGTTGAAAAACTGAACAAAGAAGGAATCCGAGTAGGCGTCGCACCGACCATTTCCCAGATGAACCTGTACGAAATAGCTGACATCACCAACTACTTCCTGGCCAAGAAAATCCCCGTGTGGTACAGCCTCTACTCTTTTGATCCATCAGAAAAACCAGATCAATTATTCAAGATTGGAAAACAAAACGACGAATTCGTGATAACAGACAAAAAAACCATGATTGACCTGTGCGACCATCTCGGCACGCTCAAAAGAAACAATGGCCAAATCCTCATCACAAACAGGACGCTCGAAGCCGTAAAGACCCTCTACTCAGAGAACAAAAGGAATTGGAGATGCCACGCGCTTCAAAACTTTCTTATGATAGACAACCTTGGCAGGGTTGCCGGTTGCCATCTAAACGATCCAGTAGCATCCATCGAAGACCTGCCCACTCTCTGGGACAGCGACAAATTCGAAAACCTAAGACAAGACTACCATAACTGTACACGATGCACATACCTATGTTACATTTTCTATTCCCTCCATGGAACAGTTGTGGGCAATCTGCAAGCGGCAGCCGACCGATGGAGAAGTGCAGCACTATTCTTGAAAAAGAAACAAGCCAAAGATTCTTAATTCAGCGCGACGAAAAAGTTGTTCCTAATCTTCCTAATGAACCAAATCCCCGCCAGTCTTCTAATTCAGAAGAAACCAATTCCGCTTGATAATTGCTCAATGCATTACTCAAACGCAAATTCTGGCAAGAGTCAACCGGAAAAAAACCTGAAAATCAAAAAACCCTACAGAAATAGAACCTGTCTTCGGAAAATGCAACCGATAGAACACTGGAGCTTTTCTAGCTGAAAGAACTGAACATATCCAAGACCACAGATTGTATGAAAGATGACAAGCGCGCGCAGTTTCAATTTGTGACAGGCCTGAGGCTTCTGCAAAATTAAGATATTCGATCGAGCTTTTCGAAAAATGAATATCAAATGCGAAATACCAAAAAGGCTTGCACAGAGAAATTATGCTGCACAAGCTATATATAGAGATTCAAAACAGAGACAACTTCCGAGATGCGGAGGACGTTTCTAGAACTTCGTGACCTTGAACATTCTGTAGAAGAGAAGCCCGACGCCGAAATTCTTCAGAAATTGCGCGAAGCGATCGAGCTCGAAGACATCGAGTGGAATAACCAAGGCTTGACATGAAGAAGCGCTTCAAGAGTAAAGAAATTCGCGATATAGCTGTTTCCTTCACAAGAAAAAATTGACGGCCAACGCGCGTTGGGCTGAGCTTAATCGAACCCCTCATCAATCGCAATTGGTGCCTGAGACAAAATTCCTACGCAGTCACGTTTTTCCTTCTCTTCTGGCATGTAACGCGTTGCGCTCCCGAAGACCTCTTGTTTCTATCGGATGGTTTTCACAGTTTTACGATCTGAAGACAACATTGTCCAGTACCATGCACACTATCTTGAAGACTTCATCGCTTTCCAGACTGTTCGTGTCCAAGATAAAACTAAAAGGCGCAAAATCTTCTCCCAGATTGAAACCGTAGAGTTCCTTATATATCGCCTTTGTCTGTTTCTCCTTTCGCCTCAAAACATTCAAAGCTTCTTCGAAGGTCAATTTGTCCCTTCCAGCTATTCTCTCCGCCCTCTTTTCGGGAGAGGCTTCCAACCACACCTTAAAAGCACCTTCAAACAACCAAGGCATCGTCCAACTGTCCAAGATTACGTCGCCTTTACGCGCCATCTGCAAAAGCTTCCTGTCAACTGCCTTATCGAACCTGTGATTCTCCTCTCTTTCTGCCAAAAAACGCATCCCTTCACTGCTTTCCCACCAACCGGGCCCGAGGAATTTGTAACCTTCTCCAACTGCTAGGGCCTTTAAGGCATCTCCGCCAGAAAGATACTTCAGCTTATATTTCTCAGCTAGTCTTCTTGCCACCGTGCTTTTTCCACTGCCAGCCATCCCTCCAATGCAAATAACCACTGATTGTCTAGTCCTGCTCTTTCCCATGTCGTGTGAGGGCATCTGATTGCCTTCGGAAGGATTATCTTTAGACGGTTCTGGCAGCTTGTTTAAGGCCTGTTTTGAGACAGTCGTGACAAAGTTGACCGCCGTTCAAACGCCAAATTCTCCTCTTTCCACGGTTAAGTTTACGCGTTTTCAACGGTGAAGTGTTCGACACTCCTGTCAACTGCCGGCCACAAAGGCTGCAACGAGACAGAGTAGCCGTCCCTCCTCTGTAATCAGTGGTCTTTTTTCCGCCTGGGAGAGTCTTGCTTATTCGTCTTTTGCTTCTAGTACGTTCACTTGGTTTTGGCATATTTATTCACTAACCTCAATCAGTCTGAATGCATGCTGGAACGCTGTTCCGAAAAGAAGGCTACACAGCAAATACCACCAGAAGAGCGAAGAAAACGTGATTTTAAAAATTGGCAATACAAGCTGATTTCCTATGCCCGGCAGATACGCAATCGCTGTTGGCCCGTAGAAACCACCCAAAATCTGCCACATTAGAAAAAGCGGTATCAGAAATAGAAGCGAAACCTTCATCGATTGCCACATCATCTTGGACTGAAGCTGCATGATATATTGCTGCTTCTTCATCACCTTCTCCAGAGTTTTCTTGTCTTTACTTCCTCTGGCAGCGCGAAGATCATTGTTCCAATCCGAAATCTCCTTTCTCCACGCTCTTGATTTCTCAGGATCTGTAAAGCGCCTGTTAACCAATGTTGTGAGCAAAGAAATCGCTGCGGACAGACTGAGTATGAAAACTGTCGAGAAAGGAACACTCTTGAGTGGAATATCAAGAAAGACCTGAAGCAATCTGATGCAACCTCCAAAGCCTCAGCGCGGGCACGATCTTTCTCGTTCCCGCGATACCATTCACTGTGACAGTTCCGATCATCGGTCATTCTCCAAATATTCGCCTGAAAGCAGGATACATTTCAGTTGCTCTTTCCTGCATCAATGTTTCATAATACTGATAGATTATGCCAACAGACAGCAGGATACCCATGCCTGAACCGAAAACACCGAAAAAGTCTCCAATGCCTGCGACAAATCCTACGATTATTCCGCCGATGACAGTGACCACTGGAATATATCGTTTAAGGATTGCTTCAATTGCTTTTCCAGATCGTCTATATCCCGGAATCTCCATGCCTGAATCTACGAGCTGCTGGGCAACAGTTGAAGGCCCTAAGCCACCCACCTCGAGCCACGTGAGCGAGAATACAACACAGAAGACGACGAGAATTCCAAGGTAGCCGAGAGCCTGACCCGGAGCACTCGCTATTTGCAAGAAGTTGCGAGGGGCAGTCACGTAGTACACAAGCCCACCGGACGGAATAATCTGCGGCGTTGTGGTTGCCGTTGCGTTTGGTGGAGTGTATTGTGTAAATTGACCGAGGAGGTTAATCCAGAAGTTGGTGTTGCCGACATTGTACGAATGCCAGAATATCTCAGAGAAGAAATAAACGTTAGCGAAGAGGGCAGATGCAAAAATCACCGGAAGGTTTGACACGTAAAGCAGCTTTATAGGGTATCTGCTCCTGTATCCTTTGTAACCTGCATAAGAGAGCGGCAATTCCACCCTCACTCCTTCCATATATATCACGACGAGAAAGGCACCTAAGGTTGCTAGGAATCCTATTACCGAGGGATACTGAGTGTCCTGGGCCGATCCTGGTAATCTCGCTATAATTCCCAAAGCAGAAACCTTGGAATTAAATAACGATTGGCCGAGCGCTACGAAGACTCCTGAGCTTCCATAGCTGTCCACTGCCGGGCTAGCATAGAAACAGTCCAAGAAAACCTTTTGAGCTACGCCCGCCATTATGAACAAGCTTATTCCACTTCCGAATCCCCATCCCTTCTGGACAAGTTCATCCATGAGCAAGACCATGACTCCGGCTGCGAGTAGCTGCAGGAAGATGAATATGGCCTGTGTGCCGGTTAGCGCCCCGTACATTCCCCCAATTATGTAGGCTGAAGCCTGAATTCCAGTAAGGGCTATTGCGAATACTTTGTTAGCTGAAGTGAACAAGCCCCTGTCTTCAGGGTTGTTCATATCGGCTTCTATCATATCGGATCCTATCAGGAGTTGCAGTATCAGCCCGCCGGTGACTATCGGCCCAATTCCAAGCTCCATAAGTGTGCCTCGTGTTGAAGCGAAAATCACTCTTAGAGCCGTGAGCTGCCCTAACGCTGTGGTCGAAACAACACCATACAACGGAACCTCGCCCATAACCAAGAAGATTACCAAAACCAGCCCTGTCCAAAAGAGTTTCTCGTTGAATCGAACCCTACGCTCTGGTGCCTTTATTTCTGGAAGAGCCCTTGCAATGGGCTTAAATAGGCTAAGGAATCTTCCTGCCATAAGTCAGCCGCTACGCTCCGGTTTCCAGGGTTTCCATTAAGACTTGCCCACCTGCACTCTTTATCTTTTCAGCTGCAGACTTCGAGCAAGACGCAACTCTTATAATTAGTGGCTTTGTAACTCTTCCGGTTCCGAGAAGTTTCGTATAACCAAGAGCTGCCAAATCGACGACGGTCTTGTCTTCCTGTTTTTCTGTCGAAATTTTGGCGGCTATTCCGTTCAGTGTTCCAACGTTTATTATCTTCACTTCTTCTCTGAGGCTCTTGGGCGACGTGAATCCGACTTTGCTATAATAGTCCGGTTCGTATTTTATGACGTACGACCATAATGCTTTGTGTCGTCCGGCGTTCCGTCTTCCTTTCGATCCCGTCCTCCTATGTTGACCCACTCTGCCCCAGCCTTGAGTCCTTGAACCGCGGTTCTTTCTAACCTTTCTAAGTCTATGCGGCATCTTGTTAACCTGCGATTTTACTTATTGATTTTTCTTCAGCTTTTTTCAACCTTATTTCAAGCACGCCATTCTTATATGTTGTGCGTATGGTGCTGGGAATCACTCTTTTTGGAAGATTTAAACTTTTGCGATATTTCCGATCCAATGCTTCAGCGACTACAGTCAACCTTTCACCACTCACGTGCACTCTCAAGTCTTCTCTGTTGAAGCCTGCAAAATCCGCAACAACTATTATCTCTTCTGTCGCTTCAAGGACATCAACCAAATGTTTCGGTTCCCGGCACTTCTTTTCCGCATAAACCCTATGAACCTTATACCTGTACGAGTTCGTTTGTCGCTTGACACCTGAATTCCTTGTCCGAAACTTTTGGGCAACACTCTTGTTCTTAACTTTGCTAAAAACTTTGAGAATGTCAAACTTGTTCGAGTTTGGTCTGTTTCTCCTCCATTTCGCGCTCAAGATCGCTTCCCCTCTGGAATAGAGGGGATTTCATTAGTGACTATAAAACGTATCGCAAACAAGAATGTGGAAATCGAAAAAAGGGCTCTGAGAGCGAATCTAGAGCATCCGGTTCAAAAGCTGGTTTATGCTCTCCCCGCGGTAACCTAATTCTCCGCCTGCACCGTAGCCTCTTTTGATTTTTCCCTTGAAGCCCTTGGTTGGGGGGTGCAGCCTGAAGACCGGCTGTATGGCTGGCAGATTCCAGTATTCAACACGACAGGACGCGACTGCGGCTGCGAGCTCTTCGACTGATTTATGCCCAACTTTCTGCGCATATTCATCTGTCAACTTCTTGTTTCCAGCAAGTCTTCCTTTTTCCTTTAGTAAAGAAGTAACGCTTTCTTTTGAGAGTTCACCGTATGTGATGTAGTCTCGCGCTGCACTGATCATTCCGAGAAATGATGGACGGTCGTCGATCAGAACCGCGTGATTGTTTCTCGTTAGATTAAGCATTCTGAGAGTCTCTCTAGCTTCCCTCGACGCACTGATTGTTCCTCGAATTCTTATGGCCAGCAGGCATTTGCGGTCGCTAATCGGTTGAGCCAATTATCTCACCCAGTCCGTTGGAATTATAAGGCTGTATGTTTCCTTTAACGCCTCGAAAACCGCGTATGCAAAGGATGGGATGGTTCTTGTTGAACCGTAGCTTCTGGTCCAACAGTCTTTCACACCGGCAAGGCCTAGAATTACCTTCGACACCTCGCTCGCTACCAAACCCAGACCTCTGGGGCCAGGAACGAAGACCACTCGAACAGCTCCGGTTTTGCCTTCCACTTGGAAGGGTATCGAGTGAAGTTTTCCGCAGTCACATTCCCAGCTTCCGCACCCTCTTCTTACCGGAATTATCTTGAGACGCGCGTCCACAGCAGCCTTTTCTATCGCATTTCTCACTTGGCTCGCCTTTCCAGAACCCAATCCTATGTAACCATCTCTGTTCCCGACGGCGACTATTGCTTTGAACCTTGACTTTTCCCCGGCGTCTGTTTGCTTCTGGACCAGGTTTATGTTTATGACCTCCTCCTGAAGATCTGGTATCAACGAGTTAACGATTTGGGGTTCCCGAATTTTCAAGCCTGCCATGAAAACTTCTTCGATAGAAGTGATTCTCCCTTCCTGGATCATCTTTCCAAGACGCGTTCTTGGAATCCATTGCTCCAAGTTTTCTGAAGGCTCACTTCTTCTTCGTTTGTCTCTTTGGCTTCTGCGCGACAACTTTGCTGCCTCCGCTCTTAAATGCTTTCATCATATCCGTTTTAACTTGTGCAACATGTTTGGGAAGACTTTCTGGGGGAGTTTTCTCTTTCAAATAGTTCGAAAACCTTGATTGATATTCTTCAGCGTCTGATGCTAGACCCTGTGCATATTTCGCGATGTGCTCACCTGTCAGTCTTTGCTCATCGGGAAGTTTCTCCTCGCTATGCGGCACATTCACTTCAGCGTCCAACACTCCCTTCAACACAGCGAAGATCCTCGCCCCCTTCGAGGGTGGATATAATCCAATGTCGAGAATTGCTTCTTCTATTCCATGAGCCCTAGCCTTTAACCCGCACAAGAAACCAGTCAGATAGGCTGCTGGAACGCTGCCCCTAGGAGCTTTCCAGCCGTATTTTCTAGCTATTTCTTTGCTCTGAGCTGAAACTACAACTTTGTCCCCGTTTGGTTCAGCCACGATTATTTGAGCGCTAACGTTATTAATGCTGCAACGCGCCACGAGTCGAGGCTTTCCAGAAAGCAAGAATGCCTTCCTAGCCTTGAAGTCTGTTTTGCCTTCTCTTCTCCTACGGAACGGCAGGCAGTAACGTGAACTCGTTGCCACTAGCGTTTCCTCCAGAGTTCGTGTGCCTTCATGTACCGTTCAAGGTCAGCAACTGATTCAAACCTGCCGCTGCCCGCCATTCTGTAGAGCCTCTGATAAGAGTTTTCAACAATCATTTTCTTTGCCTTCAAGGTGCGAAGTTTGTTCCGTAGAGCTCGGATCTTCCTCATCCAAACCTGTTTCTTTGACACTCTTGCATGGGAAGACCCAGTTCTGCTACCGGGTCCGCTTCGTCGCCCCTTCTTTTTCTTTTCGTGTATAATGCGTACCCTTCCACGACTTATGCCCCTTTCCGGTGATGCTTTGATAGTTCCTTGGTGTATCAACCGTCTAACCTCGTCTCGAGTTATCGCGGCCTCGACGTCATCTGCCCTTTCAGGATCTATCCATACACGGTTCTGTCCTATCTTGAGGACTTGCGCTGCGAGACGCCGTTGACTCTTAAGGTCCGTCATTTCTATTCAGTCCTTTTCTTAGGTTTGCTGATTTTCTCTTCCTCTGTTGGCTCCTCTGTCTTCTTTGCCTCTTCTGTCTCAGCCTCTCCTTTTTCAGCCTCTTCAGTAGACTCTTCCTCTTTCTTAGTAGCCTCTTTTACCTGTCTCTGATTAAGGACGACTATTTTCTTTTTCCTCGCTTCAGTTAGAATTTGGACTCTCTTCCTTTGGCCCACAGCGTGGGCAATTCGTACAGCTTGAGTGGCCGCGTCAATTTGCTTCAGATCATCTGCATTGTACACTAGGATATCTTCAAAACCCGATGGATGAAGCGCCCTAGCGCTCTTCGGTCCTCTGTATCCCGCACTTACGCGGGCCGGCCACCCTTTGATCCTCTTTCTCACTTTGTTGTCTAGACCATGGGGTCTACGCCAGTTTTCTTTCAAACGCACGTACTTCCAACTCTCTTGTCTGACGAAGTTTGGTTTCTTCGCTTTGACCCGCTTTCTCAGCTTCAATGCCTTTTCAGAAGCGGTTGCTTTTGGCAGGGCCATCAGTCTATCCCCTCACTTCGCTCATAAACGTATAAGCCGTCCAGGAAAATGCGTGGATCCTTCCTTTTCACCCTTGTTGCTTGCTCAATGTTTGCCGCGGTCTGGCTGACATCTTCCAGATCTATGCCCTGAACGAAAACATCTTCGCTTTGGATCTTAACTTGAACATCGCCTATTATCTTCGCCTTCCTCGGGCTTCTCTCCCCAGTGAAGTTTTCGATGAGAATGGTCTTGTCCTTGAGTTTCACTGAAATTGGGAAGTGCGAGAAAACTATTTTAACTTTGTACGTAAAGCCCTTTCTTACACCAGTAATCATGTTTTCAACGTGTGAACGAAGCGTACCCACGAGAGAAGCCTCCTTCTTGCGGGGCCATTCAGCACGAATGCAAAGGGTCCTGTCGTTAAGTTTCAACGAAATTGGAGCGAAAGAAAAGTCACGAACTAATGTTCCTTTGGGTCCTTTCACAGTGAACTTTTTGCCCTCCAGACCGACCTCTACATCTTCAGGAACTTGAACGTTTTCAGATATTTCTATGGCTCGCACTTAGGGGCACCTTCAATAAATGAATGCTAACAGTCTGCCTCCGATGCGTTTTTCTCTTGCCTCTTTATGCGACAGAACGCCGTTCGGGCTTGAAATGACCAGTAACCCGACCTCTCTTGACGGAAGATATTTCTTCTCCCATTCTTCAAACCTGTCCATCTTAACGGAAAAACGTGGCTTGATGGCGCCGCACTTGTTGATTCTTCCCAAGAGTTGAACCTTGAACTTGCCAGAACGACCATCATCTATAAACTCGAACTCGCCAATGTAACCATTCAACTGCATGATCCTCAAAACTCTGCCCAAAAGTCTAGAGGCTGGGCTGATTATGCACTCGTGCTTGTTTCGCATCTCACTGTTTATTATTGCAGTCAAACCGTTCGCCAACGTGTCCACGTCTTTTTCCCTCCTTCACTCATATTTCTTGAATCCGAGTTTTTTGGCTACCTCCCTGAAACAATGCCGACAGAGATATAAATTGTAACGCCGGATAACTGGTCCGTAAGATCCGCACCTGCTGCAAGGCCTTGCGCCTTTCCCGTATTTTCTATCCTTCTTTGATTTCTGTTTACCCATACAGCACACCTATCTCAGACAATTTCTACTCCCAGAGCGTCTTTAACAAAAACCCTGGCTTCTTCCGGTGTCAAAACGTGCTTTGGACCAATCTTCGCTCTTCCGTACCTTCGATTCTTAACACGATAGCCAGGACGAGTGACTGAGACACAGACATCCATTCCGAATATTCCCACCTCAGGGTCATATCTCACACCGGGCAGCTCAATATGCTCTTTTATGCCGAAGGAAAAGTTGCCTTGACCGTCAAAGCTTTGGGCGGAAATCTTGTTGTCAACGACCGGCAGAGCTTTCTTCAAGAACTCAATCGCTTTCTCCTCCCGGAGTGTGACGATGCAGGCTATGGATTCTCCTTTTCTGATTCCGAAATCTCTTATGCTGTTCTTGGCTTTTCTCTTGCATGGAGTTTGACCTGTAATTTCTTTCAAGACTTTCGTGGCTTTTTCCAGCGGTTCACCCGACTTTCCAACACTGATGTTGACGGTGACTTTTTCAATTCTTGGCTTAAGCATGGGCTGCTGCTCCCACCGCTTAGCGAATTCGTCTTCCGACACCTAGACTGCCTCCGCTAAGGATATCAGAGGGTGCGCCTCGCCTATTGCAAAAACAAATCTCAAAGTTGTTTGATAGCGGTTTCCTTTTTCATTTTCAACCGTCACGAGTGCGTTTCTGCGTTTCTTGCCTTCTGCCTTCTCAATTTCAACTGCCCTGCCCCAATTGCCGATGTTCTTCCCGCCAGTGATTATTGCAAAGTCTTTCTCTTTCATTTTGATGTGTTCGAGAATTTGTTTTTCTGGAAGACTTATTTTCACAGTGTCTAACGTGTCATAAACGTCTTCCTGGGGATTTTTGAGGTCAGCAATTTTGACCAGAATGTTGGATCCATCGTGAAGATGAAGCTGCACTTGTCCGTTGCTGACAACTGTCTTGTCTTCGATTCTGCAGAGTTTGAATTTCGCATCTTCACTGTTTATCTCTCTAAAAATCAGGCCCTTATATGAAGGCAGCACGCAAAAGCTCTTTCCAACGTCCGGTATCGAGACTACGTCCATTAGGCCAATCGAGAAATCGTCCTTCGTCCTAATGTTTCCATCCACGTAGACTCTTCCCTGAGAGACTATCGTCTTGGCTTCTTTCCTTGTCTCAGCTAGCTGGAGAGTGTCGCGCAGCATCAGGGCTAGAGGCATGCACTTGTCAAGGGAGTGTGGCCCGGAGGTGGGTTTTACGACCCATGTGAATTCCTTCCTGTGAATTGGCCAGAATCGTGGTGCTGGTTTTCGTTTCAGTCCAGATGATTGCCCCTTCTTGCCCAAGCCTATCCTTCTCCTTCTTCAGTTTTCTTGGCGTTCTTACGCTGGGTTCTTTTCTTCTGCACCTTAGGCTCTTTTTCTGCTTTGATCTCCGCAGGCTGAGCCCCAGTTTCCTCTGCGGCTGCCTTCGTTTTCTTACGGGGTTTTGAGACCTTCTTTTTGGGGCGTCTCCCAGTGGCAACTACAGCCTTCTCCTCTACAGCCTTCTCCTCTACAGCCTTCTCCTCTACAGCCTTCTCCTCTACAGCCTTCTCCTCTACAGCCTTCTCCTCTACAGCCTTCTCCTCTACAGCAGGTTGTTTCAGTTCGATCGTTTCTGGAGGTTTCTCAACAGGTTCTGCCTTCGGCTTCTTGATGGCTTTTTCTGGTTTCTTTTGTGGCTTTTGTTTTCTTTCTAAGATCCTTTTTCGCCATTTGTCGTCGAGGTTCAGCTTTGTGATCATTACCTTCGATGGATGCACTGGAACGAATACTGTGGTTCCGTCAACCTTCTCTCGTGTTAATCCTTCAACGTAAATTCTGTATTTTTTGAGGTCTATCCGACTTATCTTGCCTTCGGAGCCTTTGTGGTCTCCTCTCATGACGCGGATGGTGTCTCCGCTTCTGACTGGAATGCTTTTGGCTATGTGTGTTGCTCTTAGCTCCGGTGAGAGATGTGCAGCAAGATGCTTATGGCGGACGTGGGCGGGTGCCCCGTAGAGCATTTTTCTTTGTTTGGTCGGCTTCGTCAGGGGTCTGGCTCTCAGCATATTTTCTCAACCTATATTATTATACTGGCGGCGCTTGCTATCCTCGGCCATCTTTCTGCCGCCTCTTTAGCCACTGGACCTCGAATCTCCGAGCCCTTCATTTCTCCTTCTGGAGTTATCACTACTGCCGCGTTGTCTTCGAATGCAATCCAGACACCGTCAATTCGCCTGAACGGTTTTCTTTGTCTTATGATTACCGCTTGGAAAATTTTCTTTCGCATGTCGGGTGTTCCTTGTCTGACAGAGACAGTTATCTTGTCGCCTACGGCAGCACGAGGGTATCGTCGCAATCTTCCCTTATAACCCATAACTTGAATTAGCCTCAGGCGTCTCGCCCCAGTATTGTCAGCGCATCTTAAAATTGCAGGCGGTTGCAATCCCCTTGACAGCTTCGGTCCATGTCCAAGCATTCCCTTTGCGACTAACCCTCGCGCTTTTGCTTTGGCCGCCATTCTACTTACCTTCCAACTTTTCAACAACGACAAATGACACTGTCTTGCTTATCGGGCGGGTCTCAGCTATTATGACATGGTCTCCTTCTCTTGCATCTATGCAGGGCGGGTTGTGGGAGGGTATTCGACTGCGTCTTCTTTCAAACCTCATGAACTTTGAAATGTATAAAAGGTAATCGCGTTCCACCACCACGGTCTTTTCCATCTTAGCGGTGGCGACAACTCCTTCAAACACGCGGCCTCTTATTGGAAGCTCTCCGTGGAACGGACAGTTCATGTCTTCACAGGTTTTCTTGGGCTTCTTGAAAGTGAGCGACATCACCACAGTCTCCTAACATTCTTCTTCAAGCGATCTTCAGGCTTTCCCACAAGAAGCCTTCCGTTGACTTCAACTATCGTTCTGTCTGTAAACATAAAGTGAAAGACAGATGAGTCTTTTGCGACAGTTTTCTTCTTTCCTTCGTGCAAGATTGCGAAGGTATTTCGCGTTTCGCCTACTACTTTGCCACAGATTCCAACGTTGCCTGCGTGACTGCTGCGAGCGATCTTGATATCGGTGCCGATGAATTCGCAACGGATCATGTTCGGCGTTATATTCATTTCTTCTTCCTCTTTCTCGGTTCGGTCTTCCTTATTCCGTGCTTTTCTTCGTGTTCGACTGTCAGAATCTTCGCCACTGCCTTGCGGAGAGCCTTAACCCTCGCCGGATTCTCTACAGTTCCGCCCGCGCCAATCATCGTCTTCATTCTAAGAAGCTCTGTCCTGAACTCGTATAGTTTCTCCGTTCTTTCAGCAGAAGACAAGTCGCGTATTTCCTTCATTCGCATTACAGGCATCAGGAGGTCTCCTCCTCTTCATCGCTTTCCACATCAGGTCCCTTTTCTTCGGCTTTCTCCTCTTCGACTGCCGGTGGTTGCTCGGTTTTTGCCCCTTCTGCTTCTTTGTCTGCTGCTTCTGCCTCTTTCGGCTTTAATTCAGCCGGAAGCTTTTCAACTATTCTAATCTTGTCCGGAAATATCGCGTCCGGAGGCATTATCTTGACTCTTACGCCGAATATGCCTGGCTTCAATTGAACGTGAACTTCAGCTTTCTGCATGTATTTTATCGATGGATCCCCACATTTCACCAAATATCCGGCTTTGAACTTTTCGTATCTTGCCCTTTCAGTTCTCAATTTTCCGCTGATGACTATTTCTGCACCTAACGCGCCTGCCTCCATGACCTGATTGAGGGACCAAAAACCGGCTCTCCTAAAATGTACGCCTCTCTGCAGCGCGCTGGCAACACGTGAGGCAACTACGTAAGCATTCAACTCTGGGATTTCTATTTCAGAAACAGAAATCTGCGGGTTTGAAACTTTGAATTTCTCCTCGAGAATACTTGCAAGCTCTCTTATGGTTTCTCCGCCACGACCTATTACCAAGCCTGGCCGCATGGCATAAACAACTATGTGAGTTCCCAAGGGCGTTTTGGATATGGTTACGCCGCCGTAGCCTGCCCTTTCAAGTTTTTTCTGCAGAAACTCGTCGATTTCCGTTTTCTTTATGGAGTCTGTTATGAAGTGTTTGACGACTGACACTAGGCTCCTTCTCCCTTCTCTGGCTGTTCTTCTAGGGCTATCTCAACGTGGCACAGAGTGTTGAAACTCGGCGTGGTTCTTCCTTGAGCCCTTGGCTGAAAACGCTTAACCTTCATCGCCTGACTGGTGGCCGCATGAATAATACGCAATCTATCGGTGTCGAGACCTTTATTTTCAGCGTTAGCCTCAGCTCCCTCAAGTACCTTTAGAATCTTCCCAGCAGCTTTGATCGGATATCTTCCGGCAAACGCCTTTTCCAACCCGTGGCGATGCCCTGATTTTTTTCTGAACCGTTTGAACGGAACAGGTTTCTTTTTCACAGTGACATCTTTAAGATACTGCTTCGCCTGAGTGAGCGTCATACCATTAATTGTTTTGCATATTTCTCGTGCCGATTTATGGGATATACTAATCTGTCGTCCACTGGCTTTCACGGTTTTCTCCGGATCCAGCTCTTCTTCTGGTATTGAGTACCCCCATTTTGGCACTTCATATTCTCCTCAGTTGCGCAAATGAACAGCGGTATGGTGATTTATATGGTTTTCCTCTAAAGGAACAGTTTGCCGAGCTGTTTGCGTTCCCCGAACGCGTTTTTGTCACAAAGACTCGAATAGCCTGACGCTGCAGTGCGATGTGTTTATTTTTGACTTTAAGAGTTAGATATCAAGTCGAAAGCGAGCGTGGTAGATTGAAAGAAGAGAGTGGACACATCACGATGTTGCATGGGGCGGGCGGAACAGTCATGCACGATCTAGTTAAGAACTACATCGTCAAACATTTCGCAGGAACCAGCAACGCAGAAGTTCCTCTTGAAGCCATGGACGACGCCGCCGTCGTTGGTGACGTGGTTTTAAAGAGCGATTCGCATGTAGTGAAGCCAATATTCTTCCCTGGAGGTGACATTGGACGTTTAGCAGTTTCTGGCACAGTCAACGATATTTCAATGGTCGGAGGAGAACCATACGCACTCGCATGCGGGTTCGTTTTGGAAGAAGGTTTAACTTTGGATGATTTTGAAAGAATACTGGCGAGCATGCAACAAACATGTGTTGAAGCAAGCGTGAGCATCGTTACTGGAGACACCAAGGTTGTAGAGAAAGGAAGTCTGGGGGGATGCATAATAAACACATCTGGGATTGGGAGACGAACAGTGGCCCTGGACAGGAACTTCAAGGTTGTGAGACAATTTAGGAGCGAGTTTAAATCTCGCTGGACGTTGGATTCGAACCTCTGTGTTGGTGACAAGATAATCCTGTCAGGAACTGTGGGCGACCATGGCTTAGCCGTCTTGTCAGCACAGGAAGGTTTGCGTTTTGGAAGCGCTATAAAATCCGATGTTAAACCATTGAACCGTTTGATTCAACGTCTGCTGGGTGAAGTCGGAGGTATTGTAGCCATGAAGGATCCGACGAGAGGCGGTTTGGCCGACGCGTTGAACGAGTTTTGCGAGAAATCGCAGGTCGGCATACTGACAGTGGAAGACAAGATACCAGTCAGAAACGATGTGAGGGCAGCGTGCGAAATGCTGGGCTTGGATCCGCTTGAAATCGGAAATGAAGGAAAAGTGGTAATAGGAGTCGTTAGGGAAAGAGCTGAAGAGATCTTGGAGCTTTTGCGGACAACACAACCTGGAAAAGAGGCGGAGATCATCGGAGAAGCAACGAAAGATTTCACGGGCGTCGCAATGCAGACGACAATAGGCGGAAAAAGAATAATCTCGAGACCGATAGGTGATCCCGTTCCAAGAATATGTTAGGGGTTGAGGTCTAACTTTTCCAGCCCATTTGAATTGATGAGCTGCAAAAGTCTTTGGTTAGGGGCGGCATTTCACTCTAGTCTCTCGACTGTCCTTGCCCAAATACGGCATGTTCCCTCGCTGCCAACCATACAAGCGCCTACAGGCTTTTGTGGCGTGCAAGTTTTCATGAATAGTGGACAGTCTGTGGGTTTCGTTTTGCCGATTATAACTAGATGACACTGACAACCTCGTTGTACGTCGACACCACGCTCAACGCGCACATTGTACTTCAAAGGGGCATCGAAAGCTTCATAATCGTGACCCAGCAGGAGTCTGGATTGGGGTATTTCGCCCAGTCCACGCCAGTTGCCATCTGCGATGTCGAAAACTTTGCGCATCAATTCCTGAGCCTTAAGGTTTCCCTCCACATGCACGGCACGCGCGTACTCGTTTTCCAGCTGAGGCTTGCCTTTCCTTATCTGTTTCAAAATCATGTAAATTGCAAATAGAACGTCGAGAGGTTCGAAACCAGCCACAACCGTAGGCATCTTGTAGGTCTTTGGGAAAATCTCGTAAGGCCTGAGTCCGATAATCGTGCTAACGTGACCTGGTGCAATGAAGCCATCAATATTTAAGTCTCTCATCTTAACGAGAAGCTCCATAGCGGGAGGGATAAGCCGATGAGATATCAGAAAGCTCAGGTTTTCAGGCGGCGATTTGCCAGCTAATTCGACGGCAGTTGACGGCGCGGTGGTTTCAAAGCCTACAGCAAAAAAGACAAAGTCCTTGCCAACCTCGTTTCTAGCCATCCTGACAGCGTCCTCGACACTGTAAACAATTCGGATGTCAGCCCCTGCGGCTTTAGCATCCAGAAGAGACATTTTTGAACCTGGGACCCGCAGAACGTCGCCGAAACAGGTTACTGTAACTTTCTTCAGGGCTAGTTGCACAGCTTCATCGATTTCTGATGCTGGAACTATGCAAACGGGGCAGCCTGGACCGGCTATCACTTCTATGTTTGAGGGTAGAAGACTTCGTATGCCAAAATGTGTTATTGTCCACTCATGCGTGCCGCAAACATGGCATATCTTGAGTGGAGTGTCGCTTGCTGTTTCATGAATCTTTTGCGCCACGCGTTTTGAAAGATTCTCGTCTCTAAACCTAGTGGTTGAAATCATTTCATCTGATCCCGTTATTGTGGCTTAGGTTCAAATTCAAGAATCTCGTTCCACAAGCGCAGGGTCTCCAAAGCCTCTTCCTTGTCCAAAACCTGAATGGCATAGCCCGCGTGAACTAGTACGTAGTCGCCGACTCCAACGGTTACAAGGGTTACGTTGACCTCTCTCACCACTCCTCCGCCAAAGTCCACGTTGGCCTTTTCATGCTCAATGGTTAAAACCTTTGCTGGAATCGCTAGGCACATCTCTATCAGAATAGCCGAACCTTCTAGGGCGATAAATTCATTATGGTCTAGGAATTGAAAAACCCAGATGCGACAGCTTGACCAAACGACAAACCACCGTCGCCAGGCGGAACGTCTCTGTGGGCAAGAAAACGCATACCTGACGCCTTCACGATATCTCCCAAGGTCAATGTCAGGATTTCGTTTGCCGCAACTCCTCCCGAGAAACCTACGATTTGGATGCCGTTCTCCAATGCTTTTTCGATTGCCAGCGCCGCTAGGCCTTTGGCCAGATACGCGTGTGCGGAGAACGCCATGTCTGCTTTAGAATGTGTGTCTTTGTTTTCGAAAATGTCCAGAAGTAATTGCGTTGTGTCAAGGGTGTCGCCCCGTATTACCGGTTTCAGTTTAAGTACGTCTTTGCCTTTTGCTGCTATTGATTCGAGTTTCATGGATGGTTCGCCCTCGTAAGTGCGTTTGTAGCATATGCCTAGAACAGCCGAAATTGCGTCCAATACTCTTCCGCAGCTAGTAGTTCTTACCGCGTTTTGTTTTTTTTCCAGCTGTTGAAGAATTATCTTGATTTCTTTCTCGCCGTGTGGAAAGTGCCGTTTATTTCGCAGGAGCCAATCTTCCAAGTCGACGTGACCATGTAGAATTCCGGCGGCCATTCTCAACGGGTAATAAGTAGCCAGGTCTCCACCGATCAAAGGCTGCGTTTCAAGATGAGCTACGCGTTCGAAACCGAAAGCCTCGTCAGTGCATAATAGTATCTCCCCTCCCCAAGCTTCACCGCCTATTCCATAGCCGTAGCCGTCGCAGCAAACGCCCAAAATATCACCCACGTTGTGCTCAACCATGAGTGCGGCAATGTGTGCGTAATGATGTTGCACGCGTACTGCTTGCCAATTGTTCTCTTCTGCCCACTTATGGGCAAGTTGTGTGGTAATGAATTTTGGATGCAGATCGCATGCGACTGTATCTATCTCGCTGTTTGTAAGACGGATTAGGTGTTTTGTTGCATTGTCCAGGAAAGCCCGTGTTTCGACGTTGTCCACATCGCCCACGTGTTGGGAAAAGAAGGCCTTGTCACCGTTCAGGATGCAGGAGGTATTGTTCAACTCCCCTCCCAAGGCTAAGACGCAACGGTTTGTCTTCTTTCTGAGCGTTATGGGAGCGGGCGCGTAGCCTCTTGATCGTCTTATGAAAATCCTGTTGACGCCGTGAGTGCGGACTACTGAATCATCACAACGATAGGCTATTTCGCGGTCGTGAAAAAGAAAGAAGTCGACAGTGCCATTGAGGGTTCGTAATGCTTCGTCATTGTCTTTTGTTATAGGTTGGTTAGGTGGGTTAGCGCTTGTCATGACGAAAGCCGAGTCTTCAACTTTGTCAAACAGCATGTAGTGCATGCCCGTGTAAGGGAGCATCACGCCGATGTTGTGAAGCTCTGGAGCAACTAAATCGGACAGGTAATATTCTCTGTTCTTGTTCAAGAGCACTATGGGGCGGGCGTATGAAGACAAAAGTTCTGCCTGATTCTTGCCCACCTCTGCGAACGTTTTGGTGGCTTCTATGCTTCGAGCCATGACAGCAAAGGGTTTCTGGCTTCGATGCTTGACTTCTCTCAGTCTCGTTAAGGACTCAGATTTGGTGGTTGACACGGCAACGTGGAAACCTCCGTAGCCTTTGATTGCGAGAATGTTGCCCTCTGACAAGAGCTTGCCTGCTTCTCGAACTGGGTCCTTTTCTCTTAACACTTCGCCTTTTGCATCTGCGAGATAGACGTGTGGGCCGCACTTTGGGCAGGCCACAGTCTGTGCATGGAAACGTCTGTTCATAGGATCCCTGTACTCGGCAAGGCAAAAGCCGCACATTGGGAATGCACGCATAGTTGTGTTGTCACGATCGTAAGGTAACTTCTCGATTATGGTGAATCTTGGCCCGCAGTTCGTACATGTGATGAAGAAGTACTCAAACCGCGGATTTCTAGGATCTCGAAGCTCTCTAAGGCAGTCATCACAAATGGCTATGTCAGGCGGAATGACCGAACCTGGCAACTCAGCCTCGTTCGAGCTTTTTTTTATAACGAATCCTGTGCATTCATTCTTTCCAGAAAGTTCCGAAGTGATAATGCGGTGAAACTGGGCCAAAGGTGGCTTGTTATCTTTCAAATTCCTTAGGAATTCTTGGATTGCCTGCTCCTGACCCTCCACCAGTATTTCAACACCAGCATCTGCTCGGTTCATGACGTAGCCAGAAAGCCCGTTTTGCAAGGCTATTCGATAGACAAACGGTCGAAAACCCACTCCCTGAACTATGCCGGTGATTTGAATTTTCAATCGCAACGGAGCAGTCAGCTCTCAAATTTAGTGACGAACCACTCTTCATATACGTTTTGACCAGGCGGTTTGATAGACGAAGTTGAAGTTACGTAATGCGAATCTGTCTTGGTGAGCTGGTTGGAGCGAACTTTCGCGAGTCCCAGGTTGTCCTCCGATCTCTTTGAGTTCTCGTTTATGCACTTGGTGTGTAGTCGCTCACTTTACCATTTATTAACAGCTTCAGTTTCTACGTATTCGTATCCTAGGAAAGTGTTCGAATGTCGAAGCTACAAGAATCAAAGTTCGAGACTTATTCAACCAGTCTGTGTCCAGAATGCATGAAAAGAATTCCCATGAGGATATATGAGGACGATGGCGTGATTTATCTTGAGAAGACATGCCCTGAGCATGGCAAGTTTGAGGATGTCTACTGGGGTGACGCTGAGCTTTTCAAGTGGTTCAATGATAACTGGCATAATGCCCGCTATGCGGGCAGCGGCCTGGAGAAGCCGCACACCAGCAGTTTAAATGGTTGCCCGTTCGACTGTGGAATTTGCCCTCAGCACAAGACGCCGACGATTCTTGGTATCATAGACGTTACGAACAGGTGCAACATGGCTTGTCCAATCTGTTTTGCTTACGTGGGAGCCACCAACTACGTGTATGAACCTTCCTATGACCAGATTGTGGACATGATAAAGGTGCTCAGGTCTAACAGTCCATGGGCCTGCAACGCGTTGCAGTTCAGCGGGGGAGAGCCGACGTTGAGGAACGACCTGCCAGACCTGATTAGGGAGGCCCAAAAAGCAGGCATAGAACACGTGGAGGTTAATACTAACGGTATTCGCATCGCTGAGGACTTTACATATTTTAAGAAACTGTTGGACTCTGGGCTGAGCACCCTTTATCTTCAGTTTGACGGTTTGAGGGAAGAAATCTACAAGAAGACCAGAGCAAGGGCTGACATGATTCCCATAAAGTTGAAGGTGCTGGAAAACGCGAGAAAGCTAGGACTAGACTCAATTGTTCTGGTTGTCACCCTGGCGAAGGGTGTCAACGACAAGGATTTAGGGGAAATAATTGACTTCGCGATTAAGAACTACGATGTTGTCCGCTGCATCAACATTCAGCCGGTTTCAATGGCTGGGAAAGCCAGAAAAGAGGAAATGCGAAAAATGCGGATAACCATTCCCGATACGATGAAAGAAATAGAGGAACAAACGAAAGGCACTGTCGGTCGGTTTGACTGGAGACCGGTTGACTGGCCAGTCCCGATTGCTAAGGGAATGGGCGTCGTCAAGAACAAAAGTTATCCGGAGTTCACGATGAGTCCCATGTGTGGTGCAGCAACATTCTTGGTTGTTGATAAGGATGGTTCCTACAAGCCCATTATGCGATACGTAGATGTTGACAAATTTGCCGACGTTTTCTGGGATGTCTTTTACTCAGGGGCTAAGGGCAAAAAGACGATGGCAAAGATGAAGATGCTCAAGCTTTTGCCGATGGCAAAATCTGATTTTGTTAGAGGCTTGATTGGGAACATTGTACGCAAGGGAAGCTATGAGGCTTTGGGAGACTTTATGCACAGAATGGTCATGATTGGAATTATGCACTTCCAAGATGTCTGGAATATAGACATCGATCGCGTTCAAAGATGTGCAATTCACTATGCCACACCCGATGGCAAGCTGAGATGCTTCTGCACTTACAACAGCATACACAGACCTAACGTGGAAAAACAGTTCTCGGTGCCTATAGCAGAGTGGACGAAGAGGACTGGAAAGAAAATAAACGAGCCTGTGTAGCCCTTCTTTGGAGAGGACAACGCGTACGTTCATTTGCAGCTGAAGATTAACGATGTTCAGGCTTTGGTTATCTTCTGTTTCTCCTCTTCCAGAAGCACTCTTCTCAGAACCTTGCCCACCATGGTCATCGGTAGCTCAGTTCTGAATTCTACCTCTCTTACTGCCTTGTAGGGCGCCATCTTGCTGTTCGCAAATTCCATAATTTCAGCGGCGGTTGCCGTTTTCCCCTCTTTAAGCACAACGAAGGCTTTCGGAATCTCGCCTGCCACCGAGTCCGGTTTACCTATGACTGCACACAGTTTGACAGCTGGGTGTTCATAAATGACATCCTCAATTTCTCTCGGATAAACGCTGTAGCCCTTGTATTTGATGAGATCCTTCTTCCTGTCTGTAATGTAGAAGTAGCCGTCTTCGTCCATCTTGCCGATGTCTCCAGTGTAGAGCCACCCGTTCCGCAGAACAGCTCCAGATTCTCCAGGTATCTTCCAGTAACCCTTCATAACTTGAGGTCCGTTAACGGCAAGCTCTCCATCTTGGTTGACGCCTAGCTCTGTTTCTCCAGTTTCCGCATCCATGATTTTCGCATCCGTGTCCGGCCAAGGCAGGCCGATGGAGCCCACTTTCACTGTTTTCATAGTGGGGTCAAGAGGGTTGCAATGAGTGACTGGAGAAGACTCTGTCAGCCCGTAACCTTCGACGAGAGCTCCCTTTGTTACTTCCATCCATTTTTTCTGAATTTCAGGGGGCAACGGCGCCGAACCGGAAATGCAGAAGTGAACCGTCGACAGATCAAAGTTGTTGACCTTTGGATAGGCAAGGAGCATCGCGTACATTGTTGGAGCGCCACAGAACACCGTCACCTTGTTCTTCTCGATGGCCTCGAGTGTCACAGCCGCGTCGAAGCGTGGAAGCAGGACCATTTTTGCAGCAGCGTATATTGGATAATTCATTCCCGTCGTCATTCCGTATATGTGGAAAAGGGGCAGAACCGTCAGAACCTTTTCTTCAGCATGTTTTCCCTTCAGCCATTCGGCGCACATGACGGCGTTCGACACCAAGTTCATGTGTGTTAGCATAGCTCCTTTTGAAATTCCAGTCGTTCCACCAGTATACTGCAAGGCAGCAATATCCTGCACGGGGTCGATGTCAACTTTTGGAGGCTTCTCATCATGTTTTTTCAGCAGTTCTTTGAAGGAGTATGTTCCCGGTTTTTGTTCAACTGTATACGATGGAATTTTTCTGAGCAGTGAACCAAAAAATGCGACGCCAGCCGGCATAAAATCTTTCAGGCCTGTGAAAATGACTCTCTTAACCTTTGTTCTGGCCACGACTTTCTCCAATATCGGATAAAGCGCATCCAGGACGACGATGGTTTCAGCTTCTGAATCATTGAGCTGATGCTCAACCTCGCGTTCCTTGTACAACGGACTTATAGCGGTCTCGATGGCTCCAAGCCTCAGAGTGCCGTAATATGAGATTATGAACTGTGGGATGTTCGGCAGGAAGATTGCGACTTTATCACCTTTCTTTACTTCCAGAGCCGTGAGCGCAGCGGCAAAACGATCACAGGCTTCATCCAGCTCTCTGTAGGTTATTCCTCTGTTAAAATAGATTATTGCGGTTTGGTTGGGGTTTTCCTCCGCGGTTTTTCTCAGAATTTCAGAAAGTGGAACATTAGGGTACTCGATATGTTTACGAACATCTTCAGGCCAAAACTTGAACCAAGGTTTTTCGATAGGGCTTGGTTCTTTTTTGCTCTTTTTCTTGGCAGACATAAACAGCCCTATTTTTAAATATATGGGGCGGTTGAGAGTAATAATATTTTCCTCGGATGGATCGTCAGTGAAAACCGAAGAAGCATGGATACAATGCGGAAATGCGAAGCTTTACGGCGAGTTGCGAGTTCCAGATCACTGTCCTGCGCCTGGAATCCTGATTTGTCACTTTATGGATGTTCGAGGCTATCATGGATTGAAAATCTACTCTTTGTTGGCTGAAAGAGCCTGCCAAAGCGGGTTTGTTTCGTTTGTATTCGATTTTCGCGGAGTCGGGAAGAGTGGTGGTGAATTTGACTACGGCTTCGGTGAACAACAAGACGTGAAGTGCGCCTTGAACTACTTGGCCTCCAGATCCGAAGTCAAGCCTGATGACATCTTCATTGTCGGGCACAGCTTAGGCGCTGCTGTGTCACTCTATGCAGCTCAGAACGAGAAGCGAATAAAGGGGCTTGCCCTCTGGTCCCCTCCTAAGAACCATGACCATAACGTTAAGAAGTTCATTGCCCGCACGAGAGGGAAGTCAGGTCTTTACACATTCCTTTTGCTTTCCAGAATAGATCGATTCTTGAATGTTTCGAGGTTTTTCAGGCTTGAAGTGTTCGGTATAAACTTGCGACTGAGATATGTGAGAGAAAAACTCATGAAGCTGAATGAGTGTGAGGAGATTTCTAAACTGAGGAACATTCCTGTACTAATCGTGACAGGGGATTCAGACGTGATTCACGGTGAAGATGAGGCTCGTGAGGTGTTCTCTTCGGCGCACGATCCGAAAACACTCTTGGTAATAAAGTCTGCGGGCCCGACTTACGATGGGAAAGAGGACGAATTGATTTCGAAGACGATGGAATGGATCGAAAAAGTGAAGTAGAATTTTCCGAGCAGACGCCTATTATTGTTGGAGTGATACAAACTCGTATGTTGGGTTTCCTTCCATCGAGGTTTTGGCAACCAGTTTCACTTTCATTCCAACCTTGATTTCTGAAAGTTTGAATCCTGTTAGCCATGCAAGAACTTTTACGTCCTCTTTCAGCTTTCCGATTGCGACGGTGTAGGGCTTGTTCTGTTGGAATGTAGTGGGCCTTATCACTACGTGCGTGAAGGTTTCGATTTCTGCTTCGTTGCTAAGTTCGATCCACTCCAAATCTGTGTTCAAGCACTCGGGGCAGTCGGTGTTGGGAGGGAAGAATATTTTTCCACAAGCTTTGCACTTGGTAGCGTAGATTTTTCCTTCTTTCAGTCCCTCCCAGAACTTCAGACTCTTGCTTATCGGGATCTCGTGAACGATGTCTATTTTTCTGGATTTGATTGATGGCATCGACACATGACTCACCTCTTAAGTATCGTGACGTAGCAGTAGTGACCTGTTCCGCCGACGTTGTGGGCGAGGGCTATGTAGTTTTTGAACGGTACCTGTCTTGTCTTTTCAACTGCTTCTTCTCTGAGCTGTTTAGTCAGCTCGTAAATCATTGCACAACCCGTCGTGCCTATTGGATGTCCCTTCGCCTTCAGTCCACCGTCCACGTTCACGGGTATCTTTCCGCCTATCTCGGTCTGTCCTTCCCTCAGGAGTTTGACGCCCTCCCCCTTTTTGCATAACCCGATGTCTTCGTAGGCCATTATCTCCGCGATGGTGAAGCAGTCATGTACTTCCGCGTCCTCAACCTGATTCGCCGTGACGCCAGCGGCCTTGTAGGCTCTCTGAGAAGCTAATACACTGGCCTCCAACCCGACGAAGTCTGATCTCTTGCTCATGTTTGCCGTTCCTGATGAATAGCCTATTCCAGCCACCCAGATGGGCGTGTCAATCTTCAGTTCCTTGACTTTCTCCTCAGAAGCAAGAATCAGGGAGGAAGCTCCATCCGTCAGGGGGCAGCAGTCGAACAGTTTGAGAGGGTAGGCGATGACCATCGAGGACAACACGTCTTCAACAGTAACTCGGTTTCGTAGATGCGCAATCGGGTTCATCGAAGCGTACTTGTGGTTTTTAACGGCGACCAGGGCCAAGTCTTCCTCAGTGGTCCCGTACTTGGCCATGTGTGCGCTCGCGTAAAGGGCATAGTACGCTGGGAACGTGACCCCGAAGTTGTGGAATTCCCAGAAGTAGTATCCAGCCCTTCCAATCCACTCCATAGCCGTTGCAGAATCGATTTCCCTCATCTTTTCAGCGCCCAATGCCATCGCAATCTCAGCCTGACCGCTGGCGATAGCCGAATACGCAGTGAAGAAAGCCGCACTGCCGCTTGCACACGCAGCTTCGCAGCGAACCAACCCAGCTTTTGTCATGCCGCAATACTCTGAAATCACAACTGCTGGAAGCAGTTCTTCGTACCAGGCTCCGGCTCCTACTGAGCCGAGCGCGACGAACTCCATGTCTGCTGCAGCCAGACCTGCGTCTTCAAGGGAGGGTTTGACTGCTTCAAAAGCGAGTTCTGAAATAGTCACGTCGTTTCTTGCACCGAACTTCGAGCAGCCCGCACCAATGATCGCTACCTTTCTCACACTAAACACCTTCGTTCATGCTTTGCTTGGATATTGTAAAGAAGAGGGGCGTTAACGTTACTTGCCTTTGAACTCGGCCTTTCTCCGAGACATCAGTGCTTCTACGCCTTCTTTGACGTCTTCTGTGGAAAACGCCAGTCCGCTTAATCCTGCTTCAAGTCTCAGTCCGATTTCCAGAGGAACCTGTGTTCCGTAGTTCAAGGCGTGCTTTGCGTACTTTAAGGCTATCGGGGGTTCTTCGGAAAGCTTCTTGGCCATTTCTCCGACTTCTTGTCGCAGCTTGTCATAGTGCACTACCTTGTGCACCAACCCGATTCTTAAGGCTTCGTCTGCTTTGATTCTGTTTCCGAGCATAACCAGTTCCTTGGCCTTCGCTAATCCTATAATTCTAACGAGTCTTTGAGTGCCTCCCCATGCGGGTATCAGACCTAAAGTTATTTCGGGACTTCCGAGCTCTGCGTGTTCGGCGGCTACTCTGAAGTCGCATGCCAAGGCCAGTTCTAGGCCTCCGCCGAGTGCATAACCGTTTATTGCGGCTATGACAGGCTTGCTCATCCCTTCTATCTTGCTGAAGGTTTTCTGGCCGCCTCTTGAGCCTTCTTCAGCCTTCACTGGAGTTGTTTTTGGGAACATTGTTACGTCAGCGCCGGCGCTGAAAGCCCTGTCTCCGTCGCCGGTGATGACGACGCATTTTACGCTGGAGTCTCTCTCAGCGGTTTCGAGCATGTCAGCGAGCTCTTCGAGCAAAACGTCGTTGAACGCGTTCAGTCTCTGCGGTCGGTTCAGTATTATCCACAATGCATTCTGGTCTCTTTCCACCCTAATGGTTTCATACGCTTTACTCACAACTGTCACCTATTACAGAGTTGCCTTTCCGTGCATATATTACTTTTTTTCAAATAATTTTCTAGTACTTGCTGAGCAGGTACTTGAGCACCTGTAGCTTCTGGATTTCGGAAGTTCCCTCGTAGATTTCAGTTATTTTTGCGTCACGATGGTATTTTTCGACTCTGTATTCGCCGAAGTATCCGTAGCCTCCCATAGTCTGGATTGCCGCGTTCGTGGCTTCCATTGCAACGTGAGAAGCGTAGTACTTCGCCATCGCTGTTGCCATGGGATCCATTTTTCCTTCGTCGACCAGTGAAGCCGCCTTGTACGTTAACAGTCTTGCGGCCTCGATTTTTGTGGCCATTTCAGCCAGTGTTATGCCGATGGCTTCGTGCTGCAGTATCGGAGCCCCGAAGGCTTCTCTCTGTTTTGCGTATTTGAACGCTATTTCCCAGGCTCCTTGCGCCATTCCTGTGGCTTGTGCTGCAACGCCTACTCTTGTTTTGTCGAAGAAGGCCATGGAATAGTAGAAGCCTTTGTTCAGTTCGCCTACTATGTTCCAGTCCGTGACTTTGACGTTGTCGAAGTTGAGTTCGCCCGTCGTGGAGGCCCTTATTCCCATTTTGTTGTGGAGCTTTGTGGCTTCAAAGCCCGCGGTTCCCTTTTCAACCACGAACAATGTTTCTCCTCGGTGAGTGGGTCTGATTTTCGTGTCCGTTTGTGCGAGAACGACGACGAAATCCGCCATAGTGGCGTTTGTTATGAAGGTTTTCTGGCCGCTTATCCACCATTCGTTTCCGTATTTTGTTGCCGTGGTTTCCATTTTGGTTATTTCGCTTCCGCTGACGTTCGGCTCGGTGAATGCTGCCGCGGAAAGATAGTCACCCTTGCATATGGGTGGCAGGTATTTTTCTTTCTGTTCTTTGGTTCCGTGTTCGAGGATGAATTCGCTTCCGAAGTTGCCGCTCGAAATTGCCACACCTAATGAGGAGTCGCCCCGACACATCTCTTCTACTACTATGCAAGTCTCAAGCAATCCGCAGCCTTGGCCACCGTATTCTTCTGGAAGAGACATGCTCGTGAAACCCAGCTTCGCAGCGGCCTTGTACAAGTCCAGCGGGTATTCCTCTTTCTTGTCAAGCTCCAGTGCCATTTCAAGCTTGAATTCTTTTTGGCAGAACTCTCTAACGGCATTCTTGATGTGAAGTTGTTCTTCCGTCAACTCGAATTTCATTTGTAGAACCCTCTCCCAACTTTTTTTCCAATCCACCCCTTGCTCACATACTCCTCGAGGATGGGGCAAGGTTTGTACATTTCCATATTGTACTTCGCGTACAGCTCTTTAAGCTTGCCGACGATTGCGTCTAGCCCTGCTCGGTCTGCGTGTTCGCATGGACCCGAGGGCCAGTATGTTCCCAGCTTCATTCCCGTGTCGATGTCTTCAGGGTTTGCGGCGTCGTCATAAATCAGCCAAGCAGCCTCGTTCGCGGCGACTGCCCATGACCTGTCGACATCATACTCGTCCAGCATGTTGAACGGTATTCTCGGCCGACCCTTTGTCCAGTCGTAGAAGCCCACGCCCGTTTTCTGTCCGAACTTGTGGTCTTTTATCAGGGGGTCGATCACTTCTGAGCATGGTTTGAACCTTTCGCCGTAAGCCTCGTAGAGTATTTTCCCAACCTCGTAGGCTATGTCGAGTCCGACAAAGTCGGCGAGTTCGAACCATCCCATCGGGAAACCACCCGTGTACTTTACTGAAGCGTCGATTCCTTCCATGGTAGCTTCCTTCCGTTGGTAAGCCCAGAAGGCCTCGTTGAAAACGGCTCCCAGTATACGGTTGACGATGAAGCCTCGCACGTCTTTTCTCACGATTATCGGCGTTTTTCCAAGTTTCCTAGCAAGCTCCGCCAAGGTTGTGATGGTTTCTGGGCTTGTGCTGTCTCCCTTGATGACTTCGACTAACGCCATCATTTGAGGTGGGTTGAAAAAGTGCATCCCAGCCACTCTGTCTGGCCGTTTGGTTGCCTTCCCCATTTCTGTTATGCTCAGTGTTGATGTGTTAGACGCGAGTATGGCATGCGGGGGAGTTACTTGGTCAAGTTTGGCGAAAATGGTTCTCTTCAGCTCTATGTTTTCGGGAGAAGCCTCTATTGCAAAGTCAACGTCCTTGCCTCCCTGTTCATAACTAGTGGTGGTGGCTATCCGCGCCAGCGCCGCGTTAGCGTCTTCTTGTCTTATGCGTTTCTTCTCAGCGAACTTGTCGAGGCTCCACTTTATTTTTTCCCTGGCTTTCTGCAGTATTTCATCATTAATGTCCACCATGGTGACTTCGCACCCGTTCATCGCCAAGAGTTGAGTTATTCCATGACCCATTGAACCAGAGCCGATGACCGCTGCCTTGTTTATCTTTTCAACTGTCAAATTGTTTCCTCCGTTGGACGTTCTAGAGTGCACAAAGAATGGTAATAAAACTTGTGAATTTGTACTAGACTGCAGCGAAAAAAAGGATCGACTATTGTTTGGCCAGATAGTTGGCTATCGTGTATTTTTGCATCTCGCTCGTGCCTTCGTAGATTTCCGTTATTTTGGCGCATCTGTGGAATCGTTCGACGTGGTAGTCAGCCAGGTAACCGTAGCCTCCGAAGATCTGTATGGCATCGTCCGTCACTTCCATTGCGACGCGGCCCGCGTAGGCCTTGGCCATCGAGGTGGCCACGGCGTTCGGTTTTTCTTTATCATAGAGCCATGCCGCCTTGTACGTCATTAGCCTTGCGGACTCGATTTTTATCATCATCTCTGCAAGTTTGAAACTGATGCCCTCGAAGCTGATTATTGGTTGCCCGAATTGTTTCCGAGTCTTCGCGTAGGCTAGTGCTCTTTCAAAAGCTCCTTGTGCCATGCCGACTGCTTGAGCTGCAACGGTTATTCTGGTTCCATCGAAGAGTTCGAGCGTGTAGTAGAAGCCTTTTCCCTGTTCGCCTACAAGATTCGTTTCTGGTACCTTGAGGTCGGCCATTGAAAGCGAACCTGTTACGCATGGTTTGATGCCCATCTTCCCGTGCAGTTTGGTCGCTTCTAGCCCACACGCGCCTTTCTCTGCCAGGAAGATGCTTTGTCCTCGATGTGAAGGCTGAGCGTTTGGGTCTGACTGGCACAGTAGGATGAATGTATCGGCGCTCGTGGCGTTTGTTATGAATTCTTTTGCCCCGTTGATGGTCCATTCGTTTCCGTTTCTCACCGCAGTTGAGTCCATGCGTGTTATGTCGCTGCCGTGCTCGGGTTCGGTGAATGCTGCTGCAGCTATCTTGTCACCTCTTGCAAGAGGCGGGATGTATTTCTTTTTTTGCTCTTCATTTCCGTGTTTCAGAAGGACGTCTGGAACCATGAGGTTTCCAAGCGAGATTGCGACCCCCAGGCCTGGGTCTGCCCGGCACATTTCTTCGACCGCCAAGCAGTCTTCCAACACGCCGTAGCCTTGTCCGTCGTATTCCTGCGGAATCCTCATGCTCGTGAATCCGAGCTGTGCAGCCTTTTTGTAAAGGGCCATAGGGAACTCCTCTTTTTGGTCCAGCTCCAGCGCAAGTTCTGGAGTGAATTCTTTCGTGCAGAATTCGCGAACTGCACGTTTTATCTCCTGTTGTTCATCGTTCAGTTTGAAGTCCATCTGTTCTTCCCTCCTAGCTACTTGCAGGTCTTCTGCGTTTTAAATTCATTTATTTTGTTCTTTAGAGAAGGAGCTATTTTGAATAAGTCTTCGACGACGGCGTAGTCGGCATAGCTGAAGATTGGTGCTTTAGGGTCTTTGTTCACGGCTATTATCAGGTCTGAGCTTTTCATTCCGAGCACGTGCTGGAACGCACCGCTGATTCCGAGGGCGAGATACAGTTTTGGTTTCACGGTCTTTCCGGAAGTGCCCACTTGACGATCTGTGGGGAGCCAGCCTTTGTCCACAATTGGACGTGAACACGCAAGTACTCCGCCTAGTATTTTTGCGAGTTCATCTGCTACTGGGATGTTTGCGACGTCTTTTATTCCCCGACCGATGCCCACGAGTTTCTCAGCGGCTGTTATGTCAACTCCGCCTAGGGGAGGCAAAACGTACTGTATGAACCGCTTTTCGGCTATTTCTTCCGTTAAGGGTGAGGCGGTCTCAACGATTTGTCCGTTTGTGGGCGGTGACGGTTTTTGCGGCGCGAACGTCGCCTGACGAACTGTTGTGATGTAAGTTTCAGCCTTTCTAGCAACGGCTTTGACGTTTACCTTGCCGCCGAACATTTGCCGCGTCAGGGTGAGCGTGCCGTTTTCAAACGCTAGATCTATGCAGTCTGTTGCGAGCGGCAGGTTCAGCGCCGTTGCCAGTCTTGGGGCAAGGTCCACGCCGTAAGAGGTGTGGCCCATCATGACCAGCATGGGCTTGTGTTGAGTGATTAGGGTTGACAGGATTTTCTTGTAAGCTTCAGAGTTGAAGTTTTCAAGTCTAGAATCCTCAACCAGTAAAACGGTCTTCGCGTATTCAGCCAGCATCCTTGCGTGCTCTTTCACATCCTTGCCAAGAAGAAGGGCGGTTAGTTCCGAGCCGGTCTTTTCGGACAGTTCTCGCGCTTTCGTGAGCATCTCATAAGTTATATCTCTGAGTTGTCCTTGCCGGTGCTCAGCCAAAACGAATATCTCGACCATTCTATATCAACCCCCTCGACTTGAGGATTTCAGTTACCCTTGCCGCGATTTCGTCAGGGCTTCCCTTGATGAATTCTGCCTGTTTTTCTACGGGCGGGACGTACATTTTCTCTATTCTGATCCACGAGCCTGCTGCGCCAACGTCGTTCTCAGTTAGGCCAGTGTCTGCCAGAGTAATGAGTTTTATTTCTTTCTGCATGGCCTTTCTGATGCCCATTATTGAAACGTATCTTGGCTCGTTTATTCCTGTCTGAACCGAAAGCAACGCGGGCATTTTCACTTCAAGCTGCTCTTCCAGTCCGCCTTCTAGTTCTCTGTTGACTTTGGCCATGCCTACGGAAAGCTCTATTTTTTTTACCATTGTCGCGTGAGGGACCTTCAGCATTTCCGCAAGAACGGGGCCCACGATGGCTTGACCGTCATCGCCTGCCTGCATTCCTGTCAGGATCAAGTCGAAATGAAGAGTCTTGATTACGCTGTGCAAGATTTTTGCTATGGCATACCCATCTGAATCGTTAAACTTCGGGTCTGAAAGCCTTATGGCTTTGTCGGCTCCTCGGGCAAGACATTTTCTCAGGGTCGTGTCAGAGTCGTCAGTGCCTATGGTTACGGCAGTGACGGTTCCCCCCTGCTTTTCCTTCATGCGCACCGCTTCCTCCAACGCGTAATCGTCCCATTCGTTGATGTCAAAGACCAAGCCTGTCTTGTCTATGGCTTTGCCTGTTGAGTCGATTTTCAACTCTGCCTCAGCAGTTTCCGGAACATGCTTAACGCAGACAATTATGTCCAAATAGTTTCCTCTCCAAATGATGGAACATGTTTTAGCAGGCTGTTTTCATATAGCTTTTGCTTGTAAATCTTTGCTTTCTAACATGGAAAAGCCCCCGTTAAAGCTATTTTCACTCACGCCGAAAGGTCATTTTTCATGCCTAACAGGCGTACTACCTGACTAGCCCATTGGTTTAGGTATCAACCCTAATTCCTGTAGTATCGAACGAACGAACATTCTTGCATCTCTGTCGATTGCCAGCGCGATTGCAGCATATACCGCTGCTCCTAGTATAGCGGTTGCGATGGTCAAACCCAGCGTCGCCGGGTGAGGCAACACGTACAGAATAACCGCAGTGACGGATGAAGCGAAAACGTACTTTCCTATACTTCCCCAAGGAACAATTATTCTCACCGATGTTCCCATGATGAGGTAGGTTAGAAGAAACAGGATCGCATGGGCAGCCGCGATGATGATTGCCACATAAGTGGCTGCTCGTACAGCCTGCCCGTTCGTGAATCGGCTCAAAATGTACAGTGTTGTGGGGAGGGTGATGGCAGCTTGTATGTATGGCAATGTAAGCAGCTTGAACATTTTGCTCTTCAGGAGTTTTCTGAGGGGTATTTTTGCTTCTTCGTCGAGTTTTTCAACGCCATAAACCACGTTCGTGTAGAATGTTGATAGCAGAGATATTAGCGCATCGATTGAGAGAACGACGAGTACGGGCCAAGCTCCGCGATAGGATATTTTAAGCACCGTTAAAAGGGATGGTGACATCGAGATGACGATTGCGACCAGGGGCAACGCGAACATCAAAACTGTTTTGAGAGATGCTGTTATTTCTTTCAGACTGTTTTGAGCGAGTAATTTAGGGTAGAGCGCGAACGCCAAGGATGAGGAATATCCGATGATGGTTGCAAACGTCGTTGCTGCAAGGTAGTCGCCTCTGCCTGTTTGGGTTCCGTAAATTAGAAGCAGAATGAGAACGAAATTGCCCAATTGTGTTCCGACAGCGTTGTAAATGAGTGCCGTGGAACCCTTGAGCCATTCTCTAACGTAGCTCCAATGGACTTTTTCTCGAAGATCCTTCGAGAAGAGCTTCAGATAAAATAATGTTTGAATCGCGGCTGAGAGGATGAGGCTGAGCATGGCACCAATGAACAGTTGGTGAAATCTCACGATGAACAGATAGGCCAAGCTAAGTTTCACCGCTTCCTCTAGCAGGAGCCCGTATCCTATTGCTTGGGGTCTTTTTGCCCGTAGACAGGATTCAAGCGTGTTAACAGTGTAAGTGGTAACCACTTGGCCTGATGCCAAGGCATAAACACTGGTTTCAGTGATGTGAAGACTCGAGGCGATAAGGGGGCCTAGTGGAATGTAGGCTACGGCTGAGGCTATGGCCAAGGTGAGGTTTGCTACAAAAGCTGTTTTAATTGCACCTTCTTCTCCCCGAGCGACAAAACGTAATGCCCAGAACGGAATAAACCCTGAAAACAACAGGAAGTAGGCTGTTACATCGTAGATATTCCCCCATACACCATACTGAGCCTGTGTCATGTTTCGAGTAAGCAAAAGAGTGAACACCAAACCTGTTCCCACGCTGATAAGCTGAGCTGCAAATATAATGAGGCCCGAATACTGGATTCTCAGCTCGCTCTTAGACACAGCGTTTCACTTTTCCAAGGCGCAGTGCAGTGTGAATAAGGATCTGACGTTTGAAAAGTTTTGCCTCTCTCCAGAAAGCATTTGCCAAGACAACCTAAAGATCTGCCACTTAAAAGAGTATCTAGACTCGATATATTCCAGGCTGCACGTTGAAAGGAGCCTCTATGTGGCCTGATTTCAACAAGCGCTCGATTTTCTGTGAAGCTTTCCGAGGGGTCACGGCGTTAAGGCGAAGTATATCCTTCTGTTGTTTTTTCCTTTGTTTTCGGTCTTGAGCAGTTTTATTTGGCCGACCTCTTTTAGATTTTTGACGTGTGTTCCTCCGTCGGCTTGTTTGTCGAGGTCGACTAGTTCTACGATGCGGAGCCGGGGGATGTCCGGTGGGAATGCTTCTGCCATTTTTACTACTCCGGGGATTTTGAGGGCTTCTTCTTTAGGAAGTTCAAAGGATCTTACGGGCGTATCTCTCTTGAGTAGCTCGTTCGTTTCGGCCACGTATTTTTCTAGGATTTCAGGATTGAACTGTTCTAAGCTGAAGTCGAAGCGTATCTTGTCGGTTTCAAGCTGATTGCCTGTGACAAGCGCGCCCGTGCCGTTGCAAAGCAATGAAGCGAAGAGGTGAGCTGCTGTGTGGCTTCGCATAAGCTTGTACCGCCGGTCCCAGTCTAACACGCAGTGAACTTTGTCGCCTGCTTTCAAACCCAGACGGTCAACCTCATGACTGATTTCGCCGGAAAATTTGCCGACGTAAACGACGTTGTAAACGTCATTTCCCCTGATGATTCTTCCAGTATCGCAGGGTTGACCGCCTCCCTTTGGATAGAAAATAGTTTGGTCCAAGACAACGTATTTTCCTTCATTCACCGAAGCAACAACAGCATCACATTCTTTGAGATAACTGTCCTCCAGATACAACGCTCTAGTCACAGATATTCACCGACTTGAATAGGACACTGCAGTTATGCTTAAGGTTTACTTGACACTAACCTCACATTCAGGTCATGCGCTCGACATTCCAGTTTTCTCGTTAAGAACTGCAATCCTATCAACCGAGAGAAATTTCGTGCTTGAAGGTCAAGTTTCCAGAATATGTGCAGTGACTAGCCTTCCCAGTTTACATATGATCAAGGCGGCACAATTGAAATAAGGCATCGACAGAAAAGGGGCTTAAGCGCGCGCTAGAAGTGAAGACGATGTTTACAGGCCAAGCTTTTGTTTTATTGCGCTACGTTTTTCTTCTGGGAACGGACCGAACTTCTTGATTCTATCCGTAAACATTGTGAAAAGTTCTGCAGCCTTCTTATAAACTGGAAGAGGAACGTAGCTGTAGCGCACTCTCATGCTTTCAACATTGTATTTCGCCAGTTCTTTTCCCATGTCGATCATTTTCTTTTTCGTAAACTTTTCGTCGATTTCCTGCGTTCCTTCGATGACGAGAACACCGTCGGCCCCGTACGCGAATGCGTATAGAAGATGTTTCAAGCTCAGAATGGCGGTGGTTGGGACTGGTACGATGCGGATGTTTTCAGGGTAGTTTGTACGGTCTAGGCCTAAAAAGTCCATGCCTGTGTAGCCAACGTTCTTGTCCACGAAGGCAACGACTCTGACTTGGCCCGGCTCCTTTTCTGCAAGTACTCCTCGCAGACTTGCACTTATCTCCTTGGTCGTCGCGTTCTTGAAGTCAATAGCCTCTTGAGGACAGACGGGTATGCACGCGCCACAGCCCGTGCAGAGGAACGGGTCAATCTTGGCTTTTCCATCCTGCATGCTTATCGCGTGTGTCGGACAGGTTGGAACACAACCTTTGCAGCCGTTGCACAAGTCGCTGATGACGAAAGCTTTCTCCGGACTTGTCGTAACGTAATCGCTCTTCAGGAACAACGCAGCTTTGGCTGAGGCTGCCAAACCGTCCGAAACCGTGTCTCTCACGTCTTTGGGACTTAGGGCGCAACCGCATGCAAAGATGCCTGTGACCAGCGAATCGACAGGGTCGAGTTTGGGATGCTTCTCTGTGACGAAACCGTCTTCGCTGATGCTGACTTTCATTTTCTCGGCAAGCTCCTTCAGCCCTGCGGGCGGAACCATAGGCGTGGCCAAGGCAATCATATCGAACTCATCCTCAGTCACCTCGCCTGTTATCGTGTCCTCCGCAACGGCAACGAGCTTGCCATCCTTGGCGTTCTTGTACACCTCAGCCACCTTTCCACGGATAAAGGTGACACCAGCTTCCTGGTCACGCCAGTAGAGATCCTCGTAGCCTCTGCCCGTTGCTCGGATGTCCGTGTAGTAGACGCTCACGTCTATGCCGAGCATTTTTTTGAGCACAAAAGCCTGCTTTAGAGAGTACATACAGCAGATCCTGCTGCAATACGGGACGTAATTCTTGTCCCGTGAGCCTGCACAGAGCACTATTGCCAAGCGTTTAACATCGGTGCCATCGGCTTTCTTGATGTAGCCTCCTGTCGGCCCTGTTGCAGAGACGAACCGCTCCAGATCCATCATTGTGATTACGTCTTTGTAAGTGCCGTATCCGTAGGTTTCGAGTTTTTTAGCGTCATAGAGCTGATAGCCGGTGGCAACTATTATGCCGCCAACGTGGAGGTTGACGGTGCTTCCAGGATCTGCCAGGCTTATGGCCTTGGCTGGACAAAGCTGTTCACACTTTCCGCACTTTGTGCACGCGCTGAAGTCGATGGTGTAGGCTGATGGCACGGCTTGTGGAAACTCAATGTAGACTGCCTTTCGTTGGCACCAACCCTCGTTAAACTCATCTGAAACTGTTACTGGACAAACTTTTGCGCAGACACCGCAGCTTCTGCACTTTTGAACGTCAACTCCACGAGGTTTCATCCGTATCTTTACATCGTAGTTGCCCGGTCTTCCGCTGACCTCTTCCACCTCAGCGTAGGTGTACAGGTTAACGTTCGTGTTTCTGCCCACTTCCGCCATCCTTGGCGTCAAAATGCACTGCGCACAGTCAAGAGTTGGAAAAACCTTGGTCAGCTTAGCCATGTTGCCGCCGATGCTGGACTTTCGTTCGACAAGGTCAACCTTGTAACCCAAATATCCAAGCTCAAGGGCTGAAGTTATGCCAGCGATTCCTCCGCCGATGATTAGTATCTCTCTGGAGCCCTTCTCGCTTATAGGCTGCAAAGGCTCAAGCTCACGACTTCTCTCGTAACCGCCTCTTATCAAGCTGATGGCTTTCTTCGTTGCTTCCGGCGACGGGTGCGGCCCCAGTATCCACGAGTCCTGCTCCCTTATATTGACGAATTCAAGCATAAACGGGTTCAGACCAGCCCGTTCCAAGACACTCTGAAAAGTGGCAAGATGCATACGCGGCGTGCAGCTTGCAACCACAACTCGGTCCAGATTTTCCTTTTTCACGGCATCAAGAATCATTTCCTGAGCCGGTTTCGAACATAAATACTTGTGATATTTCGCTACGGCGACACCTTCCCATGTCTTAACAGCATCAACGACCGCCTTGACATCCACAACTTCCCCTATGTTGCCGCCGCATTCGCAGACGAAAACGCCGATTTTGGGCGATTTCTTCTCCATCGATGAAATCTCCTTTTCCATGATGTGTTTCAAACAATTCACGGGAAAACGCTTTAATAATCTTATGCTCCCCATTCAACTAAAAGTGATGGGCAACATGAACGCACAAGAGCTCACTCAGAAACACAAGCTTCTCGAGTGCATTCAGTGCGGGACATGCACGGGAAGTTGCCCAGTTGCACGCAAAGCCAACCTTAACGTTAGAAAGTACATGCGAGAAGTCGCCACAATGGGCAAACTCACTCAGCATTCTCAGAATGAACTGTGGAGCTGCACAACCTGCAGCACCTGCGGCGTCCGTTGCCCAAAAGATTTGAATCCGTACGAGTTCTTGATTGACATCCGCGGCATGGCAGTTGAGCAAGGACAAATCGCACCGACGATACGAGACGCGTTGGAAAGCATATTCAAGAACGGCAACCCATGGGGAAGAATCCGCAACAAAAGGTCAGAGTGGGCTCAAGGCCTGAACCTGAAACACATGTCGCAGGGTGCAGACGTTCTATACTTTGTAGGTTGCACCTCGGCTTATGATCCGCGAGTCCAAAGCGTCGCCAGAAGCTTGGCATGTGTCCTTGCAAAGGCTGGGTTGAACTTCGGTGTCCTAGGCGACGAAGAAAATTGCTGTGGAAGCGAAGTCTACGGCATGGGAGAAAAAGGCCTGTTCGACTTCTTGGTTGAAGAGAACATGAAAACCTTCAACAAGTACAATGTAAAACAAGCGGTGACAAGCTGCCCGCACGGTTATCACGCGTTCAAGAACAGGTACAACCAGACAAGCTTCGAGATACAACACCACACGCAACTACTCGCTAAACTGATTGAAGAGAAAAAACTGACCTTTTCGAAGGAAGTAAACAAGAAAGTCATCTATCACGACCCGTGCTTCCTTGGCAAACAAAATGGCATATACGAAGAACCGAGAAAAGTCATCGAAAGCGCGCCTGGCGTCAAACTGTTGGAGTTCGACCGTTCCCGAGCTCGAAGCGTCTGCTGCGAAGGAGGCGGAGGAAGAATGTGGGTTGACATTCCAGGTCCACGCCTAGCGGAAACCCGCGTTAAAGACGCTGTGGAAGCTGGAGCGGAAATCCTGGCCACAGCCTGCCCATACTGCCTATTAACCTTTGAAGATGCCGTCAAAACTACAGGCTCAGAGGGCAAAATCCAGATCATGGACATTGCCGAACTGCTCAATCTAGCACTATAGCAAATGACGCTTGCTTAAGCTGCCGTTTTTCGGAATATATAGACATCGTCACTTCTAACGAATAGTGATTTTCTAGACTACTCAATCGCTTTCCAATTCGGATGATATCACTTTCCAAGCGGAATAGTTCTGTCCGAGACACTTGCTGTGCCGATCCAGTTGCAGTCACATATCCACAAATACTGAATAGAAAGATGAAAAAGAGGGAATGTGCGCGTGCGCAGTTCCTTGGTGAGACGTTGATAGGATGCTGGAAAGATTCAGAACAGACTTGGAGTTTCAGTTATGATCAATGCGACCATTTAATATAATGCGTAAGCTAATTTTGCAATCGAGTTGACGAAATGCCTGGAATTATCGATGTTAAAGATCTTGTCCTAGTCTACTCAGACGGAACCAAAGCAGTCGATGACATTTCTTTTGACGTTCAAGAAGGAGAATTCTTCGGCTTCCTCGGCCCAAACGGCGCTGGAAAGAGCACTACCATCAAAGTGTTGACGACGCTTCTTAGAAAAACTTCAGGAAAAGCTACAGTCGCGGGTTTTGACGTGGACAAAGATGCGGCAGCTATCCGCAAAATCATCGGTGTTCAAAGTCAAGAAACCACAGTGGACGGTGATCTCACGGGCAGAGAGAACATTGAATTGCAAGGCCACTTTCATCAGATGAAAACCAGTGAAATCAAGCCAAGAGTCAAGGAACTTATAGAACTGGTGGGACTTGAGTCCGCCGCTGATCGCCGTGGTAGAAACTATTCTGGAGGCATGAAGAAACGGCTTGACCTTGCTACAGCCTTAGTCCACAAGCCTAAACTGCTGTTCTTGGACGAACCGACAACCGGTTTGGACCCCCAATCACGTGCGACAATTTGGAGTTATCTAGAGAAATTGAACAAAGAAGACGGGATAACCATTTTCTTAACCACTCAGTACCTTGAAGAAGCCGATAAACTGTGCAAACGACTTTCAATTATCGATTTTGGAAAAATAGTTGCTAGCGGTTCTCCCACAGAACTGAAACATCAAATTGGCGCAGACTCAATCAGAATTTCACTTGAGGACTGCAAAAAATTCGGCCCTAAAGCAAAGGAGATAATCATGAGCATTGCAGGCGTCAACGAAATAGTTGAATCAGAGGAATGTTTCACAGTTTACGCCAAAAACGCTGGCCTCCTAATAGCAGATATCGTACGCGCATTAGACAAAAGCGACATTCGACTTCTGTCAGTGACGTTTTCCTCGCCTTCTCTGGATGACGTTTTTATGAAACACACTGGCAGGCGAATAAGAGCCGAAGATCTCGTCAAGGCTCCAAGCGCCATGATTGGAAGGTTTGGAAGGAGATAAACGAAAATGACGCTGTTCTCTGACACACGTTACATATTCGTTCGTTACATGAGAAAACTCATTCGAACTCCCATCTTACTCTTCTTTTCTCTCTTCCAACCCCTCCTATTCCTCCTACTATTCACACAGTTACTAACAAAGCTCGGCAACATTCCAAACGTATTGCCGGCAGGGGTAAGTTATCTTCAGTTTGCAACAGCTGGGATTCTGATGCAAAACGCGTTTGGAAGCGCGCTACAGTCTGGGAATTCAATAGTGGCTGACATAGACACTGGGTTTTTGGCGAAAATGCTTGTGACGCCGGTGAGCCGGGCTGCGATTCTTCTAGGCAGGTTGAGCAGTGACGCCTTTAGAGTTGTTGTTCAGACCGCTATAATTCTTGGCTTAGCATATGTTTTGGGCGCCCACGTCACCACCGGAGTCATCGGGATTTTACTCATCTTCTTCACGCTTGCATTCTTTGGGCTCGCTTGGTCAGGAATTTCTCTCGCATTAGGGATGAAGACGAGAAGCTCTGAAACCGTATTCGCTATAGGCGGCGTCATCACTTTCCCATTGCTTTTCTTAAGCCCAGCATTGTTCCCAATTAGCTTCCTACCCACATGGGTGTCAGACGTGTCAATGTTCAATCCGGTAAGCTACGCCGTTAACGCCAGCCGAGCCTTAATGATCAATGGTTACGAGTGGGGCACAATACTGCCTGCATGGGGAGTAATCGGACTAGTGGCAATTGTGACTTTAAGCGCAACACTATACCAGTTCAGGAAAGTCGTTAGTTAGAAATACCAATGGAAAAATGACCAAAGTCTTTGACATCGAAACAATCCGATGACTCCAAGCAAGGCTAAAGAGAACGAGTGTTCTCCGATGGATAAAGTGGGCTGTTTTGTCTTCACGGCCCCGACCAAGGTCGACACGAGGTTGAGCGCAAGGTTGAACGAACCTATGAGAGGAACATGTTTTTCCGAAATCATATTTGGATCATATCGTAGACCGGGGGGAGGGGCCGTCAGCACACACATTAGCCCCCTCCCGTCCATTAACAAAATTCGAAATGAGCATCCACACCGTATTACAGCTAGAAACCGAATTTAGGAACAGACATGCACGCTATTCTGACTGGCGCGAGGGCTTAGAACTTTGTTCTAGATGAGTGTTACGGAAACGTTATATTAGCTGGAAGGTTGATGATTTCGCGGCGGAAGACGGTCACTTGTAAGAGTGTGGAAGATTATTGTGATTCACATAGTAATAGGGGAAGATGAGCGGCGACGCAGACTTCACAAGGTTAAATCTTTGGTTGAAACTGCAAAGTGGAACATGTACGCGGAACTCTGGAAGACCGCCCAGAACAAACTTGAAGAAGCAAGAACACTCGCAGTTACCGTGAAAGACAAGCACATAATAGACGAGATACTGACGTTGCTTGCAAAATGCGAAGACAAAGAAAAACCCGAAATCAATTACTAACACACCAACAATGCATCGCTCCATGATTTTAGCAGTCTAAAGTTCAAAAAATAGGAACGCAACGCTGTCTTGGCGTACGTTCTAGTATTGGTTTTCGTTTGCGCTTGAGAGAATAATTGATATGTTCCATCCTCAATATGAATCAGCGAGAGCGCTCAATATGGATGATTTGGAGCTTGTCATCATCGGTGCTGGTGCCGCTGGGTTGGCGGCTGGAATTTACAGTGTTAGAAGCGGCCTTAAGACGGTTGTTCTGGAAGAAAAGTTCGCTGGGGGCACGGCGGCAGATGCGCCGGTAGTCGAGAACTACCCAGCTTTCCCGAGCGTTACTGGAATTGAGCTTGCGCAGAAAATGGTGGCTCATGCCAAGAACGCGGGAGTTACACTGAACGAGCTTGAAGCGGTTGTCAGCCTTGATATCATGAGCAAAAAGAAGCGCGTTCAAACCCAGAAAACCGTCTACCAAGCCAGTGCCATCATTGTTGCTACCGGAAGCCATTACCGCCAGCTTGGCATTCCCGGCGAGAAGGAATTTCGAGGCAGAGGAGTTAGTTACTGCGGAATCTGCGACGGACCTTTCTTCAGAGGAAAACGCGTGCTCGTAGTGGGTGGGGGGAATTCAGCCGCTATGACGACACTCTATCTGTCGGGCATCGCAGCAGAAACCATGATTGTTCACAGGAGAGAAACCTTCCGTTGTGAAGAAGCCCTTACCGAGAGTTTGAAGAACACGAAGAACGTTGGGATTCTCTGGAACACGGAGATCAAGGAGATTCAAGGCGACAAAGTCGTGCAAAAAGTTATGCTGCTTGACAAGAAAACCGGGGAAACCAGAGAGTTGGCAGTAAACGGGGTTTTTGTTCAGGTAGGTGAGGATCCAAACAGCCAAGTATTCAAGAACGCAGGAGTCAAGACGGATCAGGACGACTACATAATCGTTGATGGACAGCAAAGGACGAATATTGAGGGTGTTTACGCGGCGGGCGACGTGACAAATCATCCTATCAAACAACTTGGGACGGCTGTAGGGCAGGGCATAACTGCGGCGCTAGAGGCCTATGCCTTCATCAGAAGACCATATTACAAACAGTAGGAATAATCCCAAAACCATTATATTTTCCGAACCCCTCTTCAGAACTTCACGCCCAATAAAAAAGGGCAGGTCTATCGAGGAAAGAGTTGAATGAGCGAACCATGCGCTACTGCCATCAACATTAACCAAGACTACTGCAGTAAATGCAGCATTTGCCATTCAGTCTGTCCCTACGAAGCAATAAAGAGGGATTCTGAAACTGGGAAAGTGGAGATAGACCTTCAGAAGTGTCAGGTCTGCGGCATCTGCTACAGTGCTTGCCCTGCCATGGCAATTGAGATAATGTATTACGATTATGACAGTTTACTGAAGTATGTTGAGGATGCGCAGCAGAAATGCAAGAGCAATACACTCGTCCTCATGTGCAGAGGCAACTCCCCTTCAACGTGCGAGATGGAGGAAATTCTCGCCAAAGAAGGCTTGGAACCGAAGAACTATATTCCCCTGAGGCTGCCCTGCTCCGGAAGGATTCCAACTGAATTCGTTTTCAAAGCCTTGGCGAACGGAATAAAAAGAGTGATTTCGATTCAGTGTGAGGACGAGTTCTGCAGGTTCAAAGAGGGCACGAAAATAAACACAAGGCGGATGGCCTTAGGCAGAGCCGTGTTGGAACAGTTCGGCCTGAACAAGGATACCTTCAGAGTAGTAAAGTATTCCAGAAAAGTCGTTTATGACACGGACAAGTGTGTTGGATGCGACAAGTGCGTGTTCATCTGCCCCTATAAAGCATTAGAGACGGAGCCTTTTGCGACTCCGAGAGTGCTTGAGGAGAAATGCATGGGCTGTGGAGCATGTGCATTGGTCTGCCCGCACAATGCTATCCAAGTGAAAGGTTTTGAGTTTGATAATGTGTTGAAACGTTATGCTGATGCTGCTCGCAAAATGAAGACGAAGGGCAAAGGTCCCATCGTCTTGGTTTTCGCATGTCAATGGTCAGAATTCTCTGCTCTGGACAACCCTGAAAAGGTGCTATTGAACAAGAATGCGATGTTATTGGAGGTTCCATGTTTCAAAGCTTTGGATCCAGTTCATGTAGTTACGGCCTTGCATGAAGGTTTTGACGGAGTCATGGCCGTGGTGTGCTCAGCTGAGGATTGCAAGCTTCAGGAAGGCAGAGAAACTACTGAAAGAAACATGTCAGTCCTGCGGAACGCACTGAAAAAAAAGAATGTGATGGAAAGGTTCGAGCTTTTCACTGAGTCTCCACGGTGTGTCGGAGACTTTAACCAGAAGCTTGACGCGTTTTACCGCAAGATTGGTTCAATGCCGCCTGTGCAGCTACAGACTGTGGAGGCCAAGGCAAATGTATGAAATTCTTTCGAAGAAGGACTTGGCTCCCAAGATCAAGTTGTTCGAAGTATCCGCCCCGCCTATAGCCGAAAAAACCCGACCCGGACAATTCCTTATGCTGATCATTGATGAAAAAGGCGAGCGCATACCCCTAACCATTTCTGATTATGATCCAAAGAAAGGCAGTGTCTCCTTCGCTTTCAACGAAGTTGGGAAAACAACTAAACAGCTTGGACTGATGAAGAAGGGCGACAGCATATTGAACATAACCGGCCCACTAGGTATGCCTTCAAGTATCAAAAAGTACGGAAACGTCCTGTGCATTGGCGGCGGAGTCATGATTGCACCGTTGCTTCTTCAAATCAAAGCTTTGCGAGAGGCTGGAAACACGGTTACAGCCGTTATCGGCGCAAGGATCAAGAACCTTCTTTTCAATCAGAATGAAATCAAAGCTGCGAGTGACAAGTTTTATACAGCTACTGACGACGGCTCCACAGGCTGCAAAGGCTTGAGTTTTCTGAAGGAAGTCTTGGACAAGGAGAAGTTTGACCGATGCATCGCCATGGGTCCCGTGGTCATGATGAAGGAAGTTTCCGCATTAACCAAGCCGCATCGTATTCCGACAGTAGTCAATTTGATGCCCATCATGGTTGACGGCATGGGCATGTGCGGCGTCTGCAGAGTCACTGTCGCGGGAAAGATGAAATTTGGCTGTGTGGACGGCCCCGAGTTCGATGGACACGAAGTGGATTTTGACGAGCTCGTGAACAGGCAACGAATGTTCTTGCCTGAGGAAAGACTGAGCTCGCTCGTATGGGAAACGGTAGGAGGCTGCAAGTGTGGCGGAAAATAACCCGAGACCGAAACCGAAGAAAGAAGCCGTGCCGATGCCTAAACAGGAGCCCAAGATCCGCCGAGACAACTTCAACGAAGTCGCCACCGGATACACTGAGCAGCAGGCGTTAGAAGAGGCAAGCCGCTGCCTCCAGTGTCCAAAACCACAATGCATAACAGGCTGTCCCGTCGAAGTCCCCATACCCGAATTCGTCAAACTGCTCAGGGAAGGCAAATACCAAGAGGCAATAAAGAAGATAAAAGAAAAGAATGCTTTACCCGCAATCTGCGGCCGGGTCTGCCCCCAAGAAGAACAATGCCAAGAAAAATGCATAATGGGAAAAGTCGGCGAACCTGTAAGCATAGGAAGACTTGAAAGATATCTCGCGGATTGGGAAAGAAAAAAAGGAGTGGAAACACCCCAAAAGACATCCCCGACAGGCAAACAGGTTGCAGTCGTCGGCTCAGGCCCAGCAGGGCTAACGGTTGCCGCGGACCTAGCCAAGCGTGGACACAAAGTGGTGATTTTTGAGGCACTTCACCTCCCAGGCGGAGTGCTCGTATACGGAATTCCGGAATTCAGGTTACCCAAGAGCATAGTTCAAGCGGAAGTGGATTACGTCAAGAAATTGGGGGCTGAACTATTCAACGGATACCTGATTGGCAGAATTCATACGGTTCCTGAATTGCTAAAACGCGGCTTTGATGCCGTCTTCATAGGTACGGGCGCAGGGTTGCCTGCATTCATGGGTTTACCAGGGGAGAATTTGGGTGGAATCTACTCGGCAAGCGAGTTCTTGATCAGAGTTAACCTGATGAAATCCTACGCCTTCCCCACGTATGACACACCCATAAGATTAGGTAGACACGTTGTGGTCATAGGCGGCGGCAACGTGGCCATGGATTCGGCGCGATCAGCACTACGACTGGGAGCGGAAGAAGTCTGCATTGTTTATCGACGTTCAAGAGAGGAGATGCCTGCAAGGCACGAAGAGGTTGAGAATGCTGAAGAGGAAGGCATACTCTGCAAGTTCTTGGCCAACCCGAAAAAGTTCTTCGGCGACGAAAAAGGCTGGGTCAAAGCCATGGAGTGCGTGTGCATGGAGCTCGGCCCGCCAGACGATTCAGGCAGAAGAAGACCCGTGCCAGTTAAAGGCTCAGAATTTGTCATGGACACGGACACCGTCATAGTTGCAGTTGGAAGATCACCCAACCCGATAATACAAAGCACGACAGAAGGACTAGCCGTCACAAAATGGGGCACCATAATGGCAGACGAGAACGGCAAAACCAACATCGACGGCGTCTACGCAGGAGGCGATATAGTGACTGGAGAAGCCACAGTCATAAGCGCGATGGGCGCAGGCAAAAAAGCGGCAAAAGCGATGCATGAATACCTAGTGAAGAAATCTGCCAATCGTTAAACACCCGAGTATGCTCGAATTCTTAGCTAGCAGACATCATCACCAGTCCCATTTCTTACGCGACATCTTGAGGGACCCTGATAGAACGGAGAAATTAAGAATTAGCGCAATCCCCTGGAGAGCTAACTTGTATTTTGCAGTGCTGAAATGGTCCTTATGAACTCTGTTACTAGGGAAACGGTGTTTTTTACGTCGTCGACGTGTGCAATCGCCGCTGGTCCATGAATGTATCTGCAGGGCACCGCGACGGTTCCGCTTGGAACGCCTGCCTTTGTAAGATGAATTGCGCCTGCATCTGTTCCTCCAGTGGGCACTTTCTTGAACTGAAAGGGTATACCCTTTTCTCTTCCAGCGTTTGTCAGTTTTTTGAGTACGGTGGGATCGGTGAGCACCGTTCTGTCCATAATCGTAATCACAGGCCCGCCCTTCAGCTTCGCCGATGCCCTGTCGGGTCTCGTGCCAGGCACGTCGGCTGCAAACGTTCCTTCCAAAGCTAGGCCATAATCTGGGTCTACTTGCCATGCTGCAGTGCGCGCTCCTCTCATTCCTAGCTCTTCCTGAACGGAGCCCACAGCCACGAAATTGTAGGGCGAATCCCTTAAGGCTTTAAATGCTTCAACGAGCACTGCGCAACCCGCCCTGTCGTCCAGAGCCTTGCCTCTGACGTAGCCTTCACCCAACTCGGTGAACTCGACATCAAAAACTCCTACCATTCCTATGTCGGCACTTTTAGCTTTAGCAGCTTCTATGTTTTCGGTCCCTATGTCGATGAAGAGATCTTCGACAGGAATAACTTTGTTCTGTTCATCAGCCGTCATGATGTGCGGAGGCTTAGTCCCCACGATTCCTTTGAGCTCTGTTTTTTCTCCTCGAAACAGTATTCTTTGTCCTGGTAAAGTGTTGTTGGGAATACCGCCCAAAGTCTGAAAACGCAGAAAACCTTCATTCTCAATGAAGGTAACAAGGACTCCAACCTCGTCCATGTGCGCAGACAACATGACCCTGGGAAAACTCTTCTGTCCATTATGGTAAAAGAGAATGTTTCCGAGCTTATCCACCCTAACTTCGTCGGCGTAGGGTTGTAGTTCTATCTTCAAAATTTCACGGACTTCTTCCTCGTGCCCCGAAGGCCCAAACGCGTTGGACAAATCTCTCAGCAGTCTCGTCTCAGACATTCGAACCGCCCACACTCTTGTTCACAATTTCAAAAACAAAAGTCTTCCGTCTCAAAACCGCCAAAAGAACGTTGTTGTGCTACCGTACGTAACAACAACGCACATGGAAAGACCGTTGTTTACTCGAAGAGAACCTGGCTATGACAATGACCATTTCTTTGGTCACTTCTATCCATAATATCTAATTACAATAACCATCCCATGGTGATTCAGAGGAAAACAATGTACAGTGCCAAATTGAATATTGCCATGAAAACAATGGCGGAACGCCCTAGACAAGTATGCACGGTCAGGAGGAAGTAGGGTTTGTCAGACTTGTGGTTTAAACTCATGGCTTTGGAATTCAGAATCCGAGACAGGCTAAGACCCCGCATGGAAGTTGTGAAAGAGGTCGAAATCAAGTTAGGTTTCAAGGTGCTCGACTACGGCTGCGGACCCGGAGGCTACATCGCTCCAGTTTCCGAGCTAATCGGACAAGATGGCAGATTGTACGCTTTAGATGTGATGCCCGTCGCCCTTGAAATGGTTAAGAGACTTGCAGCAAAGAAAAAACTTCAGAATGTGGAAACCATACTTTCTGACTGCAAAACTGGACTACCTGACAAAAGCATGGATGTTGTGTTGCTCTACGATGTCTTTCATGACCTAAAGGATCAAGATTCAGTCTTGAGAGAATTATACCGAATCCTGAAACCTGAGGGCATACTATCTTTCAGCGATCACCACTTGAACGAAGCTGAAATAACTTCGAAGATTGCAAGCCAAGGTCTATTCCAACTCTTGAAGAAAGGAAAACACACTTACAGTTTCACAAAAACTTGACAAAAAAGGATGCTCACCCCAGAATGGCACAAAATGCAGTTTTCCATATCGCGCGCTCATGTTGTCGAACCAGCCTTCGTACTATTTCAGTACTTCACAGGCTCGAGACAGAATCGTTTTAGAACTCTGAGCGCGTTCAAAGTGACCCACTTACTCGGTTTGCCCTTCTGTTCGATGTTTACTTGTAGGCGGCCGTTGAAACTTCTTTCCATCTTCCACCTGCCAAACTCATCTTGTTTTGAAACCACCAGATCCACAGCTTCCTGCATGCGTTCGTCAAAGCAGCCCAGCTTCGTCAAAATGCCCAATATCTCTAAGACATCAGTGTTCCACATCAACGGAAAACCAAATTGCAACCAAACCGGCTTGGAGACACGCGCCAAGTCATGGCTTCTCTTGTACACATGATGCTTGAACATGTATTCAGTTCCTCTCTGAATCGAACGCTTCACGTCAACGGACCTTTCCAATATGGGAATTTCCGCTAACGCTTTCAAAGCCTTGACCACGCCCATATGACAGCTGTGTCTCCCCCAGCAGTTCTCATACCTATCGTAAGGCCAACCTTCCGCCGCCTCCTTCACCCCATCATCAAACCTCTGATACCTAGCGATCCATTCTATTCCCTTCCGAACTCGAGCATCCTTCAAATAGCCAAGTTTGATCAAACTCCAAATCATGTTTCCTGTGAGACACGGTAACACCTTTTCATGTGCTCCTCCACCACTCGAAGAGCTCTTGTGGGAGAATCCGCCACTCTCACGATCCTGAGAATGCTCAAGAATGAATTCACAAGCATGTTTTACTCGCTCGTCGTCTGGATCAGCCTCAAGCTCTGCCAAGACCATGAGCTGCCAAACCGTCGACTTGTATTTGCCCAAGTAAAAATTCTCAGGAACCTCCCAGTAGCCGCCGCTCTTCTGCTTGGACAGAATCTTAGGCACCGGGCCGATCTGCATTATAGCCTTTCTGGATTTCTCCACATCTGAATCGTTCTCGCTCTTCTCCAAAACGTCACGCAAAGTGAAGTAACGCACGGAAGGATTATCCTCACCCAACAGCCACTCTGTTGGATCTCTTTTCAAGACAGTTTTCCAAGCTCCCAAATTCCTCACCAATGAGTATTATCATGAAATTTGGATATGCGAGACTTCACGAATGCTAATTGCTGGAGGTCGTCTATTTCTTGTGCCGCTCGATCCTCTCGTGTTTCTGCGTTTGTCTGCGCCACTCTCGTTTTCTCTGTGTCTTGATTTGCAATCGGCCGAACGTGCGGGGGGCTGTCCCATTGTCTTCTCGGTAGCGACTGATGTTCCTGTAGAAAGTTTGGCAGTCTATTTGATTCTGCTGAAGAGCCGTGATGCTGTCGTTGAGCTGTTTCTTACCCTCAGGATCAACAGTCTTGTCAAACGCTTCAGAATAAGTGAGAAAAGCGGCATGAAACAGAAAGTTGGAGGGATCATCAATCAAAAGTTTCTCAGGCGAAACCGGCTTGCCACTTTCAGATCCTTCACTCATGATTCCCAAGCTTCAACGATTCATAATAGCAAACCTTTGCCTTTTATAGCTAACGCACACCATACGCGCAACTCGAACGTTGCCTCGGCCATCCCGAACAGCAGGCAGTTCCACTAGTTTGTTTGATAAACGTGTTTGGCTGTAACTCAAGGGGGAATGCAGTTTTTGCTCGACTGGCGAAGCTGGTTTTCCATGTTATCGTAAAACAACTTCTTGAGAGTTTAACAACATTCTGAAAGGATGGTTTCGCGTGTGGCGCAGCTTCGATCGCAACGTTAAATAGACGATTCGAGGCTAACGGTAAAGGTTGCAAGTGACTGATAATGCTCGATATCAAGCTCATTCGGGAAAACCCAGATTCTGTAAGGTACAATTTGGAGAAGAGGGGAGATCCTGAAAACGAGAAAATGCTCGATAACCTAATCGATTATGACAAACGATGGCGGCAGGGCTTAACCAGACTGAACGAGCTTCGCCACGAGAGAAAGCAGATAACCGGCGAGATTGCCGCGACGAAGAAAAAGGGTGAAGACGCTGCAGACAAAATCTCCAGCGCGAAAGAAACGGATAATGAAATCAGCGCCCTTGAAGGGCACGTCAGCGAATGGGAAGAGAAGGTGCACGACCTGCTCATGTGCCTCCCAAACTTGCTCCACGAAACTGTTCCCGTCGGCAAGGACGAAAACGATAACGTTGAAATCAGAAAATGGGGCAAGATACCCAAATTCGGTTTTCCAGTAAAAGGTCACATAGACCTCGGCCTGGACCTTGACATCATAGACATCGAAAGGGCGGGAAAAATCGCCGGAGCAAGATTCTTCTATCTCAAGAACCAAGCTGTCTTCCTCGACAACGCCATAATCAGCTTCGCCCTCGAAGAAATGAGCAAGAAGGGCTACGAGCCCATCGAACCTCCTTTCCTAATCAGACGCAAACCCTACGAAGGAGTAGTCGCCCTGAGCGACTTCGAAGACGTGCTCTATAAGATTGAAAACGAAGACCTGTACCTAATCGCAACCGCTGAGCACCCTATGGCGTCAATGTACATGGACGAAGTTCTGAGAGCAGAAGACCTTCCTCTCAAACTTGTAGGATTTAGCCCGTGTTTCAGGAAAGAAGCAGGAGCACATGGCAAGGACACGAGGGGGATTTTTCGAACGCACCAGTTCAACAAGGTTGAACAGTTCGTGTTCTGCAAGCCTGAAGACTCGTGGAAAATCCATGAAGAACTGATACACAATGCCGAGGAGATTGTTCAGAAACTCGGGCTTTCATATCGTGTTGTGAATGTGTGCACAGGCGACATTGGAACCGTGGCCGCGAAAAAATACGACATCGAAGCGTGGATGCCGGCGCAGAACGCCTACAGAGAATTGGTTTCTTGCAGTAACTGCACCGACTACCAAGCCAGAAGACTGAACATCAAGTACAGAGAAAAAGAAGGAGAAGCACCCAAAGGCTTCGTCCACACCCTGAACTCAACAGCCCTCGCAACAGGCAGAACAATCGTCGCCATCCTCGAAAACTATCAGCATGAAGACGGATCAATAACGGTTCCCGAAGCCCTGAGAAAATACATGGGCGGTATCGAAAAAATAACGTACAAACGGTAAAACTTTTAATAGTCTGATGTGAACATTCAAGCTGCACCTGGAGGATAAAAGTGTCTTCAAAAACAAAGAAAGTGCGCGACAAGTGGCGAAGCAAGCAGTGGTACATGGTAACGGCTCCACCCTACTTTGGAAACGTCGAGCTTGGGGGAGTCCCTGCTGATGAACCGGAGAAACTCATCGGAAGAGTAATCGACTCGACGCTTTATGACATTACCAACGATTTTGCTCATCAATATCTGAAGATGCGTTTCCAGATAACGGAAATCGACGGCAAAACGGCTAAGACAATGTTCAAGGGACATGAATACTCGCGGGATTACCTGCGAAGCCTAGTGAGACGAAGAACAACAAAAGTTGATGGCCTTTTCAAGGTCACGACGAAAGACGGGTACACGTTGAGAATTGCTGTTAGCGCTTTTACACTCTCAAGAATCAAGACGTCACAGGAAAAGATCTTGCGCGCCATAATGGACAAGATAATGAAAGAAAAAGCTTCCGCTCTCACGATGGATCAGCTCGCACAGGAAATCGTTCTAGGAAAAATAGCCTCTGACATATACAACGACGCAAAAAAGATTGCTCCACTGCGTCACGTGGGCGTCAGGGGCTCAAAAGTGGTATCTGTCTCGTCCAAACCGCAAGTTCAGCAGAACGCGTAAACCTAGTTTTTGAAGGTTTTTCCGTATTCGTATCCCTTGTCGAAGGCTGCCAGGTTCAACTCTTCTGTGCCCTTGGGAATGTTTTCCTTGACAGACTCCTTCAAGGCTTTCTCGTCGAGCAGTTCGGTGATGGCGGTGAACGCGCCTAACATGACGATGTTTGCAACTATTCTTCTTCCCAGTTCATCCGCAATCTTCGTTGCGGGAACTTGATAGACCTTCAGGCCCTTCATTTCCTTCTGGCGCGGAATCATGTCAGGATCCAGAATCACCGTGCCGCCAGGCTTCACGTCTTCGGCATAATCGTTGTAAGCGGCCTGCGACATCACCACCAAGACATCGGGCTCAACGACCTTCGGGAAATCAATGTCTTCCTCAGAAATCACGACTTCGGACTTGCACGCCCCTCCACGCGACTCAGGACCGTAAGACTGCGTTTGAACAGCGTTCTTGTCTGAGTGTATGGAAGCCGCTGCTGCCACGATTATTCCAGACTTGATTATTCCCTGGCCTCCGAAGCCTGCGAACCTGACCTCGACTCTCATTCTAACTCACCTTGTCCATCGCCTTTTCGTTTATTTTTGAAATCTTCTCGTGAAGCATCTTCTCGTAGCTCAACTTGTTGATGTCAACGAACTCGCCCACGACTATCCTGTCCGCAGTGATATCGGCCTTCGATGGATCTGAAAAGTTTTCGACAACTGAGGCCTTTTTGAACCAGCCCATCATTTCAAGGCCCGACCGCATTTTGTTGTAGCGACCATAGATTTCGGGACAGGGTGAGAGCACCTCAACGAAACAGAAGCCCTCCTTCTGCAGCATCTTCTTTATAGACTGCGTCAACCTGCGCACGTGCAAAGATGTCCAGCGGGCCACATAGGTGGCGCCCGAGGCCGCGGCCAAGTGGACTAGGTTGAACGGATGCTCGATGTTCCCGTACATGCTCGTGGTAGTCACCGAGTCAAGCGGCGTGGTGGGGCCCTGCTGACCTCCAGTCATACCATAGTTCAGGTTGTTTGCACACAGCACTTTGATGCCGATGTTTCTCCTAGCTGCGTGTATGAAATGGTTTCCTCCTATGGCGAAGAGGTCCCCATCACCACTTATGACCACGACCTCTAACTCTGGGTTGGCCAACTTGACTCCTGTTGCAAAGGGTAGGGCACGACCATGTGTTGTATGGAAGGAATCCGTGTTCATGTACCCGGCGCTTCTTCCGATGCAGCCGATGCCTGAAACGACGACCAACTTGTCCAAGTCCGTTCGAAGCTCATCTAACGCGTGAACGAAAGTGTTCAACAGTACACCATTGCCACACCCCTGACACCAGATGTGCGGCATCATATCTTCTCTCAGATACTTCGAAAACGGATGCAATATCACCGGCGGAACAGTTTCTTGAACCATCTACTTGCTCCTCCTTATGACCTCAAGAATCTCCATCGGAGTGTGAGGATCCTCCCCCAACTTTGAGAGAAACGCAACAGGGGTCTCTTTTGCAGCCCTCTCAACCTCTCGGACTATCTGCCCACAGTTCATCTCTGGCACGACAATCGCCTTCGCGCTCTCCGCAGCTTTAGCAACCTGTTTCTCCGGGAAGGGCCACAGTGTTATCAGCCTCAACAATCCTGCCTTGATGCCTTTCTCTCTCGCCTTTCTAACCGCGCTCAGCCCAGCGCGGGCAACGATGCCGTAAGCGACGACAACGATGTCTGCGTCTTCAACCATGACCTCCTCAACTCTGATTATCTTGTCCGCGTTCTTCTGAATTTTGTCGACCAGCCGATGAACCAGTTTAGACTGAACCTCGGAGCTCGATGTCCTCGGGTAACCGTGTTCGTCGTGCGTTAAACCCGTCGCGTGAAAACGGAAGCCTTCCCCGAAACAGGCCATTGGCGGCACCAGATTTTCATCAGGCTTGAACGGCAGATACTTCTCGCGTGGGACGTTCGGCTTCTTTCTGTTTACAATTCGTATCTTGTCGGGAGGAGGAATGACTACTTTCTCCCACATGTGACCCACTATCTCGTCGCCCATTAGCAGGGTCGGAACGCGGTAAGTCTCAGAAAGGTTGAAGGCTTCAACGGTTAAATCGAACATCTCCTGAACCGAACTGGGCGCCAGGGCTATTATGCCATAATCGCCATGTGAACCCCATTTGGCTTGCATCACGTCCTGCTGTCCGGGCATGGTAGGCTGCCCAGTGCTCGGACCGCCTCGCATAACATCTACGATAACGCACGGGGCCTCGGTCATGACGGCAAGCCCTATGTTCTCCTGCATGAGGCTGAAACCCGGCCCCGAAGTCGCGGTCATGGCCTTCAAACCGGAATAAGAAGCACCGATGACGGCCGCCATCGACGCAATCTCATCCTCCATTTGAATGTAGATTCCGCCAAATTCTGGCATCCTCATAGACAGATGTTCGGCGATCTCTGTTGCCGGCGTAATCGGATAGCCTGCAAAAAACCTGCATCCAGCCGCTATTGCGCCTTCGGCACAGGCGATGTCACCGTTCAGGAAATGGGCGCCAGTTAAGGCACTCTTCGTTTTGGGCGTTCTACTTCTCCTCCTTGTTCTTCTTCTCGGTAACGAAAATCGCAAAGTCTGGGCAAATTATGCTGCAAAAGCTGCAGTTAATGCACTGACTCTCGTCCACGATTCTTGGAGGGTGAACTCCCCTAGCGTTTATTTCGTCCGACTGTTCTAACACCTTCTTGGGACAGTATTCGATGCAGTAGCCGCATCCTTTGCACTCATCCTTGATGAGGTGAATCTCCATTTTTGCAGGTTTGACTTTTTCCAGGTCAAGCGGGGCGTGTCGAATCCTTTCTGGCATACTAGTCGGCCTCCAAAACTTTTGCGAAGACCTTCTTGCCCTTCTCGATCTCTTCAGGCTTAACGTTGTCAACCATGATTTTCATTTCACGCATTTTCGACGCGAATTTTTCTCCCTCAGCCGCAGAAGCCCACAGAAGCTGCAGACGCTGCTTGTCCAGACCGTTCTGCTCCATCTTCTTCCACAACCGCTCCATCCGCTTCTGCGTCTGGTAATTCGCGTTGATGTAGTGGCAGTCGCCTAGGTGGCAGCCGGACACGAGCACGGTGGCAGCGCCGCGCGCGAAAGCCCTTTCGACAAACTTTTGAGAAACACGCCCAGAACACATCGTCCTTATAATGCGCGCGTTAGGTGGATACTGCATCCGGCTCACTCCGGCAAAGTCCGCGCCTGCATATGAACACCAGTTGCAGCAGAAAGCAACGATCTTCTTCTCAGGCTCATTCTCTGTAATCGCATCTATCTGGGCAATTATCTGCTCGTCCGTGAAGTGCTTCTGAGTCAAAGCACCGAAGTTGCACTCGGCCGCGCACGAGCCGCAGCCGCCGCATGCCGCCTCGACGATTTCAACCCTCTTCAAATCCTTGTTCAAACTGATGGCATTGTAAGGGCAGACCTTGACGCAGAGTCCGCAGGCCTTGCACTTTTCAGGAAACGTGATGGGCGTGATTGCTTCAACCGTCACGTGTCCTTTCGCCATGAGTATGCCTGCACGAGCCGCAGCCGCGCTGGCCTGTGTCACACTGTCCTTTATGTCCTTTGGAGACTCGGCGCAACCGGCGAAGAAAACGCCGCCCGTCGCAGCGTCGACAGGTCTGAGCTTCGGATGTGCCTCCAAGAAGAAACCGTCCTGGTTCCTCGAAAGCGTCAGCAACCGCTGAATCGTCTCGCTGTCCTTCCTAGCCTCCAGCCCTATCGACAGAATCGCCATGTCAGTGTTAATCCTGTAAACTTCCTTCCTCAACGTGTTCTCGCCTATCAGCCACACGTTATGCGTCTTCTTATCCTCCACAATCTGCGCTGGCAATCCTCGGATAAACACGACGCCTGCGTTTCTAGCTCGTTTGTACAGGTCCTCAAAGCCCTTGCCGTAGGCTCTTATGTCAACGTAGAAAACGTAGATTTCAGTGTCTGGCCAGTGCTCCTTAATCAACAGGCTGTCCTTGATCGTGTTCATGCAGCAAACGTTGCTGCAGTACGGTTTTCCGCTCTTTTCAGACCTTGAGCCGACGCATTGAACAAACGCCACACGTTTGGGAATCTGCCTGTCACTCGGCCTTATCAAATGGCCGCCCGATGGTCCGCCAGCGTTGATTAGCCTCTCAAACTCAAGAGACGTGATCACGTTGGGAATCTTGCCGTACCCGTAGTTAGGCAGCACAGTAGGGTCAAACACGTCTGCTCCAGTCGCCACGATTATCGTGCCCACTTCAAGCTCCTCAGTCACGGGCTTCGTCTCGAAACTTATCGCCTGCCTGTCGCACGCTTTTATGCACTTGTCGCACACGATGACGCCGTCCTTGTTGAGGCACAGGTTCATGTCGATAATGTAAGTTGAAGGAACGGCCTGAGCGAAAGGCGTGTAGATACCATGCCTAACCGCCAAACCAACGTCGAACTCGTTCGGAACCGCGATTGGACAGACCTTCACACACTCTCCGCAGGCCGAGCAATCTTTCGTCACGTAACGCGGCTTCCTCAACACTTTCACGTGGAAGTTGCCGATGTACCCCTTCACCTCGCTGACCTCGCTGTTAGTAAACAGCTCAATGTTCGGATGATGGCCCGCGTCAGACATCTTCGGAGCAAGAATGCAAATCGAACAGTCCATCGTGGGAAAAGTCTTGTCAATCCTAGCCATCATTCCGCCGATGCTCGGCTCCTTCTCAACTAGATACACCTTGTAACCGGTGTCAGCGAGATCGAGAGACGCTTGGATGCCAGCCACGCCGCCGCCGATAACCAATGCCCTTCTGGTAATGGGCACCTCAGCCTCGACTGCAGGCTCAAGCAACGCAGCCTTAGCCACAGCCATCTTCACAAGATCCTTAGCCTTCTCTGTACCGGCCTCTTTATCGTAAAGATGAACCCAACTGCAGTGTTCACGAATGTTAGCCATCTCAAACAAGTACTTGTTCAAACCGGCATCTTCGCACGTCTTCCTGAACGTCGGCTCATGAAGACGAGGAGAACACGAGGCCACGACGACCCGATTCAACTTGTGCTCCTTAATATCGTTCTTTATTCCAGCCTGCCCCTGATCCGAACACGTGTAACGATTGTCCTGAGCTAGAACAACGTTGGGCAACGTTCCCGCATACTTGGCGACTTCTGCACAGTCAACCGAACCCGCGATGTTCAAACCACAGTGGCAGACGTAGACTCCGATTCGAACCTGCTCCTCTTGCTTCGGCTTCGACTCCTTGCTCTCCGTCACTGTCTCACCCTCCTCTCAGACGTCATGAGGCTTTCAATAGACTCTGCGGCGCGCTTCCCATCCCGAATTGCCTCAATCACCGAGGCAGGGCCGGTCACGGCATCCCCTCCGGCGAAAACGCCTGGCATGCTCGTCTCCATCGTCACCGGGTTGACCCAAACCGTCCCATCTTCGTTAAGCTCAAACTGCTTCGGCAAGAACCGCAAGTCCGGCGCCTCACCGATCGCGAGTACCACCATGTCAGTCTCCCACTTGAAATCCGAACCCTCTACAGGAACAGCCTTTCTCCTGCCAGACTCATCAGGCTCGCCCAACTGCATCCGAACACACTCCAAGCCGCAAACCTTGCCCTTTTCCCCCAGAATCTTTTTGGGCGAAACCAAAAACTCGATCTTCACGCCTTCAGCTTCCGCCTCTTTGACTTCCCACGGGTTCGCAGGCATCTCGTCCTTCGACCTTCTATAAAGCACCGTCACCATTTCTGCGCCGTTGCCCTTGGCCGTTCTCGCGGCGTCCATGGCAACGTTGCCACCCCCGACTACGACAACGTTCTTGCCCACACGGGTTTTCTTGCTACAATTCGAATTCCACAGAAAATCCAGAGCGTCGGTCATTCCTTCCAAGTCACAACCTTCGACCTTGAGCCTCTGGCTCTTGTGAGCGCCAACACCGACAAAAATAGCCTGAAAACCCATCTTTCGCAGATCCTCAAAACTCAAGTCCTTGCCGATCTCTGTGCCCGTCTTAACCTCGACGTCCAAGTCTTTTATGAACTGGACTTCCTCGGCTAGGATCTTCTTGGGCAACCGATATTCCGGTATGCATTTTCTCAGCATCCCGCCCAGTTCGGAAAGAGACTCAAACACCGTGATCGAATAACCCTTTCTGCCCAGCTCGTATGCAACGGTGAGGCCCGCTGGTCCGGAACCGATTACGGCAACCTTTTCTGCCACTCGTCCCAATTTTTCAGGCTTCTTCGTCCTGAGCCATTCGCCGCGCATCTGCTCAATCTTCTCCAGAACCTTGGTGTTCTCTAGCCCAGCGCGTTCGGGATGGAAACAGACCAGCGTCGTCACAAGTGGAAGAGGAACTTTCTTAACTATTTTCTGAAGGGCCCTATCAAAAGCCTTGGTGCCGCCGTGTTCCTTAGCGATTAATCGGAGTGAGAGGAATATTTCGGGCAGTTTCAAACCTTGGGGACAACGTTTCTGGCAGCGGTAACACCACCCGCAAAGCCAAAGCTCATCCAAGTTGAGAATAGACTCTGGGTTAAGGTACACCTGCTCCAGCAGAACTCGCGGGTTGTAGTCGTTTCCAAGCATCTCAGCCATGGAACAGCTGGCCGTGCAGATGCCGCATTCAAAGCAGTATTTGAGCTTGTCAGCGTCCAGAATCTTCGCAAGAGTCTTTTTGGAAAGAGCAGTCACTGGGCTTTCCAATTATTGAGCCTCTCTAGTACTGGGCGATGCCATACATATAAAAGTTTACAAACGTAAAGGTTCTAAACGAACATTCAAGTCGAACGCTATTCAGACACACTTTTATATGGTCAAAGTCGGTAAAACATAGGCTCCGAGGAGACCAAACGACCATGGAGAAGATAAAGGTAATCTCGTACGGAATGGGCGTTGTGGGCGGTTTCATCGCCAAGTTCTTGCTGGAAAAAGAGGGAGTAGAAATAGTCGGCGCAGTAGACGTCGCCAAAGACAAGATAGGAAAAGACATCGGCGAAGTTCTAGGACTGAATCAAAAAGTCGGAACCAAGATTTCAAAAAACATTGAATCCGCCCTTCAAGAGACAAAGGCGGACATCGCAATCCACACCACCTCATCCTTCCTCAAAGAAACGTACCCCCAGATAGCCTCAATCCTAAAACAAGGGCTCAACGTCGTATCAACCTGCGAAGAGCTCTCATACCCATACGTTTCCGAACCAGAACTCGCAAGAAAACTCGATGCCCTGGCCAAGAAACATGACGCAACCGTCCTAGGCACCGGGATAAACCCCGGCTTTCTCATGGACACGCTGGTCATAACACTAACTTCGGCATGTGAAAAAGTAGACAAAATCGAAGTAACAAGGATCATGAACGCGGCGACGAGACGTGTGCCGTTCCAGAAAAAGATAGGGGCAGGACTAACCGCGGAAGAATTCCAAAAGAAAATCACCGAGAAACACATTACAGGACACGTCGGTCTCGAACAGTCCATCAGCATGATTGCCAACGCCCTCGCATGGAAACTCGACAAGATAAACGTGCAATCAGTCGAGCCGGTCATTGCCAAGAAAGCCGTTGAAAGCAAGGACATAAAAGTCGACGCGGGAAAAGTGGCCGGCTTGAAACAAAAGGCGCATGGGACAATGAAAAACAGAGAAGTCATCAACCTGGATTTCCAAGCCTACATAGGGGCAGAAGAGGAATACGACTCGGTAACAATCAAAGGCGTCCCAAACATCAACCAGAAAATCCAACCCTGCGTCCACGGCGACATAGGAACAGTCGCAGTCATAGTAAACGCAATCCCAAGAGTAATCAACGCGCCAGCCGGTTTATACACGATGAAAGACCTCCCGGTTCCCTCAGCCACGCCCGCAGACATGCGCAAATACATAAAGACGGCCCTGACACAACAAAACGAGCCCTCGCGCCAGCACAAATAGGTCCTGGGTGAAATAATGGCGAAACGAGCGGGAGTACATCAAAAAGGAACATTCACCCTTCTAGACATGATAAACGACGTCAAAAAGGAACCCAACTTCAAAAAGGCTGGAGCAATCACACTCTTCATCGGAGTGGTTCGCGAGGAAGACAAAAAAGGCGAAAAAGTCGAAAAACTAGAACTGGAAGCCTACGAAGAGAAGGCAAACCAAACACTAGAGAAAATATGCAATGACCTGCGAAAAAAACCAGGCGTAACGGACGTACAAATACATCATCTGCTCGGAGAGTTCAGCCCCCGCGAGGATCTTGTATACGTTTTGGTCGCGGGTTCCCACCGTCAAGACATCTTCCCAGTTCTTGAACAAGCCGTAGAGAGATACAAAAGCGAGGCACCAATCTTCAAGAAAGAACACGTCATAACCGAAAAAGGAAAGAAAAAAGCTCACTGGCTGTCAGAAAAGAGCAACCCTTCGCCCTAACCGTCCAAAGTCGCAGAGCGCGCGCTACCAAGTGCGCACGAAATTGAAGCAACAGGCTATTTACATACAACATCAGAATGTATCACAATTTGTGGCGGAGAGGTGCGCGCGAGAGCCACAGTGCAGTACAAGCGGAAAATCGCTTTGCGGGGTTCTGAGAAAGGTTATAAGTGGAATATAAAAAGTATTATCCAACGGAGATGCACAGATGGAGAAGCGAAGTTACGCCTGGTTCGAAAGACGCCGCCGAACCAAAGCCCTAGACCTAGCTCAAGATCAGATCACAAAAGCCTTGGACACCGTGACACTGCTCAATCAGGCAGTGCGAAGCTTGTCGGAAGGGAACGAAAAAGAAGCTCTGCAACGCATCGAAAATCTCTTCAAGGAAGAAGAAGAGGTTGACAAGCTCAGAACCGATGTGTTCAAAGAACTGTCCAAGGGCGCAGCACTTTTCGCCGACTACCGCGAAGACCTTCTCCATCTTGTAAAGAGGCTCGACACACTTGCCGACCATGTCAAAGACGCTGCACGATGTATGGAGATGCTCGCAGGCACTCATCTACCGCAGGAGATGTTGGATAATACCGTCCACATGACCTCTCTGCTCGTAGACTGCGCGCAAGCCCTCCGCGTCTGCATAGAAAAAATCAGCGTCGCCCCGCCGGAAGCTATAACAGGGGCCCAAAAAGTCGAAGAAATCGAACATCAAATCGACGACGACTATCTCAAAACCAAAGCCTCATTCATCAAATACGGACCGCAAATGAACATCGGCGCCATGGTAATATTCGACGATCTCATCGAATTCCTTGAACAAGCCGCGGACCAGTGTGCTGACACCGCAGACTATATTGTGATACTCGCAAGCAGAGACTAAACCAACAAAAACGGCGCCAAGCTCTTTAATTCTCCAGCTTCGCCGGATCCATCTTCTCAACGATGCTGAGCTTCCCATTCTTTCCGATCCTCAGTTGACGTTCACCCCTGAACAGAGACAGATGAGCATTCTCTATCTGAATCATATCCCCGGTTGAAACGGCCTCTATCTGCTCATTCCACAAACACAGCTTGACCGTCCCCGTCTCGTCAGCCACAGAGGCGTTGGCGACACTAGCATAATTGCCAAACCTCGTAAAAACAAAAGTGGGCTTCGGAATCTCCAACACCCTTGCCGTCAAACTGATCTTTTTCATGCCGACCCGCAAATCCTTTATCTGAAAACAATACGTCGTCTCAGGTTTCTTGACTGCTCGTCTCCCGAACATTTCAGCTCTCTGCAACGTCCTGATAGGGTTGGCCTTCTCGAAAAGAAACTCTTTCGGTATCGGAAACTGAGAGACAACTTTGGAGTCCTTAGTCATTAGGAACACCGCTTTGTCCTGAGTCTTGTTGCGGCACTGAATAAGAAGCCCCCCGCACGTGGCTTTCAGGTTCTCCCACGCCAAACACAACGCGTGAAAAAGCTGATCCGGGTCGACTTCATATTTCAAAGAAAGAAAGGCGAGATACTCGCCTACGGATACTTTGTTTCTCAATGTTTTTCTACTCTTTCGCTAGGGTTATTTCCATTGTAGAAACCATTCTTGCACTGTTTTCTCCTTCTCGAGGTGGCATCTGCTCGGTTCCTATGGCGATCTTGCTTACTTTCAAGTCTTTTAAGAACCGGCTTCTCGTGATTTCAGCAACGTCAACAGCCGTCGTTATAGCTTGTCCGCGCGCCTTCAAGGTTATTTCCTTAGAGTTGCTTGCTGAGAGGCTCGTGATGATCGCCAGTACGTAGCTCATTGCCGGTTTCCTGCCAATGAAAACAGTCTTCTGATTTTCTGCCATTTTTCTCACTCCTTTTTTGGTTTTTTTGGTTGTTTTGTGTAGCGTTGTGTCGCTGTTTCCTATTCAAGAACAGAACGCTACCGCGCTGTTATAATGTGTCACGGTTCCTTATAAAGGCCGTGCAAATTCAGAACTCGATTCGATTTCCTCTATGTTGGTCTTGGTCAAAGCCTTAATCTGTTCCAGCTCTCCCAGTTCTCCGTAGCCCACCAGCGTTATGGCCGTGCCTTCCAGTCCCATCCTCGCAGTCCGTCCGATTCTGTGGAAGTAGACCAAGGCGTCTAATGGAACGTCGTAGTTGATTATGTGGGTGATTCCCTGAATGTCCAGGCCTCTTGCCGCAACATCGGTTGCAACGAGCAGCTTCAGCTTTCCCCTCTTGAAACAGTCTATGACAAAGTTTCTCTGCGGCTGCGTAAAGCCAGCGTGTAAGGGTTTTGCATCGTATCCTCTTGCCCTCAATTTGTCGGCCAAGAAGCTTGTCTCTGTTCGGGTCTTGCAGAAGATTATGGCTCTCCCTATGTGGTTTGCGTCGAGTATGCCGCAGAGGCTTTCAAATTTGCTGTGAGGATTCACAACCGTGTAGTACTGGTGTATTTGCGTCAGAGCTATTTCATCCTTGCTAACTAGTATTTTCTCAGGGTTCTTCATGTATCTGTGACACACGCTCATAACCGTCTGCTCTATAGTTGCCGAGAAGAGGCTGGTCTGCCGGTTGGTCGGAACCCTTGAGAGGATGTACTCTATGTCTTCGATGAACCCCATGTCAAGCATTCTGTCAGCCTCGTCCAAGACGACTATTCTCACGTGTGCCAAATTTAGCACGCGCCTTTCCATCAGGTCTATTACCCGGCCAGGCGTGCCGACTACTATTTGGACACCCGCTTCAAGGGTGCGTATTTGTTTCTGGATAGATTCGCCGCCATAGACTGGCAGAACCTTGAACCCAGTATACTTGCCGAACCGGTACATGTGTTCCGCGACTTGTTCAGCGAGTTCGCGCGTTGGCTCCAGGATCAACCCTTGAACCCTTTTGTCATTTGGGTCTAGGCGTTCAATCATTGGAACTCCGAAAGCGGCTGTCTTGCCGGTGCCGGTTTGCGCTTGTCCGATAACGTCCTTGCCCTCAAGTAATGGAGTTATGGCCTGAGCTTGAATTGGAAAAAGATCCGTGAACCCAAGTTCCTCGATGCCCTTCATTACTTCCGGACTCAGTGGCAAGTCTTTAAAGTGTTGCATCTGCATATGTTTCATTTCTCCTGCCACAAAATTTTGCATGCAATTTCTAAAAGCTTCAAAAGCTTTGGTAAGCATGAATTAATGTGACAGGCCATTAGAGAGTAGGCCTTCTATAAAAAGCTTTACTGCCTACATCATCTTTGGTCTACGTCAAAATGCAGGGATAGAAGCTTTTCCCTGTTTCACGGCGAATACGAGAAGGTTTTTATAAGATATTTTCGGGTTGTTAGGCATTGAGTTGAGAGAATATTGAGGAGGTGAGCCGGGATGACGTTTGTGAAAGTCGCCCTTGTGAAGGATTTGGAGCCGGGCCGCATGATTGGCGTGGAGGGCGGCGGAAAGGAAATTGTCGTGGTCAATCTGGAGGGCAAGTTCTATGCCATTGGGAATCGCTGCACTCATATGAGTTGTATGCTGTCGGACGGTTCGCTCAAAGGAGGAAACGTAACATGCCCTTGCCATGGTTCGCTTTTCGACGTTACAAATGGAAGCATGATGAAAGGACCGGCGAAGAAGCCTGAACCTGTATATCAGACGAAAATAGAGGGAGAACAGATACTAGTTGACGTCTGAGAAGACTATGACGCATGAATCAAATCGAGCTCTGTTTGCGTGTTTCGCTGAGTGCAGCTCTTCTGCTCATCATAAGCTGTTAATGAAACCTCTGGTCACTTCTTTAGCCGATTGAAAGAGCGGATGTTTTATGTTTGTTGTGTCTTGGAGTTTTCTAAGCCGGTCGACTCGGAAGTAGATGGGCGGGTGAGGGTCCAAACTAGTCCATTCTTGAATGCGGTACGAGGGTACGCGTTCGAATAGCAGGCGTTTGAAGCCTATCTTTTCGAGGGCATCGGCCAAAACGCGTGGTTGCCGAATAACTATGGCCGAAGTGAGGTCTGCTCGAGCCTCGAAGAACTTAGCTATAAAGAATATGAGGGTCATGACTGCCCAGAAATACACGAGGAAGAGCAACGTGGTGAATAAGAACGTGAACAGGGGCAAAAGGACGTAGAATCGGAAGAGAAACTCGGCCGACATCAGGCCGAAGAGAAGGAGCGGATCGCGTCCTTTAAGGTGGCCGAATTCGTGTCCCAACACGCTTATGATTTCGTCCTCATTAAGCTGAGCCAGGAGTCCTGTCGTGATGAGCACGGTTCCGCGGCTTGGGCTCGGCCCTGAGGCTGCCGCGTTGGGAAGCATGGTGTTGGAAACAACGACTCTTGGCATTGGGAAACCGAACTTCTGACGAGTTTTCTCCACAAGCTCGTAGATGTTGACTTTTTTTGCAGAGAGATTTTCTTGGCTGCACTCAAGACCGTACTTGTTGAAGATTTGACCGGTGGTTCCGCAGTCGATTTCACCCTTCTTAAGGATAGTTTGTTCATACACTTCTTTCTTTATGCTCTTCAGCTTGTCAGGAGGATAGTTTTTCTTGAAGCTTTCTTGTTGCCCGAGGGGTACGCGGTATTCGAGCAGGTGGATGCTAGGGTTGTCGCGGGTTATACGCCAGTCAGCCGTCCTCTCGATAAACCTGTTGGAGTAGAAAACGAAGATTAACTGGATTGCCAGAACCGCGATTGGAGCTATCCAGCCGTAGCTCAAGCTATACAGGAATAGGAACAGGAACAGGCCGACGGTGGTGAAGACGACAAAGAGAAGGATCTGGGTCTCGAGGAAAAGCCGGTTGATGGGTTTTTTCTCCTTTGAGGAAACAACTTCAGGAACTATTTCTTCTCCTTCTCGCCACGCGAAGTAGAGGGTGTTCTGCCTGATTTGCTCCTCAAAATAGTCAACTCCGATGGCAACGTCCTGTCTGGCTTCTTCTATAGCTTGTTCAGTTACGCCTTCGCTGACCGGAGTTATTTTGATTCTCAGAGGGTTACTGCCGTTGACAGTGACGGCCAGGTTACGCTTTGCCTGCTTGTCAATCACATCGTAGTTCAGGGTAGATTCACCGTTCTCGGTGGATCTGGATATGTTGGTGAAACGCTGTTTCTGGGCTAAAAGGTATTTTTGGTATATGAAGTCCAACATGTTTCCGATGTAATTGTTGGGAACCTCGGTTTCGAGAACGAAAGAAACGGAGTTGTCGAACATGTTTTACCCGCTATCGCTTAGGCTTTGCCTATTTCGTCATATGGTCTCCCTGTTCTTTAATGTTGCAGTCCGAAAGTTTGAGATTCAACCAGCCGCTCTGAGCCCTCATCGTTGAGCCCTATTAGACTCAATTTTGTTCTGTTTTCTGCCTTCTCATTTTATGGTGTTTGCATGAATTGGACGAATTCCCGGAGCGTTCGCGGTTGCAGAGTGTAATTTGTTTGTTTTTCTCTCCCAATAGTTGAGTTTGGGAATGGCCCGTAATCATGGCCTGGGTAAACTTCGATGTTGTCATTCAGTTTTGCTATTCTTTGCAAACTGACGTACATGTCCTTGACATTGCTGCCAGGGAGGTCAGTTCGCCCGCACTCGCCCACAAAAAGTGTGTCGCCAGTCAACAGTTTGCCCTCAGCTAGTAGGCAAATGCCGTCAGGGGTGTGACCAGGCGTGTGTAGGATTTCAATTGAAATGGTGCCGAGGCGGATTCTATTTCCGTCAACTACGCTGACATCTTGTCCTACGTGCGAGAGTTTGTGGGCAACAATTTTCGAGTTGAAAGCAGATTTGAGTTCCTCGTTCCCAGCAGTGTGGTCAGCGTGACCGTGAGTGTTAATGATGTATTTCAAGTAGAAATCCTGGTCTTTAAGAACAACAATTATTGCGTCGACGTTGAAGCTAGGATCCACAACTGCTGCTTCCTTGGAAGCAACGTCTGCGATAATATAGGAAAAGTTGTCGCCTCGATACTTGATCTGTTTGAAGAACATAAAAAGTCAACCGTCAGAATTCTTCTTTTGTTTCTTAAAAACATTGTGCGTCCAAGTTATCGCTAAGAAGCATCCCACTCTGTTACCTAAGCTACTTAGGGAGCTTGATGATTTCACTCCTAGGTGCGGATGTATTGATCGGTTTGGAGGCGTTCCATTTTCATGCCTAGGTCGGCCAGATCTTTCATGTTTTGGACGCAGCCGATGCTTGCATCTATGTTTCGGTGGATAGGGTGGAACCACATGTATTTTGGGACGAGATTGAATTGTAGGGGTATTTTTGTAGTAACGCCGTACTTCTCGCTCAGCCCTTTGACTATGAGTTCTTTTGCGCATGCTACGCGGGTGGTCGTGTAGCTTTTGAGCAGCTCAGAGGCGCCGAAGGCCCCGATTCCATGCCACAGAACGGCATTCTCAGGCGAGGCGAGGGAGTATAGAAAGAATTGAGGCGAGGACGGGGTTTCCTTGTAGTCGTAGTTCGCGAGCTTGTCTCCTTCAACGATGAAAGTGTCGTCAGCTTTTGCTATGCTCACGTCGCCCTGATCAATCGCGTTCGGGTAAAGCAGAGCCGTTTTGTAGTCGACTTTCACGCTTTTGAGTTTGGCTCCGTCGAAATAGATTCTTCCCCTGACGGCCCGTTTGGAGGCGTAGCCCTTGTTTGAGTGCGGGACGGTTAGAAGGGTTGTTAGGTTTTTCATGCTTCGTCCCATGCACTTGTAGATGCATTCGATTGACTCGTAACCCGCGTGTGTTTCTCTGATTATGTGGTGCAGCAGCCCGTCGGGTTTCTCTTCGCTAAGAACGGTCAGGGGCATGCGCATCGAATATACACTGAGGTTTATTCCGAAGACTTTGGAAAGTTTTTCTAATTGCTCATACTTGACCGCGTCGACCATGTCTACGTAGCTGTTGTTGCAGGTTTTGAGGTGACTGCTTATGAGTTCGATTTCTTCCTTACAAATCAGTGAACCTTGATATTTTTGTGCGAAGTTCTTGTCTATTTCCAGAGTCTCCGTCTTGACTGTGGCGCACGGAAACGCGCTCTGTCCGCTGTTCACTATGGATTCTTTCAGCGGGTTCATCGAGTACCTGTCCGGTTCAATCTCATCCGTGTTTAGCAGGAACGGAACTATTACTCCCTGGGAAGGGTCACTGAGCATCCCACATATCTCATTAACATCCTTGTCGTCGACGGTGTGGAGACCGTAGTAGTAGAAGTGGTTTCCGCAGACTTCAAGCAGACGGGCAGCTATGATTCCTTGGACTTCTTCCACCGTTAACTGCGGATTTGAATACTCAACTGAGGCTCTCAAAAAGAAGTGGCCACTGTCAAATGTGGCCTCGCTCTTTCGGCCGTTCTTGAAGTGGAAGAAACGAATCTTTTTTCCTGCATCCGGTTTGTAAGTGGTCAACTCTCCCACTAGAGCTTCGATGCAGGACCCAGAACTCTTTAGAAAGTCTTCAACGATTATTCTTGCCAACTCTGACACTAGGTTCAACCCCTCTCCAATGATTCGGCCATGCATATGCAGTCTTTGGCGACGGGCGATCCGAAAAACATTCTAACCACACGGAAGCTCTCAGCAAACCCTGACGCTTTGAGGAAGTTGAGTATTGTGCTCTCCCTGCTAGGAACATAGAGGGAAACCTCATAACTTTTCAACCTTCTCAGAACTGAACTTAATAGGCAAATGGCTACGTCTTCACGCCCTTCTTGACATACCAGCGGCCCTATCTCACCCATATGCCTGTACACTTTGGCCACAACGTAGCCAATTATATTCTCTCCTTCGACAAAAGTGTAGCATAGGTTGTCCGTATCAAGAATTATAGGTTCAAGTAATTTTCTTCTGGACGCGCCGAAACATGAATTGTCGAATTCGATGATATCTTTCAAGTCTTGTTCCTCTGCCTTCCTTACATCGGATTTGACTGGCAAGGATAAGCCTTTTCCGTTCAGAACTGTGAATTCTGAGTCGCGTTTGAATCCGAGCCTCTCATAGAAAAGTATTCGGTCCATGTAGGCGTATAGGCCGATGGTTTTTACTCGCTTGTGAGTCAAATACTCGACCGAATGTTTTACAAGTTGTGAGCCTGCGCCCTTTTTTCGGTGACTCTCGATGACGATTAAATTACCAAACCAGGCCAAGGTTCCGAAGCTAATTGTCGTGGCCAGACCTATCTTTTCCGAGTCTTCCAGAAGGACGAAACAGCCCTCCGGCTCAAGTTCTATCATGAATTCGAAGTCTGCGTTTGTGAGGTTCCAGTTCATCTTTTCTGTGGTTTGAACTGCAAAATCGAAATCTTCTGGAGACATGGTCTTGACGCGGAACAAGTGAACTGGACCTCTGGTCAGCTTGGTCTTAGCACTGTCAAGACTGTTTCAGGAGCATAAACTTTACTCATTGAAGATGAAAGTGGGCAATGAATTTCCACAAAAACCGTTCAAAAACCTAACAGGCACTCACGTGCGCAAGGTGTTTTAGGTGAATATGCCAAACATTTTGCCGTTGCTGCATATATAAAACGAGGGCTCAGGCCTGAAACTTCTCTTCTGTGTTCAGTGGGTATCTACATTGGCCACAGAAAGCAGAATCGGCCTTGTCCAGGTAACCGCAACGTGGACAACGAAAGAAGGTCTGTTCTTGCGAAGAGCCGCAAGGTGATTTTGACTCGAGAGTGTGAAGCGACTCTTCAGAAGTGGCTTCGCTGCTCATCAAGGCGCTGCCGACAATTCCAAGTATTCCCCCGATTCCTCCGAATATGCTTGCCGAGGAGCAAAAAAGAAGATATGGTTCCTGATATTCCGGCTATGAGCAGGAAAAGGGAGTTTTCAGAGAAAATTAGGACAATCATGCAAACGAAATCGATGAAAAACCCTAGAGGGACCAGAGGACCGATTGCCAGTCCTCCAACGCTTGCTATGTAGAAAATCGCGAAACTCACCAAGAGACTGATCAAGATAAGCAACCCGCCTATCAAGGCAATCACCCTAGCGGTTTCCATTCCACTCCTCCTGCCCTTCAAAGTCGTACTTTTGGGCGGTCTAACTATTTAAGCGCACATTTGAGCCTCGATAAAACCCAGAACTGCCGAGGAAAAAGAGAGAAAATATTTGTTCTCAGATAGAGCGAACAGACATAAAGAAACCATTGCCCTAATGCGACGTGAACATCTCAAAGCATCGTATGCATAGGATTCGGCAACAGATCGATTCCGCACAAGTGCTCTGTTTGAGCACGAATATAACATCACCAAGATGGTTTTGGGAAGTGCGTGTTTTGGAAAAGTGCTAAATACTTCCTTATACGTAATCGGGTTACGAGAAGATGAACGCAGAAGAACACCCTGTGTGTCCACACTGTGGGGCTGCTGTAACGAAAACTGACGTGGTCTGCAGGAGTTGTGGAGGAGACTTGGTTAGGCCTTTCAGATTTGCCTCGAAGGAGCCTGAAGTCTCAGTTGAGTCGAGTTCGGAAGAGACGGACGTGAGAGAGTATTCAGTTTTTGAGCGGTTCTTCAAGCTTGTTGTTTCGCCGTCTAATGCTATGGAAGACGTTGCGCGTTGGCCAGATTACACTGGCCCGGTTGTCATTCTCTTTCTTCTATGCGTATTGGCAGCAGTCGACGTTTCTCTGGTATTTCAGAAGATCCAATTAACGGGCGACCCTCAATCAGTCTCTTCAGCTCAAGGCCTTATTTCGGGGATTATCGCAACCGCTGTGGTAATCGGGGTGGTGATCGTTATTGTGTTCTGGTTGGTGAAGTCCTTGCTCGTGAAAGCTTTGTGCGACGATGGAAGCGGATGGTCATTCGCAACGGCCGCCTCGGTGACGGGATACGCGTATATTGCAGACCTTATCATCGGGATCATAAGCTCGATCGTGGTCATTCCACTGCTACCATCCATCACCATAAACGTTTCCGATACAAGCGCGACACAAGCAGCCATCGCCAATTATCAAGCTCAACTACTGTGGATAAGACTGGCAATTTCCGTCCCCCTTACCTTAGTGGGACTGGTCTGGAAATCTTATCTGGGAGGCTTGGGGACAAAGTACGGCACTGATGAGAGTTCCTCATTAGGAAAAGGTTTCGCCGTGTTTTTAGGCCTAGCGTTGCTCGGATTGCTGATCAATTTTCTTGCTAATCCAAATTCTATCTGAACACTCGCGAGAATGTCAATTGCCTCCTGAAATGCCTCCAAAACAAATCTATTCGCATTAAACCTACATTCCGCATATACAAACAGTATTTTTTGCGGATTGGCATAGTTTAATGCAAAATGGATGGACAAAATTATGCGGGCGTTCCGAAGGATATTTTACCAATTCATGTTCTCTCATGTAGGCTCTGAGAGGAGGACTGGCAGAAATAGAATCACAGTTGAACGTCAAGATACCTCGCGACGTAAAGATTGCAATGTATCCCTTCACACAGTATTTCAAGGGTTTTGAAAAAGTTGTTGCGGTCAGGGAGGTTTTCGGTGAAGAAACCGAGGGAGTGCTCAGCAACCTCATGGTCGAGTTCGCGGGAATAAGGGGATATATGGGAGTAAGCGAGTTGGATGGACACCTCATAATAGGCGCGCGGTATCTGAATGAGGGCAACATCGTCGACATTTATCTCGACATCATCCACGAGCTGGTTCACGTTAAACAATTTATGGAAGGAAAAGAACTGTTTGACAGCGACTACGCTTACATTGAAAGGCCCACAGAGGTTGAGGCTTACCGCCACGCAGTCAAGGAGGCTAGAAGACTGGGAATGGACGACGACAGAATCTGCGAGTACCTCAAGACTGAATGGATGAGCGCTGAAGATTTACAGCGACTTGCCAAAACCGTCGGCGTCAAACTTCGGGCAGCTGCAGAAGACACATAGGAGTTCATGCCAGATTCTGTAAGAAGAAACAAAAGCGCGCTGCAACGTTGCGAGGGTGTTAGCTATTTTCTTCTGCTGAACATTAGAGTTCCGATGGTGATCATGGCAACATCGAAGATGCAGATTATCGCGATGTTGAAGTATAGCGGGTAGAGTGGTTGCCAAGCTTTGCCATCGATAACCGTCCTCAATGCGTCCACGCCGTAGGTCAAGGGGTCAAATCTTGAGGCGATTTGCAGCCATCCAGGAACTAAATGACCGCTGAGAGGAATAATCGCCCCGCTCAGGAAGAACAGTGGTAGGTTTATGAAGCTCTGTATTACGCCGAAGCTTTCGAGGCTCTCTATCAGACTGGCCACTGTGAGCCCGACACCCACCAGTCCAAAGGTGATGAGAACCATGATTGGCAGAGACTCCAGAAAAACAGAGAGGTTCAGATTAATCCCCAGAAATGACGCCAAGAGGGCGCCTAGGACGAAAACCATTGTTCCTTGAATCAGGGCGTCTGTGCTATCGCCCAGCATTTTGCCTAAAAAGACTGAAAATTGCGAAACCGGAGCCACCATTATCTCCTTCAGAAAACCAAATTCTCTATCCCAAATCACTGAGATGCCCATGAACATTGAAGTGAACAGAAGCGTCTGTCCGACTATGCCTGGGAAAATGTACTGCGGATACGTCAGATTGCCCAACTGAACCCCTGTCGCGATAGAACTGAGGCCCTTGCCGAATATGGCTAACCAAAGCAGGGGCTGAACGAAGCTGCTCACGATTCTGGCCCTGTCTCGAAGGTAACGCTTGACTTCTCGCAGCCAAAGCGTGTAAATTCCCCTCATCTCTGTCATTTGATTTGTCTCCTCCTGATGGCCGCCATACCGTGAAGCTCATCTCCGCCCTCAGCTCGGATCGCCCTACCGGTGTAGTGCAAGAAAACATCTGCGAGGTTCGGCTCCCGGAGAGAGACGGATTCAATGAAGATGCCGTTTTTCGCTGCCGTTTCCACTATTCTGGGCAGGAGAGCTTTTCCGCCCCGGACGGTAATGTCAAGTCCATCGTTCACCGTATTGATTTTCAGAACGCCTACCGTTCCGGCAACAAGAGAAGAAAGCTTCGCGGCCTCCTTGGTCTTGATGCTTATGACGTCGCCTTCAAGGGTGTCCTTCAGTTTGGCAGGTGTGTCCGAGGCCACAATCTTGCCGTAGTCCATTATGGCAATTCGGTCTGAGAGCCGGTCTGCCTCGTCCATATAGTGCGTCGTCAAAATCATGGTGACTTCGTGAGCCTTCCTCAAATCTTCAATGTAACTCCAAATGTGCTCTCGTGTCTGGGGATCAAGCCCGATAGTAGGTTCGTCTAGGAACAAGATTTTCGGGTAGTGTATCAGTCCTCGGGCAATTTCAAGGCGCCGTCTCATCCCGCCGCTGTAGGTTCGCATAAGATCGTCAGCCCTTGTGTCAAGCTCAACCAGTTTCAAAACCCTGTCAATACGCGGCTTCTGCTCGCTGGTTGGCACTCCGTAGAGATTGGCGTGCATGTAAAGGTTCTCCCTGCCCGTGAGCCTGTCGTCGATGCTAGGATCCTGAAAAACAATGCCGATTGACTTTCGCACTTGCGTATCTTGCTTGACGATGTCGAAACCATTAACCTTTGCCCAGCCGGAAGTGGGCTTCAATAAAGTGCAGAGCATCGAAATAGTCGTCGTCTTTCCAGCGCCATTAGGCCCTAGCAGGCCGAAAACTTCCCCTTGCTCGACCGAAATGCTGAGCTTGTCGACTGCTACGAGGTCGTTGAAGCGCTTGGTAAGCTCGCTTGTTTCTATTGCGTTTTCCAACAGCGTCACTTTCGCTTAATCAACACGCTTAGCCAAAGCAATGGCGGAGGCTAGAAGAAAAGGTTTATGGAGACCAAACGCGGTTCAGGAAAGAGACGTAGAACTCTGACCAGCGGTTCGCAAGACAAATATACAGTTGTCGAGTTTTGGATTACACCGAGCGTGGTTTAGATTAGAAGCAAGATCAGCCGCATCGGATACATTAACAGGATTAGGGACAACCTGCTCAGCGTCAGGAAGAGAGAGTTGGCCTCTCTGTATGAAGATCTGAAGTCAGCTGACTGTGTCGTGTGCGGCGGATCTGGACGATCGCTGTATTCGTTGAACGCAGCCATGAGTCAAATAGCCATCAGCCACATAGGCTGGAGAAACAAGGTTGTGTTGACTCCTGACGATCCTGGTTTTCCTGGAAAGAACATGTACGACGCCGCGGCCGAGCTTGAGAGGCGTTACAACAAAATCTTCTTTTTGATAAACTCTGGAAGCGGAGTTTCTGCCGACCCGCTGGTCCTGGCGCAGGATCTTTTCAAGTACATAGAAGAAAAGAAGTCGTCAAAGTTCTCCATGGGGCTCATAACCTCGAACTTGAATTCACCGCTGGCGGACATTGCCAGTAAATGTGGACACGTTGTCGAGTTGACGGGAAGAGGCCGAGCGAAACCCTCGCTTGATTACAGTGAGATGGGCATAATGGGCGACATCTTCGAGCTGGGAAGTTGCCTCCTCCTCTGTATGATGACCGAGGCCATGTTCAGAAACCTGGAGCCGCCCGAGGTGCTTCAGCTCTGTGAAGAAGAGTTCGCCAAGCTTGGACCATTGATTGATTCTATCGCAGAATCTGAAACGTATTCAAGGCTCGTAGACATTTTAGAAAGGAGGACCGACGTTTTTCTCGGGGGGAAAGGCACAGCAAACGAGATAGTCAAGATGGCGGCGATAAGACTCTTTCACATAAAGAGCACGCTCGGAGACAACGTGTACATCACGAGAGGTGTGAACACTCCGCCTCCAAGACCGGGCGACCTAGAAATCCTAGTGTCATACTCCGGGGAAACCAAACCCGTCATAGCCTGGTGTGACATCCTGAAAAAAATGAACGGAACGGTTCTGTCAATCACTGGGACTAGAAAATCTACCTTGAAAGAAAAATCAGACCTTCAGATAACTCTGGAGGAAGAAGCTAAGCCTGGGCAGCCTAGGAGATTTTACATGAGGGCAGCTTATGTTTTAAGCCCGTTGCCCGTGAGACTGGTTGAAAGACTGGGCGAAAGAGGACTCAGACTGCCTGAATATATAATCACTTGGCATCATTCACTTACTGAGTAGAAGACTTCGATTTTCATAATCGTCCCCATGCACGCACGTCTGTTTAGAAAATGGCCCAAAATTCAGTTGGACGGTTCCTCAAACCATATCCCACATTCTCATTATCAGCTCAGACAAGGGCGCTACAGCCAACATCATAGCAACAAAAACGTGGCCAACCACTTCATTCATCTAATAGGCTTTTTACGGATTAAAGAGTTCGTTAGATCGTCTTGTGTTGGAAATATCGTGACATGCGCAAGACTAAAATAGCGGATTTCAATAACGCTGCAAATTCTAAGTTGCTGGAGTGACGCTGTCTGGACATGAGATTTTGTTTTTCAGAGAACGAGGAAATTGTGAAGTTTGTGTCGGATAATAACATCAAAATTGCGAATTTGTGTCACATTCCAGAAGATGGCAGACTGAAGACGCTGAGCTTTTCGACAACAGACAAAAAACAATTGCTGGAAATATTGAATTTCGGGGAAAGAGTAGACGGTTCGAGCCTGTTTTCTTTCATCGAGCCTGGTCAAAGTGACATATACATAAAACCGAAGACTAGCAGGGTTTTCATTAATCCCTTTGCGACGGTTCCGACGTTGAATATTCTCTGCGACTATCTGGATGAGAAAGGAAATCCATTGGACATCGCTCCTGCGAATGTTTTGAAACGCGCTGAGAAGAAGATGCACTCTTCAGCCGGCTTCGATTTGAAAGCTATGTGTGAGTTGGAATTCTACATTATGTCTAGGCTGGAGACTCAGATGCTTTTCGAGGGCATGCCGGACAAGAATTATCATGAGTCTGCACCCTTCGCCAGATTTGAAGACGTCAGAAATGAAATCATGGTCGCCTTGGCTAGCGTTGGCATTGCAACGAAATACGGGCACAGTGAAGCTGGGAGAATATGGACTGAGGATAACATGCTGCTTGAACAGCACGAGATTGAATTGATCCCAAAAAACATGGTCGAAATGGCCGAAACGCTGGCTATTGCAAAGTGGATTGTCCGAAACGTCTGCTCAAAACATGGGGTGTCGGCCTCTTTTTCGCCGAAGGTCGCGATGGCACATGCGGGGTCAGGGATGCACATTCACATGTGCGGAATAAAAGATAACGAGAATGTTCTAGTAGGCAAGGATGGAGCCCTCAGCGACTGTGCCTTGGAAATGATCGGCGGTATCCTGAGGTTTGCACCAAGCCTTGCGGCATTTGGAAACACGGTTCCCATTTCATACCTACGTTTCATCTCAACCAAAGAATCGCCCATAAGCATTTGCTGGGGCGCCAGAAACCGGCTGGCTTTAATACGAATCCCCTTGTGGTGGAACCACATGATTGAGCAACAGAAGAACGACGACTGCCGAAGAACTTTCGAATACAGAGCCCCCGATGCCTTCGCAAACACGTATCTTATCCTTGCTGCACTTGCGATATCGGCTGACTATGGTGTGCGGAATCCGAAAGACGCGTTGAAAGTTGCCCAAGATTCGTCTGCAGATGCCAACAGCAGCTGTCAAAAGGGGTTCAAAGCGTTACCGTGCTCGTGCAACGAATCTGCAGACAACCTTGAGGCTGATAGGCGGTTCTATGAGGCAGATGACGTTTTCCCGACGAAGCTTGTGGACAAGACTATCGAGAAGCTTAAAGCTTACGACGACCGTGAGTTATGGAAAGAACTCGACGGAAAGCCCCACGAAGTGGATGCAATACTGAAACAGTATCTGCATTACGGCTGACCCGAGTAATATAACGTGCATTGAAATAGTCACATAGAAAGCGTTGAGCATACATGATTCCGAACTGCAATTCGAATGCCAGGTGCTTCTGATGAAAACCCTTTACGAGAGATACCACATTGCAGTGAAGGAAGCACCCCCAACAGTCAAATTGCCCCCAAAGTTTCTGGTCAAACGCTACAACAACTGCACGGACGCTCAAGAGTGCACACAGGCTTGCATATACAGTGTGCATGAAACGAAAGAGGACGGCAAGATAGCAGAGCCCCACGAAGAGTTGTGCAGGGGATGTTACATGTGTGTCTTGAAATGCCCAAAAGCCGCCATATCAATCGGAATCAATCCGGAGTTTGAAAAACTCGGAAACTCCTATTTCTCTCCGGACAGGATAAAAACAATCTATTTCGAAGCAGAAACGGGCAAGGTTCCTGTTTCGGGCGCAGGATATAACGGCCCCTTTGCCGGACCTGGCTTTGACAGCTTCTGGTTCGATTTTTCAGAGATAGTCAGACCGACAAGAGATGGGATTCATGGCAGGGAGTACATTTCGACTTCGGTAGACTTGGGAAGGAGACTTCAATCCCTCGAATTTGACGAGAACAAGAACCTGGTTTCCAAAATTCCAAAAACAATAGAGATTCCAATACCCATGATTCTCGACGCCCCATTCAATTGCGTAGCGAGCAGCAATCTCCAGTTGGCCTTGGCCAAGGCTGCCGCGGGACTTAAGACTTTTGCCATAGTTAATGCAAGGCAGTATTCTTCTGACTTGGCTCCTTACAAGGCGAGTCTGATACCCAGAATCAACGCTGAAGAAATAGAAAAGTTTGAGGGCTTGGTCAAGAAATCGCAAATCGTTGAAGTCATGTTTGAGGATAGCGACGTTGAAGGTCAGCTTATGAAGGTTCAATCGATTAATCCTTCGGCGCTGGTCTCTTCCCGGTTCATTTACGATGAAGAGGCCCCTGAGAGGGCAAATGCACTGGCAGAGTTGGGGAGCGATATTGTTCATTTTCACGTTGATGACGACGTTGTGGCTCGAGACCCTGACACAATCAAAAACGCCATCCTCTCTGTTCACTCGGCGCTTGTAGACAAGCATAATCGAGACAAGATCACCGTGATATTCAGCGGTGGAATAGCCGAGGCAGCACACGTTCCAAAATCCATAATCCTCGGGGCCAACGCAGTCGCAGTTGGAGTGGCTTATCAAATCGCTCTAGGATGCAGAGTTTGCCACGAAAACGCGCATGGTCAAGGCTGTACGATGAAGCTGGAAGATGGAGACGTAGAACTGGCAACTCAAAGAGTCATGAACCTGATCGGCGCCTGGAGAGACCAACTGTTGGAAGTGCTCGGCGGAATGGGCCTCCGGGAAGTGAGAAGACAAGCAGGTGAAACAGGAAGGGCGATGTTCTACGATGATCTTGAAGCCAGAATCTTCGGTGATAAAGAATGATGCAGGGCGAACTCTTCCATAATCCGGAAGTAAAGCCCGCTCCTTCCCAGTATCCAGCCTCCATAGAAAAGTACGAAGTGATTATCGAGAGGTCCAAATGTTCAATGTGCGGCAAGTGCGCGGAAGTGTGCCCAACCTGCATAGGGGCTTCATCTATAGATTATGAAGCATATCAAAAGCCGAACGGATACCTGCGCATAGCCGTCCCAAAGATTTCTTGTACAGGCCTATCTTGTCAACGATGCGTCCGAGAATGCCCCGACAGTGCTTTGTCCGTTAAAATCAGTCCGCAGTACCTTGCCCTCGGCGACGTGCGATGGACCGCTGACCTGATAATGTCAACGTGGGAGCAAGCTGAAGTTGGAAGAACTTCAAGAAAATACGAGTACAGAGTTGGGGATTCGGGAGGAGGGTTTGACAAGCTGCGATTTGATTTTGAATTAGGCGACGAAGACATCTCTGACGGGGAACGGTCCGACACCGAGGACTGCGACACCTCTATAGTTTTGAACAAGAGAAATGACGGACGACCAGAGACGAGTATCCCCATTCCGGTCTACAGCGCGGACATGTCGTACGGCTCGATTAGCCTGAACGTCATGCTTGCAAGAGCCAAAGCTGCCGAGGCTTGGAACACGTTCACCAGCACCGGTGAAGGAGGTTACCCTGACGAGCTGATTCAGTACAAGGATCACGTTGTAACACAGGTCGCAACTGGCCACTTCGGGGTGAACGCTGAAACAATCAAGAGGTCGAAGATCATAGTTTTGAAGTACGCGCAGGGCGCGAAACCAGGCTTGGGAGGACATCTGCTTGCTGACAAGGTCACTCCCGACGTTGCGAGGATACGAGAGGTGGTTCCGTACATAAGCTTGTTTTCTCCATTTCCCTTTCACAACGTCTATTCTGTCGAGGATCACTACAGGCACGTTCAATTGATGGAAGATGTGAACCCTCAGGCGTTGATATCCGTGAAGGTTTCAACTCCTATCGACGTTGACATGGTGGCGATTGGAAGCTACTACGCGGGAACCCACATCTTACAGATAGACGGCGGGTATGGAGGAACAGGGGCAGCTCCTGACATAGCAAAGAAAAACATTGCAATGCCAGTTGAATATGCCATACCAATCGTTCACAATTACCTGGTAAGAGAAGGAGTCAGAGATCAGATAACGATAATGGCCAGTGGAGGACTGAGAACCGCATTCGATGTAGCCAAGGCCATAGCCCTAGGAGCAGATGGAGCAGTGATTGGAACAGCAGAACTGGTCGCAATAGGATGTAAACGATGCGAAAACTGCGAAAGAGGAAAAGGCTGTCCATCTGGAATAGCCACAACAGATTCGGCACTGAAGTATTTCATCGACGTTGACTGGGGTTCTCAGAGGATAATTAACTTGTACAGCTCATGGAAGAAACAATGGGCCTACATCCTGAAAAAACTCGGTCTTGACAATATCAGAGAGCTTCGACCCAGTGACGAAGTGAAATTCAAGAAGGGCAGATTCAATCACATGGCGCATCTGGATCATCTGAAGTGACAACTATGGACAGGAACACTCGCGGTCCAATGGTTTCAGTCAAGCAGCCCGGGTTCACCAACGCTGACGGCCCGATCCGAGAGGATGCGGCGGAAGGCGGATGCGGCGTTCTTGGGACAGCCAGTTCTATCCCAATACCGGGAAAATACCTGTTGCAACCGCTCATACAGATGCACAATAGAGGAAACGGAAAAGGCGGCGGCATCGCGGCTGTCGGTCTCTCCGCGAAGCAACTGGGCATTTCAGAGAGAGTCTTGGAAGAAGACTACATAATGCAGGTTGCTTACATCGATCCGAAAGTGAGGGTGAGTGTTGAGTCTCAATTCGTTAGCTCTAACCTCAATGTTGAGCATGCAGAAAAAATCCAGGTGAAGGACCACAGAAGCCTGGGTCTAGAAGTCAAACCTCCAGAGGTGTGGAGGTACTTCGTGAGGGCGAAAGAAGAAAAGCTTCGAGGGTTTATTGAAAAGAACGGATACGGCGGGCTCCGACCGGAAGTCGCTGAGGACGAGTTCATTTATAGAAATAGTTTTGCCCTGAACCAGAAGTATTATGCCTCTCTGGGCGACAAGAAAGCCTTCGTTGCGTCTCACGGAAAAAACATCGTTGTTTTCAAGATTGTGGGATACGCTGAACAAGTTCTGCACTACTACCAGCTCGAAAACCTTGAGGCACATGTTTGGATTGGACATCAACGATATCCGACGAAAGGAAAAATTTGGCACCCTGGAGGTTCACACCCGTTCATAGGCTTACACGATGCTCTGGTCCACAACGGCGATTTCGCTAATTATCATTCTATAACCGAATACCTGAGGCAGAGAGACATCTCTCCTCTGTTCCTGACGGACACCGAGGTCGCCGCCCTGTACTGGGACCTCTTGACAAGGACATATGAATACCCATTGGAATATGCGATTGAAGCGATTGCCCCAACGACGGAAAGAGATTTCGCCATGCTTCCAGAAGACAAGAAGAGGATCTACAGGGCAGTCCAGGCGACGCACATCCATTGTTCTCCTGATGGACCCTGGTTCTTCATCATCGCCAGAAACAATCCCCGCAGAAAAGAGTTTCAGCTGATCGGCATAACGGACACTTCGATGCTGAGGCCGCAGGTTTTCTCCCTCCAAGAAGGAGAGGCCAGGATAGGTTTCATAGCTTCCGAGAAGCAGGCGATAGACGCGATGGTACAGGACTTGGCGAAGGATGATTCAAGGTTCTATCCAAAGAGTGATCTGTACTGGTATGCCAGAGGAGGCAGCTACACTGACGGCGGTGCATTTGTTTTCACTGTTGATGAATCGAAGAACCTTCATTGCACGGACAAGTTTGGGAAGCCTATCGCAGCATCGAATCATCAGGAGCATTGCAAGAGAACAAATCACAGTCCGCCTCAATTTCCAGGTATTAAAGAAAAACTGAAGGATAAACCGAGAGGCGTCGACCTGTTCGCATACGCTGCAAAGAACATTGGAGGCTGGAGTTTTGATGACGTGTGTTCATTTGCAGAAACGATGAGAGAATACGCAGACAAAGGCGACGAAGAGAAGTCCGTTGTTGCGGAGACTCTTACACTGCTCATAGACAGAAGATATGACACCGGCAGAAAAAGAAGAAGCGACATCGTCTCCCTGTTTGAGGAAAAACTGTTCGATGTTTTCGATTCAACAAGCTCTGGAGAATTGGACACAAACGGAAAATATCGTTTAATCAAGTTTGAAGAGAGAAACAAGCTGAAAGGCCCAGCACATGTAAACCAGACCCTTGTCATCGACGTTTCCGCATTCGCCCCCGAGGGAGGAGAAGGCACGTGCCGGTTGCTTGAAAAGGCATGCAAACTGGGTTGGAAGAACATCATCGCCTACAATTTCAGGGGGCAGAGAGATTTCGGAGCTGGTCTCATCGCCAGAGACAGAGTCAGAATCGACGTCTATGGAAGAGTAGGCGACTGCCTCGCTGCCTTTGCGGACGGACCCGAATTCTATGTGCACGAAAGCGCCCAGGACTCTGTGGCCTACTGCTTCAGATCAGGAAAGCTAGTCGTCTTCGGAGACGCGGGAAAAGCGTTTGAGTACGGGGCAAAGGGCGGAGTAACGTTCATTTTGGGAGATTTAATTGACAGACCGCTGATAAATTCTGTAGGAAGCGCAACAGCGGTAATCAATGGTTCGTGCAAAGATTACATGGGCGAATCCTGCATGGCAGCGAGGGGATTCACGATTCTCAATGGAGTAGCCTTTGATGACCATGGAAAAATGGTGGAGCAAGAAACTCCCTATCCCGGCGGAAACCTGTTTCCTCTCGCCGCAGCCAGCGCAGTGTACTTGAGAGATCCCAGGGAGACAGTCGGTGAGGATCAGCTCAACGGTGGTAAAATATGCACGATTTCCAATGAAGACTGGGAAAGAATCCTGCCGCTATTGAAAGAAAACGAGGAGTTGTTCGGCATAAATGTTGAAGACCTTTTGAAGGTTGACGGTGTTGCGAAAAGACCAGAGCGCGTATACAGAAAAGTGGTCCCCGTCGAAGTGGCTGCCCTGGCAAGATATGAAAGTGGCATTTGAGGCACGAACCCTCTGAAAAACCATCAGAATTCTGACGTTGGAAAACTTGCGACAGTCGAACAAAACGAGAGATTGCGAAAGACAAGCCGCGCTCCTTGAATAAGCAACGCACTTGCGAACTGTGAAATAGTAACAAGCTGTGATTGCGGGACGTGAGTCTTCTTTTTTAAGGTGAAAAGGCTTTTCGATTTGCACTGAAAAATTGGGTCGGTGCAGGGAGTAGGATAGCGGTTTGAGCGGCAGTTTCAATTACAGGTCTCGAATTTTCCTCGTTTTGTGGACTGTGAACTTTCTTTTCACGTTTTCGACCAATTTGATCCTCATTTCTAGGGCTTATTTGACCAAGGCGTTCGTTGGGAACGTTCAGACTGCAACGGTGGAGGCGCTTGGCCTACTGTTGTCCTTGGGATCGGCGGCGGCCACGGTAGGGTATTTTGCAGGGGGTTTTGCGTCTGATTCGATAGGTAGAAAGAGAGTCGTGCTTCTTTCCTTCGCAGTTTTGGCTCTAGGGTGTACACTGTTCATTGTTGCGCCGAACATGAACTGGCTGTACTTGGCCAATTTTATCGAGTACTTTGCTGCAGGGTTTTCAAGTCCGGCCATATCGGCATTGGTTGCAGACTGCAGCGAACAGTACACACGAGGGACGGCGTTTGGTATTTTTAACCTCTCTTGGGTAGCCCCAGGGGTTGCAGCGCCGTTATTGGCAGGGTCGCTCGCTCAGTTCGTGAACTTGTATGCGCCTTTCATCCTAGCCCTGGTCGTCAGCGTCGCAGGACTGTTCGTTTCGTATTTGTTGAAAGGAAATAGCAAGCATGAGAGAGAGAAGAGTGCGACAAACGGCGGAGAATCTGAGAGGGCTGATTTAGCATCTTACAAGGGTCTTAGGCGGATCATCGCAATCTTCTGTGTCACGAACATTCTGAACGGCTTGCTGAACGGTTTCTTAAATCCCGTGTTGAACGGCATGCTTCTGTTCAAACTGGCTGCAGCTCCAGCCGTATACGGGCTTGTGTTGTCCTTGTCGTCGAGCTTGGTCACGGGAATCGTTCAGGTTCCGGGCGGCAGACTCACGGACAGGTTTGGGAGGAAACCTTTGGTGCTGTTCGGCTTTCTGGGAGTGCCACTAGTTCTTCTGTTGGGTTTGAGCGGTTCACTCTTGGAGTTCTCGCTTGTTTTGGGAGGAATAAGCGCCGTGGGGAACATCAGTAGCCCCGCGATTTCAGCGTGGCTGATGGATCTTGTTCCAGAACAGAAACGAGCAAGCGCTTCAGGGATAACTCAGACTCTTAACGGGGTCGGGTTGACGGTCGGTCCGAACCTTGGGAGTTACGCTTGGAACGCGACCAACCCGGACGCCGTAATTCCCTGCGGAATTGCCGCGTTCATATTCATCGCTGGTCTTCCCTTTTACCTAATGTTGCAAGAGTCCAAAACCGCACCTCACGGGCACAATGCGTCCTAACTCGGTAAAGAAAAGCGAGATCGCTATTCACATTGGCTTAAGACCGATCAAATAAACATAATCAGTGTAATAGAGTAAGGTAAAATATTTGTGGAAGCTTGAAATGGGGCCTGTGAAGTGCAGAATCGAATGTTTCAGCTTGTGTTGTTCTCAGCCTGTTTGGTTCTGTGTATTTTGCTGGGCCACCAGTTAAACTTCTGTGCGAGACCCATGAGCGATGGGACGAAGAAGGGAATTACGACAAGTACGTCTAGGAGAATGGCAGCGGTGACTGTGAGGCTGATTTCTTGAAGAATCGCGATTCCGGTAATCAGCAGAGACGCAAATACGGTTGCGAGCACAAGTCCCAGGCCTAGAATAGTTACCCAGATCTTGTCGACTGCCGTTTTGATCGCCTCGTCATCCGTTTTACCGTTCAGAGCTTCTTCGCGAATCCTGGTTACGAAGAAAATGTCGTAGTCGATGCCTACGCCAAGCATGGTTACCACTACGAAAAGAGGCGCAAAGTCAAGGATTGGCAGGCCCAGCCAACTGTAGAAGACGAGTGAAAGCAGAGCTAGCGACAAGACACATCCGCACAAAATAGTGAAAATCAGCCTGATAGGAGTGAAGGCTGATCTCAGCTGGATGAAAAGTATCACGTACACGGCAGCGGCAAGAATCGCAACGACCTCGGGAAGCAAACCCGCGATGAAAGACTCACTGTCATAGGTTGACTGCGTATCTCCGCCGTAGTGAACTGTCACACCGTTGAGCAGTGAAACCTTGCCTACGTTGCTCTCCAACTGCAACAGCGAGGATACGGCATCGGGACTCCCAGAAGAGCTCGAAAGGCCCACGTTAATCAAGGCGGTCTTGTTATCACTGCCGATCATCGAGAACATGCCTTCCTCGTATTGAAGCATTAGAGGCTCAGGCATGCTAGAGATGTCAGAGTAGTTGAAAAGAGAACCGAACGGCCTCGTTGGACTCGAAACGCTCACGACTCCTTTGGAGCCGGCTACGGCAAGGCAAATCGTCTCAATCTGATCGAGTAAGGTCTGGTTAAACTGGTTGTTTCCGTATGTAATCATCGTTGGAGTCGTCACAACCAGCTGCGTAGGCGATGTGGCCCCACTGCCAAAACTGTTCGTTATCACAGTCAGGCCCTGGTTGCTCTGAAAATTGGGAATCAACCTCAAAAAGTCCAAGCCAGTCGGCGTGCTGTACTCAATGTAGAAAGCGCTCAAAGCCAACAAACTGATGACGACAACGACCAGCGCTTTCCTCTTTAAAACACCATTCGCTAAGCCCCTCAGCCTTTTCTTGGTGTCGCTGTGGCTCTTCTCAGAGCGTTTCAATGCGGGCCAGAAAACCCTGTCGCCCAAAGCAATTTCAAGAGAAGGAAGCAAGGTGAGTGATACGGCCAACAGAATCCCAACACCTAATGCAATGGAAGTTGCGACGCTGCTGAAAATGGGAACGTTTGCCAGAGCCATAACTATGTAAGCCACGATGACTGTGACTCCGGCGGTGAGCACAGCCTGTCCAGCCCATCTCACGGAAACGCCGACGCTGTCTTCAACCGACTTGCCTAGCAATCTCTCTTCCCGAGTCCTCCGTAACTGCAAAACAGCGTAATCCACGGATAAGCCCAGCATCAGCAGGATCGTGAGGGTCGGAGTCAAGAACGTGATGTTACCGTGGCCGAGACCCACAATCGCGATGTAAATGGCGGCAAGCGAAACCTCCACCGAAACACCGCCCATCAGAACCGGAAGCAGAGCAGCAACTGGTGACAAGAACAACAAGCCAACAATCAATATTGCAACTACGATGCCAGGGCCAACAGTAAGCGTCAAAGCAGGCGAAAACGCATCCTCAACATCGTGAGTAACGACCGAACCACCCGTCACGTAAACGGTCCCCAAATTTTCTAAGTTAGAACCCTGCACATCCAACTTCACGCGCGCAATCGTTCCTGCGTCAGGATACGAGGAAAAATCAAGAATAACAAGCATGGAACTGTTGTCCGTACTAACAAAATTTTGGGTAAGTGAATTTGTCGGCATGAAGGGGTAATCTTGAAACGGCTGAGTTGACACAACATTTGCAACTGCTTCGTCCACTTCTGCTGCAGTTGCGTTCTCCGGTAGAGCAGAGAGCAGGTTGGCCAGAGAAGTGCTGTTCACGGAAAAAAGCGGTGACCCGGAGAAGGCCGTCTGAGCACCGTCCGCCACAAATGCCGAAGCGAGATCCCACACCTGAGAAAAACTGGGTGATTGACCCAAGTAGTAAGTGGCATTCAAAAACTGATAGGCAGAAAAGCCACTGCTGGCATTCAGCATCTGGGCAAAATTGCTCTCGGACAGCGTAATCGTGTAATTGCCGATGGCATCGGCCTGATTCCAATCCGTGACGTTTAAGCCAGAAGCAACTGTGGTTATCATTTGTGCCATCTGTGAGCCGACCTGACTACTGTTAAGAAGCATCGAAACTGATTGATTTACAGCGAATGCTTCGCGGTCAAGCACTGATGTCGAGTTCGGTAAACTTTGAAAAGTGGAATTCCAAACAGGAAAGAACACAGAGTAATATTCAGTTGAGTTGGCATTTCCTCCAAAACTGTCTGTCATGTTGATGACCGTGGCGTTGGCTTCGGCATTGGCAGCGTATGGGTCTGAGACTCCTTGAGATGTCACGCCCTGCCAGGCCTGAACGAAAGCCGCCGGGACACCGTAGACGAGCTGTGCAGTCTGGTTTATTCCCTGCTCCAACGAGTATAACTCAGCGTTTGCGTATGCAACTTCAGGCTCGAGACTCGCGACTTGCGGGACCAAGCTGGGCAAGGAAGAAAAAAGCAGGCCGTATTCAACCGTATAGAGACTCGACTCTCCAGTGAAATTTGCAACGCTACTGTCATTCGCCACGGTTTGATTCAAGCCGAGAACTGCGTCTCTAACGGCATCGGAGTAAACCTGTGCGCCCTGAAGAACCACGAGGACGGTGTCAAGGCTCTCGTTGTTGGAGTTGGGAAACTCTGCATTCAAAATGTTAGCGGCCTTTTGCGATTCACTGTTCGAGGGTCCGCCGAAACCGCCCGTGACGTTATAGGAAACTGATGAAAAGAACAGTGGAACCACAGTCAAACATGCGATGGCCACGATGACCCAGGCGACGATGATCCAGCGGTGCCGCTTCCTTATGAAAGCGTTCAGCGGATCGAAACGGGACTGAGACAACTAACCCAAACACTCCTTTTTCAAATCAAGGCTGTTATCGCTCAAACTGCAACCTTCCACCGTGCGACACCGCAGGGCAACTTTTAAAGATTTTTCACAATTTCTACAATTCATTTCAACTGACTGCAACGCGCAAACAAGACTGTTCCCAGATTAACGTGGAGCTGGCCGCAATTTGAGAAGATCAGTGTCGCCCATCCAAGTTAGACTCTGCAGATTCTTCCGATATCTTTATAGGTAGTCTGTGAATTAGCCAACTGCAATTTAATTGTTCGGGACTGCTTATGAAGAACAAGACACGGTTTGTTCTAGGCATCGTTCTTCTCAGCCTTCTCGCACTAACGTTCAGCATTCGGTCTGGGGCGGCATCCGCGTCGGAGTTTGCGCAGGCATACGGATTATCTGGAGACAATGAACTCTATTCGGTGGTTCAAACTAGCGACGGAGGATACGCACTGGGCGGCTTCACAAACTCTTCGGGTGCCGGCGGTTACGATTTCTGGCTGGTCAAGACCGACGCAAACGGGACCATGCTTTGGAACCAGACGTACGGAGGAACTGGAGATGATTTCGCATATTCAGTAATCCAGACGAGCGACGGAGGATACGCACTGGCAGGTTCTACCGATTCTTTCGGCCCCGGTGAGACCAATGCTTGGCTCGTCAAGACTGATGCAAACGGAAACATGGTTTGGAACCAGACGTACGGAGGAAGGGCAACGAACCAGGCCACCGCCGTGATTCAGACCAGCGACGGAGGATACGCACTGGCAGGGTACACGGATTCCTTTGGGGCGGGCAATTATGATTTCTGGCTAGTCAAAACCGACGCGAACGGGACTATGTTGTGGAATCAGACGTACGGAGGAACTGGAGACGACGAAGCATACTCTTTGGTACAGACCAGCGACGGAGGATACGCACTGGCAGGGTACACAGCCTCTTATGGTGCGGGCATGGACGATTTCTGGCTAGTCAAAACGGACTCTTCGGGCAACCTTAAGTGGAGCCAGACGTACGGAGGCGCAGGAGACGACGAAGCATACTCAGTGATACAAAGCAGCGACGGAGGATACGCATTGGCAGGATACACAAACTCTACTGGGGCCGGTGGCTATGACTTCTGGCTAGTCAAGACCGATGAGAACGGAACCCTGCTGTGGAGCCACCCTTACGGGGGTTCAGGAGACGAATTTGGGTCGGCAGTGGTCCAGACGAGTGATGGAGGGTACGCGATCACAGGCCCCACGGACTCTTATGGGGCTGGGGACTTTGATTTTTGGCTCGTTAAAACCGACTCTTCGGGAAACATGCAATGGAGTAAGACTTTCGGTGGGTCAGGAGACGACGAACCCTATTCTCTGATAGTGACGAGTGACGGAGGATTCGCAATGGCTGGTTTCACTGATTCTTTCGGCATAGGCATTTACGACGGTTGGTTGGTAAAGACAGATGCTTCTGGAAACACGGTGATTTCCCAGTCTTCTTCCGGCGGAATTTCCGAGCTCGAGACAATCGGAATAATAGTCGTCTTAGCCGTCGTAATCATTCTGGTAGTCGTTCTGTTGTTCAGAGGGCGAAGGAAATCCTCCAGATCGTCGAACACGAATAGCCAGAGCGGGAATCCCCCAGCTCCGACATCACCTTTTTAGCATTCCGAGGGCCCCTGGAATTCCAGAAGTTTCCCGGGCATTATATCCCTTTGGCGAACGCGCTTAACTATGGTCATGGCAAATGCGCGCCGGCCCCGCGCCAAACAGCATTGCACTTGCCAATGCACAGTCTCCAACGTGCTTCAAATGATATTGGGACAAGATAGCTTGTCGGGGCGGGGTAAGAGAAAACTTTAATTTGTCTTATTGTTGTGTTCGTTATGGAATGTTTGTCGTGATGGTATGAGAGTCACTAAGGAGATTGTTGAAGAGAAGGGCACTGATAGGTTGAAGAGAGGTTTTGCCAAGATGTGCAAGGGCGGCGTGATAATGGACGTCGTGAACGGTGAGCAGGCTAGGACTGCTGAGACCGCTGGGGCTGTTTCCGTTATGGCTTTGGAGGCGGTGCCTGCGGACATAAGGGCCAAGGGTGGGGTGGCGAGGATGGCTGATCCGCAGAAGATTAAGGAGATAATAGGCGCTGTCACGATTCCTGTCATGGCTAAGTGCAGGATTGGTCATTTTGCAGAGGCGCAGGTGCTTGAAGCCTTGGGCGTGGATATGGCTGACGAGAGTGAGGTGTTGACTCCTGCGGATGAGGAAGATCACATTGATAAGAGGAAGTTTACGATTCCGTTTGTTTGCGGGGCGAGAAACTTGGGCGAAGCTCTGAGGAGGATTAACGAGGGTGCGGCGATGATAAGGACTAAGGGTGAGCCTGGAACTGGAAACGTCGTTGAGGCTGTGAGGCACATGAAACTCGTTAATCGCGAGATAGCTGAACTGAAAGGCTTGTCGAAACTGCGATTGAAGGAAAAAGCGGAGGAGTATCGTGTGCCGCTGGAGCTGGTGACGGAAACGAGGGATTTAGGCAGGCTGCCCGTTGTCAATTTCGCCGCGGGCGGAATTTCAACGCCGTCCGATGCTGCTCTCATGATGCAGCTCGGTGCGGACGGCATATTCGTCGGTTCAGGAGTGTTCAAGTCCAAGAACCCGAAAGGGTATGCCAAGGCGATCGTTGAGGCCACGATGCATTATGATGATCCGAAGATTCTGGCAAAGGTTTCTGAGGGTTTAGGCGAGCCGATGGAAGGAATCGACACTTCGAAGATGGATGAAAAACAGAAGATGCAGATACGGGGAACCAATTGAAGATTGGAGTTTTAGCGGTACAGGGCGCTGTTTCTGAACACGTTGAAGTTCTAAGAAAAGCGATGAAAAAATCGAAAATCGACGGCACCGTTGCGTATGCGAGAAGCTTGCGAGATCTAAACGATGTCTCGGGCCTCGTGATACCTGGCGGTGAATCTACCACGATTGGCAGGCTTATGCTGAGCACGGGAATGGAAGGAAAAATAGTTGAACTTGCGAAGAAAGGACTACCAATCCTAGGAACTTGTGCAGGCACGATTCTGTTGGCAAAGGAAGGCGACGAACAAGTCAAAAAGACCAACACAAACTTGTTGGGTTTGTTGGACATGAAAATACTCAGAAATGCATACGGCAGGCAAGTAGACTCATTCGAGGCCTATGTAAGAATTCCTGAGATTGGAGACAAACCCTTCAAAGTCGTGTTCATACGTGCGCCAACCATAAAAAAAGTTTGGAACGACACCGAAGTGTGGGCTGAATATAAGGGTACGATAATAGGGGCAAAAAAAGGAAACGTCTTAGCGTTGACTTTTCACCCAGAGCTAGCCGATGACCTCAGAATTCATGAATACTTTCTAAAAATGGCAAAAGAATAAACCTTTGACTTCAGAAGACAGGATGACCAAGACTCTGTTGGCAATTGGCTCTGCGCGCGCGGTTACTGGGTCTTCAGGTTGGTTACGGCTTCTTTCCTTCTGATTTTTTCCGCGTTGCTTCTTCCATGCTTCCATTTTGCATGGCTTTTCATTCTTCTTATGAACCGTTTCGTTCTTGCCTGCTTCTTGTTAGCCCTTTTCAAACCAAATCATCCTCTTGTGCACATCAATGGTGAACGAATATTATAATCTATGCGTAGCCGCCTCTGGCTTGTGAACCTTTCAAGAAGAAAAGTTCTCGAGGTTTTCGCTTCCCTCTACTGTGTTTCTTTCTCCATCTATCTTGCGGCCTTCTTTTCCTGCCTTCGAAACATGCTTCTCTCCAGAGCATCGTATCCCAATTTTCTGCGGGATTATTGCAATCGGACTCCCTTGGCTCGTCCGCATCATCAAACTCTGCGGCGGAGAATTTGTTTTCTGCCATCATAATGACCAACTTCCGGCTTGTTTCTCCTGCATATGCTGCTTGTCACATCAGGCCGTGTTCGAAAACGCTGGGCTCTAACATGAGAATCATCTTGTCATAAGCCTCCAGAAACTCCTGCCCAGTTTCCGTCGTGCGGTATCTCGCTCTCCCATCAGTTGAATTCATCTGGATGAGATCGCTTGACTTCATAAGCTCCAAGTAATATCCAGACTGTTTAAAGCTCATATTGCAACTCGTCAGAATACACGTAATTCCAGTTGGTTTCTTTACCTCTCTCAGAATCTTCGCCATTATTTCCAATTTGGAACGATTCCCATCTGAAAATCTATTGATTCTTGACATGTTCATGACCTCTTAGGCAAAACAAGCCATTTCTAGGCAAAAGCAAAGAATTGCAGTGACCCGAAGGCGTGCCTCCCCTTTTGTATATACTGCTAGCGGACCTTATAAGGGTAAGCCAGCAAATCCCACAAGTTTAAGACGACTGAGACGTAAACCTGCACCATTGCAAAAACCTTTTGATGCATAGTGGAGAGGCTGAAATCTTGCTCTTAGACATGCGCCGCTTCTCAGTTTGAGAGTGCTCTATTTATAAGCCTCGGCGCTAACTCTAATGCAGCGTGTAAGAAGAGATTAGAGCGCACTTTTTGCACAGCAGCATTATAGGAGTTGAAATAGTCATTGTACGAGAAAGAAATGCATAAGGCAGTCTGTGCTGATTGTGGAAAAGATTGTGAAGTACCTTTCAAACCTGACCCAAGCAGACCTGTTTACTGTCGAGAGTGCTATTCGAAACGTGGACCACCAAGAAGAGGATTCTAAGTTAAATCAAGAAATTTGCTTAGCATCGTTTTCATCCCTTTCATTTCAAAATACATTAACATAATAGAGGTGATTTGAACCTTGGAAAGAAAAATGTTCGAAACCGTATGTACAGAATGCGGCAAAGCCACAACTGTACCGTTTAAGCCTACACAAGGCAAACCAGTTTATTGCAGGACCTGCTTCTCGAAGCACAATCTCAATCGATCAGAATCCAAGAGCTTGGATTTCAGTTTCGATACGAAACAGGCATGGGCACGGCGAGGAGACGATTGGAAGGGAAGAAAAGAGCAGGAGCCCGTGAACGTCTACAAACTGTAAATGCGACACTCTGACGCGAAGAATAATTCTGATCGCGTCAGCAATAAAGGCCAGAGGACTTAAAAACAGTCCTTGGCAGGAACAAGGCGTTGAGTCATGTGAAGCGTTCCTGAATCTTCACTCACATAGACCTATATACTTGGTTACACATCTTTTAATAGTTAGGATTCTCTAGAGGAAGAGTTCAGCAACGCAGTGTGCTTTTTCTCTGATCGTTCTGACTAGTTACAACCATTAATCAGCCATGTTATCATGGTTTTGGAGGTGCAAGAGTGGGTAAGAGAAAAGTGATAAACGAAGAAAACTTGGAAAACATGCTGTATCCGGGCAAAGGTGATGTGCTTGGAATGGCAGTCAAGATGCTTGGTTTTGACCGGATCATGGTCAAGTGCCAAGATGGTAAGGATAGATTGTGCAGGGTCCGAGGCAAGTTGAAAAGACGTGTATGGATCCGAGATGGCGATATCGTGTTAGTGTCACCCTGGGATTTCCAATCTGACACGCGAGGCGACATATTTTGGCGGTACAGAAAGAATCAGACTGAACAGTTGAGACTCAAAGGTTACCTCACAATGTAGCTGACCCAGGAGCGTTTCGAAATTCGTCCGCATTTCCCGAAATATGTAAAATCTGGAAAAAATGGTGAAAAAGTTTGAAAAAGAAAACTTCAACTAGCGAGTATCTCGCTTTTCTTTCAGCAAAATACGAGGTCGACCCGGATGAGTTCTTCAACGCGTTTAACGTAGCAGGAGAAAGCAAGAAGTCTAGGTGCGGAGACCTTTCGATTGAGCGTCGGGGCGAAACACGCGATAAGTTCATGTTTATGATTCTGACGAATTCCAAAGTTGTTGCGCAGTTTTCAATAACCAAAGAATTCCTGCTGGAGAGGGGCCACCCTATCAAGGACTATATGCAGACTGACAGCATACGCAGATACTTGGCCAAGAAGGCTAGACGCTCATTGGATTTTCCAATCAGAGATCTGCAGAGCGGCATGACACGAATTCGTTTGAAGGCCAAGGTTTTGGAGATTTCAAAGACTAACGTGGTTTGCACGCGGTACGGAAACTACGCGAGCGTGGCAAATGCTCTGATAGCGGATGAGACCGGAACAATCAAACTGTGCCTGTGGAACGAGCAGATACGCGGTATTTCCGTTGGAGACAACATTCAGATACAGAATGCACGGACTTCTACGTTCAAAGGCCAAAGACAATTAAACATTGGAAGAAGCGGTTTACTCAGCAACATCAGCAACATCGCTGAGCCAAGCTGCCAAGAGAAAGCCGTTATCGTCTCAGAGTCTAGCAGCCAAAGAGGAGCTTTGGAGGAATAATCCTTTGAAGATAATTGGGGGCTGGAGAAAAATGGATCGGCAGCGTGGGTTCTTGAATGAGACCACGGGGCAGAATCTGGTCGTCTCAAAGAAAGAGTTCAGCCCTACCTATGTCGCACTGCTGTTCCCCCGAGTAAGAATCGATGATAAGGGAGAAACCATATCGCCAGCATATGCGACCGCATCGAAAGCAGAAGCCTATGCGCTGGGCTGGATGGAGAAACATCCGAAAGGAACAGAATCAACTGTCGCATGCCATTCAGGCGGAGATGACCAAAACGAGTAAGAGAAGCAAACCCATGGGGAAAGCAATCGATCGACAGAAAGGTCATCAAACGAGAAGAGCACGCGGCGAAAAAAAACAAGAGAGAAGATAGAATAATACACGCGCGCAACTAGCTGGCGCGCTTAATGTTTAATAGGCACTGCCGTAAACTATGCCTTTGACTCTTTTGCGGTTGTTGATTTGATGGCGGATAACCAAGAGCTTTTGTCTCTGCCCGTTGACGACGTTTTAGCTCGGTTGAAGACTTCCGAGTCTGGGCTGTCCTCGCAGGAAGTTCAGAGCCGCCTTGCAACATACGGACCGAACGAATTGGCTGAGAAGCAAAAACGCACGGGGCTTGTTGAGGTTCTGTATCACCTGAGAAATCCGCTTGTGCTGATCCTTCTGATTGCGGGTTTGATCTCTGGGTTTGTTGGGGACGTAACGGACGCGGTCATAATTTTCTCGATTGTGCTTGTCAGCATTTTTCTTGATGTGTATCAAGAATCTAAGGCTGAGAACGCTGCTGAAGCGCTTAAAGAAAGAGTGACCACAAAGGCGACGGTTCTTAGGAACGGTGTTAAGCAAGATGTGAAGCTTTCTGAAATCGTTCCGGGCGACATAGTTTATCTCATAGCTGGAGACCTTGTTCCTGCTGATTCTAGATTAATTAGCGCGAAGGACTTGAACCTTAACCAGTCAACGTTGACGGGCGAAGCGTTTCCAGTTGAAAAGAATGCTGCTCCGCTCGCGGCTAAGACGTCTGAGCTGACCAGCTGGAACAACTACGTTTTCTTAGGGACCTCGGTGGTTAGCGGAACCGGAACCGCGGTCGTGGTGAATACCGGGGGCTTAACCGAGTACGGGAAAATCGCCAAAGAACTTGTGGCTAAGCCGCCTGAAACCGAGTTTGAGAAGGGGCTTCGGCGATTCGGAGCCTTAATGACTGAAGTCACGCTTTTCCTTGTGGTTTTCGTCTTTCTTGCCCGCGCCGCGTTTTTCTATACGGGCACCCGCAGCATTTTCGATTCGCTGCTTTTCGCGGTGGCTCTTGCTGTGGGCTTGACGCCGGAGCTTCTTCCCATGATAATGTCCATCAACCTGTCCACAGGCGCCGTGGCGATGTCCAAAAAAGGCGTTATCGTGAAACGGCTGGCCTCGATTCAGAACTTTGGCAATATGGACGTTCTATGCACCGATAAAACCGGCACACTCACCGAGAACAAGCTCACGCTAACCGAGTACGCGGATCTAGAGGGAAAAGAAGCACCGAAAGTGCTGATGTATTCCTACTTTAACAGCGTTTTTGACGCGGGACTGAAAAGCCCGCTGGACGACGCCGTGCTTCAGTACAAACAGTTCGACGTGACCGGCATCAGCAAAATTGACGAGATCCCGTTTGACTTTATCCGAAAACGCATTTCGGTAGTGGTCGATTACGAAGGGCAAAGCCTCTTAATCTCTAAAGGAGCCCCTGAAGAAATCCTCAAGATCTGCGCCCACTGCGAAATTGACGAAAACCTGACCGATTTGACAAATGTTTACCAGGGCAAGTTTGAGCAGAAATACAACGCCCTCAGCGCCCAGGGATACAGGGTCTTAGCCGTCGCGTACAAGAGAGTCAAAGACGACAAAACGCACTACTCAATTGCGGACGAAACCGACATGGTTTTTCTGGGTTTCCTGTCTTTTCTCGACCCGCCTAAGGAAAGCGCGAAGGAATCTATTCGTTTGCTGGCCAGAGACGGTGTGGAACTCAAAGTCGTCACGGGCGACAACGAGCTAGTCACAAAAACAATCTGCGAGCAGGTAGGCTTCGACATAAAAGGAGTTATTCTAGGAAACGAAATCGCTCAGCTCCAAGACGATGCCCTGGCCCGGGTTGTGGAGGACAACAACATTTTTGCCCGTGTGAACCCGGCTCAGAAAGACAGAGTGATCCATGCCTTAAGAGCTAATGGGCACGTGGTTGGGTACATTGGAGACGGCATCAACGACGCGCCCTCCTTGAAAACGGCTGACGTGGGCATATCGGTGGAGAACGCTGTTGACGTCGCGAAAGAATCCGCCGACCTCATACTGCTGCGGCCTGACTTGGCCGTGCTTGATCAAGGCGTTTTGGAAGGCCGGAAAACCTTCGGCAACACCATGAAGTACATCCTGATGGCCGTCAGCTCGAACTTCGGCAACATGTTCAGCGTGGCCGGAGCGTCCCTATTCCTGAACTTTCTGCCCATGACTGCTACTCAGATTCTCCTAAACAACCTCTTGTACGATTTCTCCGAAGCGACCATACCAACAGACAACGTAGACGAAGAGTACATTGAAAAACCCAAAAAGCTGGACATCTCGTACATAAGAAGATTCATGCTGGTCCTGGGACCGGTAAGCTCTGCATTTGATTTTATGATTTTCTTCTTGATGTTGGATGTGTTCAAAGCGACGGTTCCCGTTTTTCAAACCGCCTGGTTCGTGGAGTCGCTTTCAACGCAAACGCTTGTGGTTTTCGTGTTGAGAACCAGAAAAACGCCGTTTTACAAGAGCAAGCCCGGCAAATGGTTGCTGATGAGCAGCTTGGCCGTCGTGGCGACCGCGTTCATACTGCCCTACACGCCGCTTGGCTCCGTGTTCAAGTTTTCGCCGCCCCCAGCAACGTTCTACCTAGCCCTAGCGGGACTAATCGCCGCCTACCTGCTCCTGGCTGAGGTTGTCAAGAAATGGTTCCTGAAACGAAACGCTTACCGCCTAGAACAAATCTATGTGCCGAGAAAAACGAAACCGGTAGGCTAAACAACCAAATAGTCCCAATTGTTCTAGCGCGCGCCATCTACGTATTCCAAAAAATAACTCGCCAAACGCTGAACGATGTATCAGTGACAGATATTGAGCGAAGTTTATCTCCTTTATCAACAGAAAAACCATCAACGTGGCGCGCGCTATCTGTAACAACCTCAGCATGGTATGGGCAATAACCATGGTCAACAAGCCTCATAATTCCTTTCACTTCCTTTATTCTCTTGATTTGATATGATCTAATAACATCCCCGTGTGTTTAAGCGCGCGCTCTTGTGGTTGAGGCTCTTCTTGTGGTTCAGGCTCTTCCTCATCCTCATCTTGCCACTCATAATCGTCATTGTCGTCTTCATCCAACTTGAATCACTTTCCTCTTTTTTCTTACTCACTACTCTCAATTCTTAGCGCGCGCTTGCTAGGACCTCTCACCTTCGCCGCGCGCGAACCAGCTAACTATCTATATTGGAAAGAGGTTTATCGAGGTTGATAACTTTTGGATCTCTTTTCAATCTGAGGCTCGATCTTGGGAAGTTTATTCCGAGGATACCTTCAGCTATGTTTCTTGACACGTTTTTCGGTTTCCATTTTTCCCTTCGGAGCTCGCGTTTGCCGCACATCAGGATTTTTCGACAATAGCTTTTATCATGTCCTCTATAGGTCTCACCTGTCGAATTTCAATGCTATTCCAAAAGGCAAAGCCTATGTCCTTAAAGTAGTCCTCAACAGCCTCTTGAGAAGGGGCTTCAACAATGTAGAAAACGAGATGGTCCAGAACTGACGTCCAAGCACTCAACACCTTTACATCATGCTTCTTTGCTCTATCCCAAGCTTCTTCTCTCTTACCAAGCATTTCCCTAAACCTCTTCTTCACCTCGACATTAAACAGTGGACAAGAGTCAGCAGTATGCTTCATGTTCACAGCAAAAGTGGGCACGTTTTCACCTTTAATCGTCAATATTGTGAATTCCCCTTTCTTAAAACTTGTCATCAGTGATACTGGAAATATAGCGCGCGTCAACCTCATATTCTACGAATGAAAACTTCACATGTCAATCGCCCTATCGCCTTCGTTTACCCATTCTTCATCATAGCAAAGTATTGCAGAGTAACTTGGTTGTTTCCGAAAACAGTAATCTTTGATTATTTCTAGCGGTGGTCAACGCGCGAGCTTAGTTTTAGGCGGACTATCGTATCCTGTTGAAGTGTGCGCGCGTAATATGGTCTTTACCATTTTATTCGAGAAACCCTAGGAAATCGGTTGATGCTAGTACAGCTATGATAAGGGAGCCACACGAAAACATCCTCAGGCTGCTCAGTTGTTTGACCACTTTATAAGGAAGCATGCGTAGTATAGGGCAGTAGCGTTTTGTTGTTGAAGGACGAGAAGCACGGCAACTTTACACGTTACAATCAATAATAGAAAAAGAGTGATGGAAAATGTCGGAAAAATCGGGAATAGTTTTCGTAGGTAGCAAGACACCAATGGACTATGTTCTGGCCGTTATCACCAGACTATCTGCTGGCGAGGCTAAGGAAGTAACCTTGAAAGCACGAGGACGAGCAATCGCAACAGCCGTTGACGTAGCTGAAATAACCAGAAGACGCTTCCTAAAGGACCTAAAAATAGGCAAAATCGCCATCGGGACAGAGGAGATGCCGGCAAGAGAAGGCGAAAACAGATCACGGATGGTTTCAACGCTGGAAATAACCCTTGCAAAAGAGTAGTAAAACCTTTTGCGAAACAAGTGCGCGAGCGCAATAGCAGTAAGGGACTATTAAGAAACGGGTACCGATGAAAAATAATGAAGCTTGCTGTTCTGGTCTACGAGTATCCCCCAAAGATTGTCGGTGGCTTGGGAACCTATTCGGCTGAGATAACTCGTCAATTTGTTCTGATGGGCAATGATGTTACAGTTTTCACTATGAATGATGATGCAGGTAGCCTACCGACGCGTGATATTTGGCGCGGTATCGAAATTCATCGGCCGCGGCACATCGACATTTCTCAATCGTTGCCCGATGTAGTTGCAGAAGACATAAAGGCGTGGGGCAGTGGGATACAGTGGTTCTCGAAAATCCTTATTTACAATTATCTGAGCGCCGCAAAACTCGTTAATGAGTTGATAAGAAAAGAAGGCGAGAAGTTCGACCTTATCGTTGCTCATGATTGGCTTTCAGCCATAGGAGGGATGACTGTCAAGCAAGAGGCAGGATTGCCTTTTGCGTTCCACGTTCACTCGACAGAGAAAGGAAGAACGTTTGGGAAAGGCTCAGTTACGGTGAGCAACATTGAGCTCCACGCCGCCAAGGCGGCTGACCTCGTCGTGACAGTTTCTCATGCGATGAAGGATGAGCTGGTGGGCCTCGGATTTCCGAAAGAGAAAATCCAAGTCGCCTACAACGGCGTCGACGCAAAGAAATACGATCCAGCAACAGTGACTTCTGAGCAGATCAAGAAAGTTAGAGCGATGTATGGTATCAAAGAGGGTGACTACATGATTCTTTTCATAGGCAGACTCGTCAGCGTCAAAGGCGTTGACAAGCTTATCTTGGCGTTGCCCCACATTCTGCAGAAAAATCCAAAGGCGAAGCTTGTGATTGTGGGTCAGGGCGAGTTGCAAGAGTACTTGATGAATTTGGTCAAAACCACGAAAATGAGCGATTTTGTGAAGTTCCGTTTCGAGTTCATCCCAGAAGAGGAACGTATCCTCCATTACGCAGCGTGCGACGTCGCAGTTTTCCCAAGCTTCTATGAACCCTTCGGAATAGTGGTTCTCGAGGCAATGAGTATGGAGCGGCCGGTTGTCATCGGCGCAGCCGGCATCAGCGGTATGCGGGAGATAGTCCTGTATCACGGCGAGGAACAGTGTGGTTATCACGTAGATCCAAGCAACCCTTCGGACATAGCCTGGGGCATAAACTGCGTCTTGGAAAACGATGAGAAAAGAAAGTGGCTGGGCAAAAACGGCAGACGCAGGGTCCTGAAGGAGTTCACGTGGGAAAACATAGCTGAAAAAACACTGGGGCTCTATGAACACATCATCAAACGCTAAGCTAACCGACCCAAAATGCGCGAGTATTGGAATGAAGAGCGTTAATCTAACTCATGCGTCAAGCGAAAGAAAGCCGAAAATGAGTCTTTCGCGGAAACAGTTCTTATCCTGAGAAAGTTGCGTGTTGGTGGGGGTGAAGACAAATTCCAGGCGTGAAGCCTGTGTTGAGGGGTCAGTCGTTATATGCGGCTTGTTAGCGCGTCTATTTGTTTAGGGCAACCCATGTTCTCACAGATTCTTCGACAGCCTTTGAGAGGTCACCCTTCTTGCCGCCGAATCGCTCGATAGTCTTGAACCTAAGCTTCTTTTCCAGCTCATCTGGAAGCTCCACGCAAATTCGCCCCATTTGAATTACCAACCCTTTTTGTATATCTATCAGTTTTGTGCACGATTCCCACGTGTCAGATGTCGTTCCAATAAGCAAATTGCCATACGCCAAGCATCGTTCTTATTTCTTTCATCATTGTACATCCATCCTCTTTGCTTATCCTTACAGTACACAATAGCTTACGCGCTTATAAGCGTATCGATTTATTGGCTTATTGGCTTATTGGCTTACTCGTTTAGCGCGCACAAAAGGCTCTAGCCAGCTGAAAGAGGAATAGAAGAAACAGACAGAATCCGATGAAACCTGAAGTTTCTCTAGCGCGCGCTTGCGTGTGTTTTTCTGTTTGTCTGTCTGTCTACTTGTTTGTGTGAGTCAGTCACTCTCACAGACTCTCAGTCACAGACTCTCAGACTCTCTCTGTGTGTCAGAGTATGAAGTAAGAGAGAGAAAAAGGGTAAAGGTTTATCCAACCAAACCAACCAAAAACTTACCTGCTAGCGTGCGCTTCATATTTCTCCTTCATAAAAGACTTATGCCGCCTATGGTGAAAATTAAAGATTGCCCAGCTGAGAAAGTGGAGATGCAGTGATTGAATGAAAACATCCTAGTTGTTGACGACGACGCACAAGTGAGAAAGACCCTTTCTTCCCTCCTATCCGAGGAGGGATACTCAGTTGTAACTGCGGAGAATGGCAAACAGGCGACTAAGATCTCCGAAAAATCACGTTTTGACATGGCCCTGATTGACATTAAGCTACCTGACATGGAGGGCACTGCGCTTCTCCAAAGGCTGAAGCAAAACCAGCCCCACATGGTCAAGATAATCATCACAGGTTTTCCGACATTAGAGAATGCTATGGAGACAGTTAACGAGGGTGCCGATGGATACATTTTGAAACCTTTCGACGTGCAGAAATTGCTGGAGATGATCAGAAAGCACCTGAAAAGGGAGACTGCTGAACATGTCAGCAATTGGATGGAATTTGACCAAGATAGAGCACGGAAATCTGGGTCTGATCAAAACAATGATGCTCAGCGTAAATCTTTCTTTGAATCACAATAGACCGAAAAAGCCATTGGTTTGGTTTGGGGTAAAGTTTTATTGGGTTTGGGGGTGAAATTCAATCAAAAACTTATCCCCTATTAATGAACCCTAAGACCGATACAGCGAGAGGTAAAAGACATGCGCGCGCCCAAAAGCTAAAAGCCAAGTGTTCAGAAAGAGGAAAAGGTGATTTGGATGCCAATGGCATATGTGTTGATAAATACGGAAGAATATCACCCACAGTTGATTAAGTCATTGAAGGAGATTAAGGGAGTTGAAGAGGCTTATCCTGTCTACGGCGTCTATGACATCATTGTAAGAACAAAAGCGGATACTATGGACAAGCTTAAGGAAACACATGACAAGATAAGGAAATTGGAGAGAGTTAGACAGACGCTGACGATGATCGCGCATGAAGAATAGAAAAAAACTTCTTTAAATATAACGCGCGCTCTCAGAACCAAACTAAGCTCTGTCTAAGCAATATTGTTTACCCTATTTAGCCGCAGATTCCACGATTGACACTGTACCCGAGATGTTCTTTAATAGCTCATCTGGAGTGTTATGGCGCGCCTTTAGATACTGTGGCGAGTTGTAAGATACCATAACTTTCCCGTTTTCATCTTCGGAAACAAGGCTTTTAGCGGAACAGCGCGCGCTAGCATGTTACGTGTATTAGTGCGGCATGTTTCCGGTGCTCTTGGTCTATCCTCTCGATTGCCTCGGGTGTGGGCAGGATGATGGTTTCGTATTTTTTCAGGATTTGTTGGGCTTGAGGTGTGATGGCGAGCTGATCCAGCTCGCTCTGTGATGCTTTAGCGAACGCGCCGCTGCATTTTTGAGCACAGGAGAATCACGCAGAAAAGTATATATTTTGTTCTCCCCTCCCCCCTGAGGGGAGGCATTATGACTCAGAGACACAAGAGCAGGAAGGAAGTCGCAGATAGATTATCCAAGATAGAAGGACACGTTCATGGCATCAGAAAAATGGTTGACGAGGACAGGGGCTGCTCAGATCTTCTCATCCAGATTGCAGCCGTAAGGTCTGCCTTGGACAAAGTTGCGAAGATAGTTTTGGAAGATCACATGGAAACGTGCTTGCTTGAAGCAGTGAAGTCCGGAAAAGCCGAGGAAAGCATGGCCGAGCTCAAAGAAGCTCTTTCCAAATTCTTCTAGCTCAACGGGTTAGCATCGTGTTCATTGTGCGAAGGAGTGCGAATGATTGAAAGATGGAAAATTGCTGTGATATCCTCGGGTATTATGGTTGCTTTGGCAAGCTGGTTTTCGTCAGCATTATCGCTTCTTCCGGCAGTAATACGCATCGATCGAAGCTTTCAGAACACTATACAAGTTGATAGTTTCGTATGACCGACATTGTTCCTTTGTTAGTTGGAGCGGCGCTTGTCGGGGTTCTACATATGTCCGCTCCAGACCACTGGGTTACTCTCTGCATTCTCAGTCGGTCATCGGGTTGGAATAGAAAAAGATTGTTTGGCATATCACTTGCAACAGCGACGGGCCACGCTGCACTTTCAGCGGCATTGGGATTTGGAATCGCTGTAGCAGGACTATTGTTCTCAAGGTTGATTTCTGCCTACATTTCATACGCTGTTGGGTTCGTGATGCTTGTAGTTGGGCTTTTCATTGGGGTCAGGGCTCTTGTGTCTAAGAAGAAGAGAGAGGTTACCCCCTGAAGAGAAACTAGCGAAGAAAAAGAATAATACATTGGCATTCAATGGAATTGGTTACTTTGCTGTCCTTGGAGCAGCACTTTCTCCAGATCTAAGCATAACTCCCATCTTCCTTGCTTCCATCCCAGATGGTTTGTTATTTGCATTCTATCTTCTCATCATCTTCGTGGTAACTTCAATTCTGTCTCAATTGGTTCTCGTTCAAGTTGGTATCCGAGGACTTGCCAAAACGTTTGAGCATGTCCCTGAGAAGTACAACGATTCTATTGTGGGCTTTGTCATCGCTGCAATTGGAATCTACATAATATTTGCTGGCTAGACAATCAGCAATGCGATTTTGTTGAGGATCGAGCTTATTCCGAACAGAACAGTGGAAATGATAGCGCTTACGGAACCTCAATGATGAGACATTAGACCTCAACACAGTTGATTTTTTTGTTGGCAACTCCTGACAGCACAAAAACTAGGCAGGCAGAGAGAAGGACCAGAGTAGGCGACAGAAACAGGCCAGAGTATCCAAGGCTCGTTCCAAGGATGAACCCGCCGACTATGGGACCAATCGTCTGCCCCACATCCATCATCGTGTCCAGAAAACCCGTTGAAGTGCCAACGAATCGGCTCGGAGCAAGCTCTGTCATCAGAGGGCAAGTGGATGCCGTGGCCGTAGCGAAGCCAAATCCATACGTGAGCGAGAGCAGTAAGATTATCCAAAGATCCGAAGTGTAAGGCAACGCTATTAGCGGGGCGGAACACACTAATAGACCGACGATTATCGGTGTCCGTCTTCCCGTTCTGTCCGAGACTCTTCCCATGTAAGCTCTGACGAATATGGCAAGCACGATGATGCTGCCCGAAACGGCGGCCGTTGAGAAGAAGTCAAAGTGCAGTGTATCCTTCAAGTATCCTGAGAGAAAATAATCCACTATGCCGAATGAGTAGTACAGGCTGGCCTGCACAAAACTGACAGTCAGCACGTTACGATTCTTGGCCAAGGCGCCCCATCCAGCATACATCCGCCTTAGAGTGTCTTGGTTTCTCGGCGCAGCAACGACGGGTGGCTTTCTCTCAGCTAGAAACAGCAGTGCCATGATGAAGGCAGCCAGTCCGGTCGCTGCGACTGCAAGGTACATGATGTGATAGTTGTACAAGGGGTCGGAAGTGCTTGCGGTGCTGAACAGTATATAGCCGCCGAGGAAAGGTGCGATGCTTCTGCCGACGTACGTTGCAGAGGTGAAGAATGATATGCGTTCTCCTCGCTGTGACGGATACATCTCGGCCATTGAAGCTTCGGCAACGGGAACGAAGATGGCAGTTGCAAACCCGTGGTAGAATCTGACGAGTATGAGCTGCCACCATGTTGATATGAAAAGGTAAAGAAAAGGTGCGCTTGCAAACACAAAGCCAGAAACCAGAAGAAACTTTTTTCTGCCGTAGATATCGGATAGCGAAGAGGCAGGGAGACTGACTAGAATGCCCGGTATAGTTGAAGCTGCACCCACAAAGCCTGACCAAACAGTAGGCGTGCCCAGGGCAACAGCAAAGGGGTTGAGCAGAGTCTTGGACATCGTCGAACTCAGGATTGCAAATACTCCCATTACGCAAAGTGTCCAAAAAACGGCTTTTCCCATTTTGTCAGACGCAAGATTCATGCTCTGAACCAGCTTGAAATCATTTTGACGCGGTTCTCCTACATTTTGCTGTCTTTTACGTCTCTTTCTCAGACTTGCCGTCGGACGGCATCCATTCGAGCTCCATACGGATTTCGCACTTGTGCTTTTCTCTTGCATAAAGTAGTTAATCTACATATGTGTGAAAAAAGATGCATGGAGACTCAAGAGCATGAAGTGGGTGACAAGACTATACGTGCACGTGGACAGAACCGCGTGCCCATGGTTAATAAAACGATTCATAGATCCGAAAGCTGAATTCATCTTCGTTCCAGCAGAGAAAATCGGTGAAACCGTCAAAAAAGAAAAGGCAATACCATACGACGCGCCGGGCGTCGAGCTTGGCCACCACGGCGATAAATGCAGTTTCAATGCCATAGTCGAGAAATACAATATCAAGGATCCCGCGGTCTTGGATTTAGCAAAAATTGTGCAAGCCGCCGACACCGACAAAATGGAAATGGCCCCTGAAGCAGCCGGGTTGGAAGCCGTCATGGCCGGTTTCAGCATTGTTTCAAGAGACGATTATGAAACCATTGCCAAGGCAAGCCCCGTATACGACGCGCTGTACACGAACTGTAAGCTGAAACTGATTCGCGAAAAATACAAAGCGGAAATCGAGAAACTGGAAAGAAAAGACCAAAGAGAATTCTTGAAAAAGAAACTGGCAGAGTAAACTAACCACGCGTGCGCTACTGAGCCGAGGTCTAGGCGAATAGCAGAGTATAATGGTGCGCTTCACAAAAAGTTTATAGAACGCGCGCGCTTGCTCTCACAGTCACAGACTCTCTCAGACTATTCCCTGTGTCTGTCAGAATAGCATGCTCATTTAAAGCGTATGCAACAGAACAGACATTGACAGGCTTACAAGTTCAGATTCTATTTGTCTGCTTTGGATAGAGTGGGTTCGGGCTGATTTTCTTAATGCAAGTGCAACTACACAGAGGGTCAGAGCTACTATAACCACCAAGAGTATCACGACAGTTATGTTCGGCGACGAAATCACTGATACTGTGTTGTCGCCGCTGACCACGTAGATTTCGCCTTTGGCAGAATCAAGAGCGATACCCATGGGACCGATCACAGATATGGTGGCAATTATATTATTAGTGTTATCTGATATTACCCAAACTGTGTCGGTGAGAGAATTTATTACGTAGATTTGGCCTTTACCAGAATCATAAGCTACACCTCGTGGGCCGTCAGCGTAATCGTTAACGGCAGGTCCAGTTGTCGTAGAGACCAAAGTATTAGTCCTGTCCGATATCACCGAGAACGAATTCGATTCCCGATTAGCAACAAATATTTCGCCCTTAGCAGAATCATAAGCTAAACCATTGGGATCATCTCCCACGGGTATCGTTGCAACCACACTGTTATTGCTATCCGCTATCGCCCAGACCACGCCGCTGTAATAGCCCGAACCAGACACGAACATTTCATCCTTTCCAGAATCATAAGCTACGCACCTCGGAATGTACCCTAGTGAAGTCCCTGATGAAGTCACGTTTGCAACCACGGCGTCAGTGCTGTCCGATATAACCGAAACGGTTTCAGGGACGGAATTTCCCACGTAGATTTCGCCCTTAGCAGAATCATAAGCTAAACCCGCGGGAAAGTCGACAGGTATAGTTGCGACAACTGTATTATTTCGGTCAGTTATCACCGAGACAGTATTGGACTCGCTGTTGCTTACGAATATTTCACTCTTATTCGAATCATAAGCCAAGTACGAGGGAGCACTCCCCACAGTAATGTTTGCAACCACGGAATTATTTCTGTCCGATATAACCGAGACAAAATTGGCACCCCAATTGGCTACGAATATTTCACCTTTGCCAGAATCATAAGCTACGTCCCAGGGTTCGAACCCCACATTAATTTTGGCGGCTATTCCAAAAGTGATTAGCCCATTAATGTTGGCGCCTACTCCAGAAGTGATTAACACGACGCTGACCGCATAGATTACGGACAGGGCAAAAATCAGTATAAGTACAAAACCTAAAAGTTTCCAAACTTTGCCTTTCATACATATTCAATAATCCTTTTTTTCAACCAAGCGTTATCTTGTTGGTGGGATTTATTAATGTATTGTCGAAGCTCAGGATAGGGCCGACAGTATTAAACCCTTAAGTGAGATTAGGTGCAGGGCGTAGGATTTGAACCCTCCAATGCCGTTGACAGCTTTGGAACCTGTTTAGGTTCGGCTATAGCTTTTTCGCAAAAACCAAAAATTGACTTGAAAAAACTGATAGATATCAGTAATTGTTGTGCCGCAAAGGTTCAATTGTCTTTTTGGGTTGTGTTGAATGGGTAGATTTTTTGCATTTGTAAGTACTCGAGGGATTGTTTTGTTTTTTCGAGTGTGCCGACTTCAAGTACGATTTCTGGGTTGACTTGGCAATCTTCGAGTGTGTTTGTGAATTCGTGCCAGTTTATTATTCCATCGCCTGGGATTAGCTCGTCATCCACTTCTCCTTTGTTGTCGCTAACATGGAGATAGGGAATGTCCTGGTTTAATTGTTCGAACCATTCTTTGAAGGGTACTTCAGAGAAGATGTTTGCGTGTGCTGTGTCAAAGCAGATTTTGAGACGTGGAGATCCAACCTTGTCAAGTAGCCTTCTGAAAAGTTCCGGTGTCGGTTCATACAGATTCTCTAAGAGAACTATTAGGTTAAACTTGTTGAGTGCTCCTGACCAAAAATCTGCGTTCCGTTCAAGCCAATTGTTAACATAACTCTCGTGTCTAACCAACGGGTTAAAGCCACCATGAAAAACTATACATTTGGCTTCTAAGAAGGTCGCGATTTCCAAGTTTCTCAAAATCCTTTCCTTTGACGCTTCTGCGATTTTGCTGTCAGAACTGTGAACACATATATCTTGAAATACGCCATGAAGAGAAACCGTTCCTTCAAAATCAGAAAGTTGACGTTTATGTTCCTTCATTATTCTTTCCCAATCACCGTCTAACACGCTAGCGTAGGCAAAAGTCGCAATTTCAAAGTTGTAACGATTTTCTTCTGCAAAATCAAGAAACTTTACAAAGTCGTAAAGGTCGGGCGGCTGGACAAAAATCTTTGACATGATAGATACCTGTCAACGTTTTTTCTGTTGATTCTCTTTTTCAAACTCAATCTATTTACGAGGTCCACTCTTGTTTCGGTTTGGCTATAACTTTTCTGCAAAACCAACAGTGGGTCCTGATAGGAGCATTTTCTATCCAAGATATGATTGCTTGTTTCCAGAATTGTTAGGAATTTAAAAAATGGATATGTGTCTATAAATCAACGTAAATGTGATTCTCTTTCATTGAAATCTTATATGTCTGCAAATCCTTTGCTCCACCTACTATCCATCTTACTACACTGGAAACGTTTTTGGTCACTTTTCCACTTGTAACATCAAATTGTGCATGATGTACTGGACAGATTACAATATTTTTCTCAAGTGTTCCACTTGGCAAGTAGCCATGCTCATGAGAACAGATAGCATCCATAGCATAGAAATTCCCATCAACATTAGCAATGAGAATTTGCTTATTCTTAACAGTAAATCCCTTCATAGTTCCCTTTGAGACATCAGAGATTTCACAAACTTCTTCCAACTGCACTATTTCGACCGCCCTTCCTTACCCCGACTCGTTGCAAAAAAGAAATATTGTCGCTAATAAGTCTTCTCCAGACTAACTCAAATCCATTCTTCACCAAGATTCTAACGTATTGATGGTTTAGCTATAACTTTTCCGGCAAAACCAAAAACTGGCTCTAAGTATTGCGAGGAGTTAGAATTAAGGTTTTGAATATTTCAAGCCCTCGTCTTATCTTCAGTCTCTCTTCCTGATTGAGATGCAATAGTTTTACTGAAGACAAATCTTCAAGAACCTTTGAATGTGAGCATTCTTCTATCTTGAATCCAGCTTTGCCAAAAAATTGTTCCATATCGTTCTTGTCCGCAAAAGAGTTGTTCTCAAAATTGCTCCCTATGCTACTAGAAATAGCTGATAATCGTTTCCGCACTAGCTTGCCGTCTAATTGAGAGATTTCTTGCAAGAATTGCCTAGTGTGGACTTCCGTCGCAATCCATAGTCCATCGTATTCTTCGAGAACCTCATGAATGTTGCCAGCCAAGACTCCCTTTTCTCTACGATTGAAATACGGAAGTAGTCCTTCAGTAATAATCGCTAAAGGTCTATCAAATCTGAAAGCCGTAGCCGCTTTTGATAAACTTTCCATATCAAGAGCATTTGCGGCTTGGAAATGAAGATTTGAACGGTGACCATTTGACTTGGTCAGTATTGTCTCTGTAATCGTCTCTTCCACCTCTAGCATCTCTGGTAAATCAGTTACAACATAAACGACATCTGGATTTCTAGTCATTGCCAACCCACGAGGAGATAACCCAGCGGCAATTTCTAGAACCTGAGTCATGTCGTGTTCTGCTAGAATTCTGTCAGTAACCTTGTATCGTGCTTCCGAGAAAGGAGCGAGTCGAACTATTGATTCTTTGCTTTCCCCAGCTAATTCTTGGAAGGTTTTCTTTGCTCCACTCTCCAACGCTATTTCTTTGGCGTAAGGAATATCTGTAAAAGTTCGTAGGTAAGCCGTATATTTAGCGGTCGGACTTATTTTTCCATAAGATTTTCGCATTCCCAAGACACCTATCAATAGCCAAACAAGGTGGTATAGTTCGGTTCAGCTATAACTTTTCCCCAAAACCGGCGAGCGTACGGGGGTCGTGGTGTGGACGGATAGGAGAGCAAAAGTGTGCTCTCCATGCTGGCAGAAGTTTAGGTTTTGCTTTTTTGTTCTCGGTTTTTGGTTCTGACTGCGACTGCCAGGCTCAGTGCTGCTATGGCTATGCTTGCTGCGGCTATGATTGGAAACAGCAGTCCGTTGCCTGGGTCTGTGTCTGATGTTGGTGTGGGAGTCGGTGTTGTTGTCGATGATGTGGTTGAGGGGGCTTGATAGTTTTTCAGGATGGGGTTTCCTTGTTGTTGTTGGTATACGGTGGCGGGGATTGAGGTGGGGCTTGATGAGGTTGTTGCTTGTCCTCCGAGCGTGGGGGTTGATTGGGCTCCGAGCGGCATCACCCAGTAGCTGGGCTGTTGGACCTGAAGGATCAGTGAGGCACTGTTCTGGGGGGGAATAATCATCGTTGAAGCCGCGAGTCCGACGTAGGTTGGTTGCCAGTAGACGGTTACGTTCACTTGTTCGCCTGCGACTGTGACCGTGATGGTCGTTTCATTTTGGGGAAGCGGTACGGGTATCCAGTTCCAAGCGTCGATTTGGACGGGTGCCAGGGGCGTCACGAGGGTGGCCGTTCCGTCAGTTTGGGTCGTGTTCCACATGACAGTGTTGGTTTCGTAGCCCCAGTAGTAGTCGGATCCGAGGATGGATGCGGTCACGGATGCGTCTTGGGCTGCGGTTCCGTTGGCGTAGGAGACTTGTATCGTGAGCGTGGTCGTTGGATATGATGTGACGTTCTGCGTCGAAACTGTGAATGTTGTGGGGCCAGATATCTGCTGAACCCAGTAGCCGTACTCCACGACCGGCGCTTCGTAGATGTCCATCGACGGGACGCTCTGTGCGATATTTGTGCCAGTCACTGGTGCGGGTGAATAGTAGATGTTATTGCCTGATTGATCAGCCGTGACAGTGAATATGTATTGCCCGTTTGGAAGCTCGAACGAGGCTGCCGGATACTGAGTTTGGCATGAAGAAACCATATAGCCAGTCATGTTGAAGGCGGAAACGGTGAAGTAGTCCGGAAGGCTGCTGCTCGTCTGGACGAACACCTGCACGCTATTGTAAGAACTCGTCTCAGCCCGGGATAATGAGCTGAAACTAACAAGATACGCAAAGCTTATCAGCAAAACGACTGCCAAAACCGAAAACTTGATTTTTACCATGTTCATTCAATCTCACTCCATGCCAGTTATAGAATAAAGTCTACTAGTTAATCCTAGGCATTAGTACTGCATCGTTCCAACTGTTGGTACAGCAAGTCTGACCCTTTCATTCGATGTTGATGTCACGCTTGTGATGCAATCTTTGTGCGCTCTTGAGGGACATAGCTCAGAAATTTAGGCTTAAATACCAGAACTTGGCTGGCACTCTGATAAACAAGAGAAGATGAACGCGAAGTGCCTGCTTTAGAACTGAATAATGTTTCTTCCGGTTATAATAGGCAAGCTGTATTGCATGATATTAGCTTTGAACTTCGCGAGCCGTCAATATACGTTGTCTTGGGGCCAAACGGCGCTGGCAAGACGACTATGTTTAGAACAATCGCTGGCATCCTGGAGCCGTTCAGTGGTAGAGTTCTCCTTGATGGTCAGAACGTAACCGCGTCAGCCCAGGCAAGAACGAGGATAAGCTATCTCTCGCAATACAACGCGATGCCTGAAGAGATGACAGTGTATGAGGCACTCAAGTTTTATTCCAGCATGGAGGGCGGAGACCCAGACAAGGCAATTGAATTGCTGGACCTTGGCCAACTGAAAAACAAGAAGTTTTCGGATCTTTCCCAGGGGCAGAAGAAGAGAGCGGCCGTCGCAAAAGTGTTTCTGACCGAAAGAGATCTCTATCTGCTAGATGAACCTACCGCGAACTTGGACCCGGCAGTCTCAAAAGAGATCCGAGACATCATCCTAAAAATAAGCAAGGACAAAATGATTCTTTATTCTTCTCATAACCTCTACGAAGCCACCGACATTGGCACCTATCTAATTCTGATCAAGAATGGCTCGGTTACGCTGCTCGATAGAATCTCGAACATTAAACCAAAAAATTACCGAGTAGGCATCAAAACCTCAACCGATATAACCCGGATTGTCGACGCCAAACATGAGGGCGATTATTACGTCCTAAGCGTATCCAGCCCTGAAGAGGCTGGACTTGCCCTCAAAAAAATCGTTGAAAAAGGCATTTTAGTAACTGAAATGCGCCAGCTAGATAATCCGTTACAGGAACTATTCGAAACGTCCAACGCCAAAAAAACTGTGGAGGACGCGCAAAATGCCGAGTAATACCTTGGTTTTTGCGAAACGCAGCCTCAGCTTAAGTAAAATAATAGCAGGAGTAGGGCTGTTCCTTGCAGCCTTTGGAATTTTTGTGATATTTGCCCTCTCACTTTTTGCAGGAAGCTCAAATGCGCAGTTCTTTCTCCTTCCTGTTTCGTTCATGGCCTTTGGGATGCTGATGTTTTCAACCCCAGTCTTACTGCTTTATGTGTATGACAAGAACAACGGCGTCTTGGAGTATTTGCTTTCGCTTGGACGGAACCAAAGAGACATCTTCAGGCAATATTTGAAAGCCGCTCTCTTCTTAGCACTGATCCTCTTTATCGCCGAATCCATCGCCGTTATAATCGCGGGCGACATTGCCGGGTCACAAGCTGTCTTTCTTTTGGATCTATTGGCGTTGCCGCTCACCGCCTTTCTCGGTTTTTCAGTGGTCTCTTTAGTTACCGTGTCCATGATGGCTTTTAGCTCATTACAGAAGCAACGAGTGGGCGCCAACAGTCCTCTTGCTCTGATGATTGGTGTCGTTTTTATATTTCCAACTTTTTATCTTTCTTTTCTAGGATTCATCCCTGAATTCATGGTTGAACTATCCCTTTCGATTTTAGCCGGTGCCCTGTCAGCAGCGTTGCTGATTTTATCAAGCAGGCTCATTAGAAGAGAAAAAATGCTTCCATAAACCGGTTTGCAGAAGACATCTAAAACGGTTTTGTCCAATCCTTGGAGCGCGCGCTGTTGGGTGTTAGAGCAGGAGTCGAATGTGGCCGAATGGAGAGCAGAATGGTGCACGCTTCACAAAAAGTTTATAGAAGCTTTCTGCTTCTGCTGAAGGGAATATGACCGTCCAGATCGTAGAATTTGCTGAGAGGCATTTGCCCGCCGTTGTCAGTTTGTTGAATGATGAGTACAGGGATGACTCTGAGTTTATTCAGTTCGATGAGGAGAGGGTTCGGTCCGAAATTCGTAGTCGCCGTCTCAGGCTTTTCGTGGCAGAAGAGAAGGGCAAGGTGCAGGGCATCATCGCAACTCACTCTCATGAGGACTCGGAACACGTTACTTGGATGGCTGCGGGCAAGGGACAGAATCGGAGAATCGTTGAAGACATGCTCGTGAACGCCGTTGAAAAGAGTGCCAAAGCCGGCGCGGTTATGATTATGATTGATGAGGGAAGCCCGAGAATAGCCGATTGGATCAAACGGGGCTACACGTTGCAGCCGGGGTTTCAGCGAATGAAGGCAAAACTCGACAGGTTAAGACCAGTCCCAAAGGTTGACGAAGCCACTATGCTTCGAAGCCTGAGAGCCGACGAGGAGGAAGAGTTCGTTGAGGCTATGAACAGAGGGTTTGGATGGAAGAGGCTGGAGCTCGGAGACCTGGAAAACTGGAAGATCGAAGATCCACCGTTTAATGAGGAGTGGGTGCAGGTCGCCACGGTTAACGGCAGAATCGTGTCAGCAGTCGTAGCAAAACCAGACACGGACGCGATGAAACATCTGCATCTCAACAGAGGCTACCTGGGTCCAGCAGCGACCCTTCCCGAATTTCGCAACAGACACCTCGCATCAGCCCTCACGGCCAGAGCCATGAATTTCCTGTACAAAAAAGGAATAGACCATGTGATACTAGGAACATCCGAGCAAAACGTATCCTTTATTGCACTACTACGAAGCCTAGGCTTCCAAGTGGAAAAAATAAGCAAAAGCCTAACTCACACGCGCGCGGGAATTTGAAAAAGAACGGAAGGAACCATCGTTCGCGCAAGATCTTTATCTGTGATGTTGTACAGTCAAGAAGAATGCTCCACTGTCATAGCCCGCGCTGATTTTAATGGATGCGATATCAAAGTGCTTGAGGCGCCGATCAAGTCCCAAGCATAGCGCGCGCCAAACTCCAAACGCGAGAAAGGCCGTTTGTCACCGCGTCTCTCTTGCGCAGCGCATTGCTGGTGGAGTAGATTGCTCTTAAAATCATGTCTTGACGCGCGCGAAAAGAACTTCGGACTCGTGCTTCTTTTATAAGCCGTCAAATAATAGTGTTCGTGACGAGCCATGAAGATTGATGACCTGTCTCAGAGCAACCCCTGGTGGGAAAACGTCCAACTGATTTTCAAAGACAGGGATTTATTAAGAAAACAGAAATCACTGGTGGAATGGGTGCCTCGCCTAATACATTACTTCAAGTTTGAACAAGATGCAATCTATACTATTCGTGGTCCTCGTCAAGTTGGCAAAACCACCTTGGTAAAACTAATGATACGTTCACTCTTGGAAAAGAATATTCATCCGAAACGAATCTTATTCTATGCGTGCGATCTTATAGATGGACCAAAAGAACTGGTGAACCTGCTAGAATGCTATCTCGATAACGCGAGAGAGGAAATTGAAGAGAGATTATTTGTGTTTCTCGACGAAATCTCTTCAGTCAGAGATTGGCAGAGGGGCATCAAGTACCTAGTAGATGCCGGTTTGCTGCAGAACTGTACCGTAATACTCACAGGTTCTCATAGTCTCGACATAAAGAATGCCTCAGAACGTCTTCCTGGAAGAAGAGGAGATGTAAACGAGGTGTTGGACAAGATCCTTCTTCCAATGAAATTTTCCGAATATGCAGAAATGAGGAGCAAGACATTCAGCCAAGCAATTCGATTTATGAATCTATTACACAAAGTGCAGAGACACGGGGTCCTAGAACAACTGGCTCAGGGCAAAATTCCTGCTGAGATAGAGAAGCTCAGTCCCTATTCCAAGGAACTCTTACGTTTGTTCCAAGACTATTTGATAACGGGGGGCATTCCTCCAGCTATAAACTCCTATCTGGAGCAACAAGAAATCTCGTCTAACATCTATGAGACCTACGTTAGCGTAATGTTGGGGGATGCCGCTCAGTGGGGAAAAAAGGAAACTTACATGGTGCAGATAGTTCGACGAATTATTGAGTGCCTTTCGAGCCAGACAAGTTGGCATTCCCTCTGCGAAGAAACGGATTTGGCTTCTCATCAAAAAGCAGCTGAATACGTTGAAGCATTAGGCCATAGCTACGTGGTATCGACCATTTATCGATTGGACCGCGGAAAAGGTGGTCCCCGTTTCGAAAAAGACAAAAAGATCCATTTCGAGGACCCATTTATCTTCCACGCAATGAGAGGGTGGGCCTCTTCGATCCCTTCATATATAGGCTCCTTGGAATTCATAGGCAACCCGGAAACATGTTCAAAGCTAGTGGAATCTGTAGTGTGCAATCACCTCATACGTCTAGCTTTCAATCTCTCTCCAAGTTCAGACTATGAGTACGCAAACAAAGTCTTCTACTGGCAAGGCAAAGCCCATGGAGAAGTGGATTTTGTCGTCAAAATGGATGGCAAATACTTGCCCGTCGAAGTTAAGTACCAGTCAGACCTTAGAAAAGACGATTTGCAGGGACTTCATGAATTCGCACAAGGTGGCAAATCCTATCCTGGAATTATCGTCACGAAAGACACACTAGAAATCAAGGAAGATATCACCCTAGTCCCTTGCCATTTGCTCTTAGCTTTGATTTGATAGCGCGTGTGATAATCAAGAGGCGCGCGCGGTAACGCAATTAATTCTGTTGAGTGCTGCAACATCCATATTCCAGACCACTTTAGGCGTAGACGAACGCTAGGGCACGCTAACAGTAGTTTTGAGCGCGCGCGCTTACAAGTAGTAGTAGATGTCCAAGAAGCGGCCATAAGGCACAGATGAGTTGATACCGTATTCTTTCTCTGAAGCCTCTCTAAGGTGTTTCACAAAACTTTTGTCCTTCTTCAAGACTTCTTGAAGGAATTCCATTGCCTCGTGCCAATCATCGAATGTCCAGCGGTCGTTGTCAAGAACAGACAATTTCAACTCCCCCGACATTTTTTCCCTAACCTGAGAATCAAAAGCTGGAGTCTGACCCCACAAAAACATTAAAGGCTTAGTCACCGCCATGACCGAGTACTCTCCGTTAGAACCGTTTTTCGGCGGTTTCACTTTCCCAAGTTCATCCCAAATCTGCCTCAGTGCCTTATCAGGAACCAGATCAAAGTCAAGCAAGCTAAACCGCCTGATCTTATCGTAGCTCCCCTGAATTCCCATGAGGGCTTTCTCAAGCTCGACAGCCAACTTTTGGTGATTTTTTGGACGACTCCAACGCCATTGCCGCAAGGTCGGACTCAGAAGATTGAATGTCTCATTGATATTTCTGGAGTCAAGGATGTGTTGATTGCTGCTCTCCGTTCTGACCTTCCAACTCCAAAACCTGCAGAAGGAATTCGGGCAGGAACGCATATCTTCCAGAGCCATTTTCCCAAGATTCCGGTCGAATCTTTGAAGACTGAACAATCAAACCCCTCCGACGGTTATCGGTTAAGCCTGTATTCTCTCATAAGGTTTACAGCTAATGCGCTATGACATTCATGTTGATTCAGCAACTATAATCAAAATCGAGCCTAAGAAAAAGGAATATCAAGGAGACAATTGGAGGCACCGACATTTAAGCAATTGATTAAAAAAACGTGTCCATGAAAATCAAGAAAGCGAAAAGCTTATATATGTGACCCTTTTCGAGGGAAATTTAACCAACAGGTTAAACCCACGAACGCTTATATTATGTTAACAGTGATGCGCCATGAATGGAGAATATGAGAAAGAGCTCCTGGAAGACATAGAAAGTTCAGGATTTCCGCTCGAGATTGATGCCGCAAATCAACTCATAGAAAAGGGTTGGAGCGTTATCCCACAATTTCCATATTTGGATGAAAGAACTAAGAAAATACACACCGTCGATTTCGTTGCATACTATATCACAAAAGAAGAACTGAATTACACCAGTTTTCCTCGACTTGTTGTGGAATGCAAAACAACGCGCCCAGAGAAGAATAGACCTTGGATTTTTCATTCAACGCACAACCCCTTAGAAAAAATAAAAGAGATGCCTGAAGGAAAGGGCATCGATTTGCTCACGATGAGCGCGATTCCCTCCAACTTTGTTTCTCTGCTTCAAGGATACATCGATTATGAAAATCTTCAAAGCTTCAGCTTTCCCCAAGAGATATTCGACATTATCACACAAAGCCATTTTTTTGATAACAGCGTACCGAGAGCATACTCTTGCTATGTGGCATTTTTGAAACAGAACGATGAGGACTCTCCAAATCTCTTCCGAAAGGCGGTGTATCAAGTGAAAGGAGCTTGTTTAGATCTTGCCAAGGCCTTTCCGAAATGGCCGATTCTGGCTACAATCGTGTACAACGGCGACATATATGAATATAGGCGAGACTTGGAACCGAAACTGAAACCCTGCAAACACCTTTTGTACTGGACTCTTGAGTTGCTATCTGAGGATTTGAAGCCCCAGCTTCATTCGATTCCACCATTTGTAATAGATATAGTCAATGATGCCTATTTCTCTGACTACTTAGAACTTCTCAAGAAAGATTTCGGAATCTTGATGCAAGTTAAAGAAGCATTGAAGAGGGTTAAGCCATGAGTGGAAAAGAGGAACCCGAAAAATTCAAACCTACATTCGAGAACGGAGGTTTCTGGGAATACTATAAGGATATTGAACACCAGTTTGAAAACTTCTTAGAGTATGTTCCATATCTCAAAGGGAACAAGGGAACCTATTCCTTCCGATTGGCAAGCTTAATTCTGAGTATAGGAGCGCACATCGATTCTGCATTCAAAGAAGTTGCCAAATATCCAGATTTTTCTGAAAAATATCCGAATCTTTTGAAAAAAGTCACACGTGGAAAGACCACCATAAACGATTATTACGTTCTCGCCAAAAGCTATAGGCTTCCAGAAAGAGAGGTTACATTCAAATGTCTTCCAGAGCGGATTACGATACATCCGTTCAAAGACTTTAGGAAGAAAGGCGAAAGAGTGAGCACCCCGTATTGGTGGCGTGCATATAACAAGGTGAAGCATGAATTCAGTGACAATTTTCAGAAGGCTACGCTCCGGACCGCAAGAGACGCTTTGGCTGGAGCATTTGTCATCCAGGCATGTCATGTACCCTCTGCAGTCAGACTTTGTGAATATGGCTTGCTGAAAAGTGAAGTTAGAACACCAACGGGCCGAGTGAAAGGCACGTATTCCACTCCTTCGCCAATGGAACTGGAAGGCATGCTCAAGAGTGGAGGCAATATCGTGGGACTGTACATCGAGACAACGCTCTTCCTTTATGACTATTGTCAATAGGGTATGAATGGTGTGCGTAGCGCGCGCGTTCTCCATCTTCCTTTTCCCTCAGACCTTATTAGTTCAAGATTGACCATCCTTCGCGCGCAAACATGTTCAGATCTTTGAAGTATTCAAGTTACATATCCTAACGTCGCATTGCTTTTAAATCAAGAGAAGCCAATTATTAGCAGAACTGTGGGTGCTGCCCTTGAGAATATTGCATGCTGCCGATATCCACATAGGTGAAATGGCTTTTTTAAAGATCGATCAAGAAACAGGCATCAATGCTAGGGGCCTTGATTTTCTGAATTCTTTCAAGAACGTTGCTGATATCGCAATTAGACAAAAGGTGGATGTGTTTCTTGTCGCCGGTGACTTTTTCACCAAGGTTAACCCTCATCCACGCTACTTACTTGAAGTTTTCAGGAAACTCAAGAAGGTTTCCGGCGCAGGAATAACAACAATAATTATTAGTGGTAACCATGAAACTCCTCGAATAAGCACGACTCTCAATCCCCTGGCATTACTCGGAGAAATCGAAGGCGTGAATGTAGCTCTTGAACCGACAACTTTTCAAGTTGACGGCTATGACTTTGTTTGCGTTCCTTCGCCTTCCAATTTTGATGAATCAAAAAACCTATTCGACCCTCTCCTTTCAATCGCCCTCCAAGAGTCCAAGTCCCCGGAAAAAATCCTCGCTTCACACATACCACTTGGTCAGGCAACCACGTGTTCGGAAGTTTCGCTTGAGTCGTTCTTGGGAGACTGCGTTGACATCAGTCAGATTCCAGCGAAGTTCAGATATGTTGCTCTCGGTCATATACACAGATGCCAACAAGTTCATTGCCCAAACATGCCAGTCTACTATTCAGGCTCCTCTGAAAGATTCGAGTTCAACGAAGAGCATGATGACAAGTACGCTCTGCTTGTTGAAATTGACGATAAAACAACGGTCAAACGGATTAAGCTGCCGACACGCCCTATGGTAACGCTTGTTGACAGAGATTGCACAGACCTCTCAGCGCAGACAATTACCCGAGATGTTCTTAACACAATTAACGAAAAGAAAGATACCATAAGAGACTGCCTCGTGAGGGTGAAACTGGACAACGTTGATCTCGACGAAAGCAGACACATTGACTGGACGGCAGTAAAACAAGAGCTAGCTGATTCGAAAGTATTTGATTTCAAAATACAACCTACAACGAAGGTTCCTGCTCTGATAGGTTCGGGTCTACCTGGAGAGTATATTTTTCCTCCATCAAAAGAACTGGAGCTTTATGTTAAGAACAAGAAGCAATATCGAAGTAAGAGGAGACTTCTTATGAAGTTGGGCAATGACCTCATTAAAGAGACCATGGAGGCGGTAGTATCTGAAGCTTAAGAAAATAACAATAAAAGGCTTTTTGAGATTCAAGAATGGAGTTGAAGTCTACTTTCCTCAGAATCAAGTCACACTTATCACAGGAGAAAATGGGGCGGGCAAAACATCTATTCTGGATGCACTGTGCATAAGTCTGTATGGCAAGACGCTCAGGACTTCAGGCAGAGTTACGTCGGGATACCTAGGAATCTGTGATCTTGTAAATCATGAATCTGATAAGGCGTCTATCAGAGTTGAGTTTGAGAACCACGGGCACAACTACGTAGTTAGTCGGACTATTACTAAGATAAGTTCCGACGGCGAGTTCTATGAAGATGGTGACAAAAAAGCTGTGGGACATAAAGTTTTCGATTATGTCAGAGCTCGTGCCCTGGGCCTCGACTGGGAAGGTTTTAGGAAATCGACGATTGTGCTTCAGGGGGAAATGAGTTCTCTTACCGAGTTGGACCCTCGTCCGAGAAAAGACGCCTTCATAAAGCTATTCGGTCTTGACAGATACTTCGGTTATGAAGAGCTGGCAAAGAAAAAAGCGGAGAGCAAAGAAAGTGAAATTTCAACGTTCAAAATGGCAAATGATTTGCTGAAATCGGATGTAGAAAAGATTCCAACAGTTCGGAGTGAAGTGCGGCGCCTCAAACGCTTGGTCTCATCATTGGAAAGAAAGAAGGCGAAACTCGGTGAAAATCTCAGGCAGAAAAAAGAAAAGAAGGAGAGTCTAGAAGTAGACTACAATCGGTTTGTCGAATTGAAAACGAAACTTGGCAGCACACTGGATCAAATCACAAAGGCACGTGTGGCTCTTGCCAAGACGAAAACCGAGCTCAAGAATCTTCTGAAGATGCAAATGGAATTTCCGAAGTTGAAGAAAGCTTACGAAGAATACACATCCCTTGAAGCAGGACAAGCAAAACTCAAGCCGGTCAAATCGAAATATGATGCTGTTGGACAGAAGATACTGACTTTAAAAAACACTCTTGGCAACAAACGTAATGAGCACTCTGAAGTAATGGACGACCTCAAAGATACGCGAAATGGCATCAAAGACCTGCGAAAGCAAATTCCTTCCGAAAAAACAGTCACTGCCGCGACAGGTAGTTTGACCAGAGCCAGAGTTCGTGAAAAAGGGCTCAACAGCAAAGCAGACACCCTTCGAGCAGAAATTAGGCAGGCAAAATCCTCAGTAAAAGACTTGAAGTCAAAAATGGGGCAAGTAGAAGGAAAGGCAGAATGTCCGGTATGCTTCCAGAAAATCACGAACCCTGAGCAGATATTTGAGCACTATAATGCTGAAATCAAGCAACTTAAGAAACAAGAAAAAGGAAAACAAAATGCGCTGTCTTCGACCTTGAAGAAATTGCAACTGGAATCAAAGAATGTCCAGTTGCTCGCCGCAAAAGAGAAAGACCTCATCAAGAAAGCCGCAAAAAAGAGCGAGTTGTCTAGGGAAAAAACCAGATTCTCCAGCTTGATGGAGAAGAAAAAGAGACTCTCGACCAACATGAGAGACCTAAGAGTTGAGATTAAGCAGAAATTGAAAGAACAGAGTCAACTCGGATTCTTGCCTTCAGCCTACAGCAAGATAGACGGGCAGCTAATCCAACTGAGACAGAAAAAAACGGCAGAGAAGTTTTCTAACGCAGAAACAGAGATAAAAAGACTGCCTACCGTTGAACAAACGATAATCGACGAAAACGAGCATATTGATGGGCTTGAGAAAGAGCGCCTCACACTGCGGGAACAAAAACACAAACTGAACCGGGTTGAATCAACCTATGATAATGCAAAGAGAAAATTTGATGAGGCAAGCAAGCTGTTCAACAGCGCAGAGACGACGCTGGCAAAAGAGGACACCAATAAGACGAACCAAGAAAAACAACTTGAAGAATTGAAGGACAAGGAAAGAACTCTCAAGAAGAATGAGGGTAAGATAAAACAGCTCAAGCTTGAAATAATCACTATGGGTGAGCTTCGAGACATCTTCAAAAACATACCTGAGAACATCCTGCGTAGGCTCAGACCGTCTATCGAGAAAGAAGGCACGGACATAATCAACGAACTTTCAGACATGGAAATAACGGCACTCAACATCGAAGAAGACACTTTGAACGTCGCAGCGACAATGAATGGGGAGGTCAGGCCGATCCATTACTTTTCAGGCGGGCAGAAGACGAGAATCAACATGGCTCTCCGTGTCGCAGTCGCCAGAATCTTGAGCAAGTTGCCACAAACAGAAGAACACTCCTTTGTCACGATGCAAACGCTGTTTATTGACGAAGGCGATTTTGGAAATCTTGACGAGCAAGGAATTCGCGAAGCAATCTCAGTAATGAGAAATCTGACCAAAGAGTTCGACAGAGTCATTCTGGTAAGTCACGTGGACGAGATCAGAGAGATCTTCCACGGATATACGATAGAGGCACAAAAGACAGGACTTCAAGAAAGCACGATTAGAACGTTTGGAACAGTGGAACCTGATAGTCAGTCTCAAGCTATTATTTCGTAGCTTTTAGCGCGCGCGCTCTGCGGCACGTAGGCCTTTTTTGCAAGCAGCCCGACCTTTGCCTCGCCGATTGTCAGTAAGGCAAAATATGCCCTTGCTTCACTTTCGCCCAAACTAAAGTCCCTGAGCATCTCGACAATCTCCTTGCCGTTTAATTTTCTCTCATTAAACCACCTCTGTTTGATACTGATGTGAAGCACGCTATCTGCTCTTAGCGAAGCGACCTCGGAAAGGGAAGAGAAGAATGAACGTGCTGACCTAATAGAAAGGGTATAAGGGAAAAGCAATGACCTTTCCTGCAAACTTTCATATTCGTTTAAATTGAGTGCTGTTTAAATATAAAAACAGCAGAAAAGGAAATGAGAAATTACTTTACGTTTTGAAACGAAATAGGTGTTAGACAGGTTTAGAGGTGTCATGAATGGCTTGGGATTATGCACTGAGACAGGGTGGCACATTGAGAATCATAATTCCCGACATGGGACATGGAAATTGCATCGGTCTTTTTGAAGAAAAATCAGGGTCACTTTTGATAGATTGCGGAGCAGAAAATACAATCAAGGAAACCAACTTTAGGAATCTCGTCAAAAGCGAACTGGACAAAGCTGCGAAACGAGATTTAATAATTACGCATTACCATACAGACCACCATAATCTATTAAGGTCTTTCCCATCCAACTTTTTTGAAAACATCTATCTGCCCCGCCTTCCAGCAAGAAGTTCCGCGGCACAGGTCATATTGCAATTTGTGGCCTTGGCAATAGCTCAACGATATCAAGATTACTATTTGATTCCTGGAATCATGAAATATGCAAAGCAGATCCATCCCTTAATAAAAGGTGAACACTTCAATGCATTTAACAAGGATTGGGATGTCTTATGGCCAGATTACAAAATCATCGACGAGAAGAACGTGAGAAAAATCCAGACAGTCAGAGAAGTTATAGAGGCTTCCAAAGCGAACCTAACCCGAGAACAGAGAGACGAGTTTGAAAAATGGCTCAATATTCTGAGTACAGCGTTCTCAGACCGAGAGAGACCTGAAATTCCTCCCCAAGAATCTATACCAGATAAGCCAATACATGCAGAGGTGCAAAAGGCGTTGGAATCAGTTGAGGACGTTTTCACGCATCTTGCGAATAGGACATCTTTGGTTGTCAGGGATAATACTCCCGTGCGTTTCCTCTTCACCGGGGATATTGACAACTCAATTCTGAACAATTACCTGTTTTTTGGCAATCAGGATTACACGCTGATCGAAGCCCCTCATCACGGCGGTTATTATGGCACAGCTTTCGATAACGTCTTCACACAGGTGCTGGTGATATCTAGGAAGGAGACATACAAGCCAAGATGCGAGTATTTCAGAGACTTATCTTGGAATAATCTTGTTGACACTCCAAGAAACGGGAACTGTACCATACGGTGTTGAAATCTAGCCTTCCGAGAGGTTAAGTCACACAAGCTTAAGTTATAATTAGAACTATTTTATTTCAACGGGGAACTTGAAGTGAGGATAGGTTTTGTCCCAGGCTATGTGCTCGAAAGCGGTCTAGGAAAGAAAGTAGCTCAACTCAAGGGGGTCGACAGAGGCTGGAGTTACCCAACATTTCTAATTCAATATGTTAGAAATCCAGGGCCTTTCCTGCTGTTTGAACGGCTCGTCATAGATGAACAAGCGGCCGAAGAGACGATTAAGTATCTTACTAATCGCAGGAACAGACCGTCAGGTTACGAGAGCAGGTTTATTGCAAACACAAATCCGACTGAAAAAGAAGTTAATGTTCTCGATAATTTACTTAAATCCAAACTCTTCGAAAAAAGGAACATTGAAGATATCTTAACAGAAGAAGACTACGAGGAGATTAGGACCGGTTACAACCAGGACACCGGAATAGGTCAAAGAGGCAATTCGCTTGAGCCTATGAAGCGGTTCAATCAGGCCCTAAGCATAATGAAGGAAAAATACGGCCCTGCATATGCGAGTCCCTCTCCGGAATTCTTTGAAGCAATGAACCTCAACCTCATTAAAGTCATTTCGAGAAAATTATCTGTACTTCCTCTGGATGACATCTGTAGAATCCCGCTCTACGAAGTTAAGTCAATCTACAACCAACGTCAAGCACCGGCCACCTATGATATTGCGTTCAAGGTCGTACAGCAAGCTCGCCAAATACTGTATCTGCCCTCCGATCCAGTGAAAGACCCAGACAAATTTCTGGAATTACATAAAGACAAACGCGTCCAAAGCTTCAGAAAGAAAATTCAGGATCTTGCAGAGGAAAAAGCTGATAGAAACAAGATACCAAGAGAATTAGTCGAGGCCGAAGAAAAACTGAAGGAACTTTCTTCGACTTCTTGGACTATAACGATTGGTTTGCTCGGTTTACCTGCAGGAGCGTACGGAATTCTATCTGGGAATTTCGTTTCAGGAGCATTGGGAGCGATTCCAACAGTTGTAGGAATAGGAAAAGCAATTTTTGATAAATGGAACGTGAGAAAATACGACTGGCTCAATGTCATCAAAGGATTTTCAGAAGTTTGAACTGTTCAAGCCCATCCTAAGGGTTATGAATGGAATCCTGCCCCTCTTCCAACATCTTCTCGAAGTCATATACCCAACTGTTTTTTGCCGTTATCTTGGTAAGAATGTCGCGCGCGCGTTTTGCCCACTGCCCGAGTCGAATTCGCTCTCACTGAAAGCCGGTTCTAAGCGCTTTCACCAAGTATCTCCTCGTCTGCTCGTTTAAGTCGAAATAGCAGGGTTTTCCTGCAAATTCTCTTCTTTTGAGATGCTTTCGTCTTACCAGTTCGTCAAGAAACTCTTTCCCATCTTTCCCAAATTGCTCCTCTGGAATGAGTGCTGATTTGTCGCACTTGAGCAAGGCTGCAGCGAAATTTCTTGGAAACATGCAGTACATTCCTTTCCCGCCAAACAAGTCAAACTTGTCGTATTCCCAAAAAAATGGGACAAGATCCTTTGACAGAATGCTCAGATCATGGGCTGATTCGGCATGAACTATTTTGAAGGGTTCAAGTTTTTCATGTCTTGATTCCATTTCTCTTATTTTCTTCTTTCTTTCAATTTGCTCTTCGATCAATTTTGCGTCTACAACGTAGCTGTCGTAATTGTGTACCCCGCGGACCTCATAGGCATAATTGACAACTCTTTCCACAACCATGAGTCCGTAAGCTATGTCTTTACCTAGTTCTTCCCCGGTGCAGAGTGGCTTTTTCAAATCAAGTTCTATCTTCTTACCTCTTTTCCATATCCCATGTTCTTCAGTATTCGTATTGACAAAGACCGTGTTGCCAATGGGATCTGCAAAAAACATTCGTGTCGAGATTGAGTATCCGCTCCCACATCGAGAAATGGTGAGAGGAAGAATTCTAACGAAACCTAGATCGATCGTCGGAAGCAATTCTATGCTGTCGATCTCTTCATCCCCAAAAGCATCTGCTAAGAGTGAAAAATCAGAAGGGCCGAGTTTATCGTCGATTTTCATTTCTTCATGCTCATTTGCGCTTTTGCCGAGCGCGCTTCTGAGAATATTATAAGATAAAACTGTTATATTATGATAGCAGGTGCTCGCTGCACGTGGTTAGCTAGTGATCCAGATGAATATGCCTATTGGCTTTTCAAATCTCGTAGAGTTGGTCCTAGTCAACTGGGACTGGGATATTCTTCCCAAAAAAGATAACGAAGTTTGGGATGCTTTGCTATCGACTGTTTTTCTCGGTGAAAATGTCAGAAGCGCCCAAGCAGGCTATGTGAAAGGAGTTCTTGGCGATTCTTTAGAATACACATCTGCGCATTTAGTCAATAGTTCTAATTGGAGCAAGAAAATCCTTAACATCCTAGAGGCAGAGCTTAACAGTATTACAGGCACGCCTGGCGAAGGTTACAAGAAAGCAATCCTGCAAAGTGTAATTTTACAGACCAAGAACTTGGAATTGAGCAGGACAGTCTTTGATGCCCTAAACTTCTTCAAAGCCAACAAAGTTGGCTCTCAAATGGTAAAGAGCCTTGAAAACGACAAAAAGGCATCTCTCGAACTTGTGGCTGATGTGGCGGACAGTATTTTCAACGTAAGATACATCAAAGCAATTCTCTGGTTGTATGGCTGCGGCATCGCAAGAGATCTCGCTCCTCCAAATGCCCACGTGACCAAATTCCTCGACGAATGTGGCTTTCCTGGCTATGGGTGGTCGCAAAACCCACCTGAAGATTGGCAGATAGTAACCCTCGTATGCGGTCATATGCAACAAATCGCTCAACAATTGACTAATGAAACAAAGAAGCCAATAACCGTTAAGAAAGCACAGGCAGCAATTTGGTACTTGCAAACTTGCAGAGGACTATTACCAAGAGGGCACAAGCGACAGTTCACTCCTGCTGATCTCGTTGATTTTCTAAAGAATCATAAATGGAGCATCAACGAGCTAGACAGAAAACTAAGTAATGTTGAAGAACTGCAACACGTTGCATCAGAGCTGAAAGCCTTTCTTTAGCATCACGTCACGACTTGGAACAAGTGTAGGCCGCGCTTGCCCAGCACACACCGACGTACAACGTCATAAATTGAGTCCACTTAGCTGAGATAAATTCGAAATGGGAATTGAATTTTCAGTGCGGGGGGTGGGATTTGAACCCACGAACCCCTACAGGATAGGCGCCTCAGGCCTACGCCTTTGACCATGCTTGGCAACCCCCGCTTCAAAGACCGTTCGCTCTATCCTAGTTTACAGACCTAAATTAAATCTTATCTATCTGCCGATGCTGTTAAGTTATTGGCGACAGCCTCGCGCTATTCTGGAATAGTCATGTTTTCCGTGAAGAGAACAGTCATTTCGCCACTTGACAGAATGCCAACTAATGTCTTTTCGTAAGCCTTGAAGGTGAAGACAAAATCAAAATAAAAGGTTCCTGGAGAGCTGACCGTATATTGCGCAAGAAGAATACTGCTGTTGCCATCGTTGAGTCCGAAGCCAATGCTCGAGTATGGGAGAACGATATTCATGGGTCGAGACGAAACGTCAAAACTTACGCCCACGAGATCAACACTTTGAGTGAAAAAAGTTTTATTTTCTTGAATTTTGAAAACGTACAGCAAAACGGCCCCTGGATTTGAAATTCTATACAATGATAATACCAGCAACCACGTGGCCCCGTTACTTGAAAATATGTATGTATCATTTATCGGGATATTCATTGCTCTCAGATGACTTAGGGCATAATCGGCCGTTACAACTGGCAAGGTGGCAACTTGCACATAATTATATGCATAAACTTCTGCGCCAAAAACGGCAACCAAGACAAGAATAACTGCGATGCCAATGTATCTACGAGGGAGTTTTCTCGCCGTCAACCCCACCTTTTTGCTTGGTCAATAATGACAAGGCAACGTTGCACGGTATAAGATTTTCTCGCATCGAGAACGAAGCTTCTTCGCTCCAAGCGGAACGAATTTGTCGGTTTGCGACGAGCAAGAAATCCAGATACACTAGCTGGGTTCGGGTAGAGGCGTTTGCTTCGGTCTTGGAAAATATTGAGCTATCGGAACTGCGCAGATTAGAATGAAGCTCGCTGCCAAAAGAATGGGAATGTCTTCCTTTGCCTGTAGAACAGCGGGGTTTGGAATGTCCAGGGAATCTTGGTAATCCCATTCTGTGGTGTTGAAGGGGAAGCCTGGGGCTGCGAGGTATGATTAGCCTGTTGTTTCGTTGCTGGCCGTTACTTTTGTTGCAGTTCCGTTTACAACCTGCACGTATAGTGTATAGTTTTGCACGTAGGTTTGATCTATCCATGCAGATTTTGTGAAGCCCTGCTGGGGCGGGCGAGTGCCAAAGGTGGCTATTAATCGACCGAAATTTAAGCTCCAAGTCAGGGTTAACGTGTCGTTTATCACGTTTGATATGGAGATAATACCGTTCAAGTCAACCACAACCGTTGGAAAATTGTATCCTTCATCATTTTCATTCGGAGGAGTGATTCCTCTGGAATTGGCAACCCAATAAGTGCCGCTCAAGGGGGAATTGGACGAACTGTTTCGAGTGTTCTGCCAAGAGTACGAGACGGCGACTTGAAAGTTGTTATCATCAGCAAGGGGCGATCCATTACCCCAACCCATAAGGTCGTCTTCTAATGTGTCTGGAAAGATTCTCAGCCTGTCCATTGGCAAAGGCTGATAAACAGGAGTACTGACATCCCAGTACGAATTGTAGGTGAAGCTAACAGATGAAATGGAGTAGACAAATGAAACAGGGTTAAAGGTGGCCTCCAAGTCTGGCTCAACCCACAGCGTGTACGTGAACGTGCCTCTGATGGGAAAGCTTTCGATAGGCATCGAAGCTATCACGATTGTCGAACCTATCAGGATAAGAAGCATTGTAATAAGAGCAACTAGAATCGTTTTACGAAGCCGGTCATGTGCCAAACCAGTCCTCTCCAAGAAAGAATAGTTGTAAATGCCTAATTAAACTTCAGATTTGTCAAATAACCCTTCGTAACTTCTGACTTCTTAAGGATTGTTTGTTAGCCATCGGGGCTTTTCGGTGCACACCGGGCGCTTGTGCGCGCGCTCTTCATCTTGCCACGTGCCCAACCTGTGCTTGAAAACTTGTTTCAAAAGACAAATAACGGTCTATGCGTATTATCTTATGGCAGTGTGAAGGGGAGGAAGGGCAATAGGGGGAGATAAAACATGAAAGAAGCGGACTATCGACTAATCGGAAACGTCGCGATGGCTCTAGGCTTCGGCTTGATAGTTCTCGGGGTTCTGATTCTAGTCACAACAGGCATAGGTACCAGCACAAATGCCAGTGGCAACGTGACGGGCTATTATTTACAAAATACAACGAACTGGATGAGCTTGGTAGTCATAGGATTCACAATATGCGGTATCGGATTTGCTTTCCGTTCTAGAGCAAACGCAGAATAGAATCTCGTGAGCAAAACTCAAAATCTCCAAAGCGCGCGCTATGAAGTTCCGACAAATAACGAAGGAGAGGTAAAACGTGAAACACTTGATTGCGAAAATTGGGTTCGCCGCCTGTCTTGGCGTAATCTTGGTGGGAACTGGAATGATCTCCGTTACAATGTATGAAGCGGCAAACAGCGCGCCCGCGCGCTTGTTTATGGGAGCTGGGGTGATAATCGTGAGCGTTAGTTCTTTGTGTCTTGCTGCAATCTCCGGTAAGATGAACGATTAAAGGAGATAAAAGACTAATTCTTAGCGCGTGCGCCTTGTGGTTCGTTCAGGGACCCTCTGAAAAGTCCATACGAATTGCTGGCAAGCGTGGTTTTCTCCTCCAAATAACATAGCGCGCGCTAGGGTGAATAAGCTGTTCTCAAAGAAAGGCTCTGGTGTAATTAAGAAACACAGAAATCTTAAATCACCGCATCAACAGAGGGTAGAGTGGGGATAAGGATGGATGAACATAATAAACCGAAGAAAGTGGCCAACTGGAATGTTGCAATAGCAGCACTTGGAATAATTTGCATTGCATTGTCCGTTAGCCTAATTGGATTGAAGACGACCTATGACAATCAAACTGTTGCTGCTAACCGTGCAGCGAATGGTTTGAGCAGAACTATAGTGTATGTCAACAACTATACCATACATTTGAACTCTACATTCGACAACCCTTTCGGCTACGCTTGCCTTTTCTCTGATTTGAGTAATGCGGGCTATTTCTCCGTTGATGTCAAATCTTCAACGAACAAGACCTACGTCTTGGCAAAATGGAACTATCCTATTGACATATACGATACGGGTCAATACAAAATTAACTATGAGAATACGACTTATGTTGGAATGAACGGTACTGCATACTTTCCAGTGCTGCCTGACGCGAATGTTGCAATCATACTCGGCGATAACAACACCAACAACGAAGCAACAATAACCTTCTCAATAACATACCACTACTAGAATCCATCTGAACCACACCAAAATTTCAATTGAGGATTCTTCCGAAAATCGTAAGTACGGATTCAATCAATCCATAAACTACGTACGGAAGGGAAAAGGATGAACAGAGTTGTTTTTGCTTTGATTGCAGTTCTGCTTTTGCTTTCCGTATCGTCAATAACGGGATTGATTCACGTTGTCAGGGCTGAGAGTGCACCAATCTACATTAACGCAGACGGGAGCATAAGTCCGTCAACTGCTCCTATTTATTCAGCAGATAATATCACCTACATCTTAACTGGCAACATTACCGCCACTGCTGATGGAATCGTGATTGAGAGAAACAATACTATTTTGAACGGGGCAGGCTACACCGTGACGGGAAGCGGTAACGGAATATCGCTTTCGGGCAGTAGCAACGTGACAGTCAGAAACACGATAATAGAAAACTTCAGCACTGGCATTTATCTCGGCTCTTCTTCTAACAACACTTTGTCGGGTAACGACGTCACGGCAAACGGCATGGGCATTGAACTCGACTTTTCTTCGGGTAACACTTTGTCTGGCAACAACTTCACAAACAGCTATGGCTATGGCATTTGGCTCTACTATTCTTCTAATTGCACTTTGTCTGGCAACAACGTTGCGAACAACGTGTATGGCATTCTCGGGTCTTCTTCTGATAATAACACTTTATCAGGCAACACCGTCACGGCAAACACATATATTGGCATTTTGCTCGGCTCTTCTTCTAACAACACTTTGTCTGGAAACAACGTCGCTACAAACAGACAAGAGGGTATTTATCTCGACTCTTCTTCTAACGACACTTTGCCTGGCAACACCGTCGCAAACAACTTTGTAGGCATTTACCTCGACTCTTCTTCTAATAACGCTTTGTCTGGCAACAACGTCACAAACAACACGTACGGCATTGAACTCGACTTTTCTTCTAACAACACAATCTACTATAACAACTTCAACAACAACACCAACCAAGTTTATTGTTACGACTCAACTAACGTTTGGGATGATGAGAGCGTGGGTAACTACTGGAGCGACTACCTGACAAAGTATCCAACTGCCACTGAAACAGACGGCGTCTGGAACACACCTTACGTAATCGGCACGAACAATACTGACTATTATCCGCTTACGGTTCCATATGCAGCAGTTCCAGAGTTTCCATCATTGCTAATTCTGCCACTATTCTTGATAGCAACACTACTAGCAGTCATAATCTACAAAAAGAAAACCATGCCTCACGAAACGTCTAGTCAAACTGAAAAACAGAAATCTTAGACGGGCGCCGCTCACTCTGCTTCGTCAACTAGACACACACGTGGATCCATTATGTGGATCCATCACATCAGATGTGTGAGAAAAAAAGGGAGGGGCCGGCAGATTCTCCCAGTCCGCATCAACCTTCGACACCGACGTTTAAATACGGCTTTACAAAGCAACATTACAATAGACGTAAAGAAAAAAAGCCGGGGGGCCAGCCCTCGCATGAATTTCGCTTTTAGACCTTCGGCTTCTGTATTAAATCGTCCATTCTTGCCTTCTTCAGCAGGTTGACGTGTCTGACTAACTCGTTTATGCAGGCTTCCAGGACTTTCTTGCCTTTTTCTGCTGAAGCCGTTGATTGTGTTCCGTAGACGCCTGAGCTTGTCTCATCAACGGTGCTTAATGGTAGTGTTAGGCCTTCGCCTTGTAACGCGTGTTCACGAGGCTTCTCATCATAAGCGGCTTTCATGTTGATAAGGTTCGGGTGCAAAGCCAGATTAACAGATGTTTCCTCAGCCCCTGCATGTCTCCGTTCTATAGCCGTGAAAACGTCGGGCACAAGCTTCCCAGCAGCGGGCCACCACTGAAAAACAGACATGAAAACCCCTTCCTCCCTCAACTCCCTACCCAACTCCGTCAAAGCCGCCAAATTACCCCCGTGACCGTTAACAACCACAATCTTACGCACACCATAATACATGAGAGACTGGCACGCGTCTCTAACGTAACTCTTCAACGATTTAGGAGAAATAAAAATCGTACCCCAAAACTGCTTATGATGCGCGCTAACACCGAACGGAATAACCTGCAGACACACAACGCCCGTGCGCCTAGCAGTCTCCTCCCCGATGCTCTTGGCAATCAGATGATCCGTCCCCAACGGGTTCGCCCTCCCATGCTGCTCATTTGCACCGACTGGGAGAATCGCAATGTCATTCTTCGCAAAGTACTCCTTAGCCTCAGGCCAACTCATCTCATGAAGCAGAACTTTCAAAGCTTGAACACCAAACTGTTTTATTAGCAGACACACCGCATATAAAACCTACATTATACAGGCGGTGAAAAAACCCTGAAGGCAGTTATTCTCGCAGGGGGCTTCGGCACAAGACTAAGACCGCTCAGCTGCACAAGACCCAAAATACTCTTCCCAATAGTCAACAAACCCCTGCTTCAATGGACTTATGAAAGACTCGCACGCAACAACATACAGGACGCCATAATGGCTGTTTTCTACCAGACCGAGATGTACATAAAACACCACCGAGTCCCAAGATCCGGAGTCCACGTCACATACTCACACGATCCGCTCAGAAAACCCCTAGGAACCGGCGGCTCAATAAAAAGAGCAGAAAAACGAATCGGACACGACCAACCCTTCATCGTGCTCAACGGAGACATATTCGCAGACGTAAACTACACAGAACTCATGCAAGCCCACAAACAAAACAAGGCAATGGCAACGCTCGCCGTCCGCAGCGTTGACGACCCGAGCAGATACGGAGTCGTCGAACTCGCCCAAGACAACCGCATAACAAGATTCGTCGAAAAACCCCCACCAGGAACCGCCCCGTCAAACCTCATCAACGCCGGAGCCTACGCCTTCAACCCCGAAATCTTCAACTACATCCCCGAAGGACGAGCAGTCAGCATCGAACACGAAATCTTCCCAAAACTCGCCCGAGAAGGCAAACTCTACGCACACATCTTCAACGGCCTCTGGATGGACATCGGCAAACCCGAAGACTACATGCAAATCAACCGAAAAATGCTCACCTCCACCCCAGAACAACACAAAAGCAGACCCGCCAAGAACGTGGAAATCACAAAGCCCGTGGCCATCGACAAAAACGTCCGCATAGGACAAGGATCCACCCTAGGACCCTACACAGTCTTGGGCAAAGACGTTATCATCGGAAAAAACGTGCAAATACAAGACTCAATCATCTTCTCAGGAGCAATCATACAAGACTCTGCCATGATAAATGGCGCAATAATCGGCGAAGGCGCAACCATCGGAGAAAGAGCCAAAATCCAGAAAGGCTGCATAATCGGCGACCACGCCAAAATAAAAAACGACGTGTCCCTCGCTCAAGGAACCACAATCTGTCCAGCAAACGAAGTCTCCGAAAGCGTATTAACATCTAACAGCATCTGATACAAAGAGGCTTTTCAAATCATGTCAACCTCAAAACACTTATTCGGCACCAACGGCATCCGCGGCCTCGCCAACAAAGAACTCACTCCCGAAATGGCCATCAAAGTCGCCTATGCCATAGGCACCTTCTTCAAACAGGGAGAACTCATAATCGGCCGCGACGCCAGAACAACAGGACCAATGCTCACAAAGGCCGTCGTCGCCGGCCTAAACTCGACAGGATGCAACGTCCTCCTCGCAGGAATGGCGCCGACGCCGACACTCCAGTTCGCGGTGAAGAACCACAAGCCCGCGGGCGGAGTCATCATCACAGCATCACACAACCCGCCGGAATACAACGGAATCAAAGTCATAGGAAACGACGGAATAGAGATACCCCACGAATATGAAATTGAAATCGAAAACATCTACTTCAGCGGAAAAACAAAGCTCGCTGACTGGAACGCGCTAGGAACGACGCAGGAACTGCCAGGAATAATCGACGAATACATTGACGCCATAAAAAAACACGTCAACACCAAAGCAATAACCCAGAAAAACTACCACATCCTAATCGACGGAGCAAACAGCGTAGGCAGCCTAACAGGACCGCGCCTCGCACGAGAACTAGGATGCAAGGTCACCACGATAAACGCCAACATAGACGGAACATTCCCTGGCAGACCTCCCGAACCGCGCCCCGAAAACCTCGGAGACCTAGCCATCACGGTGAAGGCGACAGCCTCAGACCTTGGCGTTGCATATGATGGCGACGCTGACCGCTCCATCTTCGTCGACGAGAAAGGCAGCATAATCATGGGAGACCAGACATTCGCCCTCGTCGCGAAATATTTCCTGAAAGATAATCCAGGTGAAAAAATCGTAACGCCCGTCAGTTCTTCAACCATAATCCAGGACATAGCCGACGAATACAACGGAAAAATCGAATGGACCAAAATAGGAAGCGTAACAGTCGCACAAACCATGAAAGAACTCAAAGCCAAGCTCGGAGGCGAAGAAAACGGCGGAGTATTCTACGGACCTCACCAGCCAGTCAGAGACGGCGCAATGACAACCGCCCTAATCCTGGACATCATGGCCAGAACAGGCAAAAAACTCTCAGCACTGATAAAAGAACTGCCTCTTTACTTCATCGAAAAAGCCAAAATCGAATGCAAAGAAGAACTCAAACAAGAAATCCTGCAAAAACTCATCGAACAAACCAAAGGGCTAAAAACGAACACTCTCGACGGCGTCAAAATCTGGTTCAAAGACAAAAGCAGCATCCTGATAAGACCAAGCGGCACCGAACCAATCTACAGAATATACGCCGAAGCCAAAACCAGCCAAACAACAAAAAAACTCGTGAAAGAATACAGCGCGAAACTTCGAACAATAATCAAAGATCTAAGCTAGACAGCTAAGATAAAGCCACGGAGAACAGCCGAATGTCAACGCCGATGATGCAAACCAAACCAGAGGAACTGGATTCCCCAGAAAAACGTGGCAACCGTGTTGTAAGCATAATAGGATGCGGACAAGCCGGCATTCTACAAGCAGTCCTCTTCGCCGACGCAGTTTTCAAAGTGACATGCGTGGACGCTGACCAAACCATCCTCGCCCGCATTACAAAGGGAAGAGCTATGGGCACATCAGAAACATGGGCCAAACTGAAAAACCACGTCAAAACAGGACACTTGACTGCAACTAGTGAAATTGGAGAGGCGGCTGCCCACAGCGACATAATCGTAATCACGACTCCTGTCAAAATTAACCTAAGGAAAAAGGCAGAATGCTCGGAGTTAGAAAGCACCTGCAAAAAAATCGGCTCAAACCTTCGCCCCGGATCCCTAGTAATAGTTACGAGCCTGACCGGAATCGGCCTCACGGAAGGCCTGATAAAAGACACGTTGGAAAACACTTCAGGACTGAAAATGGGCAAGGATTTCGGACTGGCGTACAGTCCAATCCAAAAAGTGCACGCCTCGACTTGTGAGGAAGCCGCGAATTATCAGAGAATCGTCGCAGCAACCGATGCGGACAGCCTGAGGATTGCGTCGCTAATTCTTGAAAAGCTTGCCAAGAGAGGCGTTAGAGCAACATCTGACGTAAAAACGGCCGAAGTGGCCGCGCTCCTCGAAGTCTTACAGCGGGATGTGAGCATCGCTCTGGCAAACGAAACTGCTCTTCTCTGTGAAAGAGTAGGCGTGGACTACGCTGAAGCCCTCAGAATCACCGGTACAGATATTGACAAGCTGTCTCCCACACCGACACTCGTGGACGACAGCCTCAGCGACGAACCATACATTCTGTTAGATGCTGCCGAAAACCTCAACCTTAAACCTCGACTAGCAACGGCAGCAAGAGACACGAACGAAGAGACAGTTAGACACGTCGCCAACCTAGTCAAGGACGCGTTGAAAAACTGTGGAAAAACACCGAAACGAGCAAGAATCGCCTTGCTGGGAGTCTCACAAACCCCCAACGCGCAAAGCCCCATCAAGAAAACAGCAAAAAAAATCATTGACACTCTGGAAGCAAGAGGAGCCAAAATAAGCCTCTACGACCCGCACGTTTCAGAAACCGAAATCGCAGAAAGCTCGTATCACTTCAAAAAAGACTCAACCGAAGCCATGGAACGCGCTGACTGCGTAATAATCTTGACAGCACACGACCAGTTCAGACACTTAAACCTCAAGAAAATGAAGCTCACGATGAAAATGCCAGCAGCCATAATCGACCTGCAGGGCGTAGCCGACCCTAGCAAGATTGAAAAGGAAGGTTTCCTATACCGAGGGCTAGGACGGGGTGTCGGGACGAAGTGAACAAAGTAAAAACGGCCGTAATAGGAACAGGCTTTTGGGGCAAAAACCACGCGAGAACATACAAGGAACTGGCAGAAACAGAACTCGTGGCCATTTGCGACATAGACGCTGAAAGGGCCAACAACTTGGCCAAACAACTAGGCGTCACACCTTACAGCAGCGTGGAAAAGATGCTCAGGAACGAAGACATCGAAGCCGTGAGCGTTTGCACATGGTCAACCAGTCTAGCAAAGGAAGCCACCAAGGCTGTTGAGAATGGAAAGCACGTCCTCGTCGAGAAGCCCATGGCCGCGAACACGAAACAGGCGGAGAAACTTCTCGCCGCATCTGAAAAAATGGGGGTACTCCTGACCGTCGGATTCTTGATGCGGTTCATCCCAGGATTACGAGAAATGAAAAAAGCAGTTGAAAACAAATCAATCGGGGAACTCGTATGCGCCACGGCCAAGAGGGTTTCTCAATGGCCTGAAAGAATAGGCGACGTCGGCGTAGTCAAGGACACAGCTATTCACGACATAGACGTAATGTTATACCTGTTCAACCAAGACCCGATTGCCGTTTACGCCAAGACTGGAAACATGAAACACAAAAAATTTGAGGACTACGCCCAGATAATGCTCACCTTTGAAGGAAGAAAAAGCGCGTTCATCGAATCCAACTGGCTAACCCCGTACAAGACTCGAATTCTGACAGCCACTGGCAGCGAAGCCATAATGAAGCTCGACTACATCACCCAAGAGTTAACCGTTGAAGACGCAACGCAAACGATGCAACCGAGATACCCAATCCAAGAGCCCCTAAAACTTGAGCTTCAACACTTCGCAAATTGTATCCTTAAGAAGGAGAAACCGCTGGTAACAGGCCTCGACGGCCTGAAAGCGCTCAGAATAGCTGAATCCGCTATAAAATCCTCATCGACCGACAGAATAGTCAAACTGAAATAGACAAAGCAGGTTCTCAGCGTTTCCCCAGGTTGAAGGGGTGGCCCTCCTTCAGAATCTTCTCAGGAGTCTTAGCCTTCCACTTCTTCAAAAAAGGCAAGTCATCCTTTTCAACTCTCAACTCATCCGGCAGCATTTCAGGAATCTCATCGCGTATCGGGTACCACCGTGAACATTTCGGACATATGATCATCCCTTCCACGATCTCTTCTTTTTCCTCAAAGACAATCAGTTCTAAGGGATAATGCTTGTCAATTGGACACGCGAGTATTTCCATCAACTTCTTCTTGATGAACTATTCCCCCAATTCCCATTTTGCTTCGTAACTATAAAACTCTTTCATAAACGATTCGGGTAACTTCATAGTGGATGGTTTTCGTTGTTAACAATCGGGTGACAAAATAGTGGTTTTGATTTTCCATGTTAATTGTCGGGTGATGAATTGAATTTTTCTTTCTTCATTCCTGGTTCTGTAAAGTCTGCGTCTGTTAACTTGTAAAAATTTGTCTGCTAGATATTCGCGGGGCGAACGGCGCTACGTAATTACGTAGGTGTATTTTTTGATTCCTGTTGTTTTTGGATCAAGTTTCTAATTGTGTTGAGCAGATTCTCGTAGTCTACTGGCTTTATGAAATAGGCGTCTGCATGTTTGTTCACGCATTCGATTGCGTTTTGCACTGTAGGATAGCCTGTAACCATTATCTTCACCATTTTGGGAGTTGTCTCTTTGAGTGCAGTCAACAGTTCTGTGCCTTCCATGTCTGGAAGCCGAAAATCTATCAATGCAACGCTGTAGAGATCGGTATTTGATCTCCTTATTGCCTCTATTCCATTTTCAACCGTGTCAACAACGTATCCTTCACTCTGCAATATGGCAGCGGTCGTTTTCCTAATGCTCTCGTCATCGTCGATCACAAGGATTCTGAATTGTTCGTCCAACTTCCTCACCTAAAATGCTTTGCAGTTACTTCACTTTTGTCCTATCTGACATTAGATCTAAGAGAAAGCTAAAAAGAATTATGAATATCCAGTTCAGATCAGAACGCGCATCAATAAGGAACTGGAATTGAGTTTCTAGCTTCTTCAACTATTGGCAAGGCCATTTTCAATTCTCTGAAGTACTTCAGCACCGTTATGCCTCTCTGAGTCACCGCATAGACTACTCGATTCTTGCTCACGATTCTCTCTTCAATGAGGTTCTGTTTCAACAGAAAATCCAAGTATTCCTTAAGGACTTCACAATTGACATTAGCCTTGTACATAATATGAGTCAATTTAAGAGGGCCACGATGCGCCAAGACCTTCAGTATGTCGACGTACATCTCCAGTTTCGAGCGTCTCACTTCAAACCCTTTCTTAAACTGAGCCTCAACTTCTCAATATAAACGAGTTATGAATTACAAATCCAGTTTTTCGGGTTCATCCTCTTTCCTTTCCCAGTTAATTTGCGCTCGCAAGTTTCTGCATGACCATTTCTCTAGTACGGGCCAGGGACCCAGAAATCTCTGGAAAACATTTAAAAGCAGAATGGATTTCCTTCTTAGAAAGAGGAATATCATGGAAAGCGCATCAAGCGGCGGCATAGTTTACGAGTGCGTAAGGTGTGGAGCAAAGGTTCCTTCTGAAGAACTGGAGATGCGCGGCGGGGAAATTAAATGCATAATTTGCGGCTACAGAATTCTGCGCAAGGTGAAGCCGCCCGTTGTCAAGCGTATTCCAGCCAAGTGAAAGAGAAAAAATAGAGTGGAAACGATTCTTCTGAAACTCTACCTCTCTCACTTCTGAAAGTCCCGGTTCAGAATATCTCCTTTTCTCCGATCTTGCGGAGCGCTCTGCCGTGAAGCTTTATCGCGGGGCCCACGACATCGTCTGGTTCTTTCTCAACAGTTTTTCTCTTTATGGTTTCTCCGCACACGCCTCTTGGTAATAGCCGCCTTTTCATACACATCGCGTACGTGCAGTTTGGTATCGCGCACATCTCTTCCGTCCACCTGCACCACACGACGTCTCGGCGAGGAACAGTTGCGTCCTTTGCGCATTTGAAGGATTGACATGTTGCAGAACAAGCCTTAACCTGTGCCATTGTATGCACTTCCTTTGACCATTTCATTTACAAAACTGCGTAGTTAGCCAAGTCTCTTAAGCAATATCTCTTATTGAATGTCATATAAACTTTTTTCTTCAAAGCTACTTATTCTGGCTCAACCGTCTGTTTTGGGCCCTTGCTTCTTCTTATCCTGAAAACTTCCAACACGAGCACAAGAACCACGGTCAGAACGATTATTACGACCACTGCCAGTTGAGTTGTTTCAACCGGATGCCCGGCCAGCAACACGTACCTGTTCAGCCTAATCGAAATCACCGTTGAACCGCTAACGAGAAGATTCTCAATAGTGTTTGGCGGACCATTACTTGACAAGTAAACCGAGACATTGTAACTGTTACCTATCAGATTAGTAAATGTGACTGTGCCATTGGCTTGCGTCCGACTTGAAATCGGTTCACCACCATTTCCCTGTAATGTTACCTCTGTGTTCCCAAACGGCTGACCCAAGTAGTCGGTCACGGTAACTGAAATACTCAGGCCGAAGAGATTGCAGGTCACGGTCACATTTTGATTCTGGAACAAGTCCACCGTCGTGCTGTTAATCATCGCTCCTGTACTGTCAAAGACCTCCACATAGTACTCGCCAAAAGTAGCATTGGGGAAAACTGCAACACCACTCGAATCTGTGCTTCCTTCATAGTTGATACCGCCAGTCAGCTCACTTGCCTCCACCGTGGCATTACTGAACGGCTGCCCGTTTGCCTCGAAAGCCTGAATTTGCAACGCGTACGACGGACAAGCTATGGTCACGTTGAAGGTGGCAACCATGCTTCCATTAACCAGAAGATTTGTAATTGTTCCGTTGACGGAAGTAATGTTTGAAGAAGACTGAATAATGTCCGTCACGTTGAAAAGTGTATCGTACCGCCCTGCAGTCAGATAATAAATAGTACCATTCGGCAGCAACGATTGTTCCTCCGCGTTTCCGTTGATATCAGTCGTCAAAGTCACGTCCGTAGGCGACAAGTTGACCCCCGCTTCGGGAATGCCCACTTCGTTGCCGTTCACAAATGCAACAACCCTAACGCCAAGATCCGTGAGATTGAGTACGAGATCGCTTGCCTCGGTGTTGTTCACCTCAAAAGTGCCTTCTCCGACATTTATACCCTGGAAATATCCTTCCAAACTGTAGTTTCCAGTTTCAAGCATCAACACCGCCAGACCGTTCGAATCGGTCGTTTGATTGCCAACTGATGTCCCGTTTTCAAACGCCTCAACCGTGACGTCTGGCACAACGTCTTGGGCTAGATTCACTGCAGTCACGTTGAAAGCAAAACCTGGAACAGTGAAATCCTGAGTATCTGGAACAAGCTTCACCGTCGGAAACACCGCTGTCGAAACAATGTTCACAGTATAGGTGCCCACCGACGCATTCAACGGCACGACAAAGCCTGAAAAGTTGATTGCACCCGCAGGGGTGGCGGTCAAGGGAACGGAATATTGAACGTTGGTTCCTGTCACGTTCAGCGTAACGGTTTCGTTAGTCGCGTATCCGGTTGCCATTATGTTAACCGTCTGCAACCTGTGATATTCCGTCGAATCAGTCAAGCCCACAGTGAACGCGATTGGCGACACCGAAGAGTTAGCAGTAGAAATCGTGTAAATGCCAACTTCGTTGGTGTTAGCGCCCGAAGTGAAATTCCCAGGATAAGGCACTGTTACGACACCGTTTCCAACGGAAGATGTGTTAAGGCCTACCGATTCAAAGTATGTATTATTATCGGGGTTCATAACCTCAATTTGAGCGTCTTCAGTCACGTTGAAGACATCACCGGTCACATTATACGAAATCGGCACCGAGGCGCCTTCCTGGTACTGGGCGGGGGCGGTAGGCTCCGTCACATTCAAGAAATACGCCGTCGAAACGGTGAAGTTATCAAACGTAGCGCTCTCATTGGCGCTCACATCGACCACCGTTATATTGTAATTGCCCGCCGTTGCTTCCGGAACCAAGAACGAAGCGGTCACAATGTTCCCAACGGCAGTTCCAACTGCCAGAACTGTCCCATTAAAAGTAACATTATACGCCCCGTTCGTCGTCGTCAGGTTTCCAGTAACCGTGACATTCGTACCAACATTTCCAGAGGTGGGAATGACCGTTGGCACCTGCATCTGAGCCCCAGCCCTAGGCAGGGATGAAAAACCCAGCAGCACAGATGTCAACATCAAGAACAAGCACGTCAACTGTTTGGCTCTAAGCCGAATTTTCGCCAATCGTATTCCCTCGAACCATACATCCAAGATTGTGAACAACTCTAACACTGGGTGCATTTTAAACTTTACCTTTTCCCAGCCCCGCAAACCCTCACCCGCATGTCAATTCCGAAATCGGGCCCAAAACAGATTCCCTTCCATTTTTTATCGATTCCGTCTAAAGTCTCGGCAGTTTGACAGTACACCTTCGACAGTGGATCACGAAGAGCACAAGTTTCCCAAAGCCGAGCCTCCATGGCAAACGCACGCGCCAAAACGCACTAACGAACGGCAAAAGAGAAATCAGTTATTCTAGCCATTTTCGGAACACTCATCACCACCCAACATGGATACACACACAGCAACATTACATTGCAACATTACATCTGATGTAAAGAAAAAAAAGGGAGGGGGTCGAACGCGCCACTTGCAGGCCTTTCTCTAATCATCAGCCAAACCACTCCTCAAATCCGGACACAAGCCGCCGCAAAACATCGGTCCCCAGAATCATGGAAAAGGCTCGCGCGAGCAGACGCCTGTCAACGAAAAGCAACTTAAGCCTGAAACAGACATTATTCGGTTTTGAGGCCTCAAAAACATGAGTGAAGAAATTCTAAATCTTGTCCGCAGGCATGAAGAGTGGCGCGGCAAGCAGTGTTTAAACCTCATCCCGTCCGAGAACATAATGAGCCCGACAGCGCGCAAACTTCTCTCCTCAGAACTGGCACACCGCTACACCTCCGTAGACAGGTTCTACATGGGAACACGCTTCACCGACGAAATCGAACAAACCGGCGAAAAACTCGCAAAACACCTGTTCAAAGCCGAAACCGCAGACCTGCGACCCCTATCAGGACACATCGCCGACACCATCGTCCTAGCAAACCTCACAAAACCCGGCGACACCCTCATGTGCATCAGCCCCCAAGACGGAGGATACCCCGGAATGTGGAACGAAGGCCTCGCAGGACTCTTCAAACTCAAAACAATCGCCTTCCCATTCTCAAAAAAAGACTGGAACATAAAAACCGAAGAAGCAGAACAAGCCATAACAAAATTCAAACCCCGAATAGTCATCCTCGGCGCAAGCCTCATACTCTTCCCATACCAACTCACCACCCTAGCCAAAATCGCCCACCAAAACGGCGCAACCGTAGGATACGACGGCTCACACGTCCTAGGACTAATCGCCGGCCAACAGTTCCAAGACCCACTGCGAGAAGGCGCCGAAGCCCTATTCGGCTCAACCCACAAGAGCCTCTTCGGCCCACAAGGCGGCATACTACTCGCAAACAAGGAAATCGGAGAAAACCTGAAACAAAAAATCTACCCCGCCTTCGTAGACAACGCCCACTGGAACCGCATCGCAGCCCTCGCACTGGCCTTGGCAGAAATGAAACGGTTCGGCAAAGCCTATGCAAAGCAGATCATCCGCAACTCGAAATCCTTGGCCAAAGCACTCAATGACTTCGGCCTCCCAGTCGTCTGCAGCCACCTAGGCTTCACCCAGTCACACCAGGTCATCGTAGACTACGGAAACTACGAAAAAGGAAGAACCATAGCAGAAAAACTCCAACGCGCAAACATAATCACAGACTGCGTCATCAGGTTCGGCACCTGCGAAGCCACGAGACGCGGAATGAAAGAACCAGAAATGCTGAAAATAGCCGAACTAGTCAAAAGAACAATCATCGACAACGAGAAACCAGACACCATCAAAAAGAGCGTAGCAAAACTCGCAGCCGAGTTCCAAAAAGCCCAGTACTGCTTCGACTCATAACACCGTGACACCTCCATTCTCATCTCCGAAACATCTGCACAACAGACCCGAAAACGTTGCCAAACTCGAAATAAGCGTCCAGCCCACCACAAAACGCCTCGATTGTACCGTTGAGCAAACCTGGCAGTTTAACGAGATTTGGCAATGCGCAATATTCTTTGCAGTTAATTCAATATCTGAGAACCCTCTCCATTAATTGTGAGTTATTCGTGAATCAAATGAGAACAAAGCTTAAATATTTCCTTGAGCATTACCCTTGCTCTTAAACCAAAGATTAAATCGAGGTGTTGATGGATGGTTAATGACGGACGAGGACGCCTATTCAGGAGAAAAGACGGCAAATATCTCATCTACATACCAAAAGATTTAGCCGAAGACAGCATGTTCCCGTTCAAGGGCTCCGACTCCATATTCGTAAAGGTGTCCTTCAAACCAAGCGGCGACACCAGACTACTGGTAGAGAAATGGAAAGAACCAGCACCTGAAGAATGAACAAATTACGGGTAGCAGTCACCCTCCCCTATTTTTTAGGATACGATAAAATACTCGTTCATTCTACACATTCCAACCGAAACAGGTGCCAACCCAATGGACACATTGAAAAACATACTAAACGAAACAAGAAAAGAACTAATGTGCAAAGACAAAATCCGTGAAACAGCCTACAAAGATCTAAGAGAAACAACGAGCCTTTCCAAACAAGCAATACTCCTCATTCATCAAAAAAGGTTGAAAGAAGCCGAAAAATCCATCGAAAAAGCACACAAAATCATCCTAAGAGTCAACGACAATTCAGCCTCACAACCCAGCATAATTTTTAGCGGCCCATACAGCGCTGCGCTTCAAGAATACTCGGAGGCAAACATATTCCTGAACCTGGTCCAAGAATCAAAGTTCATAACACCCAAGGAAATTAATGCTCCTTCAGACGACTACGTCCTCGGGCTGGCCGACGTCATAGGCGAATGCCGACGCGCCGTGCTGGACGCTCTGCGCGAGGGCGACACAAGAAAAGGGGAAAAATACCTTGAAACAATGGACCAAATCTACATCGAACTCATGGCCATGGACGAATCCTACATGCTTGTACCGGGCCTAAGAAGAAAATGTGACGTCGCCAGAAAACTCATCGAGATCACTCGCGGAGACGTAACCCAAGAAATCCGAAGAAACGAGCTTGAAAAACACCTAAGACAATTTGAAAAATATGCAAGAAGCAGAAAATAAACCAAACTTGGCATCGAAGAAAATCATCGGTGAAGAACATCAAGCATCACTTTTCTGCCAAGAAAGCCCACAAAGCACAGCTACGCATGTCTGAGAAGATCATTTTCGAAGACAGACTGCCCAAGAGAATCTGCACAGTGGCCGGCGTAGACATCGCGTATGCCGAAGGCACGTCTATAGGAGCCGTGGCCGTTCTTGATTATGACTCCCTCAAGCTCGTGGAAAAGCAAACAGCCTTCTGCAAGACCCGTTTCCCTTACGTTCCAACCCTACTTTCCTTCAGAGAAGCAGAACCCGCAATCCAGTGCATTAGAAAACTGCGCAGCCAACCGGACTTGTTCCTAGTAGATGCCCACGGGTTTGCGCACCCTTACCACTGCGGGCTTGCAAGCCATCTGGGACTCATTCTAAAAAAACCGGTGATCGGCGTTGCAAAAAACAAATTGATAGGCGAAGTCAAAGCCGCAAAATCCAAAACCGACACGAACCTCATCGAGTACAACCGAAGAATCGTCGGCGCGGCCGTCACTACAAAGAGAGGATGCAAGCCCGTCTACGTCAGCGTTGGAAACTTGATTTCTCTAGAAACTGCCATCGAGATAGTCAGGCAATGCGCAAAAAACAGCCGAACACCAGAACCTATTTTCATGGCCCACAGCATAGCATCAGCAGAGAAACGAAAAATCAATTTTGTGGCGCACGCTGAATCGAATTTCAGCCACTCAACGGAGAAAAATGAGCACTGAAGATAATGAAAGAAACAAGAAAAAGAACATCCATGCCAAAGAAATAAATGCACATGCCCAAACACTCTGTGATATTCCGTTTCTTGATATGTATCGAAAATCGAAAGAACTGCTTTATTACGATTTACGATATAAAACAGTTAAGAGTACAGGACGTTATGGGAATGAAGCAAAGGAAAAACATCAAACTTCTAAACATTCATCCTTACGATCGCCTGAAGTTCGAGTGGGAAGTCAACAGGCGAGTCCAACAGGAACTGCTTGATAAGAAACTCATGCAATGGCGCGCTAACATCTAACTGGCACGCACTAACCAACAAAACCACACAGGCAACTCATAACCACAACTAATACAATACCTACAAATAACCTACATTATCTAAGAATTTATAATAACAGACTATCCTTGACCGCCCATCAGAATATACTGCTCTGACAGCCCTTTTCTTGTCCTTAGTCATAGGTTAGCCCGTTAGAATTAATGGACTATTGAGAATTAATAAAACTTATTCTGAGGAAGAAAGAGCACCTGCGCTAAAACCTCAAAGACTGAACTCTTAAATCTGTACAGCTTTCATGTCTTGGGTAGTTTGACTTCTGCTTTAGTGAAAGAAAAAAAAGTTTCAAAAATCAAAACGAAAAATCAATATCCTCTCCGACACTAAGAACCATCGTAGTGAATGAATTGCTGGACCCAACACTCAATACGCTGGCCAAAAAAATTCGCAACGAGCCTCTTCGTCGAAAAGTTATTGAACTGTTGAAAAACCCCAGCATCGAAATCAACGGGAAAACGTACACGGGCTTACCACTTAAAACATCGCCTGCCGGCATATCACGTCATCACAGCTACGCGGGCGGATACATTGAACACGTCGCTTCAACAGCAAACATCGCATTGGCAATTTGCGATTCCGTGGAGAAGACGTACCACGGCAAAGTGAACCGCGATCTCGTCATATCAGGTGTTCTGTTGCACGACATATTCAAACCAGCAACTTACACGATCAACAAGAACGGAAGCTACAGCTCAGCAGGCTTGGCCGACTACTTGGACCACCTGTCACTCGCAACTTCGGAACTCGTTCGCAGGAACTTTCCGCTGGCACTGATTCACATAGTATCAGCACACCATGGCGAGGCAGGGCCCATAAGACCGAAGACTGTCGAGGCTCTGATATGCCACTTGGCAGATTTCACAGATTCACGTTTGAACGGCGAAACCTTGAATGCGGCAGCATACCTTTCAAGAAGAGCCGTGGGACAAGAACTTTTCATGATGAACTCGAAGGAAGCCTTCGAAATAGTCCATTCGAAGTCCGTCGAAGGTTGGAAAGGCGTTGAAAGAACCATCGAAAAAATACGTCGCAGAAGGAAAACGCACAAGACTTAATAGCAGAGCCCGCGTGAAAACTGAGAAACAGTGATATAAGATTGGAAATCTCCTTTGATGAATTCCAGAAACTCGATCTGCGTATTGGCAAAATAGTGGAAGCCAACCAAATCCCAGGGTCACGAAACCTTATAAGAATGATAGTTGACTTCGGGACCGAAAAGAGACAAGCCGTTGCTGGCCTCTTGCAGTGGTACAAACCCGAGGATCTCACTGGCAAAAAATGCGCCTTTATTCTCAACCTTCAAAAACGCAAAATGATGGGCGTCGAATCCCAGTGCATGGTATTCGCCGCAGAGGATGACAAGGGCAACGTCGTGATCTTGCAGCCCGAAAAAGACATTGCGCCGGGGAGCAGAATACATTAACGAGCGGCGAGTAGCCTAACTCATAAGTTTGATGATAGCTTCAGCCTTTTCATCGCTCTCGACAAGATACTCAACCATTTCCTGGCTCAACTCTAACCACTTCGCCAGTCCGGCTGCCATCTCAGCGTTATTATTGAAAATTATCTTAAGGTACGGAAGGACTTCCGTCCCGGCCCTTTTGGCTGAAATGTGGTTCCTCCGCTTAACCATGGCACCTATGCTCAGCTTCATGGCACGTTCGGCCCTAGATCTCGACAACATCTGTATACGTTCAGGGAACTTGAAAGGAATCCACCCTGGAGGTTTGGTGTTCTTTCTGGACAAGGCGACGCCAGCCGTCATGTAGTCCATTACGTATCGCAGCAGACCCCAATCCTGCGTCGCGCGAATTCTGCCGCGGTAAACATCCGCAATAGACAGTGCATCCATCGCGTTGGCTAGATCATGAGGATCAGTGAAGTGTGCTGGAACGTTCTCGTATATCCACTCGAAAAGCATGTCAGAGTCAACATCCACCGTGCTGGCCGCCTGCTTCGCACTGGAACAGGTCTTTCCGTAGAGTATCATTCTCAAAACGTTGAAGATACTGTCTTGTCTATCTCGGTACCCCAGCCAAGAAACATCCTCGTAGGTTAAAGTCTCCTTGCCTTGGCCCAGCGCCTGAAGATCGTTAACCGCCGACCGCACATCGCCTCCTGAGCGTTGAGCAATGAACTTCAGCGCCGCCTCGTCTGCCTGAATTCCCTCGTCTTTGCTTATCAACTTCAGAAGCTTCGCAACTTCGCCAGCCGGCGGCCTTTTGAACTCTATCAAAAGGCAGTAGGTGCGAAGGGTTGAGAAGCGAGGGTCGTATGCGCTGTTAGAAATCAAGACCACGGGGCACTGTGCAGCCTTGACCACGTCGGTTGTTGCCTTCACGCCGCCCCTGTCTGAAGTCCCAGTTAAACCGTCTAATTCGTCAAGAAGAATTATTCTTTTTCCACCGAACAGTGAACCGTATTGTGACGCCAGTCCCGCAAACCGGTTTATCGCGTCCTCGGTTCGATAGTCGCTCGCGTTTTTCTCCACGAACTCCATGCCATAATCGTGAGCCAGAGCTTCCACGGTGATCGTTTTTCCCACGCCGGGCGGCCCATAGAGAAAGGCAGCCCTCTTCTTTGGTATTCCTTTCTCCCAAGATTTTGTCCATTCAACGAGCTTTCCTACCGCTTCAGCGTTCCCAATGACCTCAGCCAGTGATTTTGGCTTGTACTTGGCAGTCCAAGCAAAGTGCAAGAGTCTGCACCTATTTTGCGCTTCTCAGGTCGCAGCCGGCTTCAACGAGCCTGGCCAACAAAGCGCTCAACTGGATCTCTTCATCAGCTCCTTCAACGAGCCTGAAATCCGCCTCACCGACAATGTCAGCCAGTTTTATCTTCCACTGCTCGGGAAGCTCAGACCTGAAAATCTCCGTATGAATCTGACGCATCAAATCGCTCCCGGCCACACCGTACTGTTGGGTCATTTCGCGCAGTCTTTTTCTCGCACCGACAAAGTCACCCTCCATAGCCGTCTTAATCATTTTTTGCACGTCTGCAGGGCTAGCCTTTCCAGTTACGGAATAGACAACCTTCGCATCGACAGGCTTGCCCAGAGAAGTAGCGGACTGCAGCGTGTTTATGGCACGTCTCAAGTCTCCGCCACAAACCTCAAAAATAGCGTCTAAACCCTCAGCCGACAGCTTCACATGCTCTTTTTCAGCGATGCCCTTCAAGTAAGAATCCTGGGCTTCTCTCGGCAAATGGGCAAACCTGAAAGGAGCACACCTGGACTGAATAGGCTCGATTATCCTCCCACTATAATTAGCACACATTACGAAACGACAAGTCTCAGTGTAACGCTCCATCGTCCGCCTCAGCGCCTGCTGAGCATCAGAAGTCATGTTGTCCGCCTCATCCAGAATCATAATCTTAAACGGAATCTCACCAATCGATTTCACCCTTGCAAAAGTCTTCACGGTCTCCCTGACCACGTCGATGCCCCTCTCGTCGCTCGCATTCAACTCCATCATATGCTCCCTATAGACATCACCATAAAGGTCCCTGGCCAGACAGAGAGCCGCAGTCGTCTTCCCAGTGCCCGGCGGCCCCGCAAAAATGCAGTGTGGCACATTCCTAGATTGCGCGAAACTCTTCAACCGCTCCACGATGTCCTTCTGATCAACAATATCGCTAAGTCTCTTCGGCCTGTACTTCTCAGCCCACATCTCGAAACTCAAACAACACAAGCCTCCAAACCTATACGTTACTTCCAAGCACTAATAAAAGCATACTCACACCAAAACAGCATGACCAACAAGAATGAAAACCTCATTCGCACTCATTGCCACAAAAAAACGCCACAGCGAAAAACGGAAAAAACGAAACCAAACCATGCAACCCCGAGACCCTACCCAGCCTGTTTCAACACGCTTTGTCACAAAGCAACATTACACGCAACCTCACAAACGCTGAGCACAAGGGCGAAAAACAACATCACGGTTTACGCCACAACATTACACGGCAACATTACGTCTGACGTAAAGAAAAAAAGGGGAGGGGGCGAGTACAGCGATTTTGTCAGATTCTCGAGGCAAGCTGTCTCACCTTTTCTGCAAAGACAGTCTTTAGAAGCTCATCAGGCTTCCCCAACGCCGCCTCAACGCCCTCGTCAAAAGGAATCCTCCCCAAGACCCTCAAACCCAACGCATCGGCTTCACGCTTCACGGAATCAGAACGAACCAACTCCATGTTCTCCACAACCCCTATCACCCGCACCCTCAACGCCTTCAACAACCCAACCAGCCTCTTCACAGTCTCAAAAGCCAACCGCGAAGGCGTCGTCACAATCAGAAACTCCACCCTCTCAATAAACCTCACCAAGTCAAGAGTCGCATCACCAATCCCCGGCGGCACATCGAGCACAAGATAATCCAGCTCCCCCCACACGACCACCGACAGAAGCTCCATCAACGCGTTAGAAACGTCCACCCCCCTCAGAGGAGTCGCATGACCACCCGAATAATACACAATCGACATATACTCCAAACCACACACCCGCGGAGGAACAATGCCCTTCTCCTCCACCGGCCGCAAGTCCCCAACACCTAAAACAGCATGCGTCGACGGACTCGTGAAATCCAAGTCAAACAGACCCACCTTGAACCCCTCCCTCGCAAGAATCAAAGCAAACGTCGTCGCAAACAGACTCTTGCCGACCCCACCCTTGCCCCCCGAAACCGCCACGATACGACGCACACCCTTCAACCTCTCACCCACGATGCTCATTCGAGGATCAACCAAGCCTATCTCACTCCCTTAACATCCACAAGCCAAACCCCACGCCCCTCAACAACCTCAAAATCCGGACTCCCACACCTCGGACACTTAACATACGCGTGCGCCACCTCAGGAACAAAATGAATAGCCTCAACCACGCCCTCATCCAGCTTCTTCCTATCGAAAACCCACACACGACCACACACGCGACAAGCCATCCTCGCCCGCGCCTCTTCAACCCTAAACACTGCACTCTCGAGCCTAGGCCCCTTAACCTGCTGGAGAGCAAACAACAACACGTCCTTATCTATTTGCTGCAGCTCCCCAACTCTTACCCTCACTTCCTTGACCTCCCTAAAACCCTCCTTCTCCGCCGCCTCAGAGGCCGCCGAGACCACTGCTTCAGCCAGCGCCCACTCGTGCATATCAAGAGCCTACGGACAAGACTAACTTAAAAATATCGCAAAAAGAGCATCAACCGTCACCGTCCAAACAGCGTGACACACACAGCAGGTCTCAGCAAAAGGCAACCTAAAGCTAAATAAAGTCATAAACAACAACTAAACACACCTCCAAAGGTGACATTCATGTTCAAAGTCAAAGTCGCTGACGCCAAACAACTCAGAGACATGATCACATCCATCTCCATACTCGTAGACGAGGCCACGTTCAAGCTCGACGCAGAAGGCATCAAACTTCGAGCAATGGACCCATCACGCGTCGCCATGATAGACTTCGAATGGCCCAAAACCATCTTCGAAGAATACATATGCACGGAACCCACAAAAATGTGCGTAAACATAACCGAACTGCTCAAACTCCTCAAGAGAGCCGGCAAAGACGAAACACTCGAACTTTCAAAAGACGAAAAAACCGGAAAACTGCAGATCTCAATCGCCGGAAAATACGCACGCAACTTCACCATGCCCACACTTGAAGCCTCAGAAGAAGAGGTCCCAACACCAAAAATCACATTCAACGTCAAAATAAAAGCCACCACCGAAGGCCTGAGCCAAGCAATCGAAGACGCCCAACTCGTGAGCGACCACGTGAGAATCGAAGCAGACCCAGAAAAAGTAGTCTTCAACGCCGCTGGAGACCTAATGGGCGCAACGATAACCCTTCAAAAAGGAAGCGACACGCTGCTCGAACTCGACGCCAAAGAACCCCAAAAAGCAACATTCAGCCTCAGCTATCTCACGGAAATAATAAAAACGGCATCCGCAACCTCAGACATAGCGACACTCGAATTCTCATCAGACATGCCAATAAAACTCGACTTCCAACAGGCAAAAGAAGGAAAACTAACCTTTTACCTCGCACCCCGAATCGAAAGCGAATAACGAGAAAAACAATATGCAAACCGTCTTCTCAAAATTCGCCAAGAGTGACTACACCAAATACCCATTCCTAAAAGAAGCAGCAAAATACCTGAAACTCCCAAACCTGGACATCGAAGACTTAGCAAACATCGAGCTTAAACAGATACTCGACCGAGCAGAAGAAAGAGTCGAAGAAGCGATATTGTACACAAGAGTCACCAGAAACCCCCACCACGACGAAGACGTGGAAATCCTCTCATTCACAGTTGCCATCGTCCTCACGATAGCAACCCAAAACACCTTCATCAAGAAGAGATATGCGCTGGCAGAAGCAAAACAGGCATACGAAGACTTCAAGCTCGAACCCAAGGAAAAACTAGCGAAAATCGCACAGAACTTCGAATGGAAACTGGAACTCAACAACAACCGTCAGATACCATACGAGTTCGCACTCGACTTCACCGATTACCTCAAGAACACGACATACCTGCGAGAAAAAAAATGGAAACTCATCAACCGCGCCTTGACAAATGGAAAAGTCTATCTAACAAGGAGTGAAGCGGCCAGACTGCTCGCCGAAGAAGTTCGCAGATACGTCGAAGAGCATACAGAAGCCGAAGAACTGCCAAAGTTTCCACCAAAAATCTTGGAAACAGCCGAGAGAATCAAGAAACTGTCAATAGATAAAATAGGCAAAACCGAGATGGAAGGCTTTCCGAAGCCCATAACGCAAACAGCCTTTCCACCCTGCATACAGAAACTATACGAGGCCTTTTCATCCGGACGCCACCTCTCACACATCGGCAGATTCACTCTGACCTCATTCCTCATAAACATCGGAATGCCCTCGGCGAAAGTTGTTGAACTCTTCAAAAACATCTCCGATTACAACGAAAGACTGACCCGCTACCAGGTTGAACACATAGCAGGAGAAAGAGGCTCCAGAACCCGTTACACAACCCCGAAATGTGACACACTGAAAACTCACGGAGTTTGCATAAACCCTGATAGCCTGTGCAGAAGGACACACCATCCATTGGGCTATTATAGAAGAAAGGTTACGTCCCCACACTAGAAAGAGTTAAAACCGTGATGGTTGTATGCTTGTATGCCAGAACAGTCAAAAGTTTAATATTGACAGTGTTACAAATCAGTTCGTCCTACAGGACCGGGAAAGATGAACCAAACAAGAACAGCAAACCTCGCACGTGTTGAAGGAGACTTAAGTGCAAAATCAGAGATCGGGCTGATCCTCCCCACATACTGTGAAGTTTCAAACATTGAAAAGCTGATAGGCGACATCGAAAGCCTAGATCTTGACGTTCGAGTGCTAGTCATCGACGATTCCAGCCCAGATGGGACGGCTGATGCTGTTCGGACACTGCAGAAAAAGTACAGCAACATTCTTCTCCTTGTGAGACCGAATAAGTCCGGCCTTGGAACAGCCATAACCGATGGTTTCAAGACACTCATATCACTGAAGAATTCTCCAAGCTACATAGTGACCATGGACGCCGACTACTCGCACAATCCCAAAGAAGTTCCGCGCGCAATTCAAACCGCAAGAGAAAGCAAAGGCCTGGCAATAGGGAGCAGATACTGCAAGGGAGGTGGCGTCGTAAAATGGAGCATATTTCGACGCTTGACGAGTCGTATAGCAAACATCCTTGCCTACATCTTGGTGAGAGTAAAAATCCATGACTACACCAGCGGTTTGCGGTGCTACTCCACAAGGCTTGTCAGAGAAATGGTCCCAGACCTGCACAGTGAAACTTACGAAATACAAATAGAAACCATACGGCAAGCCCACAAAAGAGGATTTGACGTAAGGGAGTTCCCAATGACCTTTGTTAACAGAAAGAACGGAAAATCGAAGCTGTCTGCAAACGAAATCAAGGAGTTCACTTCGGAGATTTTGAAAATTAAGAAACTTAAAGGACCGGCAGGCTAGCTTTGGTTGAACTTTAGTCCTGAACAGACTTGTTGAAATCTGCGCTCATAAAAAGGAAAACCGCTGGACGGACCCCTTTGCAATCGTTTTCGGAGAATAACATACCTAAGTAAAGAGAGATATCATCTGCATATGGCAATGGAATATGACGCATGCACTGGGCCGGATAGGCCTTTGGCGGACGGCTACGTGCTCACCCTCTTTTCTGCGATAGTTCGTCCGTAAACCACTTCTAAATGGTTCACTACGTTTTTCCAAGTATACTTTGTTTCCACGAGTTCTAATGCGTTTTTGACGAGTTCCTCTTTCAACGACTGATCTGTCAGAACATCATGAACCAATCTTGAGATTTCGTAAGAATTTGATTCCTTGAGTAACAATGCGTGTGTTCTATCCTTCAAAATGTCGCCTGGGCCGCCAGAAGGAGAAGCAATGACAGGGATTTTGCTGCACATTGCTTCGAGCATACTTAGGCCGAACCCTTCGTACGAAGAGGGTAATAAGAAAACGTTGGCAACTGAATAGAAATCGAGCAGCTTCTCCCTCGAAACGTTGCCCGTAATAACAAGTGAATCCTTCACTTTGAGCTTCTTGGAGACGTCCCAAAGTTCATTTACGCAGTTTGAGTAGTCTGGACCTACAACAACAAGCTTAGCGGACGGAAAATCTCTCAAGATGGCGGGTAGCGCCCCCACGATCTTGTCCACTCGCTTATTCCAATCTATCCTTCCAACGTAGAGCAATATAGGACCGTCTGAGTGTAATTCCTCAAGAATTCTCCTGCTTCGATGAAGATTTGCATATTCTCCGACATCAACACCGTTGGGCACGATGGCTATCTTGTGTTCTGACGCGCCTAAACTTGAAATTAAACGTTTGTTGTGCCTGCTTAGCGCTACTATTCTGTCAGAGGAATTAAGTAGCAGACGGCCTGAAGACTTGTCAAAAAAACCTTTCGCAAATCCGTTTGCGAGAGATCTGCGAGGATAAATCCCGTGTGGTGTGAGAACAGATGGGACACCCCTCACGCGAGAGACATAAACCGCCTCTAGGGAACTCAAGCACCTATACCCATGGGCGTGAACCACGTCGGCTTCGACTTCTCTGACAATCTTCACGACTTCAGGTATGAACCAGAGTTCCCTGAAAATGCTCGGCATGAACAAAGGGAAGCGGTAAACTTCTATACCATCGAGATTTTCCTTCTTTACAGGAGAGATTTTTCCATCTACCTCGTTTGAAGTTATGACTGTTACTTTGTGCCCTCTTCTAGTAAGTTCACGAGAAATTCGGTAGACGTGTTCTTCCACTCCGCCAATTGCTGGAGGGAACCGCGGGGTAACTTGCAGTATACGCATGTTCTGTACTCTCGGCTTGGGTCAAACAATATATGGTGCTTGAGACAAAAGGGCATTTAAGGCTTCTTCGTACTGCTTTGCTAATGCGCCCCAATCGAATTTGTCCTCAACGGTCCGCCTAGCATTTTCCCCCATTCTTGCTCGGAGCTTTTCAGAGTTCAACAAGGTCTCAAGTTTCTGTATCCATTCTTCAGGACTATCTGGATCCGCAAGAAAACCATTTTCTCCGTCCAAAATTACCTCCTGAATCCCAGCTACCCTGCTGGCAATGACAGGTTTCTGCATTGACATTCCCTCGAAAAGTTTCAGCGGGCTTGCTGCATGGGAAATTTCGTTGTTAGGAAACGGGACAAGTACTACGTCTGCAGCTGCTAATATGGAGGGAATCTCTTCATGGGACAGTTCTCCTACGTACACGACATTATCCTCATTGATATTCTTGCTGTCACCACTTCCGACGAGCAAAAATCTTACATTGAGTTTTTTCAATCTCGCGTCTTCGCATAGCCTCCACAGTATGTTCATTCCCGCCCATCCGTCCAAGCGCCCTGAGTAAGCACACAATCTCTCTTTGTTGAGATGCAAATCTGATCTCACCTTGGCAGGATCCAAACCGTTCGAGTCGAACAGCTTGGTATCGACACCGTTTGGAATTATCGAAATCTTATCTTCGGGAACACCCAATGAAACTGCGTAGTTCTTTATGAACCGTGTAGGCGCGATTGTTCTGTCCGAGTTTCTAACAATAAACCGCTGAACTTGAACAAGTAGCTTAGCTGTTAAACTTTTTTGGTCAATATTGAGGAGAACACCGCTGTACTGGGCAATCAAATCATTGAAATCGGCTACAACTTTTTTTCTCCACAGCTTTCCTTCCACAAAGCCCAACAGACCCGTGTAAGGACTGGGATAATTTAGCACGATGACATCGGGGCCTATGTTTCTCAAAATCGTGAATGAACTCAAGAACACTGAAATCGCAGTCACAAGATACGCAGCTATCAATGAATGTTGCCACAGTAGAGAAATTCGGGGCGAGAGTCGTACCGAATGTTCAAAAATACCTTCGTAGCGAATAACGGCCTTCTCGGCGCGTGAATTATTCTGAGCGGCTTGTTTTTCCATGTATGATTTGTCACGTAATTCACGAAATGGAGGAAAAACGGCAAAGTGCACCTCGTTTCTAGTGGCCATCCGCTTCATGAGCTCAAATATCCTTCTGTCGCTTCCCAATTTTGGCGGCAAGTACTCAACGAAAGCCAGCACTTTCATCTTTCTCGTTCTCAAAATGTTCATGTTTATGCTTTATAGTTTTCCAATGCGAAAAACTCGCTGGAATTTCAAACACGCGAAGATTTGGTTTGTGTTCTGTTATTCCAACCATTTATGGCTGGTGAAGTGACCGCTCGATGCACCAAACCTATCCAAAGACAGAAGAGCAATGAGCGGAAATGGTACATCAATGAATCCTTTGAGAGAACGACATCAACCTTTTAATGTATTCAAACGGTACCTGTAACTGAAAATAGCCACTTTGGATGATGTTTACGTGTCAAGAAGCTTGCGACAATTGCAGAATTTCGGCGCGCCAAAAACAAATGGCTTCGCTATACGATTTGCAAAATGTGGCGCCTGTTGCGTCAGAGGTCTCACGTGTTTCAACGACATAACTAATGAGTCCGAATGGAACAATTCACTGTCAATGGATGGAATTAGCCTATGGAAGGACCAAAGGTATCGGTAGTTATCCCAACGCACAACGTAGATACTACGATTGCACGTTGTCTAAGCGGCGTCCAAAGTCAGAGTTACTCTCCCATTGAAGTAGTTATCGTTGACAATTTCAGCGATGACAATACCATTAATATTGCGAAGACATTTGGAGCGAAGGTTGCACAAACGAAATCATATCCTGCATTAGCAAGGAATGTAGGCATTGCCAACTCTGCAGGGAAGTATGTCTTCTTCGTTGATTCTGATCAGGTCCTATCCCGATGTGTGGTTGAAGAATGTGTTTCAAAGTGTGAGGAGGAAAATGCAGAGATGGTGAGAGTTCCTGAACTTTTCATCGGAAAAGGATTCTGGGGTTCCTGCTCAGCGGAGTGGAAGAATCATTATGTGAAGGTGGAAAAGAGATCCGGAGCTCGGGGAAACATTCTGTCAGGTGAACCGCGGTTTTTTTCTAAAGAACTTTTAATTCGGGTCGGAATGTTCGATGCTGGTTTGCTTTGGGGTGAAGATTATGACCTCTATCAGAGATTGAAAAAAAATTAGCGCTAAGGAAGTTTCTTGTCAATCAATGCTCTGTCATTGTGAACCAACATCTATTAAGAAAATAATGGCTAGGAACCTGCGCTATGGGGAATCCATGCCAACTTTCGCTAAGCACTCCAAAAAACAGGTTTTCCAGCGAGTAATGAGACATTCATTACTCACCTGGGGAGAGACTCTGTCCGAGTAGCGCGCGCTCTGTCCGAGTTGGGTGAGAATCCTGGCCTAACTTTAGGATGCAGCATTCTTCTTGGAATGAAAGCGCTTGCGATGGTGGCGGGCTTACTTGGAAATTTGGCGTAGAACGAAATGCTTTTTACCCTTATATCAGATTTAGAGTTGAACATACTTGAAGTCAAATGCTTTTGTACAAAGAGCGTTTAGAGAACACTACACGAAAGATTTTTCTCTCAACGAATGCCCACCAATGATTGAGAAGCGCGAATTCGGCTTCGCATCTTTTGAGGGATGGATAATTCGCCATAAAAGTTTTGACACCAGGAATGGGTTAATCTCTTTTCTTGGCGATTCAGCGCCCCGAGATGTCTACTTCTCATGCGCTTATTATGAAGATCCAAAGGCTGAGATGGAAAAAAAGGGATGGTTGGGGGCGGACTTGGTTTTTGACATCGACGCTGATCATATTCCTACATCTTGCGAAAAGGTTCATGATCGATGGACGTGCGGCAAGTGCGGCTTCGCAGGAAAGGGAGTCGCGCCGGAGAATTGTCCTGTTTGCGGAAGTGAAAAGTTCGACGAAAGTACTTGGCCCTGTGAAGTTTGCCTAACCTCAGCAAAATACGAGAGCGTGAAGCTTCTGGATATGTTAATGAAAGATTTCGGCTTTTCTGACAAAGAACTTCGAGTGTTCTTTTCAGGGCATAGGGGCTACCACGTACACGTTGAACATGAAGCCGTCAAGAATCTTAACAGTGTCGCCCGCAAGGAAATCGCTGATTATGTCTGCGGCCTGGGCTTGGAGAACCCTTTCTTCGGGCTGAATGAGAAAGGATCGAAGAAGTTGAGTGTGAACGATCCTGGCTGGCGAGGACGAATCGCCAAAAGCATCCATGACTTTACGCTCAATGCAGAAGCAGAGGATTACAGGGACATAGGGCTGAAAGGAAATGTGGCTGAGGCTTTGGTCAAGAGCAGGGCTGCGGTCTTGAAGAACCTAAGCGAATCAAATCCATGGGAAGCAGTGAAGGGAGTGGGTCCCGAAACGTGGAAGAAGATGATGGAACACTTCGTAATGTCACAATCGGCCAGTGTGGATACGGTTGTTACAACGGACACTCACCGTCTGATCAGATTGGGGGGCACTTTGCACGGCAAGACGGGGCTGAGAAAAACGGAGTTTCCAATACCAACTATTGAGAACTTTGACCCTTTCAAGAGTGCGATAGCCTTTAAGAAGGGCACAGCCACAGTTCTGGTCTCCGATGCACCCGAGTTTAGGCTGGGAGATCAAACGTTTGGCCCTTATAGAAATCAGAAAATTGAGCTTCCAACAGCGGCGGCTATACTTCTTGTCTGCAGAAAAAGAGCAGAAGT